>OOBB01000176.1_pt1 | contig 41811 bp, 44 predicted proteins | sample 1671661 | NCBI WGS metagenome assembly OOBB01 (sample SAMN06348179, study PRJEB24527) | human gut metagenome | biome: human gut; feature: ankylosing spondylitis patient; material: feces | host: Homo sapiens | place: China | collected 2015-10
AAAAAAGGGGCGCGGCTGACGCCGCGGGTTGTGTAGAAGGGTTGTGGAAAAAGGTTCTTAAGATGGACCGGCCGTTGGCCGGAGGGTTCTTAAGTTTGACGGGCCTGAAAGGCCGTCAAACTTAAGAACCTTAAGAACCCTCGGGGCGAAGCCCCGTTAACCCTCGCGCCAAAGGGCCATCATTATCCTCTTGCATTCTCTTTAAAATGCTGATATCATTACACTTGATAAGGAGTACTAATTATGCAGCTAATTGATTTATCTGATGTACAAGATTTCAGCGCAGCCCGTTTTCTGCTGTACTGGCTGATTGCTTCTGTGGTGGCCATCATTGTGGCCTACAGTATCGGGCAGGAAAACAAGCTGAAGTGGTTCAGGCAGCGCAAATCCAACGGTTTCATGGTGCGCCGCGGTGTGTTTGGCAATTTCAGTCTGCTGGGCGTGCCGAATTCCAAAGAAGGTTTTGCCATTACGGCAGGCATCTTTATCGGTTCCGGTGTGATCTGGGCCGTTCTTGTATTTGTCATTCTTCCTGTTTTCGGTTATAATTTATAAAGTAAGAGTTGTATAGTTTCATATTCTGTTTCCTGCGTATGGCACAGGGGTAGGAAATCCATCCTGATAGAAGGACCTGGCATTGAAAAATGTCAGGTCTTTTTTTTAGGAATATATGCATGGCAGGTTATCAAACAGGATGAGCAGAGACGATCTATTTCATAAAGACGGTTATTTGTATTTTTATTCATTTGGGAGGTTTCAATGACAGCCTGGGAAAGTATTGCCAAAGAGTTGTTCAGCGGGGTCATGGGTATGGGAGACCCTTCGGTGTGGATGATGTTCCTCATCGGCGGCATTCTGATTTATCTGGGGGTAAAGAAGGATTATGAGCCCATGCTTCTTTTCCCCATGGGGGTAGGCTGTATCCTGGCCAATATCCCCGGTCATTTTGCAGTGATTCCCACAGGCGGCGGAGAGCCGGGATTCCTGTCCGTGCTTTATGAGGCAGGCATTGCCAATGAGCTTTTCCCGGTGCTCATCTTCATTGCGGTGGGAGCTATGTGTGAGTTCGATCCCCTGATCCGGGCGCCTTATGTAATGCTTTTTGCAGCAGCTGCCCATTTCGGCATTTTCGCCGCTGCTTTCCTGGCATCGCTGGCGGGATTTCCTTTCAATGAGGCGGCGTCCATCGGTATCATCGGTGCCGCTGACGGTCCTACCACCATTTTCGTGGCCCAGAAATTTGCCACCAATCTTCTGGCACCGCTGACGGTGACGGCTTTCTGCTATATGTCCCTGGTGCCTATTATCCAGCCGCCCATTGTAAAGCTTTTGACTACGAAGAAGGAGCGCCTGATCCGCATGCCCTTCAAGGCGGAGAAGCCGGTCTCCTGGACGGCCCGTTTCCTGTTTCCCCTGATGGTGGTGCTTATTGCCGGTATTCTGGCGCCTATTTCGGTACCTCTTATCGGTGCTCTCATGTTCGGCAACCTGCTGAAGGTATCGGGAGTTACAGATTCTCTCTCCAATGCGGCGCAGAATGAGCTGTCCAACCTGGTCACCCTTCTTCTGGGCATTACCGTAGGGGCCACCATGACGGCAGAAAACATTCTGACCATGGACGTGCTCAAAATCCTGGTGCTGGGTGCTCTGGCCTTTGTATTTGATACGGTGGGAGGCGTTCTTTTTGCCAAGCTGGCCAATCTGTTCCTCACGAAGAAAATCAATCCCATGATCGGTGCCTGCGGTATTTCCGCCTTCCCCATGTCCGGCCGTGTCATTGCGAAGATGGCGCTGAAGGAAGACCCGTCCAATTATATTATCCAGCATGCCATGGGGGTCAACGTGGCAGGCCAGGTGGCGTCAGTGGTAGCCGGCGGTCTGGTGCTGGCATTGATTCCCGTACTGGGATAAGGAGGAAATCATGACGACTGTAGAATCATCGCTGGCATTAATGGTGATTGCCTATCCTCTTCTTTTCGTGGTGATGGCTGTATTTGCAGGACTCACCTATCTTCTGAACCGGATGTTTCAGGAAAGGAAATAGGGAATGGTGAAATAGGGAAAGGGTTCTCTTCCTTTCACAGGGGAAGGTCCCTCCTGATGGGGCAGGCTCTGCGGAAGACTGTTTTTTCTCTGAAGGGGAAGAGGGGCAGCACTTTTCTATAAAAGACAATCAAAAAGGGCTGTGAAGAAATGATTTCCATTTTTTCACAGTCCTTTTTATTGCTTTTTATTTACTTTCGAAGAATGCTTTGTAAGCCAGGTAGGTTTCGTAGGCATCGGCCTTGGAGAGGAGGTCGTAGGGGGAGTGCATGGACAGCATGGCTGTGCCGCAGTCCACCACTTCGGCGCCCCAGTCGGCCATCATGAAGGCGATGGTGCCGCCGCCGCCCTGGTCTACCTTGCCCAGTTCGCCGATCTGCCAGCATACGCCGGCTTCGTTGAAGATGGTGCGGATTTTCTGCAGGAATTCCGCATTGGCATCATTGCTGCCCGCTTTGCCCCGGGCGCCGCCGTACTTGGTGAGGTTAATGCCGTAGCCCATGAAGGAGGCGTTGTCCTTTTCCGAAACTTCGGGGAACATGGGGTCCAGGCAGGAGTTTACGTCGGCAGAAAGCATTTCGCTGTTTTCCATGGTTTCATAGAAATCAAGGATGGTATCCTGTCCCTGGAGGGAGAGAAGTTTCATGACGAATTTCACGAAGTAGGAGGATTCCATGCCTGTGTTGCCGTAGGAACCGATTTCTTCCTTATCGGTGAGGAGAGCGGCCTGGGTCTTAACCCCGGGCTTGGCGTCCAGAATGGCTTCCAGGTTGGCATAGGAGCATACCCGGTCGTCCTGTCCGTAGGAGGCAATGAGGGAACGGTCGAAGCCCACGTCCCGGCTCTTTGTGGCCGGCACCAGTTCCAGTTCGGCGGTGGCAAAGTCTTCTTCTTCAATGCCATAGGTGTCTTTCAGCCATTTCATGAACAGCTCCTTCGGCTTGGCTTTGCCTTCGGCGTTGGTCCAGGCAATGGCCTGCAGCTGTTCGCCGGTAATGCCTTCGGCCAGGGTCTTCTTCATCTGGTCCTGGGCCATGTGGATGAGAAGGTCGGACACGTAGAAAATGGGGTCTTCTTCCTTCATGCCCACATTGATTTCCACTTTCTTTCCGTCTCTGGTGTAAATGACGCCGATGAGGGCCAGGGGGATGGTGGGCCACTGGTATTTCTTGATGCCGCCGTAGTAGTGGGTGCGGAAATAGACCACCCCTTCCTGCTCATGCACCGGGTTGGCTTTCAAATCCAGTCGGGGAGAGTCGATGTGGGAGCCCACGATTTTGATGCCTTCATGCACCGGTTCTTCGCCGATGACGGCCAGAATGACCGATTTCCCCTTCTGGTTCCAGTATACTTTGTCACCGGGCTTCAGGGATTTCATGGTGTACACCGGTTTGAATCCCTTTTCCTCGGCCTGGCGGATGATTTCAGCCGCTGCCAGCCGCTCGGTGCGGGCGGTGTCAAGGAAAGCTTTGTATTTTTCACCATAATCCATAACGGCCTTTCGCTCTTTCTGATTCATGCGCTGCCATACGGATTTTGTTCTGCTGTATGTTTCTTTCATAGCAAACCTCCTGTAATAGAGAATAATTATCACATTTATCATTATACTACAGAGGCTCCGGTGGGGCTATGGGAATTATGAGCTGGCCCCTTCCCCTGCCGGCGGAAGTACTTTCCTGCTGCCCCATTCTCCATTTCCCATTCCCGATTCCCCAATCCCGATTCCCCAATCCCCAATCCCCATTCCCCATTCCCCATTCCCCATTCCCCATCCCATAAGCCTGCTTTTCCGGCGGCTCATCAGTCCTGGTGGCATAGGATTTCCTTTCGTGGTATACTTTCATTAATTACTTTCCAAGCAGGGGTATCCCTGGGGGAGGATAGAAGTATAGGAGGAGTTTTAACAAATGAACAACGAAAAAGCAGACGTCCGCCTGGAAGATGTGGAGGGGGCGAAAGCGGAGCTGGATAAGAAAGCTCAAAAAATGCTGGAGGATAAGGATGCCGATTCCCGTATGAGGATCTATGATGGACCTCTGGGTAAAGCCATTGTGGTGCTTTTATGTGTGTGGACTGCATTTCAGCTGTATTTCACCACCATCGGCGCCATCAGTGCCATCAACCTTCGGGCTATCCACTGCATTTTCCTTCTGGTATTTACTTTTCTTTTATTTCCTACGTATAAGAAGGAGAAGAGGCGTAGGAAACTGCCGCCGCTGTGGGACTGGTTCTTTATTCTGGGGTCCGCAGGGTCTTTCCTGTACCTGATTTTCAATTATACCCGCATTGCCCAGACGGGAGGACGCATCAGCAGTCTGGAAATCGGCATCGCCTTTGTAGCCATTATCTGCGTATTTGAAGCAGCCCGGCGTGCTTCGGGAAATCTGGCCATTCTGGCGGCCCTGTTCCTGGCGTACAACTGGTTCGGCGCTTACCTGCCGGGATACCTGGGACATAACGGATTTACGCTGAAGCGTGTGCTCATTACCCAGTTCTGGGGCACCCAGGGCCTTCTGGGCACCGGTATCGGTGTATCGGCGACCTATATTTTCCTGTTTGTCGTTTTCGGTGCGTTTTTGAAATACAGCGGATTTTCCCATTTTATCAATGATTTTTCCCTCACCCTGGTGGGCCGTACGTCCGGCGGTCCTGCCAAGGTGGCAGTCATTGCCTCGGGCCTCATGGGCATGATCAATGGTTCCGCCATTGCCAATGTGGCTACCACCGGCACCATTACCATTCCCCTGATGAAGCGTACCGGCTATAAGAAGGAATTTGCCGGCGCCGTAGAAGCGGTGGCATCCACCGGCGGCCAGTTTACGCCGCCTATTATGGGGGCCGTGGGCTTCGTGATGGCGGAATTTCTGAATCTGTCCTATACCTATGTGGCTCTGGCTGCGGTAACACCGGCGCTTCTCTACTATGTGGGTCTTCTTCTGGCCGTTCACTTTGAAGCCAAAAGGCTGGGCCTATCCGGCATTGCCAAAGAAAATATTCCTGATGCCATGAAGGTCATCAGGGAGCAGGGCCATCTGGTACTGCCTCTGATCAGCCTTATCGGCCTCATGTTTGCAGGATTCACACCTCTCTATGCAGCGGTGATTTCCATTTTCGTTACCATCGGAGCCAGCTGGCTTCGGAAGGATACCCGCATGACGCCGGACAAAATTCTGGCAGCTGTGGTGGAGGGATCCAAGAGTGCCATTTCCGTCGGTGTCTGCTGCGTCATCATCGGTGTCATCATCGGTACGGTGACCCTCACATCTCTGGGACTCAATATGGGATACCTGATCCTTTCCGTAGTAAATGGAGGAAGCATTTACCTGGCCGGTTTCCTGGTCATGATTATGTCCGCCATTCTGGGCATGGGCGTTCCCGGTGTGGCTGCCTACGTTATCGTGCAGGCCGTGGCAGTACCGGTGCTGATTAAAGCAGGGGCCATGCCTCTCATTGCTCACCTGTTCTGCCTGATTTACGCCTGCCTGTCCAACATTACTCCGCCGGTAGCCATGTCTGCCTATGTGGCATCGGGCATTGCTGATTCGGACCAGACGAAGACAGGCCTTTGGGCGGTGCGTCTGGGACTGATCGGATTTATTATTCCTTTCTTTTTCCTGGATAATCCGGTGCTTCTCATCGGCGTGTCCAAGACAGCCACTCTCTTTGATACGGGGTGGGCAGTCTTTACGGCCATGGTGGGCACCTTTGCCCTGGTGGCCGGGCTGGAAGGATGGATCCTTCGCCGCTGCACACTGGTGGAAAGGATTATCCTCATCGCATCATCGCCGTTCCTGCTTCTGCCCGGCGTCCTTACCGATGCGGCCGGTGCTGCAGGCATTGCGGCGGTCTGCATTTACCAGTGGATGAGAAGAAATAAAGAAAAGAAAGAAATCGAAGCAGCATAGCAGAAACAGGGGCCCTGGTTTTAGGTTCATACCGGGCTTCTGTGATATATTAGTGAAGAATTGCAGTAAGGGAGGAAACAGTATGAAAAACTGGAAAAAAGTATTGGCTGTATCCATGGCGGCCATGGTGATGGCAGGTGCCCTGGCAGGGTGCGGAGATGACAAAAAAGGCGGCAGTGCCAAGCCGGCTGCAGGACAGACCCTGAAAATCAATTTCCCCACCGCCGGAGCATCGGGGGCCCTCTATGCCGTAGGGGCAGCTATTACCAATATGTGGAGCAATAATGTGCCCGGCGTCCAGGCAGCCAGCCAGGCTTCTGCCGGCGGCATCGAAAACCTGAACATGGTATCTGACGGGGAAGCCCAGGTATCCATTGCCATTGCCAGCAATGTGTACCAGTGCTATAAAGGACTGGATTCCTTCAAAGACCATGCCTATCCGGACCTGAAGGTCATCGGCGGATTGTACCTCAATCCGAACCAGGTGGTGGCCAGCGCCAATTCGGGCATTGAAAACATTCAGGATATCAAAGGCAAGCATTTTGCTGTAGCTTCCGCCGGCTCTTCCGTGTATAACGAAGCAGAGGCTCACCTTACCACGGCAGGCATGAAGTTCCCTGACGACATCAAAGCAGAATATATTACCTTCGGCGATGCAGCTGATATGATTCAGAACGGATCCATCGACGGCGCCTGGATCATGTCCGGCGCTCCCGCTTCCGCTGTTACCCAGGCTCTTACCAGCGGTGCCCATCTGGTGCCCATTGACGACAACCTTATGAAAGAACTGAAAGCTAAGTACCCCTGGTACACCAGCTACACCATCAAGGCAGGCACCTATCCAAACCAGGATAAGGACATTCAGACTTCTGCCATTAAGATGGTCATGTTCTGCCGCGGCGATCTTCCGGACGATGTGGTGTACCAGCTCACCAAGACCCTGTGGGAACACATGGATGAAATGGGACAGTCCCAGAAGAACCTGAAAGGCCTCACCGCAGAAAACGCAGTGAAGGATATTGCCGGCGTACCGCTCCATCCGGGCGCTGAAAAGTACTACAAGGAAATCGGAGTGCTGAAATAGTCTGCAGCCAAAAACGCTTCCCCCTGGGGAGGCGTTTTTTGAGTTAGTGGACTAGTGGACTAGTGGACTAGTGGACTGGTGGACTAGTGAACTAGTGGACTAGCTCACCAGCCTACTATCTCCCCTTGACTCAAGTGCCCTTTAACTTTCTATAATAAGGAGGATGAAACAGTTTCCTGTGTATTCCTCTCTATGATAAAATAAGCATAGAACAGGAGGACATATGATACATCGCTTTCATCAGGACAAAAACAGGTGGGACGGCGTGGAGCCCCATATTTACAAAGAGAACCCCGGCGTTTTCCGGGATGTGACCAAGCAGGTCCTTTTTGACAACGAGGCGGACCTTCCGGTACAGTTCCGTTATTTCCAGGTGGAAAAGGGAGGATTTTCCTCCTTTGAGCATCATAAGCACATGCACGCGGTTATGATTTTCAAAGGGAAGGGCCATGCCCTTCTGGGAAATCAGGTGGTGGAAGTCCATGAAGGGGATTTCATCACCATTGCGCCCTGGGAATGGCACCAGTTTAAGGCGGATATGGGAGACATCCTTGGATTTCTCTGTCTGGTGAACCATGACAGGGATATTCCGGTGTATCCCACGGAAGAGGATATACGGGAAATCCGGAAAAATCCGGAGGCGGCGCGCTTTCTGGACGAAGAGTAGAAGGGCCTGCCGAAGGGCAGGTTTTTCTTATGAAAGGAGAAAAAGAAATGGAACAGGAGAAAAAAGCAGGACTTGGCGGGGAGCATTACATTCCCTATGAGGAAAGAAAGGGAAACGAATCCATTGTGTATTTCACCCGTGATTTATCGGCAGAGGGACTTATCCGCCTGTATGAGAAAATCAAAGAGAACCTTACCGGCAGAGTGGCAGTGAAGCTTCATACCGGGGAGCAGCATGGCCCCAATATCATTCCCCGTCCCTGGGTGAAGGAACTGATGGAGAAGGAAATCCCCAATGCCGCCATTGTGGAAACCAATACCTATTATGACGGAGACCGCTATACTACGGAAGAGCATCGGAAAACGCTGGAAGTGAACGGCTGGACCTTTGCACCGGTGGATATTATGGACGAAGAAGGCACCACCATGCTTCCGGTGAAAGGAGGCAAATGGTTTACGGAAATGTCTGTAGGCAGTCATGAGACCCAATACGATTCCATGCTGGTGCTCACCCATTTCAAAGGCCATGTGCAGGGGGGCTTTGGCGGTTCCAATAAGAATATCGGCATTGGCTGCGCCGACGGACGTATCGGCAAGGCCATGATTCATACCTATCCGGGCAAGGACCAGTGGTCTATTGCAGAGGAAGAGTTTATGGAACGAATGACTGAATCGGCCAAGGCCACAGTGGATTATTTCGGCAGACACATAGCCTTCATCAATGTCATGCGGAATATGTCCGTATCCTGCGACTGCGAAGGGGTGAATGCCCAGCCTGTGGTGACGCCGAACGTGGGCATTCTGGCTTCTCTGGATATTCTTGCCATTGACCAGGCTTCGGTGGACATGGTATATGCCATGAAAGAAGAGGACCATCATGATCTGGTGGAACGGATGGAATCCCGCCACGGCCTTCGCCAGCTCACCTATATGAAGGAACTGGGCATGGGCAATGACCGCTACGTGCTCATCGATGTGGATCATGGAGAAAAACGGATTGACGCCAGAGAAGCAGTGGCAGGAGTGAAGCCCTTTGGGAAATAGGACATCTTTTCTTCAGAGAAATACCATCATTTTTGATATGGACGGTACCCTTATCGACTCCATAGGCATATGGAACCAGGTGGACCAGGCCCTTATGGCAGCCATGGGAGGAGCGGCAGAAGAAGAAATGGCGGTGGGAAGAAGGCGGGATGCCTTTCTTGCAGACCACGGGAATGAGGAAAATCCCTACCTTTCCTACTGTCTCTTCCTGGCCAGGCACTGCGGCTGCTCCTGGAGCGGTGAAAAGGTATTCCAAAAGCGCTATGAAATCTCCCGGGATTTTCTCATTCATCAGGTGGACTACAAGAAAGGGGCGCCGGAGGTGATTCAAAGGCTTCACGGTCTGGGAAAGACCCTGGTCATTGCCACCACCACCAAAAGGGCCAACATGGATATATACCGCCATCTGAATGAAAACATCCGGTCCAAAGCGCCGCTGGACAGGTACTTTACAGCCATCTATACCAGAGAGGATGTGTCTTCCATCAAGCCGTCGCCGGAGGTTCATGAGAAGCTCATGGCAGACCTGAAAAAGACAAGGGAAGAGTGCTTCATTTTTGAAGACTCCCTGGCAGGACTCATGGCAGCCCGGGCAGCGGGCATTCCGGCAGGTGTCATTTATGACAGGTATGCAGAAAAGGACAGGAATCGTATGGCCCCTCTGGCAGAGGCATGGTATGACAGCTGGGAGGAAGTACTTTCTGAAATGGAAGCTGATTGAGAATAAATTTAGATTAGAAAATTCAGTATTTATGGGCCTTTTCCTTTGACAAGGGGAGAGGAACATGGTATGATTCTCAATAAGTGAGGGAGTAGCAGCCACCCTGTGGAGTAAGTCAACATACTGGCGTGAAGGAAAAACTGATGATATCCTGTGGCATGAAAAATCAGTATTTCCGGCCTGGCTTTCCTTGAAATTGCGAGACTCACGTGCATGGTTTTTACCTGCACGGAGTCTTTTTTTGATGGCTTCGTGAGGTCATTCTTTCAGGAAGTGGGACGATGGATTTTTTATTTCTTTTTAACAGTGTGCTTCTGGGAGCAAGTCTGGCCATGGACGCTTTTTCCGTGTCTTTGGCCAACGGGATTCACGAGCCTTTCATAAAGAAGAAGAAAATGGCCCTCATTGCCGGCACCTTCGGCTCTTTCCAGTTTCTCATGCCTCTTCTGGGATGGATATGCGTCCACTGGGTGGTGGATCTCTTCCAGAGCCTTCTCCCCTATATTCCCTGGATTTCCCTGGTCCTTCTCTTTACCCTGGGCCTCATGATGATTCGAGACGGCCTTTCGGGAGAGGAAGAAGAAGTGTGTCCGGAAACCAGTTTCTCCTGTCTCCTCCTCCAGGGACTGGCCACTTCCATGGATGCGCTGTCCGTGGGCTTTGCCATCGCATCTTTCGAAGTCAGGGAAGCCGTGGCATCATCTGTCATCATCGGCGTGGTGACTTTTATGCTCTGCCTTGCCGGCATTGTCCTGGGCAGGCACTTCGGCATGAAGCTGGCGGACAAGGCTACTGTGGCAGGGGGATTCATCCTCATGGGCATTGGACTGGAAATCTTCCTTTCGGCGTGAGGCAGAGGAAATGGGGGAAAAAGGGGCTGTCCCTTTACCGCTGGACTGTATTCCTGCCTTCTATGAATCATTTTCCCCTGCCCTCTTGGCGGCCATGGGGAAAAACGTGGTATGATAGTAGGAAAGGAGGCAGGCAATGACTAGGGTATACATGATACGGCATGGAGAAACGGACTGGAATAAAGCTCACCGTCTGCAGGGGTGGAGCGACATTCCCCTGAATGAAAGGGGGAGAGCCCAGGCAGCCTGTGCGGCGAAAATGATGGCCTCAGTCCCGCTGGATGTGATTTACACCAGTCCCCTGAAAAGAACGGTAGAAACGGCGGACATCATTCGGGGAGAAAGGGATATCCCCGTGATTTCTGAAAAAGGTTTCATTGAAATCAACCTGGGCCGCTGGGACGGGCATTCGCCGGATGAAATGGATGAGCTTTATCCGGGGCAGTATGATATATGGCGGAGCACGCCCGGCGATGTGCACATTGACGGCGGGGAAAGCTTTGCAGCCGTGCAGGAACGGGCGTGGAAATCTTTTCTTTCCATGACGGAGAAGAACAAGGGGAAACATATACTGCTGGTATCCCATATGGGCTGTCTCAGCACCATCCTTTTCAAAATCGCCGGCTATGGGCTCAATGATTTGTGGAAGCACCCCATCGGAAACTGTGCTCTCTGCAGAGTGGATATCGGGGAAGAGGGGACCATGCATATCGGGGAGTGGGGAAGGGATGACTACATTCCCCCTGATTTAAAGATGAAGGTACCCTTCGGCAGGGTGAAAGATTGATTTCCTTATGGAGACAGCGCGAGGAGCTGTCTCTTTTCTATTGAAAGGGCCTTTCCCTTCGTGGTATAGTTAATCATTATGGAGAAAGATTACAGTAAGGAGGATTCTTATGTCCTTTGAAAAAGTAAAAGCCTATCTGGCACCCTTCGGCCTCGCGGACCGGTGCATTGATTTGGAAGAATCCAGCGCCACTGTGGCACTGGCGGCAGAAGCACTGGGAACCGAGGAGGCGCGGATTGCCAAGACCATGTCCTTTCTGGTGGACGATGCGCCGCTCATTGTAGTGGTGGCAGGCGATGCCCGGGTGGACAATCATAAATATAAGGAAACCTTTCATAAGAAAGCCAAAATGATTCCCGGAGCAGACTGCGAAAGGTATATCGGCCATCGCCCCGGCGGCGTATGCCCCTTTGCCCTTCCCGAGGCGGTGCCGGTGTACCTGGATGTGTCTCTGAAGCGTTTTGACATTGTGTATCCGGCAGCTGGTACGGACCACAGCGCTGTGAAGCTGACGCTGGAGGAACTGGAAAGGGCGTCCCGGGCCAAAGGCTGGGTGGATGTATGCAAGAACTGGCAGAGCGGGGAATAAAAGCGTTTCATATGGTATGGATGGAGAATAAGACATGATTGTTGAGCAGTTTGGCGTAGAAGACTGGATGGACCGGTATGAGGAAGGGGCCCGGTACAATATTACCGATACCTGTGCAAAGCCCCTGACCCTGAATGAGCTTTTCACCCTTTCCGGGGAAGACCGGCAGGATTTCATGGAAACCTTTTTCCAAAGGGAGCAGACCTATGGTCCCATCTGGGGCGACCGGGGGCTGAAGGAGGAAATTTCGCACCTCTATGAGCATATTTCTCCTGATGAAATCCTGACGGAGCATGGTGCCACCGGCGGCAACCAGCATATTTTCTTTTCCCTTATCCGGCCCGGCGACAGGGTCATTGCCTATGCGCCCAGCTATCAGCAGTTCTATTCGGCGCCCCGGTCCCTGGGAGCCCAGGTGACAGTGCTCCATCTGAAAAAAGAAAGGGGCTACATGCCGGACCTGGATGAACTCAGGCAGGCAGCCAGAGAAGGGGGGCGCATGATCTGCCTCAATAACCCCAACAACCCTACGGGCTCTTTGATTCCAAAGGATATGATGGAAGAAATCGTGGACATTGCAAGGGAAGCAGGGGCCTATCTTTTCTGCGATGAAGTCTATGCCGGCGTTTCCCAAAGGGAAGAAGACCGCTGCCCTTCAGTGGCGGACCTCTATGAGAAAGGCATTGCCACCGGCTCCATGTCCAAGGCCTTTTCCCTGGCAGGACTCCGTCTGGGCTGGCTGGCCACAAAGGATGAGGAAGCACTGGCCCAGTTCCGGCGGGTGAGGGACTATGACTTGGTGAGCTGCAGTCTTTTCGATGAAGCCGTGGCAGCCCTGGCCCTTCGCCATAAGGAAAAAATCCTGCAGCGCAACAGGGCCATCCTCCAGCACAACCTTCCCATTCTGGAAGACTGGGTGCATGGGGAAAATCATGCTTCCTTCGTGAACCCAAAGGCAGGCACCATGGCTCTGGTCTACTATGACTTCCCTCTGCCCTCCACCCTTTTTTCCCATCGCATGTACTATGAAACCGGCGCCTTCACCGTACCGGGAGACTGTTTCGATGAACCCTTCTCCTTCCGCGTAGGCTACGGCCACGATGAGGAAACATTGAAAAAAGGGCTGGCAGCGGTGAGCGAATTCTTCCGGATACTGGAAGGAAAGTGAGCTGGTGGGCTAGTGAGCTGGTGGGAGAGTAGAAGCTGCTATCGGCTATCCGCTTTCCGCCGGACGCTGTAATCCTGAGCGGAGCGAAGGATCTCGGTGCGTGGAGGCAGTGGGATAAATACTGATAAATACCGGTCGGCGGGAAGACGTTAGTCTGTCAGACGGCAGACATCAGAAGGCTGAATTCCTCAATGCAAATGGATTCAAAGAAAGTTATAAAGCCCACTCCGTGGAGGCAAAGTGGGCGCCTTTGGCGCCATTTTATAATGCGGCGAAGCCGCCACCACAACCCTCGGGCCCAAAGGGCCCGTCAAACTTAAGGGCTCTCCGGCCAAAGGCCGGTCAAACTTCATAACCTTATGTTCTTAGCCCTTCTGTACAATCTGCCTTCATCGGCAGGCCGCAGCCGGCGGCGAAGAGGCACCTCTTTTTTTATCTGATGAACCAGGGAGGCGAAGCCGCCTCCATTATGCTATAATATGACTACACACTGCTTCGCCACCGGGTGGGGCAGAGGATTTATGAATCCAGGTGTTTTCCCTATTTCCGCAGGTACGGCAGTGAGCCGGGAGAAATGGGGAAAACACTTTTTTTATACCATGGGGAAAGGAAGGAAAACATGGAACTGTGGAATTTATGGTGGCCCGTGGGGCTGGTGGTGCTGGCCGATGTGTTTTACCAGGTCTGCGCCCGCCGGCTGTCTTCCCTGAAAAGTCCGCTGGCCGCGCTGGGCATGACCTATCTGGTTAGTGCCTGCCTCTGCGCCCTTCTTTTTGAAATGCTCATACCGGGAGGTCATATTTTCCATGAAATCTGGCCGCCCCATCCGGCGGCCCTCATGGTGGGGCTTGCCATAACGGGGCTGGAGGTGGGTTCCATTTTCATGTACCGGGCCGGCTGGCCTATGAATATCGGATTCCTTGTGTATACAGCCCTGGCCATTGTGGTGCTGCTCATGGTGGGCCATTTCATGTACGGGGAATCGCTGCGCCCTCTGCAGCAGGCAGGCATATGTCTGGCAGCGGCGGGCATGTTTCTGATTGTGAGGTAACCTATGAAATTCTGGTGGCCCATTGGCCTTATTGTATGCTGCAGCACTGCCTATCAGGTGGGAGTCAAGGAAATTTCCAGCGGCATCCATCCCCTGGCAGCCCTGGTGCTGACCTATCTTTCCGCCTCTTTCGCGTCCTTCCTTTTGTATTTCTTCCTGGCGTCGAAAGGGGAAAATAGAAGGAAGGCACTGCTTTCCTGGAACCCCTGGGCCCTGGGTCTTGGATGTTCCATTGTAGGCATCGAACTGGGCGTGGTGTACATGTACCGGGCCGGCTGGACGGTGCAGACCTCCTTTATTCTGACTAACAGCCTCATTGTGGCGGCCCTCATGGTGACCGGCGCCCTTTTCTATGGAGAAAAGCTGAAGCTCCGCCAGCTGGCAGGGGCTGTGCTCACCCTGGCAGGGATTGCCTGCATTGTGTGGCAGTAGGATGGAGTTATGGGCGGCATCTTATAATGCGGCGAAGCCGCCACCACCACCCTTTGCACCTTTTGAACCTGTCGAACCCTTTTTCACAACCCTTCTGCGCAGCCTCTCTTAACAGCCGAACCCTTTGCATTATGCTCATCCTATTGTATAATGGATTTAGAATATAAGTTCGGAGGGCAGCTATGGACGCATTATGGAATGAGCTGAATGAAAAGCAGAAAGAGGCAGTCACTTCTACGGAAGGCTATGTACGGGTCATTGCCGGGGCAGGGTCAGGGAAGACAAGAGCCCTTTCCTACCGGTTCGCCTACCTGGTGAATGAGCTGGGCATCCTGCCGGGGCATATCCTCTGCGTTACATTTACCAATAAATCAGCCCGGGAAATGGCGCGGCGCATCCACAGCCTCACCGGAGACAATGATACGGGATACATCAATACGTTCCACGGCTTCTGCGTGTCGGTGCTGCAGGAAGACAGCCATGCCGTATCCTATCCGAAAAATTTCCTGGTCATCGACAATTCGGACATTGACGACATGCTGCAGATGATTTACGAGGAGCGGGGGCTGACTCTTCGGGATATGCCCTTCAACAAGGCCAGGGACATGATTGAAATGAAAAAGTGTGTGTGGCAGCCGGAGTATTATAAAGACATGATTGCCATGCCCCTGTCCCTTCTTTATGAAAAGTACCATCAGGCCCTTACGGTGGAAGACATCATTTTTTACGGCTACCTGTACCAGGAAAAGAAATGCTTTGCCCTGGACTACAATGACCTCATCAAGTTTACCCTCTACATTTTTGAGGAAAACGAAGACATCCGGCTGAAGTGGCAGAAGCGGCTGGAGTATATCATGATTGATGAATTCCAGGATATTGACCCTCTCCAGTACAGGCTCATGAAGGCTCTCTGCGGCTATCACAACAACCTTTTCATCGTGGGAGATCCGGACCAGACCATTTATACCTGGCGCGGCGCCGATGTGCGGTATCTTTTGCATTTTGACAGGGAATTTCCCCATGTGAAAACCATCATTATGGATGATAATTACCGGTCCACGCCGGACATCCTGGATGCTGCCAATTCCCTGATTGATAAGAATGAGAACCGCATCCCCAAGAATCTGATTTCCCATAAGGAAAAGGGAAAGCCTGTGACCGTGATGGCAGCGGCCAACGGCGGGGAAGAGGCCAAAGCAGTGGCGTCGGCTGTCAAAGAACTTCATGCATCGGGCAGGAAATACAGCGACATAGCCATCCTTTACCGGGCCCATTATGTGACCCGGAACCTGGAGGAAGGACTGATAAAGGCGGATATTCCCTATGTGATTTACAGCGGTGCCCAGTTCTTCGACCGCATGGAAATTAAGGATGCTCTCTGTTATCTCCGCATGATTGCCTGCAGGGATGACATGGCTTTCCGCCGCATCGTCAATAAGCCGAAGAGAAATATAGGAAGGCGCCGTATGGATTTTCTCACGGAAAAGGCGCAGGAAGAGAACACAAGCCTTTATGAAACGCTGAAGAAGTATGTGGAAGATCCCCTTTTCAAAAAGACAAAGGCCGGCGATTTTATCGACCTCATCGAATACTTTACCAAGGACAGCGAAGGGAAGCAGGTGTCCGAGGTTTTGTCTGCCATTCTGGATGAAAGCGGCTACGAAAAAATGCTCCGCACCGAAGGCAGCCAGGAGCGGCTGGATGATCTGGCAGAGCTGAAGCAGTCTATTTTTGAGTATGAATCAACGGCAGGGGAAGAAACTTCCATTTCCGACTATCTGGACCATGCGGCTCTCTTTTCCAATATGGACCGGGGGCCGGAGAGGGATGCGGTGAGGCTTATGACCGTCCATACCGCCAAGGGCCTGGAATTTCCGGTGGTGTTCCTCTGCGGCATGAATGAAGGCATCTTCCCCTCCCGGAAGACAAGGACGAAAAGAGGCATGGAAGAGGAAAGGCGCCTGGCCTTCGTGGCCATGACCCGGGCAGAGGATGAACTCTACCTTACGGAGGCGGAGGGAACGAATCTGGATGGCACGCCCCGTTTCCCTTCCCGTTTCATTCTGGACATAGACAGAAAATACCTCTCCTTTGATCCGCCGGTGAATGAATCCCTCTGGAAGGCCGGGAAGGCTTATGTGGAAAGAACCAGCGCCTACCTGAAAGATGATGGGGACAAAGGCCATTTTCCCGTGGGCTGCCGGGTGCGGCACACCGTCTTCGGCATGGGCACCATTGAAGAGGTGGATGAAAAGAATAATTCCTACCGCATCCGTTTTGACAGCATGGATACCACCAGGGATATCGCCTTTAGGGCCAGGCTGGTGAAGGCGGATTGAGCATCTGCCTGCGTTGATGGGGAAACGGTATTTCCGAAGACTGGTCCGCTTTTGCCGGCGAAGATTGACGGCCCCCGAATCAGCTGACCTCTCCAGCGATGCGCGAATACAATCTTTTGCCTGCAGGGCAAAGGTTCTGCCCCAAAGCGGCGCTCCCCAATCCCCAAATCCCCAATCTCCAGTCTCCAATCCCCAGTCCCCAGTCCACTAAACTATATAGAAAATCCTTGACATACTTCTCTTTCCATGGTATTCTGTATGCACAAATGAAAGAGGTACCGGAACTGACGGAGAAATGTGGAATTGACCACGTGAACCGGTATTATCTGAATCGGCCGACCGTCTGGGCAGGGAAACCTACTCAGACGGTCTTTGAGTCTCCGGTTTCCCTTCATTGCTTACTGCTTATGGAGGGATTTCAAATGAAAAAGAAAAATCGCTGGCTTATTGCCCTGGCAGCTGTGGGCATCCACATCTGCATCGGCAGTGTGTATGCATGGAGTGTGCTGACGAAGCCGGTTATGGCGGCTATGGGTCTTTCCCTTTCGGAAACCACCTGGGCCTTTTCTATTGCCATTCTGTTTCTGGGGTTGTCGGCCGGTTTTCTGGGCGGCGTGGTGGAACGGATGGGACCATCCCGGTCCGGTCTGGTATCGGCAGCTTTCTTCGGCACCGGCCTTCTGGGAACGGCGCTGGCTGTCCACGTCCATTCGCCGATGCTCCTTTATATTTTTTACGGCATGATCGGCGGCATCGGGCTGGGCACCGGCTATATCACCCCTGTGTCCACCCTGGTGAAATGGTTCCCGGAACACCGGGGCTTTGCCACAGGCCTGGCTATCATGGGCTTTGGCTTTGCCGCCCTTGTGGCAGGACCGCTCATGCGTTATCTCACTGACGCCTATGGCCTGACCACCAATTTCTTCATCCTTGGCATTGCCTATGCGGTGATTATTTCCCTTTCTGCTTCCTATCTCCGTCCGCCGAAGAAGGGTGAAATCCCTGTGATGCTGGAAGAAGTGCTTCGCCGGGAAGCGGCTATGGGCAGGAAACGCACCGTGGTAGGTCCTCAGATGACGAGAAAAGAAGCCATGCATAGCTGGAAATGGTTTGCTCTGTGGTGGATTTTCTTTACCAATATTACCTGCGGCATCGGCCTTCTGGCCGTGGCTTCTCCCATGGCCCAGGAAGTCATCGGCATGACGCCGGTGGAAGCAGCTTCCCTGGTGGGGATTATCGGTATCGTTAACGGCGGCGGCCGTATCGTGTGGTCCACCGTTTCTGACTGGATCGGCCGCGGCGTGACCTACATGGTATTCTTTGCCCTGGAAGTATGGGCTTTCTACCAGCTTTCCATCACCACGGAAGGCCTTATTTTCCAGGCCCTGGTTCTTCTCATTATCAGCTGCTACGGCGGCGGCTTCTCCTGCATGCCCGCTTACCTGTCCGATATCTTCGGCGTGAAACAGCTGTCCTCCATTCATGGGTCCATCCTTACGGCCTGGGGCATTGCCGGTGTAGCCGGTCCCCTGATCCTGGCATTCATGAAGGAAAATACCGGCGGCTATGCAGCCACCCTTCATCTTTTCTCCGCCATGCTGGCGCTGGCCTTCCTCATTGCCGCCGTGCTTCGCTGGAGAAATGAAGTGGATAAAAGAAAATGGGAAGTGAAGGAAGAAAAAAATTTTCATGGCCCCGTGGCAAAAACCACCACAGTCTCCTGAAGAAAGATTGACTTTCCCCCGGAAGGGGACTATACTGGAGCCATACAGATGAAGCAAAGGTGCTTATAGGGATTTTCCCTGTAGGCACCTTTTTGTTTACAAGGAGGGGTTTATCATGAAGGATATCTGTACGATTTCGGTGGTTACTTTTCATCCTGTGTGGGGCGATAAGGCGTCCAACCTGAGACGGATTGAAGAATATATCGAATGTGCTTACCGCAAGGGCAGCCAGATCGTTATATTCCCGGAAATGAGCCTCACCGGCTACGACGATGAAGCAGATAAGCCTTTCAAAGAAAAGATGCAGTACAAGCTGGCGGAAACGGTGCCGGGGCCAAGTACGCTGGAGGTGGCAGAGCTCACGAAGAAGCTGGGCATGTATGTCATTTTCGGCATGCCCATCAGGGATGATAAGAATCCGGATATCATCTATAACGGGCTGGCCATTTTCTCGCCGAAAGGACTGGAAGGGGCCTATCATAAAATGCACCTGCCTTCTCCGGAACCGAACTGGGCCACCCGGGGGGACAAGCCTTTCATCCTCCATTCTGAGTGGGGCCCTATTGGCTGCGCCATCTGCTATGATAACTATGCCTTCCCGGAACTGACCCGGTACTATGTGGCCAAGGGATGCCGCCTTCTCATCAACAGTACGGCTCTGGCCAAGTGCCATGGCCCTTATTTCGGATCGCCCACCTTGGAAGCCTCGGTCATCCAGAATGGCATTTACATTGCTTCTGCCAATATCGGCGGTCTGGATGTGGATAACTATTTCTGGGGCGGCAGCTCCATTATCGGGCCGGGACAGAAGCATCCATGGTCTTTCTATTACTATGCAGGACGGAAATTTACCGATGAAGATGCACCGGAAATTGAAATGTTCACCGCCACCGTGGATTTGTCCCTGGCAAGCCGCTATGCCTTTAAACATAACCCTGCCGTAGACGGGACGGACTGGAGACCGGACAAGTACATTGAAATGTACAAGGATATCCTGAAGGATCCGGACTTCGGGAAATAAGGCATAAAAAAAGTCTGCGAAGAAATGGTTCACATTTCTTCACAGACCTTTTTTATGATGTTACTGCTGTGCTTCTTCCAGCTTTTCAAGGAAGAACTTCACATTGTCCGTCAGGTTTGGCCCTTCAGTCTGGAGAGCGCCGCCTACGAGGAAAATGGTATCGGCACCGTAGGTCTTGTACATGTCTTTGAAGAGTTGCCATCTCATGCCGCCGGAGGGAATGGGGAAAATGGGGCGGAGGTAGGCCATTTTTTCATTGGTGCCTTCGCAGATGTTGGTGCAGGTTTCCCGGGAGAAGGAGAAGCGGCCGCCGAAGCTGGTGAAAATGACGGCGTCAGCGCCGGCCAGGCGGGAAAGCTGGCCGTAGTAGCAGAAGGGGGAAATGCCCGATTCTCTGGAAAGAACCTGGGGGCCGGAGAAGCAGGGATGGAGGAAGATGGGAAGGTTAAAATCCGGATCTCTGGCCAGGTCGCGAATCATGGTGAAACCGGTAATGGCAGGCGCTGCCATGATGCCATCGGCACCGATTTCCTTTGCCTTGTAGGCCCGGTCCAGGAACTGGAGGCCGTCGGCGGTGCAGTTGGCAATGTACATGCTCTTTTTACCGGTTTTCTCTTTAGCATCGGCCAGGGCCATGACGCACTGAAGGACTCTTTCCTCGAAGGGGGCATAGTCCTGGTTCATGAGACTGTGGTCGTCTTTGATGATGGGGCAGCCTCCCATGGCCAGGTCGTATACCATCTGTCCCAGTTCCTTGGGGCTTCTGCCCAGAGGTTTGATGGCGCTCATGAGAATGGGGCCCCGGGGTACGCCGCAGAGATCCCGAAGGCCCGTGCGGCCGAAGCGGGGACCGGGATAATTGTCATACATGGCTTCAGGAAGGTCGAAGGACATGAGCTTGATACCGGGCTGGAGACTTGTATTGCCAAAGAGCATGTTCAGAAGCTCCGCCATTTCATTGCCCACTGCCGTTGGGTCATAGGAAATGGTGGCGTAGTAGGCGCCGGGCTCTGCCTTTTTCAGGTCTTCTATCTGGCCTACGATGGTATCGCCGATGGGAGTTCCTTTCACCAGCTCGTAGGGGCATTCTACGGTCTGTTCGACGCAGATGCCGAAGGCCAGTTTTCTGGCTTCTTCATAGTCCGGGGCCGCAATGCGGTAGGTGGCAGTAAAACGGGAAGACTGGGTCAGGTCTTCTTTCAGCTCTGCAAAAAGTTCACTTTCAAAAAAAGGGGTATCACTCATAACTCTATCCTTCCCGGCAGGGGACACTGCAAAGGAGCGGGGGCATTCCTCCGCTTCCTCAAGGCAGCCTTCTGCCTTATGAATATGGAAATGACAGGAGAATCATCGGGGATTCTCCTCATGGCGGGTTTCGTAACCGGCGTCCCTGTGGGCGGCGCTGTCGTCGGAGAGCCAGTAGAGGGGACGGTTTCTTGTTTCTTCAAATACGTGGCCTATGTATTCGCCCAGAATGCCAAGGCACATGAGGTTGAGACTTCCAAAAATGGAAATCAGGATGGTCATGGTGGCCCAGCCGGGCACGGCCTGTCCGGTAATGACGCAGTAGAGGACGTGGAGAATCAGCAGAAATCCGGCAAAGGCAGACAAAAGGCCGATGTAGAAGGAAATGCGCAGAGGGATGGTGGAATTGGTAATAATGCCATCCATGGCAAAGTGAATCATTTTCTTCATGGAGAATTTGGAAACTCCTGCATGACGGGCAGGCGCTTCAAATTCGATGGATGTCTGTCTGAATCCAAGGCCTCCTACGATACCGCGGATGAACCGGCTGTGCTCCCGGAACTTCAGGAACGTATTCAGCGCTTTCCGGTCCATCAGTCGGAAATCGGAACCTCCCGGGACCACCCGGGTGGTGGAAATGGAATTAATCACCGCATAGTAGCCGGAGGAGGTTATCTTTTTTAAAAATCCGGCGTCCTCAGTGGCAGTGCGGATGGTCTGCACAATGTCATAGCCTTCCTGCCATTTTTCGATGAGCTTGGGAATGAGGGCCGGCGGATGCTGCATGTCTCCGTCCATGGTAATCACCGCATCGCCTTTGGCAAAGTCCATGCCGCAGGTAATGGCAATCTGGTGCCCGAAATTCCGGGCGAAGGTCAGGGCCCGCACGTGGGGGTCCCGGTCTGCCAGCTGATGAATCAGCTCGTCCGTGCGATCCCTGGATCCATCATTTACATAAATGATTTCATAATCCATGGCCAGTTCCTTCATGACTTTTGTCACTTCATCATGAAAGTATACCACGTTGCCTTCTTCGTTATAGACAGGCGTCACAATTGATATCATAATCATCCTCCAGGTCAGACTGTATGCCAATGTATATTATAGCACATAAATGAGTGCTTCTTTCTCTCCAGATTATATATAAACGGAAGGGCCTGCGGTTTAAGGAATTTTAAAATTTTTATAAAAGACAGGGAAAAGGGACTGTGAAGAAATGATTTACATTTTTTCACAGCCCCTTTTGTCAGAGGGTATTGGGTTATGATAACAGTCAAATACAATTTCTTATGCAATCAGACGGTGCCAGTGAATCATCGCTTTGTCAGAATCGGGCATCTTCCGGCTGCATAGCGGCCGATTTTCTGTCGCCCCTATCATGGTGACGGCCGCCGGGTCTGCCCCGGCCGGGGTCTTTGTCTTTATCAAAGCGGCGCTGACGGTGCTTGTTAAAGCGGTGTCCCCTGTCGTTATCGTCTTTATGGAAGCGGTGCTGACGGTGTTCTTCCAGGTTCTGGCTTTCCTCTTTGTCATGGTGACGGAGGGAAGGGGCATCTTCTCTGTAAGTGCTGTCTTCTTTGGAGTCTGTGACTTTTCCGGAACGGGAGACAGGAGTCCCTTTTTCTTCCTTCAGGGGCTTATGAATGACAGGGCCCCTGGAATTTTCCGCATTGATTAAAGCGATGCGGTAGTCCCGGCCTGTATTGGATACGGGGCCGGCAGGTTCGGCAGCCTGCAGGGAGGCGGCGGATACATCATTTCCTAAAGTGGCGCCGGCAGCAGAGAAGGAAATCAAAAGAGCTGCGGCTAATATGGTTCTTTTCAGGCTTCTCATAGTAAGACCTCTTTTGAAATAGACTTCAGGTTCTTTCCGTTACAGGCGGTGCCAGGTCATGCCGTCATCGTCTTCTATGTTCTTCTTTTCAGGATTTCCTTTCTTTGCATCCCTTTCTCTGGCTTCCGGATGCTGTTCATAGTACTTTTCTTCCCAGGGTTTCAGTTTGCGCTGAGGGCCCTGGTCTTTTTTATCTCTCATTTCTTCCCGGTCCTTCTTATCCTTATGGACCTTCTGCTTCTTTTCTACATGTTTCTTTTCCTTGTGCACCTGGGGACGGCCATTGTCCTGCTGCATTTCCGGCGGATGTCTGTAGTCTTCTGCGGAAGCGGTGCCGGCAAAGAAGAAACCGCCTGCCAGTGCCAGGCCTGTCATGGAAGCAATGATGAGTGCGTTTAATTTTTTCATAATAGAACCTTCCTTTCGAAATGTGGAAATCTGTTCGAGGGAGTTTCCCTGAAACCCCCTCACTTGATTCTGGGGATATATATAAATCAATGGACGGGGCTGGTATCCCCGGCCATGATGGACGAAGGATTACTCTTTACCGGGTCCCTTTGCATCTTTCTGGCGGTCCTGCCGATTATCGGGCATATCTTTCCGGTCCTTGTCCATGGCATTTCTGTCGTGATGGTCTTTCATGTCTTCCCGCAGGCGGTCGTTGGAAGGAATCTTCTTTGTGTCCTTCCGGTCCTTCCCCCAGCGGTCAAAATTTTCCATCATTCGGGGCCCGTTGTCTGCCATCCAGCGGTGGTAGGCAGGCAGGTCATTGATGATAAAGGAAAAGGTGCCCACCATGAGCGATATAATGGCAAGAACAGAAGAAATGATGATTTTCTTCATTTCGTTTCACCGCCTTTGTCATGGCCGGTGCCGATCAGGCTCGTTTCAATGGCCCGGCTCCCTTCCCTGGCGATAAGATAGATGGAAAGGGCTGTAAAGAGACCAAAGCTTCCGATGGAGGCCAGGGTAAGGAAACTGAACCGGGGCAGCGGAGTCATGCCATGGAAGGGAACCAGATTGGTGGAGAAGAGGCCTATGACCAGCCCCGCAGCGGCCAGAACCACGATGGCCATAATGATGCCGGCCGCTGTAAGAAGGCGGGCAGTCATGCGGGCTGTGGCTTCTGCAGCCCCGGGGAGCCGGGGACTTACGGCATCCCAGGTCTTTCCCATCTTGTCCTGGGCGTCCTTAGCCATGTCCAGCGCCCTGTTTTTCAGCGGGCTGCCTTTGGCCTTTTCATCCACTACTCCTTCGGACTGGAAGGAATTGTAGATATCCTTCGGACTGCCAAGTTCCCTGGCGATTTCTTCCTCCGAAAGGCCTCTCTTTTTTCCTTCTTCAAAATGGGATTCATAATCGGCCAGGATTTCTTCTACCTCTTCGGTTTTTGCATTTCGGAAATAGTAGCGCAGCAGATCTAAAAATTCTGTTTCATTCATGGATATCGCCTCCTTCTTCCAGTATCTTTTTGACGGCTTTTGTAAATTCGGTCCATTCCCTGAGGGATTCTGTGAATTCCTCCCGTCCGGCGTCGGTGATGCGGTAATATTTTCGGGGAGGACCGTTATGTGATTCCGCCAGGTAGGTATCTACCAGGCCGTCCTTCTTGAACCGGTTCAGCAGGGGATAGATGGTACCCTCCGACATTTCAATGTACTTTGAAATCTCCGTGACCAGCTCATAACCATAGTAGTCTTTTCGCCTGAGCATAGATAGAACCACAATTTCCATGACGCCTTTTTTCAGTTGGATGTTCATGGCTTTTCCTTTCTGAGGAATCCGGGGTTCTTAAGAGGAAATCGTCCTGCCGGTGAGTGAACCGGTAGTCAATTTCTTCGTTGATAACAATATATCACAAAGTACTTTGCAATGCAAGGTACTTTGTGAAACAAAATGATATATCTGCCAAAATCATGAAAAGGGCTGATTATGCTAAATCTGCAATGCTGCTTGTTCCCTGTTGACGGATGGAAGGAAATCATGTATCATCATAGCCATATCAAAACCAGTACATGCTGTGAACGAGAAGGAAACAGACAGGAAGCTTCAGAGAGCCGGCGTATGGTGAAAGCCGGTGCGGAAAATCTGCGGACTATCACTCGTGAGCTTCCTGATTGAAAGAATTTCCGTAAATCAGGACGGAAGTCCCCGTTACAGGACAGGCCTTCAGAGTATAATGCAGGGTGGTACCGCGATTTCGCCCCTGTCCCATGGTGGACAGGGGCTTTTTGTTTCCTCCCTTCCTATGCCTGGCGGCTGAGAGATAAACCGGAGTGGTACCGCGCCATGCGCCTCTGTCTGATATGTCAGATAGAGGCTTTTTTTATGGCTCCTCCGAGAAGAGTGAAGATTGCACATGTGCTATTTCATCCAAAGGAGAAATGAAAATGATGGACTGGAAAAAAGGACTCAAACTGGCAGGCCTTGGCCTTATGATGACAGCTGCATGTGCAGGACTTTCCGGCTGCGGCGGAAAGGGAGAAGGACAGGGCAGCGGAAAGACCGCTAAGGTAGGCTTTATCAACGGCGTTTCCGGCGGCGTGGCTTCCTACGGCCTGGCGGAAAAAGAAGGCTTTGACATGGCGGTGGATGAAATCAACAAAGAAGGAAAAATCCACATGGATGTGGAAATGGTGGACACCAAGGGCAATGTGCAGCAGGCGGTGGCGGCGGCCCAGAAGCTCATTGCCGCCAAAAAGGTGATCGTGGTGGGACCTTTGATTTCCGGTGAATACAAGGCGGTGGGGCCTCTTTTCCAGCAGGCGAAGATTCCCCTTCTGGGCGTGGCCACCACGGCGGAAGGGCTTATGGATATAGGGGACTATATGTTCCGGAACTGCGTGCCGGAATCGAAAAATATTCCCCAGACTGTTGAGAAAACCCATAAGCTCCTGGGCTATAAGAGAGTGGCCGTGCTTTATTCCAACAACAATGAGCATCAGGTGTCCGCTTACAAGACCTTCAAAAAAGCACTGGAAAAGGAGGGCGTGGACATTGTGGCGACAGAAACCTTTGCCGATAAGGACACGGACTTTTCCGCCCAGCTCACCAAAATCCACAATGCCAATCCTGATGCCGTGGTGGTGGCAGGCTACTACCAGGAAGGAGGGCTCATCCTTAAAAAGATGAGGGACCTGGGCATGAACCAGCCGGTACTGGGAGACAACGGCTTCATGTCTCCGGAGCTGGTGAAAATTGCAGGCCCTGCAGCAGACAATGTGTATGTGTCCTCCATGTGGTCCCCAGACAGGGACTCCGAGGCTACAAGAAAGTTTGTGAAGGACTTCCGGGAGCGGTATAATCATGACCCCGACAACTTTGCCGCCTGCGCCTATGTATCGGCCAAGCTGGCAGCCAAAGCCATGGAAAATGCAGGCACCACCACGGATTCCAAAAAGGTGCGGGACGCCCTGGCCCATATCAAAAACTTTGAAAGCGCCGCCGGCCCCATGACCTTTAACAACTCCGGGGACCCGGAAGTGGACCTGGTGCTTCTGAAAGTGGAAGACGGGAAATACAAGGCAGTGAAAGTATAAAGCACTGCTGCAAAAAAGGCAGGGAAGAAAGGATTGCTGTTTCTTCACTGCCTTTTTCTATGAGGGCTTCCTGCCGGGGTGGATACCCATGTGTATCACTGTCATAGGAAACTTTTCGCAGCCAGTTTCCCGTCGGTGTAGATGCCCTATGTGTATCATCACCATAGGAAACCCTTCGTAAGCAGTTTCCTGCCGGTAAGAATGACCAAAGTGTAACACTGGCATAGGAAACCCTTCGTAAGCAGTTTCCTGCCGGTAAGAATGACCAAAGTGTAACACTGGCATAGGAAACCCTTCGTAAGCAGTTTCCTGCCGGTAAGAATGACCAAAGTGTAACACTGGCATGGGAAACCCTTCGCAAGCAGTTTCCCGCCGTCATGAATGACAAAAGTGTATCATGCTGCCATGGGCTACACCGTTATGGAAATGGCCGTTTCCGCATCGATGGCTTCACCGTCCGGATTTCTGGCAGGGGCAAAGGTCCACTGGCGAAGGGAGCGCTCTATATAGGAGGAAAGGATTTTGAAATCGGCATCGCTCAGGCCGGTCCCTTCCTTTTCAATCACCGGCGGGGCGCTCATTTTTCCATTCCTATCTATGGAGAGCTTCACCGTAAAGGAAGGGTGACCGGATCTTTCGGCGGCCTGCTCTTCCTTCTCCTTCATGTCTGCCATTACCTGCTTTTCCGGTGCTGGCGGCACGGATACCATGGCTGACATGAAACGGACGGGAATACGGACAGTCATGGGAATATCCTTATCTCCCCGGCGGGCGGGATGGAAGGTCCAGGACTTAGCGGATCCCGCGGCGTACTGGTCCAGAATCAGGGAGGATGAGCTTTCAGCGATTTCCTCATGGGTGACGGCACCGTCTTCATCAATGGAAAGAATGAGCACCGTAGATGCATCATGGGGCAGCTGGGAGAGAGCTTCGTGGACAGCGGCGGATTGTGGCAGCATGGGAGCGGACTTCACCGAAGGCGGCACCATCTGCTCTTCCGTTATGGGACTGCCTTCTTTATCCAGATACACACCTTCCCTGGGAAGGGCGGCAGAGGCGGTAAAGCCCAGGGTAAGCAGGAGAGACAGGGAAATGAGGATTTTTTTCATAGAGCCTCCTTTGGTAGCTTTGTATTCTGACTGATGAAATATACATTTTACACATCAATTTCTCCATTTATTTTAATAAATAGAAAAGGAAAGCGCAACCGGTTTTCTATCTGCTATGGTACAATCATGGCAGATAGCACAGGGAGATGATGCAAAGGAGGCCGTCATGAAGAGAGAGGATATGGAAGAGCTCATGAAGGAGGCCCGTAAGGCGGGGGCAGATAATGAAAATGGTGGATGTCACCGGGTGAAGCGGCAGGCCGCCTGGGGCCATAGTCATTGAAAAGAGTGCTGCGAAGAAGGGAGCTTCTTCACAGCACTCTGTATTCCGGCGCTGAAAAGCGCCTGCTTTCTAAGCCTTCTTCTTATCAGAAGAGGGTTCTTTTTTTATGAGGGAAAAGCCGTAGTCCAGCAGTTGGGCTGCTTCTGTAAACCGGCTGTCCATATCCCTGGAATGCATGATGATGACGATGAGCTCATGATTGTCCCTGACGGCGGAGGCAGCCAGGCAGCCGCCTGCAGCGCGGGTGTAGCCGGTTTTGATGCCCGTGGCGCCGGGGTAGGTGTAGAGGAGTTCATTGCTGTTTTCACAGGTGAAGATTTCTGCAGGGCGGATATAGCGGATCTGTTTCTTCTTCGTGGATACGATGGAGCGGAAATTTCGATTTTCCATGGCGTATCGGGCAAGGCGGGCCATGTCCTCGGCGGTGGAATAATGATTTTCATCAGGCATGCCGTTGGCGTTGACGAAATGGGTGCCGGTCATGCCGATATCCTTTGCTTTCTGGTTCATCATATCCGCAAAGGCCGGAAGACTTCCGGCCGTGTTTTCCGCAATGGCCGTGGCGGCGCCGTTGTCGGAAATCATCATCATCTGGTTTCGGAGATCCCCAAGAGAGAGCCATTCGCCGCCGTTTAATGCCGTTGATTCCACGTCTGCCGCCTCTTTGCTGACGGTGACGGTTTGATAGGTGTTTCCTTTTTCAAGAGAAAGGATGCAGGTCATGATTTTGGTCATGCTGGCAGGATATTCTCTTTTGGTCCCGTTTTTTTCGTAGAGGAAACGGCCGTCAGAACCGTCCATAATGACTGCGGCATCGGCGGTGATGTCCGGCGCTGCGGCATGGAGGGGAGAGCAGGATATACAGGTGAAGGTGAGAGCCAGGAGGAACATTTTATATGTCATAGAAACCTCCCGTCAGGACTTTGTGCCGAAAAAGTTCAGCAGCACACAGCCTGCAATAATGAGGAATATGGCCAGCATTCCAGTGGCCGTCAGCTTCTCGCCGAAAAAGAACCAGGAAATGAAGGTGGTGGCCAGGATGCCCACACCGCTCCAGGTGGCATAGGCCAGCGCCAGGTTCAGGGACGTAAGGGCCCGGGAGAAGGAGAAAAAGCAGAGACCGTAGGAACCAAGGCATGCCAGGGTGGGAAGGGGGAGGGTAAAGCCATGGGACATTTTCAGGAAGGTGGTGCCGGTGAGCTCCATGGCAATGGCAAAGAACATGAGAAAATAGGCCATGAGGAATTCCTTTCAAGTAAAAAGCCTGCGCCTTCCGGCGCAGGCCTAGATAGTAGAAATCAGAGGAAAATATACTTCAGAATGAAAATCACAGTCAGTGCCATCATGAGAGCACTCACCTTGCTCCTCTTTCCGGTGAGGAGGTTAATCAGGGTGTAGGTGATGGTACCGAAGGAAATGCCTTCTGCAATGCTGTAGGCAAAGGGCATGGCAATGATGGTGAAGTAGCAGGGAATGGCTTCGGTGGGATCATTGAAGTCAATGCCGGTGACAGCGGTGAACATGAGGAATCCTACGATAATCAGGGCCGGTGCGGTAGCAAAGGCAGGAATGGCCATGAACACAGGGGAAAGGAACATGGAAAGAAGGAAGAGCACTGCCACGGTGACAGCGGTGAGGCCGGTACGGCCGCCTTCTGAAACGCCGGAGGCGCTTTCCACGTAGGTGGTGGTGGTGGACACGCCGAGCACAGCGCCTACGGAGGTGGCTACGGCATCCGCCATGAGGGCGCCCTTGATATGGGGCAGCTTGTTGTTTTCATCCAGCATATTGGCTTTGGAGGACACGCCGATGAGGGTGCCGATGGTATCGAAAATATCGACAAAGAGGAATGCCAGAAGTACCACTACGAAATTGAAGGTGCCTATCTGGGAGAAGTCCAGCTGCATGAAAATGGGGGCCATGCTCTTCGGTTCAAAGGCGGAAAGGCCGCCGGAGAAATTGGGGAGGGTGCTGAAAGCGCCTACGGAAGGATCCGGCACATAAAGTCCGGAGATTTCACAGAGAACGCCCAGAAGCCAGGTAAAGAGAATGCCCCAGAGGATATTGCCTCTCACCTTCTTCACCATGAGGATGGCCGTGAAAAGGACGCCGATAATGGCTAGCACCACCGTAATGCCGGTGGTGTGGAAGGTGCCGGCGGCCATGGCCTGCTTGAAGGAAAAGAGGGAAATCTTGGTGGCAGGATTGGCCACGATGATCTGGGCGGAGCCTAAACCGATGAAGGCGATGAAAAGGCCGATGCCTGCAGATACGGCTTTCTTCAGATTAATGGGGATGGCGTTGAAGATGGCTTCACGCACATTGGTGAGGGACAGGACGATGAAGATGATCCCTTCCACAAATACCGCAGCCAGTGCCATTTCCCAGGAATAGCCCATCTGCTTTACCACAGTGAAGGCAAAGAAAGCATTGAGTCCCATGCCCGGTGCCAGGGCAAAGGGGTAATTGGCAAAAACGGCCATGAGCATGGTGCCCAGGAAGCCGGCCAGGGCAGTGGCAGTGAGGACGGCCCCCTTGTCCATGCCGGTGGTACTCATGATAGAAGGGTTGACGGCGAGGATATAGGCCATGGTCATAAAGGTGGTAATCCCTGCCATGATTTCGGTCTTTACGGTGGTGTGACTTTCCGACAGATGGAAAATTCGCTCCATGAGACCTGCATTGTTTTCCATGAATAAGCTCCTTTCGTGCTGAAAAGTATTCCGGCGTCTGGAAAAAAACGCCATAGAACATTTTTTACGCTTTTATTATATGATTTTTACCAGCTTGAATCAATGAATTTTATCTATTCATGGAATGCAGATATATCATTCTTCCATGAGGAAAAGGAAGTCCTTGGCTTCCTGTGCTACAATAAAAAAATAACCGGCAAAGAGCCGGCGGAAAGGGAGTACATCATGAGTATATGCAACCTGTGCCCCAGGGCATGTAAAATAGAAAGAAAAATATCGGTAAAGGACAAAGGAAATGTGGGATACTGCCGCTCCGCCATGCTTCCCGTCATTTCCAGGGCTGCCCTCCACCATTGGGAGGAACCCTGCATTGCAGGCAGCCGGGGCGCCGGCACCGTTTTCTTCGCCGGCTGCAACCTGTCCTGCGTATACTGCCAGAACTATGAAATATCGGAAATGAGGAAGGGCATCGAAGTGTCGGTGGAGAGGCTTCGGGAAATCTATTTCGAGCTTATCGCAAAGGGGGCTCACAACATCGACCTGGTCACCCCTACCCACTACACCCATGCCATTTTCCAGAGCCTGCGGGACCCGCTTCCCGTGCCGGTGGTATACAACTGCGGCGGCTATGAAAGCGTGCACACCGTGGCCTTCCTGAAAAACAAGGTGCAGTGCTGGCTGCCGGATCTGAAATATGCAGACAGCAGCGCTGCTGCCCGCTACAGCGATGCGCCGGACTATTTTGAAAAGGCCACCGCCGCCATTGAGCAGATGTTCCGCCAGACCGGTCCCTATGAAATAGACAGCAGCGGCATCCTCAGGAAAGGCGTGCTCATCCGCCACCTGATCCTTCCGGGACAGGTGGAGAATACGAAGAAAGTGCTGGAGTATGTGGCAGACACCTTCGCTCCCGGCGAAGTACTCTTTAGCCTCATGCGCCAGTATGTACCCTGCGGAAGGGCAGCGGAATATCCTGAAATCAACCGCCCCATTACCGATGAGGAATATGAAGAATGCGAAAGCTATATGGAAGAACTGGGCATCGTCGACGGCTACGTCCAGCAGAAAGCCAGCTCTGACAAAATGTTCATTCCCGCCTTTGACGGTACAGGGGTACTGAAAAGGGAGGAATAGAAAAGGGTCTGTGAAAAAATGGAAATCATTTCTTCACAGACCTTTTTTGTTGTTTTTGATCGGTGTAGCAGGGAAATTTACAGCTTGGAGGACAGCTGGGAGAAGGGAATGAAAGCTCCGGGATGGAGAGGCCGTTTCCCGATTTCCTTTCCCATCCAGATCATGTCATACCAGCGGCCGAATTTATACCCGCACTTTTCAAAGCGGCCCAGGGTTTTGAATCCAAGACTTCTGTGAAAAAGGGGACTGTCTTTGGGAAGGAAAGGGTCTTCCCCCTTTGTGACGGCAATGCAGGCATAGAGGTCGAATACCTGCTGGGACAGGAGGATGGACTCCAGCTGGCCATAGAGTGCCTTCCCCAGACCCCGGTGATGGAAAGGAGGAGCCACATAGATGGAAAGCTCTGCGGCATGGTCATAGGCTTTCCTTGGATGGAAAGGTCCGGCATAGGTATAACCTGCTATCCGGCCATCGGAAAGGGCGGCAAGATAGGGGTACCGTTCCAGGGTAGAGGCCATGCGATGCTGGAAATCTTCCAGAGACGGCAGGTCCTCTTCAAAGGTAATCGCCGTGTTTTCCACATAGGGCCGGTAAATGGAAAGAAGGGAAGGCGCATCTTCTATGGACGCCTGGCGGATGAAAAAGGAAGGGTTACTGCTTTTTTCCATTTCTTTGTTCCGCTTTTTCCATAAACCTGACGCCATCTACCAGGAAGCGGTCATGGTCTGCTTCTCCGATGTCCCCATTTTCATCGGCAGCAGTGATGTGGAAGGAAATTTTCTTTCCCTTCACCTCTGTCACCGTGGCGGTGACGGTAATCACATGGCCCGGCAGGGTGGGGGCTTTATGGATAAGGGAAATGGAACCGCCTACGGTGGTTTCCCCTTCCGTAAGGTGCGGTGCCAGCGCCTTGCAGGCCGCTTCCTCCATGGCCGCCGAAAGCACCGGCGTGGCCAATACGGGAAGGGACCCGCTTCTTACCTTTTCCGCCGTATCCTTTTCGGTTATAGTTCTTGTAATCTGTGCAGTGATTCCTTTGATAATCATAATAAACTCCTTTCTTTTATCAGCATTCCAAAGAGAGTGCTGAATAAAGAATATGAATCCTTTTCATAGTATATGATATAATTATAAAATAATTTATGATTATTTCCATATACGATCTGGAATCCCTTGAAATTTCTTGAGAGGTGCAATTTGGAAGATAAAAAGACAGAAGACACGGGAGAAACGGAAAGGACCCTCTTTCCCCGGAAGGAGGACCGCCGGAAATGGGCAGCTCTGGGAGGCATTCTTTTCGTTCTGGTCCTTCTTATGGCCGGTGTGTATTTCTATGCCTTCGACAGGGTGGGACTTCATGGCACGGCCATGGTGGATGTGCCCCGGAATTCTACAGGCCGGGACATTGCAGATACCCTGGAGAAAAAGGGCGTCATCAGGAGCAGCACCCTGTTCCGGATGTATTCCAGGATTCTGGGAAGCGGCAAGAGCCTGCAGAGCGGGACCTATAAGATGAAACAGGGAATGACGGTGAAAGAGGCCATGACCAAGCTCCGTTCAGGCATGACAGAATCCGTATTTGTTACGGTGCCCGAAGGCTATACAGTACACCAGATAGCGGCTCTTCTGGATGAAGCCGGTGTCAAGGGGGCCGATGATTTTGAAGGAGAGGCCGCTTCCTACGGCCCCCTGAAATACCAGTACGGTCCGCTGCCGGTATCGATGAAAGCAGAAGGATTCCTCTTCCCTGACACCTATAATATTCCCAAAGAGTATACAGCCCGGCAGATCTGCGATATGATGTACAAGCGCACCGATGACATGCTGACGCCGGAGATTCGAAAGAAGGCGCAGGCAAAGCATTTGACCCTCCATGATCTCATCACCCTGGCCTCCATGGTGGAAAGGGAAGCCCGGTTCAAGGAGGACCAGGAACCCATTGCATCGGTGATGCTGAAGCGCCTTTCCATAGGTATGCCTCTCCAGATAGACGCCACCATCCAGTATGCCCTGGGCAGTCCGAAGGCGGAGCTCACCATACAGGATACACGGATCGACTCTCCCTATAATACCTATACCCATAAAGGCCTGCCGCCGGGACCCATTGGAAGCCCCGGCATGGATGCCATTGAAGCCGTACTGGACGCAGAGCCGGGAGAGTACCTTTACTATGTAGCCCAGCCTGACGGCCACCACATTTTTACGAAATCCTATGAGGAGCATCAGGCGGAAACGGAGAACATTTATGGGAAATGACTGGCAGGTCCTGAAAAGGGAACTGGAAGAATACGCAGAGAAAAAGGGAGTGCCCATTATCCGGGGGCCGGAGCGGGAGCTCCTCCTCAAGGCGGCAGCCCTGGCAGAGCCCCGCCGTATGCTGGAAATAGGAACGGCCATCGGCTACTCCGCCCTTCTTCTGGCAGAGCGTTTTCCAAAGGCCCAGATCCATACGGTGGAGCTTGATGAAGAGCGATATCACATGGCGGTCCAGGTGATGGAAAGAGCGGGCCTCACGGGCCGGGTCCACTGCATTCTGGGGGATGCGGGACAGGTGATTCCTACCCTTTCGGGGCCCTATGATTTCCTTTTCCTGGACGGGCCCAAAGGACAGTACCTGAGAGAACTGAAGGCTATTGAGCCTCTCCTTTCCGAAAAGGCTGTCATTGCGGCGGATAACGTCCTCTTCCGGGGACTGGTGGAAGCAGAGGATCCTGTGCCCCACCGGTACCGCACCCTGGTCATGAGGCTTCGGGAATATGTGGCTTATGTGAACGAAAAGTATGAAACCCGTATATATGAAGAAGGAGACGGTCTGGCCGTTTCTCTTAAAAAATAGAAAGGAACATATATGAAGAAAATGGAACTTCTCGCTCCGGCGGGAACAATGGAAAAAATGAAAATGGCGCTCCTCTACGGGGCAGACGCTGTCTATCTGGCAGGCAAGGTCTTCGGCCTCCGCGCCTACGGCGGCAATTTTTCCATGGAAGAACTGAAGGAAGCCGTTTCCTATGCCCACAGCATGGGGAAAAAGGTGTACGTCACTGTGAACATTATCCCCAGAAATGAAGATCTGGAAGGACTGGACGACTACCTCAAATATCTGGAATCCATTCATGTTGATGCGGTCCTGATTTCCGACCTGGGAGTCTTCTCCCTCTGCCGGGAAGTGGCGCCCCATCTTCCCATCCATGTATCCACCCAGGCAAGCTCTGCCAACTGGCGCACGGTGAAGATGTGGAAAGACCTGGGCGCCGAAAGGGTGGTGCTGGCAAGAGAAGTGTCGGTGAAAGAAATGGCAGACATCCGTAAAAAAGTGGACATTGACCTGGAAGTTTTTGGCCACGGTGCTATGTGCATTTCCTGGTCCGGCCGCTGCCTTCTTTCCAATTTCTTCACCAATGGCAAAAGGCAGTCCAACCGGGGCGAATGCATCCAGGCCTGCCGCTTCCGCTATGCGGTCATGGAAGAATCCCGGCCCGGACAATACTGGCCGGTGGAAGAAGATGAGCATGGCACCTACATTTTCAACAGCAAAGACCTCTGCATGATCGACCACATTCCTGAACTCATCGAAGGCGGCGCTGCTTCCCTTAAAATCGAAGGCCGCATGAAGAGCGTATACTACGTGGCAGCCGTGGTGGCAGCTTACAGAAAAGCCATCGATGCCTACTACGCCGAAGGCGGTGCCTACAGGGTGCGGCCGGAATGGCGGGAGGAACTGGAAAAGGTATCCCACCGCCCCTACACCACAGCCTTTGCCTTCCAGAATCCGGACCACAGCGCCCAGGAATATGTGAAATCCCAGCCGGAGCAGCCCTATGATTTCGTGGGCCTCATTCTTCCCGGTCACGGGGAAGACGGCACGAACCAGGTACAGCAGAGAAATCATTTCAAGGTAGGGGAAATCCTGGAATACCTGACGCCCCAGGGCCAGGTGGGCCTTGTGAAAATCACAAAACTGGTGAACCGGGATGGAGAAGAAGTGGACAAGGCGCCTCATCCGCTGGAAGAACTGACCATGACAGGAGACAGGACCCTTCCTGCTTTCTCCATTCTGAGGAGGCGTGCAAAGAAATGACAGAAGATACAAGGGTATATATAGAAATCCCGCCGGAAGAAGTGAACTACATCAACCGCATTATCGAAGGCTACGAATACCTGGGCGTTCTCACCACCTTAAACGCCAAAAGGGCCACCTGCCAGATCAACTCCACCAAAGACACCAGGGATACGGTGATTGAGGTGCTCACCCATCTGCCGGATGTGAAGGTCAAAATTCTTTCCAGCAGGGAAGAAGCACTGAAGGACTAAAGGAAAACTTTTTCCTCCTTTTCCGACTATACCCATAGAGAAGCGAAAAGACCGGAAAAACCGGCTGGCACATCCCGCTGGCGCCCATCCATGGAAAACGGGAATGCCGGAGTTTCCTGTCCTGCCCTTCTCCTTCAGCCGGCTGAAACAATCAAAACATACGAAAACTTCCCGCAAATCCTTCAAGGCCCTGCCTGAAGCGGTCCCTGGCGCGCCCGCTTTTGGATTTCGGGAAGTTTTTTGCGTGTCCGGAAATGCAATGATTCATACCGATATCAGTCTCTCTGCAGCAGACTTTTTCTGCCATGGGAAGAAAAAAGAGCAGGCGCCGGCGGGAAAGGGATGGCATCCGGGGGGGCATCCCTTTCCCTTTGCCAGAAATCTCTGGAGCCTTTGCATTTCCCCCTGCTCTGTGTACAATAATAATGACAAAGAATGAAATCAAGGAGGCTTATGATGGATTCTGTGAAGCTGGTACTGGAATATCTGAGGGAATGTGAAGTGTTTTATATGGCCACCGTAGACGGACTGGAGCCCCGTGTGAGGCCCATGAGCGGGGTATGCGAGGTGGAAGGAAGGCTCTGCTTCCTTTTCTCCCGGTCCTCTGCCCTCTATCATGAAATCATGGGGAATCGCCATGTGGAAATCTCTGCGGTGCACCCGGACAAGTCCTGGATTTCCCTCCGGGGCTGGCTGAAGGAAGAAGAGGAGAAGGAGACAAGGGACACCATGCTGAAGGCCTGCCGGGATGATATTGAAGATATGGGCCTGGTGGACAGGGAGGATATGGCTGTCTTCAGTCTCCATGGGGGCAGTGTATATCTGCGCGACCGGAATGAGGGAAGAGAGAAAGAGCTGAATCTGGGCTAGCCATTACGACAGCGCCGGTTATACACCTGAAGGGTCATAGATCTTGTGCTCTGCAGATGTCATAGAAAAGGGCCGTACCTTCTTCGCTGGCGTGAACCTTCGGGCATGCCGTTTCATGCCCTGTCCAGACTGTAAAATTATGATTTAATGCACCATTAATGACATAAAGTGTTATAATGGTTTCAATCTACCCATTGTCATGACAATGGGAATACAAAGGGGGATATTATGGCATCCAATGGACTTATCACTGATTTGTATCAGCTCACGATGACCAATGCTCTTTTCAAGAAGGGCATGCATGAAAGAAAAGTCGTATTTGACCGTTTTTATCGGGTGAATCCCTTCAAGGGCGGTTATACCGTGGTGGCAGGACTGTCCCATCTGGTGGATTTTGTAAAGAATTTTACCTACAGCGATGAGGATATAGAATATCTCCGGAGCCTTCATATTTTCTATCCGGAATTTCTGGATTATCTTTCCCATTTCCATTTCACCGGAAATATTTATGCCATGCCGGAAGGCACGGTAGCTTTCCCGGGAGAACTGCTTCTCCGGTTTGAAGGGACCACCACCGAGGCCATGCTGCTGGAGACCGGTCTTTCCATGATTATGAACCATGAAAGCCTGATTGCCACCAAGTGCCGCAGGGTCCGTACTGTGGCGCCGAAGGATGCGCTCATGGAATTCGGTCTTCGAAGGGCCCAGGGCCATTCGGCAGGACTCTGGGGCGCCAGGGCTTCCATGATTGGCGGTTTCAACGGCACTTCCAATGTGGAAGCAGGAAAGCTTTTCGGCATTCCCGTGCTGGGCACCATGGCCCACAGCTGGGTCATGAGCTTTGATACGGAGCTGGAGGCCTTTGAGGAATATGTGAAGCAGTACCATGACAATCTCATTCTTCTGGCAGATACCTATAATGTGCTGGAAATGGGGGTACCCCATGCCATTCAGGTATTCCGGGAACTGAAGGCAGCCGGAAAGCTGCCGAAAAAGTACGGCATCCGCATTGACAGCGGCGATCTGGGCTACCTTTCCCAGGAAGCATCCCGCATGTTCCGGGAAGCCGGTTTCCCGGATGCCATCATTTCCGGGTCCAACGATCTGGATGAATACCTGATCCAGTCTCTGAAGGAACAGGGCTGCACGGTAACAAGCTGGGGCGTAGGCACGAAGATTATTACGGCTGACGGCACGTCCGCCCTGGGCGGGGTGTTCAAGATGAGTGCCCGCGAAAAGGATGGCACCTTTGAACCGGTGATGAAGATTTCCAACGATGTGAGCAAAATGACAAATCCCGGCATCAAGGCAGTACGCCGCTTCTACAAGAAGGGCACCGGCAAGATGATTACGGACCTGGTATGCCTGGCTGATGAGCCTTTCCCGAACGGTGGCGATTTTACGCTGGTTACGGAATCGGCCAAGTGGAGGAAGAAGGAACTGAAGGCAGGCAACTATACCTGTGAGGACATGTTAAAACCTGTCATCCTGCAGGGGAAGGCTGTGAAACTTCCGAGCCTTGACGAAACCATTGCCTATGCCAACAGGCAGATGGAAACCCTGTGGCCCGAGTATACAAGGCTTCTGAATCCGAACATTATGGAAGTGAACCTGTCGGACAAGCTGCAGGAGCTGAAAAGCCATATTATTGATGAAGATTTGAAGAAAAAATAATCATGAACTGGAAATGCCTCTCTTCGGAGAGGCATTTTTTTTTGCCGGTCCTTTCTCTGCTGGTCTCTTTCGGGAGGGCATTCCTTTCCATGGTAGAATTGACTTTAGATAATTTTTGGCATACATTAGTCACATGAAAAATATACAAGATTTTATAAATGATTATGATTTGCTTCAGAAAAGCACTGATTCATAGAGCCTGGTTCTGCCACCCTCTTTGGAACTTTTGAGCACATGGCTGCCGTCATGGTTTCTTTGTGGCAAGCCATGACAGATGTTAAGCAGCAGCCCTTTTATGGCCATTTTCTGAGGAAATAGAAACAGTGAGGATAGAGTGAAAAATTGGAAAGAAGACCGGTCCCGGTTCATGGAGGCGGTGTGCGACCATTTTCCCGGCGGCGTCATGGTATACCGGGATGATGAGGAAAAGGCAATTATATTTGGAAATCAGAAACTGCAGCGCATCCTTGGCTGCCGTGATGAAAAGGATTTTGCCGCGCTCACCGGCGGAAAGCTCTCAGGGCTTCTGAAAGAGAATGCGGCCCTGGTGGAGAAGGATATGGAAGACCAGATGAAGGCTCCCGGCCAGAGGTTCCACCTGGTCACCACGGTGGCTCTCGGGAACGGAAGCCAGAGGCAGGTGGATATGCAGGGCTGCCGGGGCGAGAGGGAAAAGGGAAGAGACCTGGTTTTTGTTTTTGTAACGGCGGTGAATGAAGAACTGCCGGTGTATGAAAAAGACCATATTACCGGATTCCCCGGGATGCGTCAGTTTCTGGCGGACTCGGAAAAGCTGGTGGAGGAAAGCGGCCATCCCGAAAAGTATGCCCTTTTGTTCTTTGACATTGTCCATTTCAAGTTTTTCAATGTCACCTACGGCATACCGGAGGGGGACGCTTTTCTTCGTCAGATCGGGAACTGTCTGAAAGAGGTCTTTCCAGGGCATTTCATTTCCCGTTTTGATGTGGACCATTTCATGGTGCTGGCAGACAGTGCTGGCGTGGAAGATAAAATAGGGGAAGCCCACAGCCGCATACTAGCTCTTCGCCCTTCTGCCAAGGTGGACTGCAAGGCAGGCATTTACCAGCTGGGCCGCTGGGGGGCAGACCCCAATCTGGCGGTGACCCGGGTCAAGATTGCCTGCGACAGCATCCATGACAGCGGCGACCGTTTCATGGCTTACTACACGGAGGCCCTGGACAGGAAGGTGGAGCTGAAGGATTATGTATCCCGTCATATGGATGAGGCGGTGGAAAAGGGATACATCAAAGCCTATTACCAGCCCATTGTACGCACTGTGTCCGGCGCTCTCTGCGGCATGGAGGCCCTGGCCCGGTGGGAGGATCCGAAGAGGGGATTCCTCCAGCCGGTGGATTTCATTTCCGCCCTGGAAGAGAGCCGGCAGATTCATAAGCTGGATCTGGAAATCATCCGGCAGGTATGCGAAAATTTTTCCCGCTGCATGGCTGAGGGGCGTCCGGTGGTGCCGGTATCGGTGAACCTGTCCCGCCTGGACTTCCTGCAGTGTGATATTTTCCAGGAAGTAGAAAACCGGGTGCTGGAGTACAATGTGCCCCGGGACATGATTCATATCGAAATCACGGAAAGGCTGCTTAACGCCATGGATGCCCGCATCCGGCAGGGCCTTCACCGGTTCCGGAAGGCAGGCTATGAAATCTGGATGGATGATTTCGGAAGCGGCTACTCCTCTCTGAACCTGCTGAAGGGCTATTTCTTTGATGTGCTGAAAATCGATATGGCCTTTCTGGGAAGCTCCAGTGAAAGGGCCCGAAAGATTATCAGCTCCATCATTTCCATGGATAAGAGCATCGGTACCCGCAGTCTGGCGGAAGGGGTGGAAACAAGGGAGCAGTTTGAATTTCTGAAGAACAGCGGCTGCGAAAAGGTGCAGGGCTATTTCTTTGGAAAGCCCATGCCCTATGAGGAAAGCCTTGACCACTGCATGCGGGAAGGGCTGAAGGTTGAAACCCGGGCCTGGAAGGCTTACTACGATACCATCGGCATGGTTAATTTCCAGACCGATGAGACCCTGACTCTTCTGGAATATGATGGACGCGCCGTTCGCTACCTTTTTGCCAACAGTGCCTATATTGATATGATTCATCATGTGGGGGACCAGGATCTTATGGAAGCGGAGCATCATATGAATGATCCGGCTCTGGAGCTTTCTTCCATCCTTCGGAAATATCTGGATAAATGCATAGCCGATGGCATGGTGCATGAGCTTGTTTATCTGGTGGGAGATCAGTTCCTGAAGGCTGTGGGCCGCTCTATTGCCCGGTGCAACGGCAGGGCCTGCATCCAGATCAGGATATCCAATATTACCGGAAGCATGACTCACGAGGAAGAGAAGCGGGTATACCATGTACTCCATAATGTGTATGCCGTATATGACGATATTTCCCTGCTGGACCGGGATAAGGATACCCTGGAACCCATGGCTGTCAGTGACGGCGACTGGTCGGAGTATGAGAAAATCCCTCATGCCGGAAGCTGTATCAGAGATTACGGACTCCGCTCCATTTATGCCGACGATTATGAAAGATTCATGGCCTTCATGGATATGGATACCCTGGAAAAACGGATCCAAAAGGCAGGCACCGGATTCCTTTCCGGCTTTTTCCGCACCCGGGTGGAAAAGGGACGGTTTATGTGGATGATTCATACCCTGATTCCCATTCCCCGGACCGGCTATGGTCAGGTGCTCTACTGTATCCATCGTCTTTCCGGAAACCGGGCTGATTTTCCGGAAGGCCTTGCTCTTTCGCCGAAAAATGGAGAAAAGGATATGTTCCAGCCCGGAGAACTGTGGAATTCGCTCATTCACGGAACCAGGCGGGCCTATTTCTGGAAAGACCGGGAAGGACGCTATCAGGGGGCCAGCCGGGATTTCCTCCTTTATACCGGCCTTCCTTCCGTGAGCGCCATGAAGGGAAAGACTTCTTCAGATATGGGCTGGCTCATGGATGACCATGGAGCAAGGAAATTGGAAGGCCGTGTCCTTTCCGGCGTGGTGGTGGTAAACCGGCCTATGGACATTATTGTGAAAGGGGTGGCGAAGAGCATCGTTTATGGCAAGGTGCCCATTTACCGGGACGGGGAAATCATAGGCACTCTGGGCTGGTTTGAAGATGCGGAGCAGATGGAAAAGGAAACGGGCCGCCAGCCCGTCATGGTCACCGACCGGGTCACCGGCGCCATGAACAGCCGGGGTGTCATCGAATCCCTCATCGGATGCCAGGAAGCGTATCGGAACTTTGGCCGTGACTATGCCATGCTTTTTCTGGTAATCCCCCAGTACCGGCGGATTTTTCACAGCTACGGAGAAAAGACGGCCAACGGTCTCTTAAAGGCAGCGGCCGGCAAAATCCGCCATATCATGGGTACCAGAGGCACTGTGGGCCGCCTGGATGGAGCCGGTTTCGTTATTCTCTTCCACTATGAAGACCAGACGGAAGTGACGTTCCTGTGCCGGAAACTTCGGCAGGCCATCGCCGATATCCACGAGGTGGGAGGCAGCAGCTGCACAGTGACGGCGGAAATCATTATTACCTACGGCTCCGACGGGATTACCACCGGCCGCCTCTTAAGGGAGGCTGTGGGCATGATGCGAAGCAGCTTAGTGTAAAATTTTACTCGGTAGGGGAATTTTTCCAGAAACAATAAAAGAGGA
>OOBB01000179.1_pt1 | contig 41333 bp, 25 predicted proteins | sample 1671661 | NCBI WGS metagenome assembly OOBB01 (sample SAMN06348179, study PRJEB24527) | human gut metagenome | biome: human gut; feature: ankylosing spondylitis patient; material: feces | host: Homo sapiens | place: China | collected 2015-10
TTCAGCATACATCCAGAACTTCAAGGCAGAAGACTTGGAGAGTTTCAAGGCATAAACTCTATATGTGGAGAAATGGCTGAGCAAAAAAATAGCTCAGCTATAACATGCAAAATTACCACAAAAAGTTTCTTTGCTACTCCATTTCTAATAAATCATAGGATACAGTCTGTATCCTATGATTTTGTATACGTTTTTTATTAACTAAATAAAATTAATACATATGAGTTTTCATGATTCAATGCTAGACGACGGATATTCTGATGAAGAAGAATATTTAGAACATTTATTTGATGTTTTTGACAAACATCAAGATGAAATTAAACGACTCGATTATTCTGAGGATTATAACCAAGAAGAAAATGATGATGAAGAGGAAGAAGATTACTTTTTTAATGAAAATAAATGGAATACTGAGAGTTTTCAATCAGATGTTAAATTTGTAAGGAAATGGTGTAAAAAAAACACAAAAGATAGAGACAAGTTATTTTGGGCTTACCACCTTTCTTATGATATTCCAAATTATTCTGATTTATCAGACTTTTTGATCAAATGGGATTACCACTCTTACCAAGAATGGATTATCGATTGTACAGAAACAGAGAATTATGGTTCATATTGGGAATGGATAGAAAATAATAAACTGGAAAATTTCTTCTCAGGCATTATGTTTGAAGAAGTTACTGATTGTTATGATGACAAAGGAGTATATGATGAAAATAAAGTAATTGAAGCAAGAGTCACAAATTGGGATATTTGGGAAACACTAAAACAAAAGTATCACAAATGGATAAACACTGCAAGCGAAGAAGAAAAGGAAAATTTCTTTAATGATATTAAATTCGAGATTTATAATCAAAAAGGTACATTCTCTGCTATTATGCAATATTATGTTGAGATTAAAGATAAGCTATTTGAAGAAGAATGTTGGTATATAATTGAAAATATATTGACAAACATAAAAGAAGCCTCAAATGTATTTTACAAAGTAAAATGTTATAAAAAATACCTAAAGAAAGATCTCAATATATTTGATATTTAATGGGAAAAGAGGAAATTTGCAGAAAAAGAGAGTACCGCTAACTGGCTATTCTACTTATTCTCTGTTATAAAACACTACAACAATTTAAACCAAGACATCGTAGACAAATAAGTAGAAATTCTAGGGCTCAGGGCAAAAACTCTCCCCTGAGCCTTTTTTATGGACATCGTCAATCATTCTAATAACACACCCCAATAAGGAACAATTTTATTACGATTCCCCTCAGCGGTTACTTTACAAACGATAGAACCATCACCTTTAGCTACATTATTATCCCAATGTAAGGGTTGAAGATTACATATATCATCTGTTCCACCTTTAGAAACTGGAATAATATGATCTATTTCCCAACCATACTCACTATCCCGATTTCCATAATCACCAGAAACAATCCAAGCTCCACATGTATCCTTCCGAACTTGGCAAGAATTACAATTTAATTGTGGAATAGCTTTTTCCCACACTTGCTTAATTATTTTTCTATTATACATAATTTAATTTTTATTAAGTTTAACATCAGCATTACCATTGCCTAAACAACGATAACGCCCTTCTCTAACACAATCAGTAGCATCAGTATCGTACCGAACAATATCAGTACCTATGATATGAGCAACAAGAGGACATCGAAAAGCCCCTTCCTGAAGACTTACATCATTAATTTTATTTGCACACCCTCCACAAACACGAAATACAGCATAAACTTTAGTCATAGCCTTATCTACTTTAAAATTATGGTTAGCAATATTACTAAACCATTCGATGACAAATATAAACATTATAGATTATGCTACCAAACTAATTGTTTTTTTTAACGCATATTTGATATTTTATACCCAAATAACCAACATCAGTACAAATAAGAGCCAAAAAGTCCATGGGCAAGCAAATACCCACGGACTTTCTTTATTTTTTCTTTGTATTACTTCTCGCCATCAAAGGGTCAGCAACATACTTTTGCAGTGGATGATTTATCATCTCAGGAATCCAATAGAAAAGCTTGTTTGCTAATCGTAAAGGCTTTATATACTTATCCTTCATAGGCTTAGCCGCTCTTTGAATTATCAAAGCAAGCTCTTCGTAGCTATAAGGCTTAAAAGCGCATAAATCTACAAGGAGTTGACTAACCTTTTCCCGAGATGCCCACTTTCCTAGTTTTGCAACTCGTTCTTGGAGCCCTTTAGGAAGTTCCCTCAGTAATTCGTTACGACTTTTCGGTTGGCTTTCGATCTCAAATGTACCATGCTGAGGTGGTATCTTTTCGCCTTGAGGTGGTATCTTTTTGCCCAATGTACCATGCTGAGGTGGTATCTTTTCGCCTTGAGGTGGTATCTTTTCGCCCAATGTACCATGTTGAGGTGGTATCTTTTCTCCCAATGTACCATGCTGAGGTAGTAACCTTTCGTTCTGAGGTCGTAACCTTTCTCCTAAGGATACCACCTTGGAGGTTCTTATATAGTAAGTGTTACGACCCTGCCCTTTCTTCTCTAGGAATCCAAGATCACAGAGCTTATGAATCTCCAAGCGTGCACGGGCATGAGTAATCGAAGAATCCAGCTGGCGATACGTAGCATTATCTATCGCACCCACTTCTCTCACGAAGACTAGAGCCAACTTCTGCTCATTCACCAAACCAAACTCGGCATATTGAGCCAACCACTCCATATTCTCCTTGCTGAGGAAATGATGGAGCAGAAGTCTTGCCGTAAACTTATTCGCTTCATGGTTCGACTCAAAAGTCGGCGGCATCAAACCAGCCTCCTTCATCAATCTGCGCATCGCACCAATACCAGTACCCTTAGTCTCTGCAAGATTCGTATCATGGAAAATCTCGCTGATTCTTGGATTACGAAGCATAGAGCCTGGCTCTCCCCAATCATCCTGAGGTTTCAGAGAATAGCCTGGATTGTGAATCTCAATACGATTGGAATAGCGGATAATCTGAATCGGTTGATTTACTCGATTAGAACGATGAATATACGAATTGACTATCGCCTCACGTAATACCTTGTTTGGAAGAATCGCTGGTGTAGATGCCTGCATTGAATCTTTCTTCAGTTCAAAGCCCTTTGGCAGGTCATCCATCACTGCACTACACGCCTTGTTCACCATGAGGATTAATGGTCCGCGCATATCGATGGTTTGCTCAAAACGATTATCACCATCAGCTAACCACTGGTTACCAGATATTCTGATATAATCAACTCTGAAAGAAGGAACCAAACGACGAAGCGACATTTGTTTTCCAAAAACCAAGAGCCCCGTATAAGTCAAATCATATCCACCTTGCTTATTCTTCTTAATAGCTCCTAATGCCCTCAACAAATCTACATCATTCAGCGTCAGTTCTTCCGCATCAGGATTCACTTCCTTGCGAAGTTTACGATAGAAATTGAGTGCATTCTCATCTATATCATCAAGATCTGCATCATCTACAATACAACTATCATAGGTATCAGCAGATTGATAGAAAAGATACATATCCTCTTCTGAGCATTTTTCATCAGAAGGACCTATACGACGAAACGCCCCCTCAGGCAAACCACGCTTGGCAAAATACGCAGGCTTCTGACTCTCAGGTAACTCTTCGATTTTGACAACAATAACAGTCTTACCCAAATATTCTTCCACATTAATAATCGGGCGAATACGAACATTGAACATAGAATTGCACATAGCGACAAAATCAGATTGAATTTTGTCAGTATTCTCTATATTCTCAGGCTCATAGACTGGTTTGCCGTCTTCTGTCATCCCTATACGCTTGGCGCCAAGGAGAAGATAGCCACCACGCAGTCCAGGCTCATTGGCAAAAGCACAAACTGTCTCCATCATACTCTTACCAACAGCCGATGCAGATTTGGCTTCTATCCGCCTGTTCTCATCCCAGCTATTCAGTTCGTCAAATAATTCCTTTGCAGTCTTCATTTCTTTTTCTTATTATATAAATAGGTAAAGGAAAACACCATCTTCTAATCCATTTAGCTATTCGGTGGTAAAGATAAACAAAAAAAAACAAATCTACAAATAAAAAAGAAAATATTTTCGAATTAGTGCTTTTTATCAATCACCAAATTTCGGGGGAATCGGATATTTCGCCATAAAAAATTTCGGGGGAATCGGATATTCTTCATTTATCTCTCTCATTTTCAACTGATTAAGTATATTGCGCTAAAAAGAACTAAATTAGGGAATCCTTCTCGTTCCTTTTCGGAAGAAAGTAGTACTTTTGCAGGCGTAAACAAGATTATAATTTTCAAAAACAGTATCGATTATGAAAAGAAATGAGGTAATGGCACTTATCGCCACAACCATATTGATGTTTGCCGTATATCTCTCTGCTTCGACTAAAGGGAAAAAGACAGAGCCAATCATCCATGCATCGAAATGAACATAAGCTATCCGATATCTTAAAACGACATCAACTAGGATATATAGATACTTTTTATGTTAAATTATGCATATTGTTTAGTCGATTTAACAAAATAGTCGTATTTTAGCAAAATCAATTAAACAATAAGAGATTATGATACAAAAAGAAGTTATCAGAGAAATACTAATATAGAAGTAGATTTTTATATACCTGATGCAGCAATGGCTATACAAGTAAGCTACAATCCCAAAAAATCTACAGAAACTTGGGAAAGAGAATCTACAGCTCTTATCAAACTTTCCAAGGTATTGGATTGCAAGCATCTCATAATCCTAACTTACGAGTTGGAAGAAGAGATTGTTGTAAAAGACAAGAAAATAGAAGTGATACCTGTATGGAAATGGTTACTTGATTTATAGCTATTATCCAGAACGTTAAGGCAGAAGCTTCAATAACAATATAATAAGAAAGTCCGTGGGGAAACAAATTTCCACGGACTTTTCTGATTTATTATTTTTGTTGAAACCCGCAAATTCTGAAGGAACATGGCATCCCCCGAAGGATTTAGCAACTCCCAAGTGTATGAATCCCACACGATAGGGATTTTCCTTTCAACTTTAGGGATTTATTCCATACCATCTCATGAGAAAAGCATACTTTTGCAAGCGAAATAAAACAACAAGAATATTTCAGTAAATGATTAGGAACCCTCAAAAACAGTAACGATTATGAAAAGAAATGAACTGATGGCACTGATTGCCACAACAATATTGATGTTTGCCGTATGTATGTCAGCATCGGCTAAAGGAAAGAGAAACGTAGAGCGCGGAATGACCAAACAAGAAGTGATTTCCATCTTGGGAGAACCGAAACTCACCAGTTTCAATATCTATGGAGACAAATGGGAATATGCCAAAAACAACAATCTGTTTGGAGACTCCAAGTACATCACGGTATTCTTCGACAGATCTGGAAAAGTGGTAGAATACAACACGAGAATCATAGAATCTAACAGCCAGCAGCCGAATGGTCAGCAACCCCAGCAGCCTCAGCAGCCATCACTTCCCCCATACGACGGAGGTTATTATCCTAACGGCGGAATGAACTATGATTATTGTCTGGACGATGCCTCTTTCACAAAACTATACAACAAGATAAAGAAGACTAACTTTGATGACAACAAGTTCGACTTGATAGAAGTAGCAAGTCTCGGATGCTATTATTCCTGTGCCCAGGTCGTTCGCATCATGAAGATTTTCTCTTTTGACGATAGCAAGATAAAAGTCCTCAGCATGATGGCTCCCCGCATAGTAGATTTGCAGAATGCAACAGATATCTATCGCATATTCACCTTCGATAGCGACAAGGAAAAAGCAGCGAATATCCTACGAAATTGCAGATAATCCCTGCAAGACTTGCATAATCAGGAAAAGTTATGTTAGAAGAGAAGAAACTCTAGGCATAAGTTTCTATAACAAAAAAAATCCATGAACAAATGAATGATCATGGACTTATAGCTTAATCTTTCAATAGCTGAGCTTTCAAACGGACTCCATTCATGTTATCTATTTCAAGTACTTTCTGGTCTGGGGTTATACTACCTTCTCTCCAACTACTGCCAAAATCAAGAAAAGCCGCTTTGCCTGCAGGCGTTTCTTTTACTTCCACTTACCGCCAGATGGATAGTCTTTACCATCAACAAGAGTTTCCATCTCAACAATACTTCTCGTTTGTTCATTGCTTGGCTCATGTGTAAATGTACCATCCGATTTCAATGTAATTACGAAGTATAGTTCTATATTTGTACCATGATAATAGTATTTATAGACATATTCAGAAATCTTACAATCTGAAAGTTAGCTGAAGTTTCATGTCCTATCTCCCGTAGAATTGAGCCTTTTTAAGGTCATCTGAACTCTCATATAAGTAATGAAGCTTATGGCACAGTGGCGGGTTATTGGGATTGTCGGTTGTTGGTTGTTGGTAGTATAGTATAATCTAACCAACAACCCACAACCTGAACCGACTAAACCTTACAAAGCTTCGTCTTCCATATTGAATACCTTGTCAATATATTTCCAATCTTCATCGCTCTCACCGAAATCGGGAAGCAATGTGACGGTCTTGATGTATTGCTTTTTGACGGTCTTGTCGAAGTCCGCATTGGTGGAAGTCTTTGACTTATAGACTCCTGGCGCCAGTTCCGCGGTAAACTTCTCAGGGCGGTTGGCCGTGAAGAAAATGGCAAATCTATTGTAAGATGCGTGGTTTTTCTCATCAAAACGGAAATACTTCACCGCCACGAGAGATTTGCTTTCGTCATAAAGTTTCAGACGAACTCCGCCGACATGGTAATCTTTCGGACCGATATGATCCCACAGACCACATACAGCATATTCATAATTTCCATCATAATCCTCCCGTCCTATATCCTGGTACAACTCTGTAAACCTTGAGCATTCTTCTGGTTTGTAGATAGGAAGCTCTTCGAGACTATAGATTCTCTTCTCGTTTGGTTCGGTCACTGCTATTGCCGCATTCCAGTTAGCGTCATCAGCTAAATTGTCAATAGTGACATCGATTTCGTATTTCTTGTTCTTTTGCAGTTTTGCGCCCTTGGTGTCGAGTGCGATTATCCTTTCGAGACTTACTCCTTCTTTTATGAGAAGGCTGAAATCGGTGAATTCATTCTGGTTTTCCTCCGTGCGTCCGACCTTATCAAACTCCACATAGCCCTTGAGTCTGGTCTTGTCAGGAGAATCCGCAGTAAACGCCCCTAAGGAGAAATTTTTTATCACAGGAATCTGATAATCATTCTTCTGGCTTAGAGTAATCTCTTTGAAATGTGCATCGCCGAAGATGTCTCCGAAAGGAAGTAGCTTCACGACAGTAGGCACATTCTTGTTGACGCCCAGATAATCGAGCTTGGAAGTTACACCACCTCTGTTTTGAGCCAGAAAGATGTCGAGAGCATGGGTATATCCGGTACGATCATTACCATGGACAACTTTGTAGAGAGGCAAAGGCAGACTGATCTTATCAGATGGACTCGGGTCGCGAAGGTAGCAACTGAGATTATTGTAGAAATCCTTTCTGTTGATATATGAGATGCCCACGCCTTTCTCAAAAACGGAGAATCCAGGAATAGACAATCCCACAACTTTCACGGAGAAAGTATGCCTGCTCTCATCAAGGTCTTTATATCCACTGGTCTCGTATTTGGACGTGGTCTTGGTTCTATTGTCTCTTTCTTTGAAATAAGGCATGATGGCTCCAGGCTCAACACCGATTTCAAATCCATACCATGACTCATTTGTATCAGTGGAGGTCTCCTTATAATTGGCATATCCATCTTTCGTCTCGTACTGGTATGCCAATTCCACTGTAACTATCTTAGGAATAATTGGGATTGGAATAGTAGGAACAGAGATCATCGATGGCGATTCGATAGAAAAAGGTCCTACCCATCTGATTTCTACGGTGCCATTGGCAGAGACGGTTTGCGTAAATGTGGTCTTGACATAAGAATCGAGTCCTAAGCGGAATTCATCCTTGTCGCTGTCAAAGTGGATGTCGAAAGTTTGCTTCACGCGTTGCGACCACATTCTCTCCCATTCGAATATTCCTGTATATTTTATCGGGCTGAAGTGTCCGACGGTACTTGTCTGGGTTATCTTGCTTTCTTTTGTATAGGTGGTGTCGCGGAAAGTCTTTTTCATATCTGTGGCTCTCGTGATGTCAGACGGGGTGTCATCATTTTCCTGATAATTGCTTTTCATGTCAATCTTCAGCACCTTGAACACACGGGTGCCATCGACATTATTGCCGATACACTTGAAGCGGTCGCCATCCTTGAACACGCGCTCTGCCTCTATGGCTATTCCGCCAAACCTATCATCAGCGGCATGATAGAGCACGTCGCCCGGATTGGGGAGCAACTCCGCCGGCATAGAGCTGGCGAAGGAGATGAGAGAGTCCTTTATCTCAATGAGATAGCCATTGTAGTCGTCATGATTGAGCCATACCACGTTTTCATGAAACTGGTAGGTGGCAGTGCCTGTCTCGTTCTTTATGTGGCGCGGTGCGGTGAAACCGTCACCATTATTTGCAAGGTCTGCATCCTCTTCGTCGATGAATGAGTCGAAGGAGAGAGAGCAGGATGCAAACATACCCACTGTTATCATGATTAGGATGTAATATAGTCTTTTCATAATGAGGAGTTTTTTTATGTTTTTAGGGAACATTGCCCGGTAACGCGGGCAACACAAGGGGGAAGAAATGTGGCGTCAACCGACAACCAACAACCAAAGTTTATTCTATTACCAAACTGACGAGATTGGACAGTGTGCCGTGGCTTTGCCCATCAAACGTGACTTGGTAACTGAAGCGCTCAAGCTGATATTTTTGCCGGTCGAAGGCACGGAATTCTATCGTCTCGCCGAGCACTACATCGCGGCGACCAGAGATTCGGAATACGTAATACTGATGTCCGTTCCACTCCATGAGTTTAGGAGTGGCACGCAGTTCATTGCCTACGAAAGCCCCGACAAGTAGCGTTTCGCTTGGTTTCCGTCCGTGGACATTGATGTCAGCATATACCACTGTCTCGTTCATGTATTCGCCCTGCGGCACACCTTTCCAAGGCTTCATGACCCTTACGAGGCATGTGTCAGCCACAGACTCATCTACAGCCGACCTTGCCACCACCTTGCATACCCCAGCCTTGACAGCCACGAGGGAGTCGCCACTGACTGTAGCAATGGAATCATCGTAACTGTACCACTCCACTCCGACGTTTCCGACATTCACCGGCATGATGAATGCAATGAGGCGGCACGAGTCTCCCGCCATGATGTCGATGGTATCGCGATACAGCGTCATAGTGGGCTTTTCCTGAAGTTCGTCTTCCTCATAGGTGTAGAAATCACCGCACGACCACAGGGCTGTAACTGTGAGTGCGAGGCACACCGCACGGATTGCCATGCGGAGTGATGACGTATTGATGTTGTGTAGCTTCATATCGACAGAATGTGAGTGAGGGGGTTATGGAAATATGGATAATACTTACTGTTTCTTAGGTGCGGTGACCTTGACTATGTTCGACGGCTTACTGGTTCTTCCATCGGAATAGAGCAGTTTCACATAGAATTCGGCTGTCTCACCAGGAGAGAGGACGCGATTGCTATGCAATAGTTCGGAGATATCTTCAGAGATGAGATATTCAAAACTATCCTTGCCTGGCTTACGAACATATATTCCCCAATAGCGTTCACCGTCAGGCTGTGTGCCTTCTACGTCCCAGGCGAGTCGTGTGCGCTGAGCATCTTCATCATATCGTCCTGCGAGATTGAGCGTTACGTCGATGTCAGTGTTGCGATTATTCAGCACTGAAACTACGAGACTTGGTCCGGAACTGATACCTGTGGAATTGAATGACTCCACCACGTATTCATAGCGACGCTTGTTATTGAATGGCGGATTATCATCTATGCGAATGCGGTAATTATCAGCCGCTACGGAGTCGGCATTGAGCGAAGCTATGAGTTCCCAGTCAGGCTGATTCTCCAGACGGCGGAACACATTATGGATGATAGTAGCCTTATCAGCGCCAGCTATCCAGCAGATGTGTACGCCTTCTTTATCCACCACGAGAGTGTCGAGATGGGCAGGAGTAGGAGGAAGGAGGTGAGGACGCTCCACTTGCAGAATCTTGGTGTATTGTCCGATGTTGGAAGCATAGTCGGTGGCACGCACTTTATAATATATATACTTCTGATTGACATCCACAGCGACAGAGTCGGTGAAGGTGGTGTCGCGCATCTGTTGCGGTGAGATGATGACAAACTGATGAGTAGTGTCATTTGCCACAGCCACTTCATAGAATGCTATGTCGCCACGATCCTCAGGAGCAGGCGACCATGAGAGATGTATTCTGCCATTCTCCTCCACTTCTGCCTTGAAATTGAGCGGAGGTTCCGGTGCTTTCTTGTCCTCGATGCGAAGCTGTACCGGCATGGAATATCCCATATTGCCTGCCGTATCGACAGCGGCAATGGTGAGCATACCGGTGGAAAGGCGGCTGACATCAATGGAAAGCACGGTGTCGGTAGGAGAGAACATCGTTTCGGAGATACTCTTCCACTGCTTACCAGTATAACGCTCATTATAATAGAGAGGCATAAATCCTATGCAGTCGTCCTCTATTTCGGCTTTTTCTATCTCCACATGAGCGGTAATCACCTGGGTAGAGTCAGGGTCTCCTTCACGGGTGATGAGGATCTGGCGTATGGTAGGCGGTGTCGGAGCATCCACATCTCCCACTCTCACCTTATGGGTGGTGGAACTGACGAGCAAATCACCGAAGGCATCATAAGCCAACACGCGGTATTCATACACTCCAGGCTTGTCCACTACGTCGGAATAGCGATTGAGTTCCTCTTTATCGAAACCGAGGTCGAGAGCAGAGGCATACGGACGTACAGTGATGCGCTTCCATTCTTTCTCTCCTTCGAGGCGTCGCTCTATCTCGAATGTAGAGTTGACATTATCCTTCCATTTCAGCACAAGCGAGAGACCCGTGCTGACGGTGTCAGTATAGGTAGGGGCATAATCTACTGGCTTATACTTAGTACATTCCAGATTTATGCTACCAGGAGCGATAGGCAGTCTGCCCAAAGAGTCGCGCTTAGCAGGCTGAAGGATATACTGATAATGCAATCCCTGCTTGACGTCGCGATCGACATATCTCAATCCGATGGCTTGAGCCACGTCGGGACGCCATTCTGCCACCATTTCAGCGAACGCATACTGCGTCTGCTGATCTTCGTATATTTCCAGCATTGCGCCCATCTCTCCGTAGCGTTCACGTGTCTGGTTAGGCTTAACGCCTCCCTCTCCATAAATCATTCCTACAGCCACGAATGCCAGCGAGTCGCTTTCTGGGTATCGAGCACGCAGTTGTTCGAGCGAAAGCGGACGAATACCTTCTGCTATGAGGTCGTCGTGGAGCACGCCACTCTTATCGGTGTAGATACGATAGAGGTTGTAGCCTACGTGGTTGAGGTAGTTCCATGTGACGTAGTCTTCTGGTGCCCATCTCAATACGATGCTGTCGCCGTAGCTTCGTGCAAGCATATTGATGGCGGCAGGGCGCACCATCACTTCCTCGCCGATGACAGAGTCGGACTGTTGCACCGCCTCATTGCCATACTGAGGAAAAGCCACGTTAGCCGTTGCCGTGGAAGATCTGCTCGGTGCGAGAATTGCCGATGCAGACACCGCTATGAAGAGCGATGCTAAGAGTGTAGCTATGACCTTGTTTCTTTTCATATTATGATTGTTTTTATGATTTACAAATGAGAGTTACGCTATTACTGTTCGAAACCTTGCCGTCAACGCCTTTTTCTGACGGTCGCCGCGCTCTTCTTCGATCGGGAAGAAGAGGACGACGTTGTCGGGACAGAGCTCTTCCAGGTTGCAGATTTGGTCGTTGACCTTTTCTGCTGGATTGCAGTGTTGGTCGTTGACCTTTTCTGCTGGGTTGCTGTGTTGGTCGTTGACTTCCTCTGCTGGGTTGCAGTGTTGATCTCGGTCGTTGACTTCTTCTGCTGGGTGATAGCAGTCGATGACTTCTGTGCTCCGGATCCTGTTGACCTTGGAGAAGATATGGAGTCAGACTTCTTCATCGATGACGATGAACCAGAGGTGGAAGTGGTATCAGCCTTTGATATCTCAGTATTGATAGGACCGGTAACGCGTGTCCGCCTTTCCGTCTCAGCCTTCTTGATATCATTGTCGGTGATGGTTCCGACCTTAATCAGCGTAGATGGAAGTTCCGGAGTGGAGTTTGCCTCCTTCTTCGAACTGTTGCCATTGCCCACATCAATACGAATGTTACCATTCTTGATATTCTCTATGGTCTGCTCCATCTTCATATCTTTTATAAATTGACTGACAGGCTTGGTGTTGTTCATCTTCAAGTCTGTAGAACTCTTAGAAGAAGTGCCTTTAGGAGGATCAGAGGTATTTTTCTTGCCACCACCGACGATGACAGGTCTTGGTGAATCAGGTTGACCTTCGACAGGGAAGTTATTGATTTCGCTCACCTTCCTTGGCTCAAATCCATTGGCATTTCTATCATCCACGTCAGCCAAAACGATATTGATTACCGGGGCGGTAAATGCTCCGAGATTTTCATCTCTGACATCATAGAGCTCTGGATTGACTGAATACTCACCGCTGTTGAGGTCGTAACCATTTACACGATATGCCTGCACCTTGATGTTCTTCAGTTGATTTATGCCTAAACCCTGATTGAATTTGATGAAGCCTGGAGCATTCTCGTCAGCAAGTTTGCTCCAAACCAAATTCTGGGTCTCTTGCTTGAATCTACCTTTACTAATCTGATTCTGTCCTTCAAACTCGAATATGTCTGCAGGATCAAGCAAAGGCGTAGTGAGAGCCATCTGATAATAAGGTACGTAAGCCTTACAGTATTCACCACGCTGACTGAATGACGTTGTAGAGCTTTGACTTACCATATTTCCTTCTGATGGCAAGAAACTGATATAAAGTCCGTTGCGCTCATTCAGATATTTAGAGACGAAATCCTTCAGCTTGCCCTTTTCTGTCTTATATCTGCTAAACTGTTTGTTTGCCTCTTGCATCTTATCGGTAAGTTGGCTACTAACTCTTGAAGCAAGACCATACAAATTACCGATATTTCTTGCAGCCTCTGCCACCAGCAGACTGTATCTCTCTTTACTTGTACAGTTCCAAGGATTGACAGCAAACATACGATCGTTTGTCAGCAGTGCGACATTATCCTCTACATTATCCAACTCACGAACTGGGAAATAGTAGGTATCTGGATTATAGAAGAATACCTTGAAGATGTCCTTCGGACCATTGACTACACGGTCTTCGCTTGCCTGACCATATCTACCACCATAGTAACCACCGCTACCTGTAGCGAGCAGTGACTCTGTCGTGGTGACTCCGATGTTATACTTCTTCAGCTGGGCTTTCCATCCTCCTACGAAAGCATAGTTGCTTATCCAACTGAGATAGAGCAATGGATCCGTCTCCACCAAGTATCTGCCTTTACCATCCTTTGCCATACCTACCGAAGCGTCGGTATATCTCATAGTGCGATATTTCTCAAGCATCCGTTGTTCAAGATCTACAAACTTCCATGTGGCAAACGGCTCTTCATACTGATAATTGGCGTTAAACACTCCATTGTCGAGAGCTCCATACCATGTAGATTCGCTACAAGAGAGAGGCAAGTAGAGCAGATTGATAGTATCGCGCACCTCGTAAGGCACATCCTCTGTCACGGTGTAAGTACTGGTGTTATACATATTTGTATTATTTTCCAGTCCGGTCAAGAGCTTATCTACCTCATTATCGGTAAGTCCATTGGTCTTCCATCTTTTAAGGATGTTAGACGCAGACGATGGAGAACTCATATTCGAACCTGTATTGCCTACCTTCGATTTGCCAAGAGTCTGCGTACTGCCACTACCGGTAGTCTGCTTATTACCCTTACCAGCAGTCTTACTGCCCACAGGGTCATTGCTACGAAGTCCACCACTGCCTGATGCGGCAGGATTATATACGCCCTTAGCGCCAGCCTTCTTCAGTATCTGACGTATCTCATTCGTCTGACTGCGCCACATTGCAAGCACTGATACCGAAGGCATAGTTCCTCCGTTAGCCTTGATTACTATGCGGGCAAATGGAGTATTCGTAACCTTCTCCTTCTCCACTTCCTCAGTTCTGGTCATGGTTCTGGTAGTGATATAGTCGAGACTAAGGTCAGCTATCCACTTTCCATTCTCTTTATATCCTATTCCGAGAGGCTTGGAAGTGATGATATTACTTGTCCTTACGCTGGTTTCCGCTCCTGGATAAGTGAATGTCATATCCTTGATTACAGCTTCCTCAGAGCGGTATAGTTTGCGAACCATCTCCTTCTCTGTATATGTAACCGATCTACCTCCTAATAAAGGATTTGACCTTGTGTAGTGTTTCTCCACTTCTTCCATTACATACTGATTCCATACCAATCTGTCGGAAGGATTCTTCTTCTTGAACTCTCTTGTCAGAGCTATATTAGGATATACCATATCGATGATATGCGCCTTGATGCGTCCATTCTCAGCGTACTTACTATCATTATTTAGGTCCTTGTCTGAGATTTGCAACTTATTATGATATGACGGATAAGCCAAAGCTACATAGTCATTCAGATTGAAATTCTCATCCGTAGGGTCAAACTTATCACTTGCCTCGCCCGAGGTGCGGAAGTAGTAATACTTGGTCTGTGACCATGCCTTATGCTTGGCACCTGTCACTTCGCCATCCTTATTAGTTTCCACAGTATAAGGATCTACCTCCTTACCTGCCTCTATCTGCTTAGCGCATCCTACCACCTTGAGAACGTAGAAGCGGTTTGGCTTCAATCGGCGGAGGTCAAGAAGATGCTGTGAAGCAGTCTCATCGCCGCGATAGAATTCTACGGTCTTCTCCAACTGCGCATTGACATGGAGAGAATCTCTGTATGCAGAAGCAGAGTCGGTGTAAGAATATAGATAAGCCACATACTTGCCATTTTCCTTATTGGAATTACGGAAGATGAATGTGCGAGATGCCAAAGCAGAGATATCATCAGCAGAGATACCATCATTCTCCAAGCGTGCACGCTCATTCTCATCGAGAAGGCGATAATGCTGATTGAGGTTAGCATTACTCTTGAGAGTAGGGCGCTTGCCCAGCTCTGGCGAGATGCGCTGATTATAATCCCATCCCTCGCGACGTCGCTCCGATCCAATGCTCATCTCGCTCCACAATATAAAGTTGTCGAGAGGATTGCCGTAGAACATCTGGCAGACTTCGCCACACTCGAAACTGAATTTACGGTCTATCTTCACCAGTCCGCCAAACATCTTCAGTTTGATGCGAGCCTTGCCCACAGCGTAGTTTGGATTTGGCAGACCACACTTAAACATACCGCCGATACCAGCATCCAGCATCTTCCAGTCTGTATTATAGAATCCGAGACGTATGCGCAGTTTGAGCACTGCATAGAGGTAAGCATACATCTGTCCCTCAGCATACCAACCATTATGGCCAGGCTTTGCGCCCCTACCATGATTGAGGTTAGTACACCATCCGCCCTTGAGATGGCGCAGAGAGAGGTCGAAGCCTGCCTGCACTCCCATGTCGGCAAAGATGAGTCCGAGGTCGAACTTGATAAATCCATATACCTGTGCGCCAAGCATCACGCCACCATCCACGGTGCCCATAATATCTTTCACACTGCCCTGACGTGCTCTGTCAGCATCGCCAGCAGAGGCAGACTCCACACCGCCCTTGCTTCCGCCATTGAGGAACTCGCTAATCTCTGTAGGCAAAGGAGGGAGCTGACCATTATTAGGCAGTTCGTTGCCAAGGCAGATGTAAGCATTAGCGCCCACCTTCACTGTAACAATCTTGGCATCAAAGTCGATGAACGTTATCTTACAACGCTTTTTGTAGTCCGGTTCACCTATATATACATGCCACTTAGGCTTTGGCAAATCCTTCTTGTCTGCCCGGAACGTAATCCTGAAGTCGAATGTGATCGAAGACTCCATAGCTTTCACAGCACCCTTAGGCTTCTCAGTATCAGCATCCTTCACGGCAGGTTTATTCCCGCTCTCGGTCTTGTTGTCCGTATTTCCATTAAGACCTGGCAAGGAAGCTTTGAGATTCTTCTCGAAACCATCAAACTGATTGTTGAGTTCCTGCATCTTCTTAGTGAGCTTGTCGAGACCTTCAGTGAGCTTGTCGAGCTTTGTTCCGCCTGTCTCGAATGTCACATTGAGCTGGAAGTACTTGTCCACGTCATCACATTGATAGACAATGCTTGCCTTGGTGTTCACCAGACCTCCTGCGCCCTCGACGTTTCCGTTGAGCATGAATGTAGAGAGATAGCCTGACTTTCCTTCTTCACCCTTCTGATAGATCACGGTCATGTCAAACTTACCAGAGAGTGTTTCCTCCGAGATGGCAGAGATATTGAGACCTGCAATGATACCTGTGATGCCATATTTAGGCACTGCGGCATTCTTAGTGTCAGACAAATCCACCTTGCCATCCTTGCTGCCACCACGTGAACAGTTGAAGAACAGACCGAACTTGATGCCTGTAATCTTCACGGGATCCATGCCGATGCCAGCCTTTGAGTTGAGTTCGCCATAGAAATAGCCCCAAGTGTATTTCTCGCTCGGCTTCGGATTTTTCACTCCTTCATCGTGCTCGAAGCATCCTCCATCCACAGTCACCTTGAAGAGGTCCCCCGGCATGGTCACTTCGAGTGCGCCACCAAGACCTTCGTCCTCGCCTTCAGTTCTGATGTCAAATCGTCCATTGAGCTTCACCACGCCGAAGTTAGCTCCTATTGACAGCTCGTCAAGGTTCCAACCCTTATATGAAAGGTCGAGATTCTCGATATCCACACCGGCACTGATGGTGATTCCTGCACTGGCATCAAAGACACCATCGACGATGGATACCTGACCCTTGAGATACAATGATACGCTCTTTGCCGCCAAATCACTGCGGAATTCATAGTCGGCAAGAGTAAACTTAAACGGACCAAGCTTCTTCTGCATAGAAGAGAGCGACCACTGACCGGCATTGAAATAGCATTCCTTACCCAGTTCCATCTCCTTCTTCTCGCAGAATGTTATCTTAGAGTCAGCCACTTCCTGTGCCTTCTGGCGTTTGCTCTCTATGCTGGCAATGGCAGACTTCCACGCTTCACGTCCTTTCGGTGCGAATGGGAAGTTGGCAATGCGCATACCTACAAAGTGGATATCAGGCAGATAAGGCGAAATCTTAGTAGGGCCCTGTATCTCCATCACTCCGCCGAGACACATCTCCACGTGGGTCTGCGTCTCGCCATCATCCTGATCTTCCGCTTCGAGCAGGAAGTAGGTCTGCGATTTATCTATCTTTGCTTCAGCAAGGAAGAAGTCGAGAGCTAATTCATCAGTCTTTGGCTCCACTTTGAATACATAGGTGTAGCCATTCTTGTTCTTGCTGCCCTTGAGTGTCTTCTGATTATATATGTCGCATCGGTAATCGATGTTCTTGCCGTCATTGTCTTTTCCTCCTAACAATGGCACACCGATACCTCCGGTGAAGTAACAGCCATTGAATGTGCTCTGAACTATATCCATTGACACCTTGTCGATGGAGAAAGCCCATCCGCCAAACTTTCCTGTCACTGCATCGAAAGCATTGTCGATACCGCCCGACAGGGTGACACCGCTCTTATCGAAGAACATATTCTTGATGCTTGCAGAAGTGCGCTTTTCGGAGTCTGCACTGCCGAATGTGAGCGACTTAGGGAACTGCACTCCCACCTCACTGATATATAGTCCCTGCCATGATTCCATCTTATTGGCAGTAAGCGTCTTTGACTTATCATAAGTAGCAAGGAACTTGCCCATGATTTCATCATTCTTAGTGGATGAGTGGTCATAGACCATCTTGCCCGGTATGAAGGTCCAACCTGGCAAATCATCAGCCTCGAAATTATCCATTGCGACCTTTGCAGTCCAGTCATTCCAGTCGCGTACGCCCCATTTCACATATACCTTAGGCAATTCTTCGGTGACTTTTCCATTGCTATCCACCTTCTTGAGATTAGGAACTGTCATCTCCACATCAAGCATGAATGCGGAAAGAGTGTCGTTAGCCCAACTGATGTAACAGCCATCGTCCGGTGCCTTACCGTTGTTAGTGACGGTAATGTCGGAAGGTGACTTGAACGTGAAATCAAACTGCGAGTCCTGCTCGGTGAGAGTGAAGTCTGAAAGCAGGCATATAGCGCCGCCTTCTGGCAGTAATCTCTCCGGACTGATGCAGAGATGCGGTGCTCCGAGCACGAGAACCTCATTCTTGATGTGGCTGCTGTTAGGGAGCATAAAGGTGCCCATGAGGTCCATTGACGCCCATGTAGGAGCAAATGTCACATTGACAATCTGCAGATCCACCGGCACTTTACCTATCTTCTCAGGCAACTTGATAGGCAGGCAGAGATTGTCGAGCTTGCCCTCACTGAGGAAGTCCTTGGCATCATGATACCATTTGTAATAGTTTCCGATACCCATACTCTTGGCAAACTCACGTCCTCGCTGTGAAGCCTCTTTCTGAAGTTTGTCTGCAAACGGCAGTCTGGTGTCGCCGATGAGATTGTCCAATCCCCATTCTGAGAACAGTCTATCGACCTGTTCACCATTGTGACTATAGTAATTATCATCCTTTCGTCCGCGTACCATTCCGCTATAGACGATGTCATCGGTATTGATGCAGAGGGAATCAAACTCCACTGCTATCATCACCTTCAAGCCCAATGGACGCCATTCCACTCTGCCTCGACCCTTGAAGCCCTGCTTTGACTTGGAGATTTCATCTATCTTGAGCTGGTATTGACCTATGCCCACTACCTTTCCCTTATAGTCGGAAGCCGACTTTTTGGTAGGAATGGTATTGTCGATGGAAATCTGAGCGGAACACTGGAAGAACTTCTGACTGATACGGTCGCTGAGAGCGAAGTCCACCACGTTGATAGTATCATTGACGAAAGCCACAGACTGCGTGTTGACAGACTTTGGCTTGACGCGCAGAATGAGGTAATCACCGATATTTACGTCGCCATTGATTGTCTCCCACGGGATGCTATCTTTCAGTTCCTCTGTAGTGCGGCTGTAAATAGGCTCGCCCTTGAAGTTCTCTTCATTGCTCAATGAAGGGTCTCCACGGAAGATTTGCACGTCATAAGATAGCTTTACGCTGTCCTGACGTGTACCAATACCACCGACATATCTTGCTCTTTTCCACTCTACAAGGATGTCATTGTTGACAAATATCTTGCGAGCGCCAGCTTCGGAATTGAATGACGGCGAGAGGATTTCCGGGTTACAGAAATTATATATCGAGTCAGTCAAGGTTCCCTCCTTTGACCCGAAGCCGAACTTCAGCTCCAGGTCACCTTTTGGATCCTTGTCCTTGGAATCATTATCCTTATCTTCTTCGCCAGTATCCTTATCCTTTCCGCCAGTATCTTTCGATGTATCATCAGCGGTATTCTTATCAGATTTGAGTTTGAAAATCATGAGATCACTGCGTCCTTCATTTGCGACGAGAGTGAATCCCATATTATTCATGCCCACTTGGTTACGCTGTTTAGCCGTAACACGTGCGGCATAGGTGCAGTTCTTGTCCATCATTCTGATGACATTCTGCGGAATGACAGCAGTGGCAGAGGTGAGGTTCTCCTTCTTATAGAGCACGTGTGTCTCATGAGTCCACGCATCTTCCGGGTCCTGTCCAGGGCCTACTTCCACCACTTTGAAGTCGTAATAGAAATACACCGGACGGGCACCAGTCAGCACAGTCTCTGTCCATGTAAACATAGGGTTTAATGGATTGAGCTCAGCCACATTATTTAATGCATCAAGCGACACACCCATAGGGCGTATCGGATTGACAAATTTAGGTGCATCGACCTTATAGCGCACCGTAAACTGGCATGAGTTTTTGCCATTAGTGGTAACGGCATTCACACCGGTGAGCAGTATGTCCGTATTGCCCTCTACGCTCCATTTATAAACATTGAGCTGAATACGGTACTCGCCTTCCTCCAATAGTCCGAACTGACCGCTGGCGAATCCACTGGAATAATCATACTGAGTGATGATGTCGGACGCAGCAAGGTGATTAAACATCTGACGCATCTCTGTGAGATTCAGAAGTCTTGTCTCATTGGCAGCGAGAGCCACAGTCGGTGTTTTAGGCATGCGATTGCCTGGCACATATACCATCGGATCGGTGGTATTAGGCAGTTTGGAGAGCGTCATGCCGAAATAGAGGAATGCCTGCTTCGGTGTGGTGTTGGTCACAGTCACGTTGAAGTAGGCTCCCGGATTGCTGATGTACTGTCCTATTTGCGGTGGAAGCACAGGCTGCACGGGTGTGATGTTGACGATGATGTCGTCGGCCGCCATGCTCATGAGAGTGTTCACGAGCAACAATAGCGTGGTGAGGCAATATCGCAGTGTCTTCATATCGGTGTAATGTTTTGATTTCTATGAGAGTATATATAATAGATGGAAAGGATCGGAGTTATTTCTTTTTCGACGCTTTCGCTGCCTTTTTCTTCAGTTCGAGCAATGTGAACGTATAGTTATAATTGAAACTGAGGCTAATATCGGTGGCGTTGAGGTCGTCGTGAGTCTTCGACGGATTGACGTCACCATATTTATACATTCCTGCAGTGAATGAGAACATGTGCTCATTGTTTATGGTATAACTTGCTGAGAAGTCCATTCCCATCGAGAGGCTCTTCGACATTTTCTCCACTTCATTGTAGCAAAGCGAGATTGTAGCAGAGAGATTGAGGTTCTTTTCGCTGAGGAAAGACCTGCTCGTGGTGAATGAAGCCACATCGCTGGTGTATCTTGTTCCTGAGCCCTTAGTGTTCTGATGGCTGAGGGAAGTGATGAAATCCATGTCCCAACCTTTTACTCCGAGGTCGTAAGTGAGACCGAGAGCGAGGGATGTATAGTCTCCTGCTCCAGTAGAGAACTTATTGAGGTCTTTATTCTGCGACCAACTCGTAGAGAGTGAAACTGTATGTGCGAGGATTTCATTTTCTGTGGTATATGATGGTGTGAATGTTACAGAGTGCATAATGCGCTTTACCTTTGTGGTATCATTGACGCGCTCTGTGCCATCGCCTTGTGTGGTGAGGTAACCACTGTAGGATGCTGCCATATTGATATGCTCTCCGATGCGTGCAGAAGCATTGGTAGAATAGACATATCCACGAGTGGTGTAAATCTGACGGTTGGTCAGATTGTCTTCTTGTCCTGAGAATGTGGCTGAAAGGGAAATATTCTTAAAGAGATATGTGCCCATTGTCACGCCTATGCTGTGGTAATTGTTTGCTAAATAATTAGTTCCGAGGGTCATATAGTCTGGTTGCACCATGCGGTAGAACACAGAAGTATTGAATATCTGGGAATTAAAATTGAGGCTTACATCTCCTGCAAATCGTGCTAAAGAGGTGTAGCGTGTGTCGAATATCTTGTCGAAGCGCTTTGTCTCGTCAGTAGTCACTTTTTCTGCTCTTCTGTCGGTAGAGAATGCCGACATGGCGATATTGGTGGCAAAAGAGAAATAGCGCTTGAAGGAATAGCTACCTTTGAGTCCGAAGGAGAGGTTCTCCTGCGGTGCAATGCGCTCTCTCCAAGTTGCATCGATAGTGTTGAGACGGTCGTATGCACGTAGCATATAGAGGTCTATTGCTCCACGAGTAGTGTTGTAGCCCACATTAAATCCCCACCCTACTCGCTGATATTGCGGATTACGCGGTGCTGGGTCGTCGGGATTATCATTGATGGCATTACGGAAAATGCCGTAGAAGATACTGGTATGAAACTGACGTCCACGATATTCCAGTCCTACTCCATTGAATGACATATTCATGATGTAGGGGCTGAAATTGAGGGATGTACGTCCGATGTATCCGCGCCAGTTCTTGTATTGCGGATTGATCTTGAAGTTGATGTGTGGATAATTGAAATCCAGATTATTGTTGGAATAGTAGAACGAGAACGGCATGTTGAATCCATAGAGACTCACATTGAGGTTCAGGTAGAACATATTACTCATAGGAGAAGCGTAGCTATTGCCTGCCGATGAGTGGAAGTAGGTGTTACGCGTTCCTACTGAGCCTGTTATGATCAGGGGATCGCTCTTTGCAATCTCCGATATGGTCTGTGCCTTAGCCGCTTCATTACACAAGCAGAGGGCTGCCAGAGTCGTGATGAGGGTTATATGTAGGGGGCTTTTCATCGCTTCGCTTCTTTGAGTTTGTTAATAAATGGCTGATAGTCCGAAGGGGCTCAACCGTGAACTGGAGATAAAAACAGAGGAAGGGATTTATAGGGAGGCTGAGCCAAAGAGTCTGCCCCAACCTCCCATAAATACGTTATGTTACTATTTCGTAATCGTCTTGGTGATGGTCTTGCCGTCAGTGGTCCTTACCTTCACTATGTATGCACCTGATGGCAGGTGGCTGATATTGGTCTGATTGCGCAATACCACTGCTCCGGCAGGGTTGACCACAAGGATTGAAGCCACGTCAAGACCCTGGATAGAGATCTGTCCGTTGATTATTGCAATAGCAGAACGGTCGATGGTAGCCTCATCGATAGACGTTGTGGCGCCCAATGACATTCTTACTGGATGCTTGACAGAACCTGCCATTTCTGAGAAGGCAAGGCGCTCATTGACTGTGCGTACCTCGTCGGTCATGTCATCGTGCATGAGGAATGAGATTACCTCATCCTTGTCAGCATGAACGGTGATAAAGCACTTGCCATCCACCATTCTGCCTTCTCCGCGACATTCACCATCCACGAATGCGCCTACGGTGTAATTGCTTGTGGCATACTTGCTGCCGAGGTCGGCCACTATGGTCATGTTGTCAGCGAAAGGTGCGCTGTTGTATTTCCAAACCGTTGGCTTGACGAATGTAGCCTTAGCTCCTGCGCTTGCTGGACGCTGTTCGAATTCTTTATCACCTCTATAAGAGACAAGCTTTTTCTCGCTGGAAGCATTGTAGAACATATATCCTTCGCCTGGACGCATTGCAGCAAGAGTGCCACCCCACTTGCCGTCATTGAACTCTGCGAAGCCTTCATCCTTGGAGACGACACGGTCGCCATTCTGGAATGCTCCGTCATCCATACGGAAGTATTCATTAGGAGAGAGAGTCAGCTGGCTGGTATATGGTATCCAGTTCCACTTTGCGTGGTATTCCTTTTCGCCACCATAATTACTGACGGAAGTCACATCCACTATGAAATCTACATTTTGTCCATCCTTGATTCTTACCTTGTAACACTCTTCTGAGTAGAGCATATCAAGATCGCCGAAGTAACCATATTTCGGGTCATTATACATGAGTTGGTATTCACTACGGATTTCCTGCACTGCATCTCCAAACGCATTCTGCATCGTGCCGCTTTCGAGCGTATTGAGGAATGTGCTCCACTTCCATCCTTCCTTCTGGATATAAGACTGACCGATGGTAAACTCACCTTGTCCCATATATTCATTGTTTCCATAGGATACATAGATGGTGCCATGTCCTAAAGCCAATGGATTGAGAGTCCAGGTAAGGTTGTCTTCGCTTGCAGAAGCTATGGTAGCGATCTCCCATTTTTCGCCCGGCTTGTCACTATAGTCAGGATTCCATCCTATGGTGACCTTGATAAGGCTTGGGTCTATCTTTACAGTGCTTGGCTCTGGAACGATCTTCACCTCAACAGGTTTGCCGAGACCAGTTCTTACATCTTCTATAGTAAATCTCTGGAGACCTTGCACCACATTCACCTTGAATGAACCAGAGAGAGGGTTCGTGATATTCTTGAGGACTCCATCCTGGATAATGGTATGCGGCGCACTGTAATTTACATTGACATTTGCCGTACCAAGTATAACTGGGAGTGCCCTCTCATTAGGCTCATAGAAATTATAATTCAAGTCTAAGACATCCTGATTATCAGACGTGATAGAGAATTCTGTCTCTTTATCTCCAGGCCACACTGGCCAGTTAGGAGAGAATACGATATTTGCCTTTACTTCATCGAAATAATCAGCTTTATCGCCATCGCTCTCTGGCTTAATGAATGATAACTCATTCTTCTTGAATGTCAAAGTCTTAACTTCAGGTCTAACGCAAACTACGAGATGTACTTCTCTTAAATTTGGATTGTCTTTAGATTTTACGATAATGTATGCCATTCCAGAATTGACACCTACGATTTCGCCATTCTTTTCTTCAAGCACAGGCTTATTGTTATTTCCATTATCTATCTTGCATATCACGCTCTTGTCTGTAGCATCCTCTGGCATCACCTTATATGTCAATGGAAGAATATCCTTCAGGCTTTCTCCCACATTTATATATATAAAGTCACCAAATGTCTGAGTGATGCCTGTCACTTTCTTGTGTACGGTAACCTTCAGTTGGATGCTTACCTTCTCACCTTTGAGAGTCATGGTGAAGACACCTGGCTTCCTTGGCGTGAACTTTTCTTCCTGGATACCCTGAGAATTTGTTTCCATAGTAGATACCAGAGCCTTCGGGTCACTGCTTGTCCATTTCAGTTCCTCATTGCAATTAGCAGGATTCACCGTATAGCACGTACGCAATGCAGTATTCAGGACAGCAGTATCACCTATTTCCACTGTTATTCCATTCTTGTATTCATCCTTAAGGGTGATGGAGGTGGCTGGCTGGATGACATTGACGAAGAAACAACCTTGACCATTACCATTGTATTTGACATTGACCATGTTAAGTCCAAGGTAGCCACCCTTAACTGGTGCCTTTCCTATGAGTTTGTTATCTTTCACCTCATAGTATTGTTTTGAGTTGGAGAAGTCCCAATTTATAATTGGTATATTGGCGTTCTCCGGTGTAAATTTGACATATTGAGTCAAATCCAGAGACTCGCCTACCTTTACAGACAAAAACTCTTGCGTTAGACTATAATAACGAGGAGCTTCGAAATTCAATTTGAAGAGACTGGACAGCGTTCCTGTCGTTGTCTCATTCTGATAGGTGATAGACTGTGGACCATTGAGTTTATACTCAGTTCCCCAAGGTTCCCTGATGCGGAAAGAAATTGCCTTGCCGTTGTCTGAAGCCGTGCCTTCGATTCGGATAGGGAAATAATAAATGTCATTACTGTGTGTCAATTCTACTTGACCGCGACATTTACCGTCAATAAATGCTCCGAGGTATGTGTCAAGATTCAGATTGACAGGGTTTCCTTTACTGTCAACCACACCGACATACACTACATGAGCAGAATGAGACTCATTGGCTACATATCCCCAGTTGGGTCCGTTTTCTTGTGCGGCTATCCCTAATGCATATAGCATAAAGGTTAGCAATAGGGTTATTTTTGTCTTCATAAAACCAAAAAATAAGAAGGTGAATAATAAATTATTGCATGGTACAAAGATAGTGTTTTTCTTCGGAGAAAGGTGTCCACTTCCCCCACTTAGGTGTCTACTTCCTACAAAAAAGGTGTCTACTTGGTGGGGGAAGTAGACACCTAAGGCGTGATTTTATTGTTTTTTTGCTCTCCAGACAGTTGGGGAGCAACCTTCTTTCTCTTTGAATATACGATAGAGATAGGAGCGTGAAGAGAAGCCACATTCGGCAGAAATGATATCGTTGCAGTAGTCGGGATAGTCGAGCATCATCTTCTTGGCAGCCTCGAAACGTACCTCGGCAAGCCAGATGCGGAAGGTAGAGTTAAGGCATGAAGTGAAGTAGAGTGACAACTCGTTCTTGGAGATGTTCAGCGAGCGTGACAGGGTGAACATGTTTACTGTGGTGTCTTTATACTCCAAATCGGCGCACCACTTGTCGAGCTTCTCCTTGATGGCTGCCTGACGCTCCGGAGAAATTGGCAGTAAGTTTTCTTTACTATCAGCAGACTCTGCATCCTGCCCATCGGAGCTTTCCAAAGATACCCCCCCCACTTTCTATTTCTTCTTCTGTGAGGGCTGCGCTTTCTTCAGCCTCCTTGTCCAAGAGTTCCTCGGTAGGAACGTAATTGTAACCCAAAGCCACGAAACTCAGGTTGAAGAAGAGGACAAAGAGCAGAGCCAACGGTCCTATTATATATAATAAGGTGGTGGAGAGGATGGCAAAAGGCATGACAAGGGCTGAGAAGAACAGGGAGAAGACACTGACTCGGGCATATCGCACGTAGGGCAGCATATCGTTTCCAGTCATCAGCTCTAACATTTTCTTGCGTTTCCGCATCTCAATCATAATCATATAGATGCAATACGCCACGTTTGCGCCGAACAATACGAGCATCACGAAGAGCCAGTTGCCGATGTTAAAACTTCCGCTGTTGCTGTAGCCTATGCAGAAAACTGCGATGATGGCGGCATAAAAGCAAGTGCAGACGATGTTCATCTTTAGGCGGTTGGCATGGGTCGCCTCAATGTTGTAGATGCCCATGTTGATAAATGTGAAACAAGGGGTGTAAACCAAGATGTTGAAAATGGCTCCCAAGTCATCGTCTTTCGCACGAAAGCCCAAGAGCATCTGCAAGAGATATTGCATAGCCAGCCCTAACATGCCTGCAAGTATCTGCCAGCGCGACCACTCGTAGCGTCGGTTGTTCCACTTCACGTGCAAGCGGGTGATGCCGAGGATAAGGGCATTGATGAGCATGAAGATGAAACATGCAAACTGAAAAAGAAATAATGAATCCATACGCTTCTTATCTTATGTTTACTTTCTTGTATTTTTGATTACTTGCTGTAGGATTATCTGGATTAGTCATCTGCAAATATCCTGCTGCAACAAGGGAGGTGATGTAACGCTCTCGGTTCTTGGTTTGATTGGATAAACCAAGACGTTCCATAATCTCTGCGGTGGTTCGAGGAACTGAACAGAAATTGACAATATCCCTTTGCTTATTAGACAATGACACTTTTTTAGTGTCAGAGTGTCTAAGTCGGGTGTCAGAGTCTTGGACTTGGTTACTTTTTCCCTCAACTTCGTTACCGACTTGGTTACTTTTTCCCACGACTTGGTTACTTTTTGGTTCAACTTGGTTACTTTTTCCCTCGACTTCGTTACTTTCTTCTCTCCAAACTGTAATCACAAATTCCTGTGCCTTGTCATTATTCATAAACGTGACATTGATATCTTCGTCCAGAGCGCGAGTGATGCCGCTACCTACACCAGTGTATGGTAGCAAGTATATAGCATTGTTAAAAAGGAACATATTGCGAGGCATGGAAGTTCCAGCCTTGATGTCATCAATAGTGAGTCCGTTAGGTAATGCACCAGGACTATGAATCTCAACACGATTGTCGAAAATGAAAATGCGAACAGGGGCTTTCATGTTCAACGAGCGATGTACAAGGCTGTTTACAGTAAACTCAACCAAACTGGTATAAGGTATTTCTAACTTACCCATGCTGTTGAATTCATCTCCCACCTGCACATTATGCAGATTACGAGTGAAGAAATCCATGATCGTGTCATACTGATGAAGCAGATTTCCCTCCATATCTGCATCATTCACCTTGTCACGAAAAACCTTGCTGCCGACGCTGTTGCCAGCAAAACAGATACACTTGGCTGTCATCATTGGCATCCAGCGTTGGGTGTATTTGCCAAACAGAAGCATGGCAGCAACAGTCAGTGAACCATCAGGACGGATAAATCGCAGATTGCGAAGTATCTTCTCACAGTCATGCCCCTTAGCTATGGCAGAGCATATCATATCAAGTGATGCTTCATTAAAAGCGTCACCTGTCAAGCCTTTCTTTTCCAAAACTCTTTCAAAACGGTTGCCAAGAAACTGTTTGATAGTCGTTGCATCAAGGTCGTTGACAGTTGCATCCCTAACAGCAGCCTCGTCTGGAGCAAAACTACCGCAGTCGGTCATCATTTCTGCAAGTTCAGCATTATCGAACACTTTACGCTTGTCGGCACCATTCTTCACCCATACGATTCCCTTGTTGTCATGATAAGGCTTGTTGAGTCCTTCCTTCACAGTAGCAATAACCAAGTTACCATCCTCGACCTCAACAGTATCTATCTTTATCAGAATGGATGGCACTACGTTTTCTGAAGCAATGTCACTCAACAAGTTGGTTGTTTCTTGTACCTCAGAATACGACAAGGCATTGGTTTCTCCGGTCTTATCCTTTATACCAACTACCAATTTGCCACCATGTGAATTACTGAACGCCACTAACTCACAGGCAATATCATATTTGTCGAGAATGCGTTCCTTGAACTGCACCCCCGACACCTCGCCAGCCTTTATCTGTTTCAATATATCGTCCATCATTCTTTGATACATTCTTTGTTCAACAAATCGTTTACATCCACTTTCAGCAAATCAGAAATCCGTATTAAGGTTTCCAAGTCTGGTTGGCAAGTGTTGGTGCACCATTTAGAAATGGTTGCTTGATCTTTACCCAACATTTCTGCCAACCACTTGTTTGAGTGCTTGGTTACTGCCAACATTATCTTCAATCTGTTTACATCTTTCTTTGCCATACTTTTATAGATATCCTTATTTCCGCAACACTATAATTTAATATTTTTTATAAGCACCTGAGTAACAATAAGTTGCTCAGGATTTTTTCATGTCAGAAATTTCACTTATCTTAGTGTTGCAAAACAAATAAATCTCTGAATGACATGGCAAAAATACAAATAAATTCTGAGAAACTCACTCCTTTTGGAGGAATTTTTTCTATTATGGAGCAATTTGATGCTCTTTTAGCTCAAACCATAGATTCCACCTTGGGATTGAGATGCACATTGTTTGGTTATCAATATAGTGAGATTCTACGTTCTCTGATGTGCGTATATCTTTGTGGTGGCAAGGAACGCATCTTCGATGACATGAACGTAACTTCTACAAAGCTATTATGCAGAGATTGAAAACCCATGAATTTGAAATCCCACGAAACCCAATAGGTTGCGGATTTGAGGTTTTTTATGTTAAATTATGCATATTGATATGCCGGTTTAGCGAAATAATCGTATTTTTGTAGGTATGAACACAGATATACTATCAAAAGACAAAGATCCGATGGGTGCCGCCATCCTTGACTACCAAACTAAAGGGAAGGCTGGAAAATTGAGCATATTATCTTCTATGTTTGAAGAAGACGAAATGCCGGTGAAACATCTCTTCCGCAACTTGGAAGAAATGCCGATGCTGGAGCAGAAAGCATTGAGCCTCGCCAAAGGAAAGGTGCTGGATGTTGGAGCTGGTGCAGGATGTCATGCACTCGCCCTGCAAGCCCAATCGATTGCCGTAAAAGCCATTGATATTTCTCTGCAGAGTTGCCAAGCCATGCTCCAGAGAGGAGTGAAGGATGTAGAATGCATCAACCTGTTTGACCCACATTTGGGAAGCAAAAGCGGAATGGGAAGCGGATTGCAGAATGAAGGCGGATCACAGAGCGAGAGTGGCTTTGATACCATTCTTCTCCTGATGAACGGCACTGGCATTGCTGGAAAAATAGAAAACCTCCCTGCCCTCTTCAACCGTCTCAAGGCTTTGCTCAATAAAGGCGGACAGATTCTTATCGATTCTTCTGACATCAAATACATCTACGAGAACGAGGACGGAAGTTTCGACATCAATCTCAATGCAGCCTACTATGGCGAAGTGGATTATCAGATGGTTTACAAAGACGTAAAGGGAGACTCCTTCGACTGGCTCTATGTTGATTTTCCGCTGCTCAAATCCATCGCAGAGAGTTGTGGATTACATGGCGAACTGATTGCTGAAGGCGAACACTACGATTATCTGGCAAGATTTTTCTAATAAAACGGAACGTCTAAAATACATAGTCCCACAGATATCACAGATTTACACAGATCTTTTTAAGACCTCAAGCCAAATCTATGATATCTGTGGGACCTTTTCAAGCATACAGAGTGGACTTATTGACACACCATGTTCTACTTAATCGTAGAAATCGTGACATCCGAAAAATCATTCATATAATCCAGTATCTCCAATGTATGAAAGTCGCGTTTCGCTCTGATTTCTATGCTTGCTTCCAGAAATTCTTCCTTCGACAAGCGACGTTCCTTCAACTCATAAGAATGTACTTCCATCCCGTCCTGTTTGATGCGCGTGATAAATTCCTTCACACTCTCACGGGATGGAGCTGAAAAGGACAACTCAATGGTGGATAATCCCAACTGAGGAATCCAATAGTTCAGCACCTCCAGTCCTAACAACACCATAGCCGTGGTAAGCACCGCTGCCAAATACATGCCCGTACCGCAAGCTAAGCCGATAGCTGCCGTGACCCAAAGACCAGCAGCCGTAGTCAAGCCGCGCACCACATTCTTCTGAAAGATAATCGTACCGGCACCTAAAAATCCGATGCCCGAAACAACCTGCGCTGCCACTCGGGAGGAATCCTTCAGATCTACTCCAAAGCCAAACTGGGACACGAGACAGAAAAGAGCACTACCCAAAGCTACAAGGAAATGAGTACGGAAACCAGCTTCCTTGGCACGATATTCACGTTCGATACCTATAGCTCCACCCAACAAGAGCGCCAGCGTAAGACGAATAGTCAATTCCATATAAGTTGCATCCATATTCTATAGTTTTAAGTTTTTAAATCAAGAAATCGCTCTACAACAATGGAGAGAGCAGTCTCACAAGCGATTCAAACAATCGCTGGAAGAACGGGCGCTTGATGAAATAAGCCACATCATCGACCAGCATGGAGCGTTCCTGATCTGCCAGGAATATCCGCTTGATACGCAAAGCCATTCCCTCACCAAAGAAGAAAGCATTAGCCTCGAAATTATTCTCAAAACTGCGGAAATCGATATTGGTACTGCCGCAGGAACTCAGATTATCATCGCTTACCAGGAGTTTGCTATGGTTGAATCCATCCTCATAAAGATAAACTTTCACACCAGCCTCTATCACCTCCATCAGATAAGAACGCGAAGCCCATTCCACCAGTTTGGCATCGCCCCGGCGAGGCACCATGAGTCTGACATCTACTCCCGCCAAAGCTGCGGTTCGCATGGCAAAGAGCACGGGTTCCGTTGGCAAGAAATAAGGACTCTCCATATACACATACCTGTGGGCCTGCAGGATGATGCGTACATAGCCCTGCATGATGTCAGGCCAAGGAGAAACAGGACTGCTCGTCACGATCTGCGTAAGACAATTATTGGAAATACTCTTATCTACAGACGGATAATAGCGGCGGTCGTTGATGAGTTCCCGGCACACGAAATACCAGTCCACAAGGAATGCTCGCTGGATGGCATAGACAGCACCGCCACGGATACGGAGATGCGTATCTCGCCAAGCCTGCTTGGCCGTTCCCTTCACATATCTCATGGCAATATTCATGCCCCCGATAAATCCTACCTTTCCATCGATGACACAGAGTTTGCGATGGTTGCGATAGTTCACCTTACCCGTAAAGGCTGGAAACCTAACTGGCATGAAAGCCTGTACACGCACTCCTGCCTTAATCATCCTTTCGAAGAAGCGGTTTTTCACCTTCCAGCACCCCACATCGTCGTATATCAGTCGTACCTCCACGCCCTCACGCACCTTGTCAATCAGCGCATCAGCCACCAGATTTCCTAAAGCATCGTCTTCGATGATATAAGTATCCAGATGAATATGGTCCTTCGCCTGTCCGATGGCATTCAGGAGTGAGAATGCAAACTCATAGCCGTCCATGAGAATATCCACCTCATTATCCTTGAAAGGGAGCGCCCAGTTCTGGTTGGTAAACAGTTTCATCAGCGGTCTGTTGCGGCGAGGGATATGCAGGTCTTCCTGCTCGGCAAATTCGAGCATGCTGCGCTTGGTGAGCAAGTCCATACTGCGCTTGCTGATTACCTTTTCCTTACGGGTATTCTTGCCGAAGAAAAGATAGAAGATGATGCCGACTACCGGCATGAAACAGAGCACAAGAATCCATGCCATGGCTTTCTCCGGTTGCTTGTTGTCCATGAGAACAGCCACGATTCCACTTATCGTTATCGCCAGATATACTACCAGCAGAAACCAATGGATATACAGCATTTTCTTACCTCCTTATATTATATTTTAGTTGAAGACATTATTCGACTGTGACGCCACGAGCATGTTCATCTTCTTCAGTTTCACGAATTCCTCCAGAAGTTCCCTGTTGCCAGGATTCTGCTTGAACTCCTGCTGCACCTCGATAATACGCTGCGCAATATAGTGGGTACGGAAGGAAAGCATGTCCTTGAATATCTGCTGACGCAGTTTCTCCTCGTTCATCTTCATCTGCAGACTTGCCGTCGTTATCTCCTGCTCACCCGTCGGAATACCGGCTATCCTACTGATTTCCGGGTTGGGATGAGCAGCGAAATAGGTTTCACATCTGAATCCTTCCTCCTCAATATGCTCCATAGCCTCAGCCATAATCTGATTGTAGATGGAATGGTGGAACTTGAAGTCATCGCCCTCCATGTCCAGATAGATATACTGGGCGGCTGGCAGTTCCACATCATTGCCGTCAGCATCCTGCACCTTGATGATTTCATCGCCATGATGGATTACCAGTTTGATGAGCAGGTCTTCCACCTCCATCAGTTTGTCAAGCGGAGTGACAGCCGCCTGTCGCAATGCCTGCTGCTTCACCGGATAGCCGGCATCTCTGAGTCCTGCTGCCCGGCGTTCCTCCTTCACCTGCTCGCTCATTCCGTTGCGGATAAAGGAATTGAGGGCATTGATGATAACCGCCTCGTTGACTCCCAGACGGTGAGAACAGTCGGTGATATAAGCCGCTCGGGTAATCTGATTTTTGATCTTCGAGATGCTCTCCACGATGGAATTGATGGCCTCACTTCGCTTCACGGGGTCGGTAACGCCTTTGAGCATCACGTCGGTCTTAAACTGGATAAAGTCTGTCTGATGGTCTGCAATATATTGTCTGAACTGCTCAGCAGTATGATTGCGTGCAAAACTGTCAGGGTCGTTGCCGTCAGGCAGGAAAAGCACCTTGACGTTCATCTCCTCCTCCAGCAGCATGTCGGTTCCTCTCAGGGCAGCATGCACACCCGCCTGATCACCATCATAGAGCAATACGATATTATTGGTAAAGCGATGCAAGAGTCGGATCTGATAGATGCTGAGTGCCGTACCCGAATTGGCCACCACGTTTTCAATGCCACACTGGTGCATGGAAATTACGTCAGTATAGCCCTCCACCATAAACACGCAATCTTCCTTGGCAATCGCCTTCTTCGCCTGGAAAAGTCCGTAGAGTTCACGTTCCTTGTGATAAATCTCACTGTCGGGCGAGTTGACATATTTCTGGCTCACACCCTTGGTACGGCTATCGAGCACACGTCCGCCGAAAGCCACCACCTTGCCACTCACACTGAACCATGGGAAGATGGCACGGCCTGAGAATCGGTCGAAATACTTTCCCGGTTCATTATCAGAGGCGATGAGCACACCCGTCTTGACCAGATACTTCGGATTATAACCCTGTTTCACAGCCGCCTCGCCGAGAGCAGTACGACTGTTGAGCGAAAAGCCGAGCTGGAATTTTCGGATGATGTCATCTCTGAAACCGCGGCTTCTGAAATACTGCATACCGATGGCACGACCGTCCACATCATTCTGAAGGATATCCTGGAAATACTTGGCAGCCCACTCGTTGACGATGAACATAGATTCCCTTTCGCTCTCCCGCTGCTTTTCCTCGTTGGTCAGTTCTCGTTCCTTGATTTCGATATGATATTTCTTGGCAAGCCAGCGCAAGGCATCGGGATAGGTCATCTGTTCCAGTTCCATGAGGAAGTTGATGGCATTACCACCCTTGCCACAGGTGAAACAATGACAGATGCCACGGGTCGGTGATACGGAGAAAGACGGATGGGAGTCGTTGTGGAAAGGGCACAAGCCGATGTAGTTGACCCCTCGTTTCTTAAGGGTCACGAATTCTCCTACCACCTCTTCTATCTTGGTGGAATCCATAATTCTTTCTATCGTCGGTCTATCTATCATATCTGGTAAAATATCAAATCATATTTGAAAAATATCAAAATCAGAAACTATTTAAATGCAAAGTTACTACTTTTATTCGAAATGAGCACATTTTCCGCACTAAATAATGTAAACATTTCTCCCGAAACCCTACATTCCAAACATTTTTAAGAAAAACTTAGTTATTTTGTCTTCAACTATTAGGCATTTCCAATTATTTTGCTTAACTTTGCCTACTGATACAAACGAAAAGAAAAGAAAAATGATAGATATCAAAGGCATAACCAAAAGCTTCGGCTCGCTGCAGGTACTTAAGGGCATCGACCTGCACATCGACAAGGGCGAGGTGGTAAGCATTGTCGGTCCCAGCGGAGCCGGCAAAACCACACTGCTCCAGATCATCGGAACCCTCGATAAGCCTGACGCAGGAAATATCATCATCGACGGCATCGATGTGAGCAGGCTCTCCACCAAGAAACTGAGCGATTTCCGCAACCAGCATCTGGGCTTCGTGTTCCAGTTTCACCAGCTCCTGCCTGAGTTCACCGCATTGGAGAACATCATGATTCCTGCCTTCATTGCCGGCAAGAGTCGCAAACAGGCGAAGGAACGCGCTGAGGAACTGCTGGCGTTCATGGGTCTGAGCGATAGAGCCAACCACAAGCCTGCCGAACTCTCCGGTGGCGAGAAACAGCGTGTGGCTGTGGCCAGGGCATTGATTAACAATCCTGCCGTCATCCTGGCCGATGAACCATCAGGAAGCCTCGATACCAAAAACAAGGCAGAACTGCACCAACTGTTCTTCGATCTGCGTGACAAGTTCGGACAGACCTTCGTTATCGTAACCCACGATGAGGGGCTTGCTGCCATCACCGACCGCACCATTCACCTGAAAGACGGAATGATCGAGAAAACCGTAGAGGCTAATTCTGCTGAAGACGAGACTCCTGCAAAGGACATTCAGGAAGAAAAAGTCCAGGAAAATATTGTTCAGAAAAAGAGTGAACAGGAGGATGTAATCTAAGATCATAGAATTCGCATTCGCAGAAAGAAGATCAGAATTCACAAAAAGGAATAAGAATCCAAGAAAAGAAGTAAACAAAAAAACATGGCAAACAAGATAAAGCTCGGCGATTACAACCGCCTCAGAGTTGTAAAGAAAGTAGATTTCGGCATGTACCTCGACGGAGGCGATGAGGGAGAAATCCTCCTTCCTACCCGCTACGTACCGGAGGGACTTTCCATTGGCGACGAGATTGACGTTTTCATCTATCTCGACCAGGAAGAGCGTATCATCGCCACCACCGAAACCCCTCTTGCCAAAGTGGGCGACTTCGCCTATCTCGAAGTGAAATGGGTCAACGAATATGGTGCTTTCCTCGGTTGGGGACTGATGAAAGATATCTTCTGTCCATTCCGCGAACAGAAGAAGCGCATGGTATTGGGCAATTCCTACATCGTTCATATCCATATCGATGAGGAGAGTTACCGCATCGTAGCCTCAGCCAAGGTGGAAAGATACCTGAAGGAAGACCATCCTCACTACAAGCACGGAGAGGAAGTGGATCTGCTCATCTGGCAGAAAACCGACCTCGGATTCAAGGTCATCATCGATAACCAGTACTCCGGCCTGCTCTACAAGAGCCAGATATTCCAGTATATCCATACAGGCGACAAACTGAAGGGCTACATCGGACGAGTACGCCCAGACGGAAAGATAGACGTTACCCTGCAGAAGACCGGCATGGAACAGACTGCCGATTTCGCTGAAACCCTCTACCAGTACCTGCTCGACAATGACGGGGAATGCAATCTGGGCGACAAGAGCGAGGCAGACGATATCTACGAGCGATTCCACGTAAGCAAGAAAGTATTTAAGCGTGCCATCGGAGATCTCTACAAGAAGCGACTCATCACCGTGAGCCCGATGAGCATCCGATTGGCATAACACATTTTTTTAATTATTATATGGCAACAGTTGACGACAAGAAGATCATCTTCTCAATGGTGGGCGTATCTAAGATTATCCCACAAAACCAGAAACAGATTCTGAAGAACATCTACCTATCGTTCTTCTACGGAGCAAAAATCGGTATCATCGGTTTGAACGGTGCCGGTAAATCTACGTTGATGAAAATCATCGCAGGACTTGAGCAACCTACCCAAGGTGAGGTGGTTTGGAGCCCAGGCTACTCTGTGGGCTACTTGCCTCAGGATCCTCCACTCGACGAGAACAAGACCGTGAAGGAAAACGTGATGGAGGGTGTGCAGAAAATCTATGATGCACTCGCTGAATACGAGGACATCAACAACAAGTTCGGTCTCGAAGAATACTACGGAGACCCTGATAAGATGGACAAGCTGATGCAGCGCCAGGCTGAGGTGCAGGATATCATTGATGCTACCGATGCCTGGAACATCGACTCCAAGCTGGAGCGTGCGATGGCTGCCCTTCACTGTCCTCCTGGCGATTGGCCTGTTACCAATCTCTCGGGTGGTGAGCGCCGCCGTGTGGCTCTCTGCCGCCTGCTCCTGCAGAAGCCGGACGTACTCCTGCTCGATGAGCCTACCAACCACCTGGATGCTGAGAGCATCGACTGGCTGGAGCAGCACCTGCAGCAGTATGAGGGTACCGTCATCGCCGTTACCCACGACCGCTACTTCCTCGACGACGTGAGCGAGTGGATTCTGGAGTTGGACCGTGGCGAGGGTATTCCATGGAAGGGCAACTACTCTTCATGGCTCGACCAGAAGACCAAGCGAATGATTCAGGAGGAGAAGACTGCCTCTAAGCGCCGCAAGACTTTGGAGCGCGAGTTGGAATGGGTTCGCATGGCACCTAAGGCCCGTCAGGCTAAGGGTAAGGCTCGTCTGAACTCTTACGAGCAGATGCTCAACCAGGAGCAGAAGGAGCGCGAGGAGAAGCTGGAAATCTTCATCCCTAACGGTCCTCGCTTAGGTAACAAGGTGATTGAGGCTCAGCATGTAAAGAAGACTTTCGGAGAGAAAGTACTCTTCAACGACCTCAACTTCATGCTTCCTCCTAACGGCATCGTAGGTGTGATTGGTCCTAACGGAGCCGGTAAGACTACCCTCTTCCGTCTCATCATGGGATTGGATCAGGCTGATGGCGGTACATTCGAGGTGGGTGAGACCGTGAAGTTAGCTTATGTTGACCAGCAGCACAAGGACATCGACCCTCAGAAGACCGTTTACGAGGTGATTTCTCAGGGCAATGAGACCTTGCGTCTGGGTGGCAGAGATGTGAATGCACGTGCTTACATCAGCCGCTTCAACTTCTCGGGCACCGACCAGAGCAAGCTCTGCAGCGTTCTCTCGGGTGGTGAGCGCAACCGCCTGCAGTTGGCATTGGCATTGAAGCAGGAAGGCAACGTATTGCTCCTCGATGAGCCTACCAACGACATCGACGTAAACACGCTGCGTGCCTTGGAGGAAGGTTTGGAGGCATTTGCCGGTTGTGCGGTGGTTATCAGCCACGACCGCTGGTTCCTCGACCGAATCTGTACCCACATTCTTGCCTTCGAGGGCAATGGTGAGGTATTCTTCTTCGAGGGCAGCTATTCAGAATATGAAATCAACAAGGCTCGCCGCCTGGGCGATACAGAGATCAAGAAGGGTCGCTATCGCAAGTTGATGGAGGAATAAAGATTCGAAAATGAAAAAGAAGAACTCGGAAACGAAAAGAATAATCGTTTCGGAAACAAAAAAATAGAAAAGAGGGTGTGTCATAAGTACAAGACGCACCCTCTTTTTTGTTTCAAAGAGTACAATTATCCCAAACTACTCAGCGTTCCTGCCTTAGGAACATTAATCGTTATCTGCTGGGTTATCAAACCACTGTCATCAGCAAGCACTGCTGACACACAAAAAAAGGGAAGCGCCGAAACGACACTTCCCCATGGATTGGATGAGTTATATAATCATCTGTCTCGCGACATCTTATTCTGCGTATGCTGTCTTGTAGGCAGAGTCAAAGAACATAGCGCAAGAACCTACGCCAGTCTCATACTCATGCTGCTTCTGACCTGCGCTGTCATACTCCACTACATAGCCGTTACCATTATAGTCGGGAGTACCTTTATCGCCCATTTTATAAGAGAGCACGAAGATATGACCGTTCAATGGGTCGACGAAGATACCGCATGGGCTCACAGGCATCTCTGAGAGCGTCATCGTCTGTGCTTGCGTACTTCCTGCTGCGAGCACGCTCACGCTAGGAGTGCCGCCATAAGGTGCATTGAGCACAAAGAAATAAGAACGAACCAACTGCGGCGTACGTGTTGTAGTACCAGGGGTTACGCATACAGCATAATTGCCATCTGCCACCTTCTGCGACTTGCCCTCGGCGAAACTCACTGCACGTAGGGCATTCTCGCCAGTGGTCGCATAGTCAGGAGCAGGTCCATATACTGGGTTGTCGAGAACATACAAAACATTAGATGCATAATAGATGCTGGTAGGATTGTTCACGCCCTCGATATTCTTAGTCTCTACTTTGTCGTTGGAAAGATTGATGCAAGAGATGTTGCCACCACCAGCACCATAGTTGCTGTTGGCAACGTAGAGATTGCCATTACCGATGACCAAGCCCTCAGGATAGCTGCCCACCTGCCACTTCTTTTGAAGAACAAAGCTTGTGGTGTCCACGGCAGCCACATAGCCACCGTATGTGGTGAAATAAACCTTGCCACCATCAGCGATGATATGGCGAGGCTCGGCGCCCTCGGCATTGCCCAGCAACTCTGTGGTTTTGATTTGCTTGATACTCTGCTTGGTTTTCTTGTCGATTACCTCGATGGTGTTGCTCTGGTCTACGGCGAGATAAATCTTGTTGCCATATACGATGCCGTCATTGGCAGTATTACCGAGCGTACGACCGTTAGCAGTCTTGAATACGTTCTGTGTAGCTGTGCTTGAAGCATAGTCGATGGCTGTGAGAGAGCTCTCGATCTTGCTATACATGTTACCAGAATTCACAACGTAAGCGCCCGTACTATACACCTGGAGATAAGTCTCAGGACCATCGTTGTCGTCGCTACATGATGTCATCACTGCAGTACCCATCAAGAGCACCGCCAAACCTAATAAATACTTTTTCATTTTTTTTCTGTTTATATTTGAATCTAATTTGTTACTATCTAGAAGTTATACCCGATGCTTAACATCCAGCTGCGGCGAGGCATCGGATAATGCCCTACGAGTTCATACTGCTCCGACAGCAGGTTCTTCACATCCATCCTTACCTTCACGCCTCTCAGGGATTTTCCCCAGAGACTCAGTCCGTCGAGCTGGCGATAGAGCGTCAACCCCATGTCCCAGTAGCCATCCACTTCGGTGCCGTCATAGTGCTCGTTGTTGGCCCATCGCTTGCTCATTCCCTGTCCATGGAGCGAGACATTCACCCAGGGATTCTCCCACCCCAAGGCAATACTGCCCGAGTGCAGAGGGATATAGGCTACTTGATTGCCATAATATTTGGACGAGCGGTCGGTATGGTTCACCACGTGCTGGTAGCTATACGACCCTTGCAGTGAGAGCTGCTGTCCCGGAGCCATCTGCCAAGTGCTACGCAAAGAAGCATCCACGCCAACGACATCAACCCGTGCCAGGTTTACGGTACGCCAAACGAACATGTTGTAAGGAACGCCCACAATCTTGTCGGTCACCCGATTGCTGTAGCCGTCCAGCGTTGCTTGAAGATTCCATCCCCTGTAACGCAGGGATTCACCGTTTCCCCCATCTCCAGAAGAAGTTTTTTTCCACGTAAGCCCGATATTCAACTGTCGGGTTTTCTCAGGCTTCAGATCAGAACTTCCATAATGGAAGAAATAGTTCTCGTTGAAAGTAGGAACCCGGAAGATGTCCTTGTACGAAGCCCTGAGATAAAGCTCATCGCTGGCAGTACCATTTCCCAGAAGCCGATAAGAAAGCGAAAGCGATGGCGAAAGCCGGCGTGCATCCTTGGCAGCCTGTCCTGCTTTGGTAGGATTGGCGCTGCCTTGCTGAGTCTCTATCTTGCGCCCCACGCTGTTGAGGTAAACCGAAGCCAGCATTCTGGCAAGAGCTACCCATCTTCCCTTCGCATATCGGGCAGAGAGCGACTGCAGGATGCCATGTCGATGAGGTCGCAGGTCGGTGGCGAGGGTGCTGTTGAGCGAGTTCATCATCCAGTCTGCAGAGTAATCCACCGCCCAGCCATCCCTCGGCATCCACATCAGTGCTGCAGAAGTATAATATTCCCTCTGCCAGTAGGTAGCATCATTGCGCCGATTTGCCACGAGTGTGTCCTGATAGGCAGAGCTCGCCCAGTTCATCTTGGCTTGCACCTTCAGCATCCAGCGGTCGTCGAGACTTCTGGCTTGCCATCTCGCCTGGACAAAGGCGTTGCGGTCGTGCAACTGTTCGGCAGTTACATTGGTGTAATATCTCACGATGCCTGGCAACTGCCGGTCGTTGTCATAATAGTAGAGCTTTGCCCACAATTGGCTCCGGCTCATGCCATCGGCTCGCCTGCCCATCATCCAGTGCATATTCAGTTCGCCATGCCCCGAGTTCATACGACTGTTGGTTCTTCGCTCATGGGTAGTATATTTACCATTGTGCAAGATGAAAGGATAGTCGTTTTCGGCATAGGTGTACTCACCCATCGCCTGGAGAGTGAACCTATCAGACAATCTCTGCACATAGCGTAGATAAGGCGAGACATATCCGAAAGACCCCATCTGCAACTGAGTAGAGAGGTGAGGCTGCTGGTCGATGGGAATCTCGCTCATAGTCTCGATGGCAAGCAAAGCAGCCACCGAGGCTTGCCGGGCCGAGATGAAGATGTCATCATTGTCACCAATGGTGAGTCGCAATGTCTGCACTTGGTCGAGCGAATAACGGGACACATCTATTTCGCCTCCCTGACATTCGCTGAGCAGCACACCATCGTAACTCACACCCGTATGCCCCGCTCCGAATCCACGCACAGCTACCGTTTTCATTCCTCCTGCCCCACCATAGTCGCGCAGATTGATGCCTGGCATGCGGTGCAAAGCGTCGGCCATATCCGTAACACCAAGCCTCAACATATCCCCTTTGTCCAAAAGCTGGAGAGGCGATGTGCTCGTAAGTATCCGGTGCTGCCGAGCATTCACATTTACTTCCTGCAAGTGCTCGGTACGAATGGTATCTTGCCCCATACCCACTTGTGCATACAACAGTAGCAAGCCACCGAGACAAAATATCCTCAATGCCTTCATTC
>OOBB01000194.1_pt1 | contig 39401 bp, 29 predicted proteins | sample 1671661 | NCBI WGS metagenome assembly OOBB01 (sample SAMN06348179, study PRJEB24527) | human gut metagenome | biome: human gut; feature: ankylosing spondylitis patient; material: feces | host: Homo sapiens | place: China | collected 2015-10
TTTTGTCATTGAAACAATAGTTTTTGTCGTGTATTGGTTTTGTTCGGCGAGGGGATGGTATTTATTGCGCGAAATGTAAGTCCTAAAGCTCCGGATAATATTTATGGGATTCCGAAATGTAGCAAAATGACAAAGAAAAGTAGCGAGGCCGGAATGAAAAGATGTGTTCTGTATGTTTCTGAGCCCCTTAAAATGACATATTTTAATCTTTCTTTATGCTTTTTCATGCAAGAATGGGCATAACAGCGGATTAATCTCATGAAAGAAAAAAATCACTTGGCGCAGAAAACACTTTTTTTCTCCTCATATCGGGGCGAAGATGTCTGCCGGTGGTGGAATATTCGGGCGTAAAACGGGAGTTCATGTACAGTCTGGAGCTGATTTTTATGCTAGTTGACAGGCGGTAGTGCTCCAAAAACGGGAAGCACGATGTAACCTTGTGCTGCATATTTCCTGACACGTAGTCGGGAGGCGTGCGGGCAAATGGTTGGAGGCGATGTCGCAAAGCGGTGTTTTCCTTCCGGAAGGCATCAAAAAGTCAAAAGCCGGACGCGTGAGACTGCGTTATTTGCCGTCAGGGCGGCCGGCGGGCGGAAATGAGCGATTCTCATGATAGCGGGATTGTCATTTTGACATTTTGCAAACTCGATGCACGGATTAGGTTGTCCGGCTGTGGGGCGGTGGTGGCGCATGGGCCATGCAGACCGGATGAATGTGAGTAAAATATGATAAAAAACAACGTCGTGGTTGGTCACTTGGAGAGAAATGCCTACCTTTGCACCAATCCATTCATTTGAAATATATATGATTAAAGAATTTTTCTCCTTGCTCAAGCGGTATATGAAACCTTATCGTAAATATCTGACTTGGGCTGTCATATTGAATTTTTTATCGCAATGGCTTAACGTTTTTTCGTTTGCAGCCTTGGTGCCGATTCTGAATATCTTGTTCAAGATTGATACGACAAAGTATGAATACATGCCGATGGATATCCATCATTTGGATAAGGATGTCTTGGTCAATAACGGATATTATTTCATCAATTATATTATTGAACAGAATGGGGCTTTTGTCACTTTGATATTCATGGGGCTTATCCTGATTGTGATGACTTTGTTGAAGACTACGGGATATTTCGCGTCAGCAGCGGTGATGGTGCCTCTTCGTACGGGTATTGTCCGTGATATACGTATTGAAGTATATAATAAAGTGCTGAAATTGCCATTGAGTTTTTTTTCGGAGGAGCGCAAAGGGGATATTATTGCAAGGATGAGTGCGGACGTGTCGGTAGTCGAGAATTCACTGACCAGTTCACTGGATATGTTGATTCGTAATCCGATAGCTCTGGTGGTTTGCTTTATTACTTTATTTACCGTTAGTTGGCAACTGACGTTGTTCGTGCTAGTCATTCTGCCTTTGGCCGGATGGGTCATGGGGTCGGTAAGCCGTAAATTGAAAAGTCAGTCGGTGGTGGCTCAGGGGCAATGGGGAGACATCATGTCTCAGTTGGATGAGACCTTAGGAGGCCTTCGGATTATCAAGGCCTTCATTGCAGAGCGCAAGATGTCTGAACGCTTTGCCAAAATCAATAACGGTTTCCGGGATGCCATGAATGCGATGGTTATCCGTCAGAGTTCCGCGCATCCTATGAGTGAGTTCTTGGGTACTTGCGTGATAGTGATCGTATTATGGTTTGGCGGCGCATTGATTTTGAATCAGTATTCCCCGATAGATGCCGCTATGTTTATTTTCTATCTGGTGATTCTTTACAGTATCATCAATCCTTTGAAAGAGTTCTCCAAGGCTTTCTATAATATTCCTTTGGGTTTGGCCAGCATGGAACGTATTGATATGATCTTGAAGGCTGAGAACCATATCAAGGAGCCGGAAAAACCCTTGCCTTTGACTGCTTTTGAGCATGAGTTGGAATTCCGTGACGTTTCCTTTAGTTATATTGAGGGGCGGCAGGTCTTGAAGCATGTAAACTTGAAGGTGCAGAAAGGGAAGACGGTGGCTTTGGTAGGGCAGTCCGGGTCTGGTAAATCCACGATGGTCGATTTGGTGCCCCGTTATCATGATGTGGGTGAAGGAGCCTTGCTTATAGACGGGAAGAACGTGAAGGACGTATCTATTCCGGCCTTGCGTTCTCTGATCGGTAATGTGAACCAAGAGGCCATCCTGTTCAATGATACCTTCTATAATAATATTACGTTCGGCGTGGAGAACGCGACGATGGAGCAGGTTGTCGAAGCTGCCAAAATAGCCAACGCGCACGATTTCATCATGGAATCCGAGAAAGGTTATGATACGATGATTGGCGACCGTGGAGGCCGTTTGTCGGGCGGGCAGCGGCAGCGTGTCAGCATAGCCCGTGCCATCCTGAAGAATCCGCCGATATTGATACTGGATGAGGCGACTTCCGCATTGGATACGGAGTCAGAGCGTTTGGTGCAGGAGGCGTTGGAACGCTTGATGAAATCGCGTACGACCATTGCAATTGCGCACCGGCTCAGTACAATCAAGAATGCAGATGAAATATGTGTGCTTTACGAAGGAGAGATTGTAGAGCGTGGGACGCATGAAGAGCTTATTGCCCTCAACGGGTATTACAAGAAACTAAACGATATGCAAAGCCTCTGACGCATCCGGCCCAACTCGTGAGAGCGGTGGCTTGTCGGGATAAAAAGAGGTTGTATTTTAATTTATTGTGAAAAATATGGTGAATGATAAGGTGGTTCAAAAGGCTGGGAGCGGGAAAATACTTTCCATAGTAATACCAACCTATAATATGGAAAAATATCTGCCTGCCTGTCTGGATTCTGTGACCGATGAGCTTGTCAGCGATAGGCTTGAAGTCATAGTGGTGAATGACGGCAGTACGGACGGGTCTTTGGACATTATTCGTCGATATGAACAGAAAAGGCCCGATTTGATTAAAGTCATAGACAAGGCCAACGGACATTATGGTTCTTGTGTGAATGCCGGATTAGGAATTGCAACCGGAAAGTATTTCAAGATATTGGATGCAGACGATTGGTTCGATACTTCGGCGTTAGTGGAGTTTTTGCAGAAGTTGGAGACTTGTGATACCGATTTGGTGATAACGTTAAGGGTGGATGAGATTTTTGACAAAGACAAGAAGGTGGATGAAATCAAGCATTCTTTCTGTTCCGTGTTTAAGGACCATGTCTATCGGACGGATGAATTTTATATCCGTACGCATTCCTATGAAGCTGAATTTGGCATGAATGGCATGGCTTATAAAACTTCCCTTCTTAAAGAAATGAATTTCCGTTTGTTGGAAGGGATAAATTATACGGATACGTTGTATTGCTTTCTGCCCTATTCACGTGTGAAAGACTTTATTGTGTATGACTTGTATCTTTACCATTACCGTATGGGAAGGGAAGGGCAGTCGGTGGATACGGAGAGCCAGAAAAAGAATCTGATGCAGATTGTCCACATGGTGGAGGCTATGTTTGAAAAGATGGACAAGGAAAACGTGGGCAAGCATGTGAGAAAGAATCAGGCTTATTTTGTTGATGGAGCCGTAAATTTCTGCCTCCTCAGTCTGAAAATGCAGTCGAGAATCTCGTCCTCGGATTACTCGGAATTCGAGAAGCTGATAAAACATATAAAAACCTATCGTGTACGCCATAAATTATTTAAAAAATGGTATTTAAAGTTATGGTGGGTTACAGAAAAGGCTGTGGTGTTGGATTATGCACTTAGATTTCATTCTTTTGTCAGTGTAAAATAACTATTAGTATCAATGGCGCCATTAATATCTGTAATTGTTCCTGTATATAAGGCCGAGGATACTTTGAGAAACTGTGTGGATAGTATCTTGAAGCAGACAAACCGTGATTTTGAGTTGTTGCTCATAGATGACGGCAGCCCGGATCGTTGCAGGGAAATTTGCGACACTTATGCCGCAAAGGATGCCCGTGTCCGGGTGTGGCATAAAGAAAATGGTGGAGTGAGTACGGCACGTAATTTGGGGCTTGAAGTGGCGTGCGGAGAGTGGATTGCTTTTGTCGACGCGGACGACTCCGTGGACGAGGGCTTTTTCGACGTCTTGAAAGAGGGGCTCGGTTACGATTTGGTGATAGGAGGATACAAGACTCTTCCGAAGGGGGAGATATATTATAATTTCGAGGGGGATTTTAAGGACGATACAATGGGGGATTTCGTCGCCCGGCATTTATGGAATGGGTATGTTTGGGGAAAATTTTACAAAACCTCGATTCTAAGGGAGCACCGCATTATGTTCCGTACCGATTTGGTCGTGTATGAGGACTTGTTGTTCAATTTGGATTATATTCTACAGTGCAACAGCATCAAGTTGGTGCCTTCGTGCTTGTATCTTTATATGGATCCTCCCGGAAAGATGATTCAGGAGAAATATGCGCTTTTGCCGGACGAAATTAGGAAGATTTATGCGCTTGTCGATGACAGGTTGGAGCGGTTGGCTCATAAATTCCATTGTTGGCGTCCTGCATTTATCTTTGATTTTATTGAGCATTATCCGTTGGAACGGATTTTAAGGCAAGGGAGTGACGATGAACTGTACCATTTGTATGTAGAGGTGAAAGGAAATGTGGACCGTTCGGTCTTTTACAACGACCGTATTGCGAGTCCTATTTTGCGTTTCATTTCTTGTATTAAGAAAGAATATATCGTCAGAAGGCATAGGGTGAGGGGGCGATTGTTGGCTAAAGCCTTGTCTTCTTTGTATGGAAGGGAACTGCTTCGGGTCAAGTACTCTTCATTCAGTAAGAAGTTTCAGGCCATATTGATTACCTATCGTTTGTTTGGTCTGCTGGATGTTTATTTTGCAATCCGTTCTTTGGTGAATCGGTTTCGGAAGGTTTGATTCGAAAGTTCTTGGCATGAAAAGGAAGTATCGTCGGGGGGCAGAAGAATGATTTTTCAGTCTGCGGATTTTGAGTGTGCCTTTTCTTCATATCGTTTGCCGGATGAAAAAATAATCCCTATCTTTGCAGCGGTTATGGCAAAATGTTTATCCTATTTGGTATTTGCTTTGTGTCTCTTTCTGTGGGACTTTTCTTTTTCCACAGCGGAGGGAGATATGGCTTGCATGCCTTCTACTACCATAATGGAGGCGGGAGACGGTGGAGAGACAGATACGAAATACTGCGGACAGGATAAGGAGATACGTGCAGGGTTTGGATGGGGTGATATCGGTTATGCACTTCTTTCGTGTCCAATCGGGCACTCGATTCAGGCTATGCGTTCTTTCAAAGGGCATACAGCTTGTGCTGGATGGAAAAATGGTGTGTGGCAGGTTGCAGCCTTGTGGCTGCCGGAGAGAGGAGAGAAACTCCCGGATACATCGTTTTCCAGCAATGCCAAATTATATTTTGTATATACGTTAAGGCGTATCCTTATTTAAGACTTTCCTGTAAGAGATTGCAGAGAAAGTCTTTTTTTATGGCAGCTTTTCGGCTGCTGGTTTTCATTTTATTAGTAATAAGGATATAAAGTAATGGATTTTATAATAGATTTTATCCTGCACATCGACCATTATATGGTGGAGATGGTGCAGCAGTATCATACGTGGACTTATGCCATATTGTTTGCTGTTATTTTTTGTGAGACGGGACTGGTGGTCACGCCCTTTTTGCCGGGCGATTCCTTGCTTTTTGTGGGGGGCGCCATTGCCGCTGTTCCCTCCGTTCCGCTCGATGTCAATTTATTATTCCTGATATTGTTTGTAGCTGCGGTCTTAGGAGATTCCTGCAATTATATGATAGGGCGCTTTTTGGGAAAACGACTGTTTCATAATCCGGATTCCAGAATATTCAAGCAAAGTTATTTGGACAAGACTCATGAATTTTATAAAAAATACGGAGGGAAAACAATCATCATAGCCCGTTTCGTTCCTATTGTCCGTACGTTTGCTCCTTTTGTGGCCGGAATGGGGCGTATGCATTATTACTATTTCATGATGTATAATGTCGTCGGAGGAGGGCTTTGGGTGGCATCGTTTTGCTATGCGGGTTACTTTTTCGGAGACTTGCCTTTCGTACAAGACAATCTGAAAATTCTCATTGTGGCTATTATTGTAATTTCGATTTTGCCGGCCGTAGTGGAGGTATTGCGAGAGAAAATGAAGAAGACGAAATAGAATTTAAACACTTGATTTTATGAAAAATTCCTTTTTTAACAGCTTCGTACCGAAGCAACCTAATTTTTTCTGTTTGCTGAAACAGCTTGCGGATATTCTGTCTGAGGCAGCCGATGTGCTGACGGAGAGTGTGGAACAGGGCAAACCGGAAGAACGGGAGACTTATTACAGACGGGTGAAAGAAGTCGAACGTAAGGGGGATATGGTGACCCATCAGGTGCTTGACGAACTGGAAACGACGTTCATTACTCCTCTTGACCGCGAGGACATCAATGCCCTGGCCTCTGGCATAGACGATGTGATAGACTGCGTGAACAGTTGTGCCAAGCGTATCAATATTTATAATCCCCGTGTTTTGGGCGATAGTGCAAGAGAATTATGTCATTTCATACAGCAAGAGGCAGCCTGTATTTGCAAGGCGGTGGAAGAATTGAATGTGTTCCGGAAGAATCCGGCTCGTTTGCGGGGGCTTTGTGTCGAACTTCATGATTTGGAGAATCAGGCAGACGATGTCTATGAGTTTTTTATCCGAAGGCTTTTTGAAGAAGAGAAGGACAGCATAGAGTTGATAAAGATCAAAGAAATCATGCAGGAACTGGAGCGGACAACCGATGCGGCCGAGCATGTGGGAAAGATTCTGAAGAATCTGATCGTGAAGTATGTATAAATGAAAGGCAAGAACCATGGAGTTATTATTGATTATCATTGTACTGTCTCTCTTGTTCGACTATATCAATGGGTTTCATGATGCAGCCAATTCGATTGCTACCATTGTGTCTACTAAGGTGTTGACTCCTTTTCAAGCTGTGTTGTGGGCTGCCGCTTTCAATTTTGTGGCTTTCTTCATTGCCAAATATGTTATCGGTGGTTTCGGGATAGCCAATACCGTATCAAAGACGGTCATGGAGGAATATATCACTTTGCCGATTATCCTGTCTGGTGTGATTGCCGCTATTATATGGAATTTGTTTACATGGTGGAAGGGTATTCCTTCTTCCTCTTCCCATACGTTGATTGGTGGTTTTGCCGGTGCGGCTATCATGGCCAGTGGTTTCGGCTCTATACAGTTGGATATCATATTGAAGATTGCGGCTTTTATTTTTCTGGCTCCTTTGATTGGTATGATAGTGGCATTGGGATTCACGATTCTCGTATTGCACGCATGTCGGAAAGCGCATCCGCATACGGCCGAGGTGTGGTTTAAGAAGTTGCAACTCGTGTCTTCGGCCTTGTTCAGCATCGGACATGGGTTGAACGATTCCCAAAAGGTGATGGGTATTATTGCGGCAGCCATGATTGCCGGTCATTCCGAAGGGTTGGGAATGGGAATACGCAGTATAGAAGATTTGCCCGACTGGGTAGCTTTTTCTTGTTTCACGGCCATCTCGTTGGGTACTATGTCCGGGGGATGGAAAATAGTGCGGACTATGGGAACGCGTATCACCAAGGTGACACCTTTTGAAGGGGTTATTGCGGAAACAGCCGGTGCTTTTACGCTTTATCTGACGGAATACCTGAAAATTCCGGTAAGTACGACTCATACGATAACGGGAGCCATCATCGGCGTTGGAGCCACTAAGAGGCTTTCTGCTGTGCGGTGGGGCGTGACAAGGAGTTTGATGACAGCTTGGGTGTTGACGATTCCCGTGAGTGCTTTGTTGGCTGCTGCTGTCTATTGGAGCGTGACTTTATGGCTGTAAATGCGGGATTGCCAATTGGGGGAAACGTGTCAGTTTTCCCCCAATTGGTCGTATGAGGTTTGCAGGATAGCCATACCTTTTTCTTCACGTGCACCATCGGGAGCAGGTTCGTTGTAGACCGGTTTTCGGGCTGCATTGTCAAAAATGGTCACACCGGTACTGTCCTTGAACATGAATCCGTCGCTGAACGTGGAGTAAGCGAAGGGATAGGTGTAGGATGTCGAAAAGATATTGCGGCTGTATTTGAAGTCTTGATGTGGCAAACCAAGTTGTCCGAGCAATGTGGCGGGCATGTCGCTTTGGTTCATTAAGGTATGGATGACGGCCGGTGCTTTTATGGCTCCGCCTAACCATAGCATGGGAATGTGGTAGAAGGTGGGCGACGTGACATTGAAAGTGGGTGAGCTGCCGTGGTCGGGTAGGCAGATGACCAACAGGTTGTTCCACACCGGAAGTTGTTTCAGACGGTCGATAAATTCACCCAAGCAATGATCGGTATAAGCAAAAGAGTTTTGCCGTTTGTCTTTTAACCGGTTGTAGGGGACTTCGAACGGTTCGTGGCTGCTGAGAGTCAAGAATCCGGTATGCCACAGTCGGTCGGCCGGTCGGGATTCGAGCATTTCATACAGCCGGTCGAATGTGTATTCGTCGTGCGCGCCCCAGGAGCTTGAAGTGCGTTCCTGTAGGCTGAAGTCCGTGTCACTGGTCAGGTGTTGGTAGCCCGTAGTCGTGAAATAACTTCTCATGTTGGTAAAATTAATGTCGCCGCCGTAGAGGAAGTCCGTCTGGTATCCTGCTTGTTGCAACGTGCGGGCTATGCCGGGCAAAAGGCGTGACTTGGCCGGGAGTTTCATAATGGAGGTGGTGGGGTAACTGATATGCCCGCTTAACGTGCTGACCAGTCCGCGGTCGGTGCGGAAACTGTTGGCATATACGTTGTCGAAAAAGATGCCCTCGCGAATGAGACGGCTTATATTCGGAGATACGTTTTTAGCTCCGCCCAGTTCTTCTATATATTCTCCTCCGAATCCTTCAAGGATGATGATGAGTATATTGGGGCGTGTGGCGCGTAGCAATTGCCGGGTGCAGTCTTCTGTCGAGGCCGGATAAAGCGGTGCATAGCAGGCGGCCCGTTTATGTTCGTCTAAGTAATTGTATTTCTCGGCGAAGTTTTCGGATTTGTTCCAAGAATACATCAGGCTGAAAGCCGGGTTTACGGCAGCATGGTTCATGTAGGTGTTTTCACTGAAATAAGCGTTGCCGATATTCATGGTGGAACGTCCTACCCCTCCCCGTATGGCCAAAAAGATAAGGCCGCCTAATAGTACGTATGTGAAATTGTGAAGCAGCATTTTCAGATTGATGGGCAAAACAGGGAATGTTTTGGGCGTAAGGCGGATGCAAGTCCATGACAAGAGAACGGAGAATACCGTAATCCAAAGCAGGCGCATGACGACATAGCCGGTGGAGACACTGGCCATAGCCTGTTTGGGAGCGTCCATGTAATTGAAGATCGTGGCGTCGAGCTTGAATTTCCAGAATGTGTAGAGTGATGTGTCTGCCACACAAATCAGCGAGAGCAGAATGGCAATAAGGATGAAATAAGGGCGTAATACGGCTTTGGTCTTCATGCGACGCATCCAAATGCTGAGCCATACGACGAGGAATGGAAAGATGAGCAAGTATCCCGTTGTAGAAGCATCCAGCCCCAACCCGTGGACGATGACCTGGAACAGATCGCCTGCCGGCAAAGGCTCGTTCAAATAGACGAATACGATTTTCTGCAACACAAAGAACAGCAGGAAGGCTAAAAACAATTTAATAAGGTAAGATATACGTTGTTTCATCGTTTTTCTTTTTTAGGATACACAAGTGGAGATGATTATTTTCTGCCGAAATCGGCTGGGACTTCACCCCATCGTTCCGTCTCCCATTTCAGTATGGGGATGTCTGTTTTGTGGGTCTTGAGCCAGGTTTCAGCCCGTTCTATCATTTGATAGAGAGCTTCTGTACGGGGGCTGCGTTCCAACTTGGTCTTGCAACGCTTTTGCTTGACCCAACCGATGGCGTTTCGGCTGTCTGAGAAAACCGGCATCCGGATATTTTTCTGTTCCATCAGAGCCAAGGCATGTACAATGGCCAGAAATTCACCGATATTATTGGTGCCATACACCGGTCCGAAATGGAAGACGGTTTCGCCCGTACGGAGATAAACGCCTCGGTATTCCATCGGACCCGGGTTACCACTGCATGCTGCGTCGACAGCCAAGGCTTCGGCCGGGACTTCGGGCGGAAGGGGTAACACGGTGTCGTGCCGATAAGACGGCACGTCTGTCGGTGCGTTTCCGGAAACTGCCGGAGCGGTAGTCTTTTTTTTCTGGATATAAAGATAAGGAGAGGTGTTGTAAGCTCTTTCGGCTTCCTCTTGGGTGTCGAAAGATTTATAAATGGCCCCTTCGAAGCCATTGATTTGCAGTTTGCAGTCAGTCCAGGATGTGTAAATGCCCGGACTGACTCCATGCCAAACTACATAGAATTTCTTTTTCCCCATCGCAAGAGGAGGTTTTTTACATGCGTTCAGGCACTTCTATGCCCAACAAGCCCATGCCCGTACGTATGATTTTGCTGATTTCGGCAGACAGTACCAGACGGAACGTTTTCTTGTTTTCGTTCTCTTCATGCAAGATGCTGAAATCGTGATAGAATTGGTTGTATTCTTTCACCAAGTCGTAGCAATAGTTGGCAATGCAGCTTGGATTATAGTCGGAACCTGCTTGTTTTACTACGTTCGGGAAGTCGGCCAGCATTTGAATCAAGCTGATTTCTTTCTCGCTCAAATCCGTTTGGGCTGACAGCGTTTCGGGGATGGAGATGCCCGCTTCGGAGGCTTTGCGCAGGATGGAACGGATACGTGCGTACGTATATTGGATGAACGGTCCGGTATTTCCGTTGAAATCGATGCTTTCAGCCGGATTGAACAACATGTTCTTTCGTGCGTCTACCTTTAATATAAAATATTTCAAGGCTCCTAAACCGACAATCCGTGCAATCTCATTGGCTTCGTCCTCGCTCAAATCCGTAAGCTTGTTGATTTTGTCTTCCGACATCTTGCGTGCGCTACCTATCATCTCTGCCACCAAGTCATCGGCATCCACGACCGTACCTTCGCGGCTTTTCATCTTACCGTTAGGTAATTCCACCATGCCGTATGAGAAATGTACAAGGTCTTTGCCCCACTCGAAACCGAGTTTGTCCAACAGGATGGAAAGCACTTGGAAGTGGTAGTTTTGTTCGTTACCTACCACGTAAATCATTTTGTCTATGGGATAGTCGCGGAATCGCAGTTTGGCTGTACCGATATCTTGTGTCATGTAGACGGATGTTCCGTCGGAACGGAGCAGAAGTTTCTCGTCCAATCCTTCCGGAGTCAGGTCGGCCCATACGGAACCGTCTTCTTTGCGGAAAAACAGTCCTTTGTCAAGCCCTTCCAAAACTTTCTCTTTACCTTCGAGATAAGTCTCCGATTCATAATATATCTTGTCGAAACTTACGCCAAGGGCTTTATAGGTGACATCGAAGCCGGCATAGACCCATTCGTTCATTTTACGCCAAAGGGCGCGGACTTCCGGATCATTGTTTTCCCATTTTACCAACATTTCGCGGGCTTCCTTGATGAGCGGGGCTTCATTTTTGGCTTCCTCCTCGCTCATACCTTCTTCCATAAGCTCCTTGATTTGTTCTTTATAGTGTTTGTCAAAAGCCACATAGTAGTCTCCGATGAGGTGGTCGCCTTTAATGCCGGTACTTTCCGGAGTGGCACCGTTCCCGTATTTCAACCACGCCAACATGCTTTTGCAGATATGTATGCCGCGGTCGTTCACGATATTGGTCTTCACCACGCGATTGCCATTGGCTGCCATGATGTTGGCCAAAGCGCATCCTAACAGATTGTTGCGGACATGTCCCAAATGCAAAGGCTTGTTGGTGTTGGGGGAAGAGTATTCTATCATGACTAACGGCGAATGGTCGGTCGCTTCGGCCAGGCCGAACTGTGCATCTTGATGGATATCGGTGAGCAGACCGATCCAACTGGCCGGAGCGATTACAAGGTTCAGAAAGCCTTTGACGGCATTGAAATCGGCTACGACGGAAGGGATTTCCGTTTTCAGGAAATGACCAATCTCCTGGGCTGTGTCTTCCGGTTTCTTACGAGATATTTTTAAAAAAGGGAAAACGACTAATGTCAGGTGCCCTGCAAATTCTTTTTTCGTCTTTTGGAGTTGCACCGTTTCGGGAGCTATGTCCTGTCCGTATAAAGTTTTGATGCCGAGAACTACGGCTGATACGATTTTATTTTCTATCTCCATAACCTTGTTTTTACCTTATCATTCAGGCTGCAAAGATACATAATAAAAGGGAGAAGCAAAAGTTTGCTTCTCCCTTTTTTCCGCATAATAGATTTATTCTGATTACTGGAGTGCGTCAGCTAATTCCGCACCAGCTTTGAATTTAGCTATTTTCTTGGCTGCAATGGTGATTTGCTCTTTCGTTCTGGGGTTAATACCCGTGCGGGCCGGTCTTTCATTCACGGAGAATGTTCCGAAACCTACAAGTGCGATTTTGTCACCCTTCTTTAATGCTTCAGAGATAGCACTGATTGTTGCGTCTAAAGCTTTCTTGGCATCTGCCTTGTTCAAGCCTGCGTTCTCTGCAATGGCGTTGATAAGTTCTGTTTTGTTCATTTGATGAAATAATTTAGTAGATAATAATTCGCTTATTTTGTATCCTATCATGCAAATGTATGTAAATTAGCCGTTAAAACAAACTTTTTCATTGAAAAAATATTTCTTTTTATGAAAAAGCACAAGCTTGAAGGGATTATTTAAAATGAAATGGAATAAAATTAGTATTTTTGCGGTCTCAATGAATAATGAAAATAGAGTGTGAATATGATGAATATGCCTCCCGTAACGAAGAATCTGATTATAATCAATCTTTTGTTCTTCTTGGCTAAATTGGTAGCAGTGCGCTATGGTGTGGATTTGGATAATTTGCTGGGACTACACTTCTTTTTAGCTCCCGATTTCAACTTCTACCAGTTCTTTACGTATATGTTCATGCACGGTGGCGTCACGCATATCCTTTTTAATATGTTCGCCGTGTGGATGTTCGGTCGGGTGATGGAGTCTTATTGGGGCGGTCGTCGCTTCTTGCTTTATTATGTCGTGTGCGGCTTGGGTGCCGGTTTGGTTCAGGAAGGAGTGCAATATATACAGTATCTGTGGCAAGGCTTGGGAGCGTACGATACGGTTAATATCGGCTATACCGTGATTTCCATGGGCGACTATTTGAATCGTTGGACCACTATCGGAGCCTCTGGTGCAGTCTATGGAATTTTGTTGGCTTTCGGCATGTCGTTTCCTAATGAACGCCTGTTTATTTTTCCGCTTCCCGTACCTATTAAAGCTAAGTTTTTTGTGATAGGTTATGCCGTCATAGAGTTGCTTTCCGCTTTGGGGAACTCCGGTGACGGAGTCGCTCATTTCGCCCATCTCGGAGGAATGATATTCGGTTTGTTGCTCATCTTGTATTGGAGGAGAAACAGCGGTGGAGGATATTATGGCAATCGGACATCCGCTGCGGAACGCTTGAAGAAATGGTTTGCCGGAGGACGAGACCGGTTTTCTTCTTATCGGAAGCCTAAAATGAATGTCTCTATGGGGGAGCGAAAGGATGATTATGAGTATAACGCTCGTAAAAAGGCAGAGGCGGAAGAGATAGACCATATTTTAGAGAAGGTACGTAAATCCGGATACACAAGTTTGACAGAGGAAGAAAAACGTAAGTTGTTTGATGCCAGTCAGCGTTGAAGATGAATACATTGAAACGTATATTGATACAGTTGTCAATCGGTGCAAACATAATGGCGGCTTTCATGTTGTGGGCCTGCGGACTGAGTTCCGGATTGAATCCGGCGGTTCATTCTCATGCGGCTCTATTCGGGTTGGGATTTCCGCTGCTATTATTGCTTAATATAGCTTTTATCTTTTTTTGGCTGGTTTTTTCCATTCGTTACGTTTGGTTGCCTTTTGTCGGAATGTTGCTGTCTGTTTCCTATATATATGACTATTGTCCGGTGAACTGGCCTGAGAAGCGCCCGGAAGACGCGCTTAAATTGCTTACTTATAATACAGAGTTCCTTGCCCGGGGAGAGAAGAATGCAGAAGGACGGTACCCGATCTTGGATTATCTTGTGGCTTCTGAGGCCGACATTATCTGTCTTCAGGAAGGAGTAGCACCTAAGAATCTTAAATCTGAGTATGTGGATAGCATCATGGCGAAGGCAGGTTATCATATTCGTCGTCTGCATGATGGAAAGGCTGAGCCTCAATTCGTCTATAGTAGTTTGCCTATATTGTCCGTACATCGGATAGCCTATGAAAGTACGACCAATGGCAGTCTTGCCGTAGAATTACTATACGGTCAGGATACTGTATTGTTGGTGAATAACCATTTGGAGTCTTATAAGCTGACACCAGAGGATAAGATGAAATATAAGGAAATCATTAAAGATCCGGAGAATGGGCATGCGGAAAGTAATTCCAGAGAACTGGTTCGGAAGATGGCCGGGGCGAGTCGTTTGCGTGGACCGCAAGTTGATTCGGTTTTGAACTATGTCGAAAAATCAGGGAGAAGGGCTGTGATTGTCTGCGGTGATTTGAATGACTCTCCCATATCCTATTCTTGCCATCGCCTGTCTTCCCGGTTGAAAAGTGCATTCCGTCAATCGGGTAACGGACTGGGCTTGTCTTATAATCAGAAAGGATTCTATTTTCGCATCGATCATATCTTCGTTTCCGACTATTGGCAGACATACGAGACGCATGTGGACAAGACAGCTCCGTGGTCTGACCATTATCCGATGATTACTTACTTGAAAAAACACAAAAAAGAGGATTAGGGCATAAATAAATCTGTTAACTTGCGGCGTTAATGTGAAAAAAACGTTATATTTGCGCCTTTGTAGTCTGATTAGCTATTAAATAATAACATCATAATAATAAATTAAAATGCAAAACAAAGGATTTGTTAAAGTTTTCGCTTTACTGTTGACCCTTGTGTGCGTGTTCTATTTATCTTTTTCATTTGTAACTACTTATCAAATGAATAAGGTGGATGAGATTACGAAAACGCAAGGAGAGGAAGCCGGCGCACACTATCTGGATTCCGTGATGAACAATCCGGTGTGGTTGGGCGCTTATTCGCTGAAGGACTGTCGCGAAATGGAGATTAGTCTGGGTTTGGACCTGAAAGGTGGTATGAATGTCATTCTGGAGGTGTCTGTTCCTGAAGTGGTAAAGGCTTTGGCCGACCATAAAGAAGACCCGGCATTCAACAAGGCGGTAGCGAAGGCTGCGGAAGGGGCTAAGAATAGCCAGAGTGATTTTATTACCTTATTTGTGAAAGAGTACAAAGCATTGGCGCCGGATGGAAATTTGGCGGAATTGTTTGCTACGCAGCAGTTGAAAGGTAAAGTAACGACCAAGAGTTCCGACTCTGAAGTAGAGAAAGTGTTGCGTGCCGAAGTGCAGTCTGCCATCGACAATTCTTATAATGTGCTCCGTACACGTATCGACCGTTTCGGTGTGGTACAGCCCAATATCCAGACATTGGAAGGACAGATGGGGCGTATTATGGTGGAGATGCCGGGTGTGAAAGAACCGGAACGTGTGCGTAAATTGTTGCAAGGTAGTGCAAATCTGGAGTTTTGGGAAACCTATAATACGGAAGAGATTATCCCATTCCTGGCTACATTGGATACACGTTTGGCGGCAGAGCATGCTGCGATTGCAGAAAACGATACGGTTAAGGCAGACACTACGGCAATGGCTGAATTGACACCGGCTGAAAAAGTGGACGCTACGGATTCTACGAAGAAAGCTCCTGTGAAGGATTTGGCTGCGGCTCTGAAGGGAAATAGCGGAACTCCGGCAGAGAAGGCTGGGGCTGCTGTGGACGAACAGGCTATGAAGAACCATCCTTTGGCTTCTGTGCTGCAATTTGCTCAAGGCCCTATGGGATGTGTAGTGGGTTATGCCAGTTGGCGTGATACGGCTACCGTCAATCGCTATATCACTTCTGCCGTGGCAAAAGAAGTCTTGCCCAGTGACCTGAAACTTTATTGGGGAGTGAAGCCTGTAGGCAGTGGTAATATGGGAGACATTTTCGAGTTATATGCGATTAAGATTACGGAACGCAATGGTCGTGCGCCTTTGGAAGGTGATGTCGTGACAGAAGCTAAGGATGATTACGAACAGAATGGCCGTCCGTGCGTAAGCATGACGATGAATTCCGATGGTGCCCGTCGTTGGGCAGCTTTGACCAAGAAAAATGTGAAGCGCGCCATCGCCATTGTGCTCGACGGATATGTATATAGTGCTCCTACGGTGCAGAATGAGATTACCGGTGGTGTTTCCTCTATTACGGGACATTTCACGCTCGAAGATACGCGTGACCTTGCCAACGTGCTGAACACGGGTAAGATGCCGGCTCCTGCACATATCGTTTCCGAACAGTTTGTAGGTCCTACGTTGGGACAAGAGTCCATCAACCAAGGTATTACTTCATTTGTGATAGCTTTCATCCTGTTGATGATCTATATGTGTGGCATGTATGGTCTTATTCCTGGTATGGTAGCCAATGGTGCTTTGATATTGAACTTCTTCTTTACGTTGGGGGTTTTGACTTCATTCCAGGCTGCATTGACCATGTCCGGTATTGCCGGTATGGTGCTTTCTTTGGGTATGGCGGTAGATGCGAACGTGTTGATATATGAACGTACCAAAGAAGAGTTGCGTGCGGGTAAGACTGTGCGTGCGGCTCTCTCGGACGGTTATTCCAATGCATTCTCGGCCATCTTCGACTCCAACTTGACTTCTATCATTACGGGTATCATCCTGTATAATTTCGGAACAGGTCCTATCCGTGGATTTGCCACGACGTTGATTATCGGTATTTTGGTATCCTTCTTTACGGCTGTATATCTGACCCGTATCGTGTACGAGCACTTCCTGAACAAGGAGAAATGGATGAACTTGACGTTTACGACGTCTCTTTCACGTAAGTTCTTGCATGATACACATTACAAGTTCATGAGCTCTTATAAGAAATCCTTCACGATATTCGGGGTCTTGTTGGTGGTAGGTATCGCATCTTTGTTTGTACGCGGTTTGAGCAAAGGTATTGATTTCACCGGCGGACGTAACTTCGTAGTTGTGTTCGAAAAGCAGGTGGAGCCGGAAACTGTCCGCACCTTGTTGCAAAACAAGTTCGGGGATGCCAATATCCAGGTTATAGCCTTGGGGACAGACCATCAGACGGTACGTATATCCACAAACTATCGGATTGACGAAGAAGGTACGGAGGTGGATTCCGAAATAGAAGCAACGCTGTTCGAAACGCTCAAAGGCGGCGGTTTGTTGGCTTCGGATTTGGATTTGCAAACTTTCATCAACCGCGACGAGCGTGCCGGAGGTTCTATTATCAGTTCGGAAAAGGTAGGTCCTTCCGTGGCAGAAGACATAACCTACGGGGCTATTGTTTCTGTGGTATTGGCCTTGATAGCTATCTTCCTTTACATATTGTTGCGTTTCCGCAATGTGGCTTTCTCGGTCGGTGCTGTTGTGGCCTTGACGGTAGATACCTTGTTGATTATCGGAGCGTATTCGATTTGTTGGGGATGGGTGCCATTCTCTTTGGAAATCGACCAAACCTTTATCGGTGCGATTTTGACGGCTATCGGTTATTCTATTAATGATAAGGTGGTAGTATTCGACCGTATCCGCGAGTTCCTCCATCTGTATCCGAACCGCGACCGTCAGCGTTTGTTCAATGATTCTTTGAATACGACATTGACGCGTACCATCAATACTTCGTTGACCACGTTAGTCGTATTGTTGTGTATCTTCTTCTTGGGTGGAGAAAGTATCCGCAGTTTTGCTTTTGCCATGATTCTCGGTGTGGTAATCGGAACCTGTTCTTCCATCTTCATGGCGGCTCCGGTAGCTTTCCTGACTATGGGGCAACGCATCAAGGAGAACGATTCGGAAATGAAATAAAGAATTCGTTTATAAGTTGTTTGGATGCAGGGCAGGCTTAGGCTTGCCCTGTATTGTTTTGTGCCCGGACTCTCTTCAGTATATGATACTGGAGTATATCCGTCTGTTTTTGGTGCAAAGCTTTTTGGTAATGTTCCGGAAGGGCGGTTTCTTTGTCTTCAAAATAAAAGATGTGATATGATGGGATTAAAGAGTGTTTTGTTTTCCGGTATCCTTTTGTCCGTTATGGCAGTGGGTGTGCAGGCCAAGCCTGAAACCGGAAGAGGGTTGGACAAGTCTTTGTTGCCCCAACCGGTTTATTCCCCCGAACCGGGTTTGGTGGATTTATATTGGGCAGCTTGGGATTTGGCCTGGGGGCGGGTGAAACATCAGAACGGGATTCCCCAGTCGCCCTATATGGATGAGAACCTGTGGGATGACACGATTTGGATTTGGGATACCGAGTTCATGGTGCTTTTTTGTCGCTATGCGCCTTCGCTATTCCCTGGCATACAGAGTTTGGATAACTTCTATAAGACGATATTGGACGGAGAGCCGGTCTCTTTAAAGATTTGGCATCCGGACAACCCTCCTTTTTTCGCGTGGGTGGAGTATGAGTACTATAAGATGACGGGCGACAAAAGGCGTTTGGAATATGTGTTAGAGGACAATCGTTACCTACAACGCCATTTTTATTGGTTTGAGAAACTGAAGAGGGGCGGTAGCCGTTTTTCCAAGATGCCGGTCATGTTGGAACGGAGGGAGAAAGGGTATTTGTGGGGCGACGTGCAGAGCGGTATGGACAATACTCCGCGTGGCCGGGGATGCAACGGGGAGATGCTGTGGATGGATGCCTTGGCCCAACAGGCTTTGGCTGCACTTTATATCGAAAGGATTGCCGAGGTCTTGGACGACTCGTCTACGGCCAAGGAGTTTGCCGGGGAGTATGCAGTGAAGAAGGACTTGCTCAATAAGTATTATTGGGATGCGGAGGATGGTTTTTATTATGACATAGAGGAGGCCACGGGCGACTTTGTGAAAGTGCGGACACCGGCTGTGTATTGGGCTATGTTGGCAGAAGTTCCGGGGCGGAAACAAGCGGCGCGTTTGGTGGAATATGCACAGGACGAGGATGAGTTCGGTGGTCAATACCCTTGGCCGTCCGTGTCGCGGAGTGACGCAGACTACAATGGGACGGTAGGAGATTATTGGAGGGGCGGTGTATGGTTGCCTTTGGCTTACATGTCAACCAAGGCACTTGAGACTTACGGTTATCATGATGTGGCACATGAGAATGCGCGCCGTTTGTTGGCGCAAATGTCCGAAACCTATAAGACTTTCGAGCCCCACTCCATTTGGGAATGTTATTCTCCGTCGGCAGCTCGTCCCGGACAGCGGGTGGACGGTGAGAATTTGACGTTGGTGGCTCAAGACTTTTGCGGATGGTCTGCCCTGGGGCCTATTTCTTTGTTTATTGAGAACGTGTTGGGGTTTTATAATATAGATGCCACGGCTCGGCTCGTGGAATGGCGTAAGACAGGTTGGGGCGAGCAAGGTATCCGGAATTTGAGGTTCGGCGATGTGCATACTGACATCGTGGCGGACGGGGATACCGTACGCGTGGTGTCTGATAAGGAATATGTATTGAAAGTGAATGGGAAGAAATACAAAGTGAAAGCCGGAACACAAGCTTTTACCTTGAAATAGACCGTGTACCCCCGCCGGGAATCGAACCCGGATTGGCGGTTTAGGAAACCGTAGTTCTATCCATTGAACTACAGGGGCTCTTTCTGTTTTGCAAAGTTAACAGTTTCTGCTTAAAAAGTCGAATACTTGGGACAAAACTTTCATAAGATAGAGGGAAAGGCTCGGCCTTTCTCTCTTTGCATATTTATGCATTTTCCTGTGCTTTTGCGAACTTTATGCTTTTGAAAAGTGAGAGAAGCACGATGAAATGCTATATAAATAAGCTTTTAGATTACGATTTTATAGTATAATCTGTATTCCGGAATGCTTTTAACAGCAAAATATTTTGTTTTTAAACATATCTTTGCGATATTTGCATTCCTAAGGTAGAAAGAATATACAGTAATCATATAAATGCTACAAAAAGTATGGCTGATAGATTAGAAGTAAAAGAGCTGGACCAGGTAGTGGTCCGTTTCTCTGGTGATTCCGGCGACGGTATGCAGTTGGCCGGGAATATTTTCTCTACGGTCTCGGCGACGGTAGGAAATGACATTTGTACGTTTCCCGATTATCCGGCTGATATCCGTGCTCCGCAGGGGTCGTTGACAGGAGTTTCCGGTTTCCAGGTACACATTGGTGCCCAACGCGTGTACACACCGGGCGATAAGTGCGATGTGTTGGTGGCGATGAATGCGGCAGCATTAAAGACCCAGTACAGATATGCCAAATCTACAGCATGTATTATTATCGACACCGATTGTTTCCAGGCCAAAGATTTGCAGAAGGCCGCTTTCACGACGGATAATCCGATAGAGGAGTTGGGCATCAAAAACGATGTGATTGCTGCCCCTATCACCCAGATGGTCAAAGTCTGTCTGGCTGACTCGGGTATGGACAACAAAGCTATTTTGAAATGCCGTAACATGTTTGCGCTCGGACTGGTGTGCTGGTTGTTCAACCGTGACCTGGAGATAGCGTTCAATATGTTGCGTGAGAAGTTTGCCAAAAAGCCCGCCGTGGCAGAAGCCAATATAAAGGTTATCCAGGCCGGATATGATTACGGGGCAAATACGCATGCTTCTGTGGCACATACTTATAAAGTGGAATCCAAGACGAAAAAGCCCGGTAAGTATATGGACATCATGGGCAATAAGGCTACTGCATACGGATTTATCGCTGCGGCTGAGAAAGCCGGCAAGCGGCTTTTCTTGGGGTCGTATCCCATTACGCCGGCTACGGACGTGCTGCATGAATTGTCCAAACATAAAAGTTTGGGCGTGACCACAGTACAGTGCGAGGATGAGATTGCCGGTTGTGCCTCTTCCATCGGTGCTTCCTTTGCCGGTGCATTGGCAGTGACTTCTACTTCGGGACCCGGCGTATGTTTGAAATCGGAAGCCATGAATCTGGCCGTGATTACGGAATTGCCGTTGGTAATACTGAACGTGCAGCGCGGAGGCCCGTCCACGGGCTTGCCCACGAAGAGCGAGCAGACGGATTTGTTGCAAGCCCTTTTCGGACGCAACGGCGAATCGCCGATGCCGGTCATTGCAGCCACTTCGCCTACGAATTGTTTCGATGCGGCCTATTATGCCTCGAAGATGGCTTTGGAGCACATGACGCCGGTGGTGTTGCTCACCGATGCCTTTGTGGCCAACGGTTCCGGTGCTTTCAAACTGCCCGATTTGAACGATTATCCCGATATTTGTCCCCCTTACGTCACTCCGGAAATGGCCGGGAGCTACACGCCATACATGCGTAATCCCGACACGCAAGTGCGTTACTGGGCCATACCCGGACAAGAAGGGTATATGCATATTCTCGGCGGGTTGGAGAAGGACGGCCGGACAGGAGCCATCAGCACCGATCCCGAGAACCACGACAAGATGTGTCGTTTGCGTGCAGAGAAAGTGGCCCGAATTCCGGTGCCTGATGTGGAGGTGCAGGGATGCGTGGACGATGCCGAACTGCTGATAGTAGGCTTTGGCGGTACTTACGGCCATTTGCATTCGGCCATGGATGAAATGGTGGCTACAGGCAAGAAAGTGGCTTTGGCTCATTTCTCTTACCTGAACCCCTTGCCTGCCAATACGGCGGAAGTGCTGAAGCGGTATAAGAAAGTCGTGGTAGCCGAGCAGAACTTAGGGCAATTTGCCGCATATCTGCGTATGAAAGTAGACGGTTTTGTGCCTTATCAGTTCAATCAGGTGAAAGGCCAGCCTTTTGTCGTGAGCGAGTTGGTGGCAGCCTTTACCGAGATTTACAACAAATAGTCAAACTTAGAAGAATAAAAGAAAATGAGCGAATATACAGCAAAAGATTATAAAAAGGGATTGCCGCGTTGGTGTCCCGGGTGTGGAGACCATTTTTTTCTGGCTTCTTTGCACAAGGCTATGGCCGAAATCGGAGTGCCTCCCTACGAGACAGCCGTGATTTCAGGTATCGGTTGCTCCAGCCGTCTGCCTTATTATATGAATACGTACGCCATGCAGACGATTCACGGACGTGCCGCCGCCATTGCCACCGGCTTCAAGGTGGCCAATCCGGATATCACCGTGTGGCAGATTTCCGGTGACGGCGACGGTCTGGCCATTGGCGGTAACCATTTCATCCATGCCGTCCGCCGCAACGTGGATATCAATATGATTCTGCTGAACAACCGGATTTATGGTCTCACGAAAGGGCAGTATTCTCCGACGTCTCCGAGAGGATTCGTCAGTAAATCCTCTCCTTACGGGACGGTGGAAGACCCGTTCAATCCGGCAGAGTTATGTTTCGGAGCGCGTGGTCATTTCTTTGCCCGTGCCGTGGCTACGGATGCCGCCGGGACGGTGGAAATCCTGAAAGCGGCATACGCCCACAAGGGAGCCGCCGTGTGCGAGATATTGCAAAACTGCGTGATATTCAACGACGGGACGCACGATACCGTTTACACCAAAGAAGGACGTGCCAAGCATGCCATTTATCTGGAACACGGCCAGCCGATGTTGTTCGGTGAAAATAAGGAATTCGGCTTGATGCAGGAAGGTTTCGGGTTGAAGGTCGTGAAGATAGGAGAGAACGGTGTGACGGAAAAAGACATCCTCGTGCATGATGCGCATTGCCAGGACAACACCTTGCACTTGAAGTTGGCTCTGATGGAAGGGCCTGATTTTCCGGTGGCATTGGGCGTGATTCGTGATGTGGAAGCTCCGACATACGACGAGGCGGTCAACCGGCAGATAGAAGAAGTGAAAGAAAAGAAAGCCTATCACAATTTCACGGAACTGCTCTATACGAACGATATTTGGGAGGTGAAGGAGTAAGTTCCCCGTGAAAGGGAAAGGAAAGAAAAGGCGGCTGTTCCTTATCGTGGGGCAGCCGCCTTTTTTGTTCCGTCTTTCTGTTTCGATGGGCGGGCGGCGGGCTGTCGGTTGTCAAAATCCGTTATATTTGCTTGCTTTTATGTAAGGTGCTGGTTTTCAATCTGCAATAAGGCGGGAATTTTTGTCCGTCAAATGAAAAATCAATCTCAGGAGATTGGAAAATCGTTCGCCTGAGATTGATTTACCGTTTGGCGCAGAACGGTGCGCAGCTTTCTGCCAAGCCCCGTCCGTCATGCTTTTTTACTTCTTACAGTTTCCCGCCGTAGGCCAAATCGCCTGCATCGCCAAGTCCCGGGACGATGTACATGTGGTCGTTCAGCTCCGGGTCGATAGCTCCGCACCACAAGGTATAGTCCGTGTCTTTGAATGTTTCTGTCAGGTAGTCCACGCCCTTCCGGCTGGCTATCGCACTACATAAATGCACTTTTCCCGGTATGCCTTTGGTCTCGAATGCCTTGAGCCCCAATTCCATGCTTCCGCCCGTGGCCAGCATGGGGTCGGCAATGATGAGAGTTTTGCCGTTCAGGTCCGGCGTGGCCAGATATTCGATATGTATGCCCACTTCGTGGCATTCTTTGTCTTTGTAGAAGCGGTAGGCCGACACGAATGCGTTGTCGGCCTCCTCAAACACATTCAGGAAGCCTTGATGGAAAGGGAGGCCGGCCCGGAAGATGGTTCCCAGTACGATAGGGTCGTTGTACAACAGCGTAGGCGCCGTGCCCAACGGGGTTTGTATGTCTTTGACGGAATAATCCAGCGTTTTACTGATTTCGTAAGCCATTACTTCCCCGATTCTTTCCAGATTGCGGCGGAACCGCGCCCTGTCTTTCTGTATGCATACGTCCCGGAGTTCCGACATGTATCTGTTGACAACCGTTTGTTGCTCTGCAAAGTTAATTACTTTCATATTTGGATGGATTTAAATATACTTGAGAACAAAAGTAACAAAAACTTCTTGAAAATGTAAACTCCGTGTAGCAAATATAGCTTTGGTTCTTAGGTTTTGGGAAATTTAACGGAAGAATGTTTTTGAATTAAGAAAAATAATATGCCGAAAGTTTCAGATGCACGCATTTCTTTGTAATTTTGTCAGCGCAAAAAGGAAGTTTTTTTATAGTGAATTGATTTCTAACCAAATATTATTTTAGAAAATGGCAAATTTAGATTTGAGTAAGTACGGTATTACCGGTACTGTTGAGGTTCTCCACAATCCGTCATACGACGTATTGTTCCAGGAAGAAACCAAAGCTGGTTTGGAAGGTTTTGAAAAAGGTCAGGTAACGGAATTGGGTGCAGTGAATGTGATGACAGGTATTTATACCGGTCGTTCTCCCAAGGACAAGTTTATCGTAAAAGACGCTACTTCTGAGAACACCGTATGGTGGACTTCTGAAGAATATAAGAATGACAACAAGCCTGTAACTCCTGAGGCTTGGAAGGTATTGAAGGATTTGGCTGTGAAGGAGCTTTCAAATAAGAAATTGTTTGTTGTCGACGGTTTCTGCGGCGCTAACAAGGCTACTTGCCTGAAAGTGCGTTTCATCGTGGAAGTTGCATGGCAGGCTCACTTCGTAACGAACATGTTTATCCGTGCTACGGAAGAAGATTTGAAAGATTTCGAACCTGATTTCGTGGTTTACAACGCTTCTAAGACTAAGGTTGAAAACTACAAGGAACTGGGCTTGAACTCAGAAACAGCCGTAGTCTTCAACTTGACTTCAAAAGAGCAAGTCATCATCAACACTTGGTACGGTGGTGAAATGAAGAAGGGTATGTTCTCTATGATGAACTATTTCAATCCTTTGCGCGGTATCGCTTCTATGCACTGCTCTGCCAACACCAGCATGGACGGCACCAGCTCTGCTATCTTCTTCGGTTTGTCCGGTACCGGTAAGACGACTTTGTCTACCGACCCGAAACGTAAGTTGATCGGTGACGACGAGCACGGATGGGACGACGAAGGCGTATTCAACTACGAAGGCGGTTGCTATGCTAAAGTTATCAATCTGGATAAAGAATCCGAGCCCGATATCTACAAGGCTATCAAACGTGACGCTTTGTTGGAGAATGTAACGGTAGATGCTAACGGCAAGATTGATTTTGCAGATAAGAGCGTAACGGAGAATACACGTGTATCTTATCCTATTTACCACATCGAGAATATCGTGAAGCCTATTTCCAAGGGTCCTCACGCAAAGCAGGTAATCTTCCTGTCTGCTGATGCCTTCGGTGTATTGCCTCCTGTTTCTATCTTGAACGACCAGCAGGCTCAATACTACTTCTTGTCTGGTTTTACTGCCAAGTTGGCCGGTACGGAACGTGGTATCACTGAACCGACTCCGACGTTCTCTGCTTGTTTCGGTGCTGCTTTCTTGAGCTTGCATCCTACGAAATATGCTGAAGAGCTCGTGAAGAAGATGAACAAGGTAGGTGCCAAGGCATACTTGGTGAACACGGGTTGGAACGGTACGGGCAAGCGTATTTCCATCCGCGATACTCGTGGTATCATCGATGCCATCTTGGACGGTTCTATCGACAAGGCTCCTACGAAGACTATTCCTTACTTCGATTTCGTTGTTCCTACGGAGTTGCCGGGTGTTGATCCGAAGATTCTCGATCCTCGCGACACTTACGCTGACGCTGCAGAGTGGACGAAGAAGGCTGAGGATTTGGCTGCCCGTTTCATCAAGAACTTTGCGAAGTTCACGGGTAACGAAGCCGGTAAGGCTTTGGTTGCAGCAGGTCCGAAGTTGTAATTTTACAGTAAAGCATAACATTGAAAGTCTGTCTGGATCCTTCAGGCAGACTTTTTTTGTTTCGGCGCATGAATGTTGTAAAACTAAAAAACTGTAAAAACAGGTAGATTCTTTCCGGTTCGTTTTTAAACCCCTCCCACTTTTTTTATCTTTGCAATTAAAAACTTTATTCTTGATGATGAAGAAAATAACCTCATTACTGTTATTATGGGTCATGGTCTTGCCGCTTTGGGCACAGTTTCACGACCCGGTAAGTTTTTCTGTTTCTCAAAAGAAACTGTCTGACTCTGAATTCGAGATTGTTTTTACCGGAAAGGCGGAAGCGGGTTGGCATGTCTATTCTACGGACATTCCGGACGGCGGCCCTACTCCGGCTACCATTAATTTCGATGAACAGAAAGGAGTGGAGCCGGTAGGCAAGCTGACGGCACGTGGAAAGGTGCATAAGGCGTACGACAATCTTTTCGGGATGGAAGTCAGCTATATGGAAAATACGGTTGTTTTCGCGCAGAAAATGCGTATTACGGACGCTACTTATTCCGTGAAAGGGTATCTGAACTATGGGGCTTGTAACGATGAGAATTGCATGCCTCCCACCAATGTGGAGTTTACTTTCTCCGGAAGCGGAAAGCCTGCGGCCGGCAATGCTGTGGCAGAGCCTCAGAAGCAGAAAGAGAAAACTGCGGATACGCCGGTAGCGGAGAAAGAGGAAAAAGCAGATGCGCCCGTAATCGGAGGGGCCGATACGGTTGCCACGGGCTTGGTCGTGACGGATTCCGTACCTTCTGCGGTGGCCGGTAGTAATGCTGCTGTGGCGGCAAGCGACTATTGGACGCCCGTTATTGATGAGTTGGCAGCTTTCGGTGAAGATGCCTCCAATGCAGCCAGCCAGACGTGGTGGAAGATATTCCTGTTGGGATTCCTCGGCGGCTTGGTTGCTTTGCTTACTCCTTGTGTCTGGCCGATCATCCCGATGACCGTGAGTTTTTTCCTGAAACGTTCGGGAGACAAACGCAAAGGTATTCGCGATGCGGCGACGTATGGTGTGAGCATTGTGGTCATTTATGTGCTTTTGGGCTTAGTGATTACCGGTATTTTCGGGGCCAGTGCCCTGAATGCCCTGTCCACGAATGCGGTATTCAACATCTTTTTCTGCCTGATGTTGCTGGTGTTTGCCGCCAGTTTCTTCGGTGCTTTTGAAATTACGTTGCCTTCTTCGTGGAGCAATGCGGTAGACAATAAGGCCGAATCTACCACAGGTTTGTTGAGCATCTTCCTGATGGCTTTTACCCTCGCTTTGGTTTCTTTTTCTTGTACGGGGCCGATTATCGGTTTTCTGTTGGTAGAAGTGTCCACGTCGGGCAGTATTCTTGCCCCGACTATCGGTATGTTGGGTTTTGCCATTGCCTTGGCCTTGCCTTTCACCCTCTTTGCCATGTTCCCGGCTTGGCTGAAGACGATGCCGAAATCCGGTAATTGGATGAATTGTGTGAAGGTGACGCTCGGTTTCTTGGAATTGGCTTTTGCCTTGAAGTTCTTGTCGGTGGCAGATTTGGCTTACGGTTGGCATATCCTCGACCGCGAGGCTTTCCTGAGTTTGTGGATTGTGATTTTTGCTTTGTTGGGCGCTTATCTTATCGGTTGGCTGCGTTTCCCGCACGATGAAGATGAATATGATGAGTCCGGTAATGTCGTGGTCAATCATCGTACGTCGGTCACCCGTTTCTTCATGGCTTTGGTTTCCTTCTCTTTTGCCATTTACATGGTTCCCGGTTTGTGGGGAGCGCCGCTGAAGGCTATCAGTGCCTTTTCGCCTCCGATGAGCACGCAAGACTTCAACCTTTATGAGAACGAGGTGAAGGCTCAGTTCATGGATTATGATGCCGGGATGGAATATGCGCGCAGGCAAGGTAAGCCCGTGATGATAGACTTTACCGGATACGGTTGCGTGAACTGCCGCAAGATGGAGTTGGCTGTGTGGGCCGACCAGAAGGTTGCGGATATCATGCAGAACGATTACGTGCTAATCACGTTGTATGTGGATGAGAAGACCAAGCTGCCGGAACCTATTAAAGTGACAGAGAACGGTCAGGAACGTACTTTGCGTACGGTAGGTGACAAATGGAGCTATTTGCAACGCAGTAAGTTCGGGGCCAACGCCCAACCTTTCTATGTGTTGCTCGACAACGAAGGCAAGCCGTTGAACAAGTCATATTCGTACGACGAGGATGTCAATAAGTATATAGATTTCTTGCAGACCGGTTTAAAGAATTATAAGAACAAGTAGTTCTTGTATGGAGAATTATCAGGGGATGTATCAGATACCAATGGTACATCCCTATTTTTATGTTTGGTTTTTAACGTTATTTTTCATCGGAATGAGCAAGGATTTGGCCGGTTCGCGGTTTGATAAACAGAATGTCGGATTTTTAAATTGGATGAAAAATGAAGAAAGTACATGTCTTATGGGTGTTGGCCTGCCTGTTGGCGGCTCCGGTTTTGTTTCAGTCTTGTTCGGACGATGATGACGAGGTTTATGTATGGTATCCTTATCTCAGTCCGAATGCTTTGGTGACGGTCAAAGGCGGAACGGATTCCTGTTTCTTGCAGTTGGACGATGAGACTACGCTTTGGCCGGTAAATCTGTCCTCTTCCCCTTTCGGAGAAAAGGAAGTGAGGGCTTTGGTTCATTTTACGGACGTAGATGGGGAAAAGCATTTCTGTACGCGTGCGGTCTATGTAAACTGGATGGACAGCATTCTGACGAAAAAAACGGTTCCGGATTCTGCTTTGGTGAACGATTCGCTGTATGGGAATGACCCGGTGGATATCGTAGACGATTGGGTGACTGTGGCGGAAGATGGTTATCTGACGCTGCGTTTCTCTACTTTGTGGGGCAATAGGGGGATTGCCCATAAGGTGAATTTATTGACCGGAGGTAATCCGGATAATCCTTATGAGGTGGAGTTTCGTCACGATGCTTGCGGAGATGCGGGGAGTTGGCGAAGCGATGCGCTTGTGGCCTTTGATTTAGGGAAGCTTCCCGATACCGGAGGTCGTACGGTCAAACTGACGTTGGTTTGGCAGTCGTTCCGGGGGAGGAGAACAGCGGAATTCGATTATTGTACCCGTAAAAAGACAGGAAACGTAGCCAGACAAATAGAGCAAATGCAAAGAGGAGGTATGTTACGATAGTGTTGGAGGACAGATAACCGTTCGTTCAGAATGACGCGTATCGGAAACGGAGGCGAACAGGATTTGGTTCGAGATATACAGCGGGGCGACCGTGTAGCGATGAAATTATTATATTGTCGCTATGCGGGTTGCCTCACAGCCGTATGTTCCGTTATGTGGCTTGTATGGACGATGTGAGAGACGTCCTTCAGGATTTGTTTCGTGAAGATATTCACTTCCATTCACGGTTTCGAGTGGAGGGGTGAAGGCTCTCTCCGGGGATGGATGGTACGTATTGTGGTGAACGAGTCATTGAAATTCTTGAAGCGCAACCGGCAGTTGGAATCCCTTGGCGATGGGTGGGACGTACCGGATACGGTAGAGGATGAGCCTGATGCGGAGGACATTCCTTCTGAAGTTCTTCAGGAAATGATTTGCCGTTTACCGGCAGGGTATAGGGCTGTTTTCAATTTGTATGTATTCGAAAAGAAAAGCCATAAAGAGATTGCGGCGATGCTGAATATAAAAGAGAGTACATCGGCTTCGCAACTGCATCGGGCAAAGGCGGTGTTGGCAAAGGAAGTTCAAAGATATAAAGCTCAGGTCAATGGAAGATAAATGGTTGAATGAATGGCAAAAGAAACTGGACGGTTACGAGGTCGCCCCTCCCGACGGGCTGTGGGACGGGATAAACAAGGCTTTGGAAGAGCGACGCCTGTCCGTTGCCTCCTCTCGTGGAAGGCGTACCGTATGGCTTCGCCTGGCCGGGATAGCGGCGGCATTGGCGATCGTTGTGCCCTTGGGAAGAAACGTATGCCGGCCGGTTTTTACGTCTCTTGTAGAAAATCGCATTCAAACCGAAGACATTCTTCCGGAGCCGTCGGATGTCTTTTGGGCAAAAGTCCGGAGAGTGAAAAAGGAATCATATCGTGGTAAACCGTTCGGGAAAGATACGGTGACTTTCTGCGACCGTCCCATCGTATCAGAGGAAGGTCAGGAGATTTTAACGGAGGAGAGGAAAGAACTTGTAGCCGAAAGGGAAAAAACGGTTTCTGAAGATACTCTTGAGTATATGGAGAAAGCTTATCCTGACGGGATAGACCGGCATACTAAGTGGGTTGTAAACGTCGGGAAGGTTAAGAATGAAAGCTCACATTTACTGGCCATAAGTCTTTTTGCATCCAATACACCCGGAAAATCGGTGATGAATCACGGGAACGGAGGGGTTGCCCTGATGGGAGCTATTCCCTCTTGGGAACACCCCGAGACCATGGGATATGGAAAATATCCGGTGGCGGGTATAAAGTCCGCCCACCCGTATGTGGATGACTTTGTCCCGATGAAGCATAAACAACCTGTCAGATTCGGTGTGTCCGTTTGTTATGCCTTGAATGAAAGATTCGGCATAGAAAGCGGTCTTTCTTATACTTATCTTTCGTCAAGTCTTTCTTCTTCGGGAGAAGATTATAGTTATAAGGTACGGCAATCCTTACAATACGTAGGGATTCCCTTGAACTTTAAGGCCAGCTTGTGGAAGAAACGGTGGATGGATTTGTATCTGTCGGCCGGAGGAATGGCTGAGAAGTGCGTGGATGGAGATTCGGAAACGGATTATATGTGGCGAGGAAGGATAAAGTCGTCTACACACAAGGCTATACGGGAAAAACCTTGGCAATGTTCTGTAAATGCGAGTGCCGGGATGCAGTTTAACTTGTCGTCGGTAGTAGGTTTGTATGTGGAGCCGGGAGTGAGTTACTATTTTGATAATGGAAGTTCTGTTTCTAATATTTATAAGGAGAAACCATTGAATTTTAATTTGGAATTCGGACTTAGGTTTTCTCTCGGTTTGTGACATAAAGCTTCTCCTTTCCGGAGGTTGGGTCTGATAATCTTGTACGTTCGGTTTTTATTTTGGAAAACTTTTGGCCTTCTTGTGGGCGAGGGTTTAGTTTATAATCTTCTGTTTATTAGATTATTAATTGTTTTGTGGATTCTTGAATTGGAAAACTTTAGAATAAAAACCGCAAAAACTCTTGCACGAAAAAAGGAAAAGGTGTACCTTTGTCATTGTTCAGGTGCCCTGTTTGCCAGTCGGCCGACAGAGTGAAAAGGGAACGGGGTGAGAGTCCCCGACAGACCCGCTGCTGTGAACTCTTTTATGCGTTTCATGACATACTGCATCCACTGTTTCGTCGGGCGAAACGGGAAGGACATGAAACGAGAGTAAGTCAGAAGACCTGCCTGTGACATAGCCGTACGGACTCCGGGGATAAGGGAACGACGGCGGGAACGTAATAAGAAAGATACAAACTTTTAAGTGTCGAAGATACGGGGCTTCTTTTAGGAAAAGGAGGCAGGGATTTTTTCGGCCTGAAAAATAAATGCAATATGATACAGACAGTTGTGAAAAGGGACGGGCGCATTGTGGGGTTCAATGCTCGGAAAATCGGTGATGCCGTACGTAAGGCCATGGTACATACTGAGGCCGGTGAGAATGAAGAGCTGATTCATTTGATATGCGAACACGTGGCTAACCGTGGAAAGGTACAGATGACGGTGGAAGAGATTCAGGATGCCGTGGAGGTGGAATTGATGAAAAGCCGCCGTAAGGATGTGGCGCAGAAATATATCGCTTACCGTAACCAGCGCAGCATTGCCCGCAAGGCTAAAACGCGTGACATGTTCTTGGAGATCATCAATATCAAGTCCAACGACGTGACCCGCGAGAATGCCAACATGAATGCCGACACGCCGGCCGGCATGATGATGAAGTTTGCCAGCGAGACCACCAAACCTTTCGTAGACGACTACCTGTTGAGCGAAGAGGTGAAAGAGGCGGTCAAGCACAACTATCTGCACATTCATGACAAGGATTATTATCCCACCAAAAGCTTGACGTGCGTACAACATCCGCTTGACCACATCCTGAAGCACGGTTTCTCTGCCGGACACGGGGAGTCCCGTCCTGCCAAACGTATCGAGACGGCCAGTATTTTGGCCTGTATTTCTATGGAAACGGCACAGAATGAGATGCACGGCGGCCAAGCTATTCCTGCGCTTGATTTTTATCTGGCTCCTTTCGTGCGTGCCAGTTTCATCGAAGAAGTGAAGGTCTTGGAGGAGTTGAATGCCGAAGACTACTCTCATTTATATCATAAGGAAGTGGACGACTTTGTCACTCGTCCTTTGGACGGCCTGACCGGCGACGCACGTATCCTCCAACATGCGATGAACAAGACTGTGGCCCGGGTGCATCAGGCTATGGAAGCCTTTATCCACAATATGAATACCATCCATTCCCGTGGCGGGAACCAAGTGGTGTTCAGTTCCGTGAACTACGGTACGGATACCTCGGCCGAGGGGCGTTGCATCATCCGCGAAATCCTGCGTAGTACTTACGAAGGGGTGGGCAACGGCGAAACGGCTATCTTCCCGATTCAAATCTGGAAAAAGAAGCGGGGGGTGAGCTATTTGCCTACCGACCGCAACTACGACCTTTACCAATATGCCTGCAAGGTGACGGCCCGTCGTTTTTTCCCGAATTTCATTAATCTGGATGCCACGTTCAATCGGCATGAACTGTGGCGTGCCGACGACCCGAAACGTTACCTGTATGAAACGGCTACAATGGGTTGCCGCACCCGCGTCTTTGAAAACCGTTTCGGGCCGAAGACCTCTATCGGACGGGGAAATATTTCTTTTTCAACCATCAATATCGTGCGTCTGGCTATCGAGTGCATGGAGATTGCGGATGAAGAAGAACGTATCGCCTGTTTCTTTGCCAAGCTCGACCACATGCTGGAGATCACGGCCCGTCAGTTGCATGAGCGCATGGAGTTCCAGAAGACAGCCTTTGCCAAGCAATTCCCGTTGGTGATGAGCGCGCTTTGGTTGGGATGCGAGAAGTTGAAGCCCAACGATACGATAGCTCCGGTGATTAACCAAGGGACGTTGGGCATCGGTTTCATCGGTTTGGCCGAATGCTTGGTCGCTTTGACCGGCAAGCATCATGGAGAGTCGGAAGAGGCACAGCAGCTCGGCCTGAAGATAGTGACCTACATGCGTGACCGTGCCAACGAGTTCTCAGAACTCTACCAGCATAATTACAGCGTGTTGGCCACTCCGGCTGAAGGGTTGGCCGGAAGGTTTACCCGAGGCGACCGCAAACAGTTCGGTGTCTTGCCGGGTATTACCGACCGTGAGTATTATACCAATTCCAACCATGTACCGGTGTATTACAAGTGCAGTGCCCGTCATAAGGCCGAAGTTGAGGCGCCGTATCACGACCTGACGCGGGGCGGCCATATCTTCTACGTGGAAATCGACGGGGATGCCACTCACAATCCGGAAGTCATCATGCGCGTGGTGGACATGATGGACAAGTACAATATCGGTTACGGCTCGGTGAACCACAACCGTAACCGTTGCATGGCTTGCGGATACGAAAATGCCGAACCAGAGATGAAAGTGTGTCCCAAATGCGGCAGTGAGCATATCGACCGTCTGCAACGCATTACCGGTTACTTGGTCGGGACGACCGACCGTTGGAACAAGGCCAAGCTGGCCGAGTTGAACGACCGTGTGGTACATGAAAACCGATAAACGACGATGATTTCGGTCATAAAGATTGTTGAGGACACGACGGTGGACGGACCGGGGTTTCGCACGACGGTGTATGCCGCCGGTTGCCCCAATGCCTGTCCCGGCTGCCATAATCCGCAGTCGTGGGACATCGAGTCCGGAACCCTGATGACGACGGAAGAAATCATGCAGGTCATCCGGGCCGATGAGTTTGCGGACGTGACGTTCAGCGGCGGCGACCCGATGTTCCAGCCCGAAGGGTTTGCCGAACTGGCGGAAGCCGTGAAACGGGAGACCGGGAAAAACATCTGGTGTTATACCGGTTATAAGTTCGAACGGTTGCGGCATGACAGGCGGCAGGCTGAACTGTTGCAATACATCGACGTGTTGGTGGACGGGCCATACGTGGAATCCTTACGCGACCGTGACGTGTTGTTCCGCGGTAGCCGCAACCAACGTCTGATTGACGTGCAGGCTTCTTTACGCGAGGGCGAAGTCGTTTTGTACGCGCAATGAGATAATAATAGGGCTGCATTCTAATACGCATCCCGCCACGCTCTTATCGGAAGCGTGGCGGGATGTGGTTGTTTATAGATGGGTATGAGAACAGTTGTTTACTTTATCAGTACTTTGTTTCCTTTGATGACGTACATGCCTTTTTTCAGTCCTTTCAGAGCTTGGGATGCTTGCACGTTTTGGCGTACGAGTTGTCCATTAAGGGTGTATACGTCTACCAGGGAGTCACCTGTGGCGGTAATGTTCGGGATGCCGCTGCCGGAGGTCGTGTTCACGTAGAGGGACACCGGTTGTTGTCCGCTTTTGTAGCAAGCGAAACGGGGCGATGAGGCATTGTATTGGATGGTGCGGTTCTTGTAAGCGTTGTTTTGGATGGAAGCTTGTCCGCCGCTTACGGTGATGGTCCACTGTGCGTTGTCGCTTTCAGTTGATTCCGCGCCGTGCAGCTTGTTGTCGTTCGAGGTCAGCGACAGGTAAACTTGCGATGCGGCGTCATACAAGGTGTAGGCTCCTTTCGTTCCGCCGAGAATCATTTGGTAAGGCAATCCTTCACGGTCTACCTCTGTGTGTATCTTGTTGGCTTCGAAGGTAATGCCGCAAGAACTTCTGAAGTCCTTTTGGATGGCTCCCATGGCGGTAGACTTGTCCTCGCATACAATCAAGTAACGGTTTCCGGTTTGGAGTTCTTCCGCCGATGTGACTTTACGGAAAATTTGTATGCCCTCGTCCGGTGTGGTGTTGACGAGGGTGTAGGAGGCATTCACCGTCCCGCTCGTTTTATCATCTTTCATAGCGTAAGTTTCGATGGTGATAGGTTCGGTGATTTCCACATAGACGGGTGGTTCTTCCGTACGTAGGTTACCGCCGTTCAGGGAGTAGACGATATAAGCACCCGCCGTGGCCGTATTGATCGTGACAATGGTTCCCTTGTCCACGCTGCCGGGTGTAGGGGTAAAGGTGGGGCTTTCCACGTCTGTGGCTGGAGGAGTCACTTCGCCGCCTTCATAATTGTCCGGGTCGAAATCCACGTGGGTCTTCTCGCCCCAAACGTATTGTTCCAGTCCCGGAAAGTCGATGTAAGGGTTGCGGTTGCCTTGTATGCCGTATACCTTATTGTTACGGGCTGTTTCTTTTTCGCTGACAGGGTCTTCCGCAGCCCAACGCAGCAGCATGTCGAGTGCCCATTGGGCAAAACCCGGATAGCTTTTGCCGTCCAGCATGTCGCTGTTCCAAGTGGTTATTCGGTTTTCGTAACAGGTGACCATATAGAAATAGGAGCGTGCGAAGTCTCCTTTGTATTCATCAGCCGGTTCGAACACGATGCCGCTGTAGCCGCTGACGGTGCTTTTCCCGAGTTTGCTGAACCCTCCGTTCGATTTGTATTTCTCGCCATTGGTTTCACCAAAAGGGTAGTTTCCTCTTTGGTTGTTCACATATCCGTCTGTGGGGTACAAGTGGAATAAGTCTGTATACATAGGATAGTCATCATTGAACCAGCTTTTGGGGAATGAGTGTTCCCGGTTATAGCAGTCCTCTTCCTTTTTATAAGTTCCGCATTGGTCGTCTATGAAGATGAAGTCGGAGCTGGAAGAATACATATCCCAAACTCTGCCGTCTTCACGTACATCTGTTTTTTGCATGTCCGTCCAAAGCTCTTTGTAACTTCGCTCCGTGTGTTCGGTAATAATGGAGAAGAGAGCGGTTTTCAGTCCGGAACCGTGAGTGCCTGTCGCAAACTCGTAATAACCAGCAGGGATTTGTGCCCATAACTGGAACAGGACGCAGAGGAGCGTCCAGGAAGATAGGAGTCTTTTCATGACTTGTTATTTTATATTAGCTTGCTAATTTACAGAAATTATCCTTTTCGAATGGGTTTGGAGCATATAAATTTTATGATTTAAGGAAATGCTGTATGGAAAATCTTCCCCAGATTTCATTTCTATTATTTGAAACGGTATTTTTAAGAATGTGAAGTCTTGGAAAATCTGTCTGTAGCTCTATCATATAAAATGTGCAAAACGGCTTTTTCAATCCGTTTTGCACATAATGAATTAACCGGAAGAGGTTCCGGACTTGTTTTTTTAGTCGCGGTTGGCGCGCTTACGTTCCGTATGGTCGAGAATAATCTTACGCATGCGCATACTTTTGGGCGTTACTTCCACGTACTCGTCTTCGCGAATATATTCCAAGGCTTCCTCCAACGAGAGGATGGTGGCCGGAACGATACGGGCCTTCTCATCGGAGCCGGAGGCACGCATGTTGGTCAACTGTTTGCTCTTGGTAACGTTCACCACCAGGTCGTTTTCGTGGATATGTTCTCCTACGATTTGTCCGGCGTAGACCGCATCCTGCGGTTCGATGAAGAATTTGCCTCGGTCTTGCAGGTTATTGATGGCGTAGGCGAAAGCCGTTCCGCTTTCGAGAGCAATCATTACTCCGTTGCTTCGGCGGCTGATGTCGCCTTTATAAGGTTGGTACTCTTTAAAGCGGTGGGCCATGATGGCTTCGCCCTGACTGGCCGTGAGTACATTGGTACGCAGACCGATGATACCACGCGAAGGAATATCGAATTCGATGTCTACGCGGTCGCCCCGTGTCTCCATAGAGGTCATTTCGCCTTTGCGGCGCGTCACCATATCGATCATCTTGCTGGAGAACTCTTCGGGTACGATGGTCAGCTCTTCAATCGGTTCGCAACGCTGTCCGCCTATTTCCTTGTAGATGACTTGGGGTTGTCCTACTTGCAATTCATATCCTTCGCGGCGCATGGTTTCGATGAGCACCGAAAGATGGAGCACACCGCGTCCTGCCACGATCCAACGGTCGGTGTATCCGTCCGGCATGGAGACACGTAAGGCGAGGTTCTTCTCCAATTCTTTTTCCAATCGTTCGTTGATGTGGCGGCTGGTGCAGAATTTGCCTTCTTTGCCGAAGAACGGCGAGTCGTTGATGGTGAAGAGCATACTCATGGTCGGTTCGTCGATGGTAATGGTTGGCAACGGCTCCGGGTTTTCATAATCGCAGAGGGTATCGCCGATTTCAAAGTTTTCCAAACCGACGATGGCGCAGATGTCTCCCGAAGAAACTTCGGCTGTTCTTTGGCGTCCCATACCGGTAAAAGTATGCAGTTCTTTGATTTTGGTTTTCTCCCGACTGCCGTCGCGGTGGCAGATGGTGATGTTCATGCCCTCTTTCAGGGTGCCGCGATGTACGCGTCCCACAGCGATACGTCCGGTATAGTTAGAATAATCCAACGAGGTGATGAGCATCTGCGGTGTTCCTTCTAATTGTTGGGGAGCTGGGATATGCTCTACAATCTGGTCGAGCAGGTAGAGGATGTCGCCGGTCGGTGTTTTCCAATCCTCGCCCATCCAGTTGTTTTTAGCCGACCCGTATATCACGGGGAAGTCGAGCTGTTCTTCTGTCGCGTCCAGATCGCACATGAGGTCGAACACCATTTCGTACACCTCTTCGGGACGGCAGTTCGGTTTATCCACTTTGTTGATGACCACGATGGGTTTCAGACCTATTTCGAGTGCTTTTTGCAACACAAAACGCGTCTGAGGCATCGGGCCTTCGAATGCGTCTACTAATAGGATACAGCCGTCGGCCATATTCAGCACACGTTCCACTTCGCCGCCGAAGTCGGAGTGTCCCGGTGTGTCGATAATATTGATTTTCGTACCTTTATAATTAATGGAAACATTCTTGGATAGAATGGTGATACCGCGTTCGCGCTCCAGTTCGTTGTTATCCAGCATCAATTCACCGGTCTGCTGATTTTCGCGGAACAGGTTGCCCGCCAGCAGCATCTTGTCCACCAACGTAGTCTTTCCATGGTCTACGTGGGCAATAATAGCAATGTTTCTAATGTTCTGCATACTTTTTACCTAAAATAACGGGGCAAAGTTATGAATAAAAAGTGAATTACGGAAAAATAAGGGTACAGTAATAAGGTTCATTGACAGCACTTTTAGGCGGATTTCCACATAAGCCGGTAGGGGAATAACGTAAAAGATATATGGCATGATACCGTGAATATGATAATTTATTTGTTATTGAATGGGGTATTGCGTTTATTTTCCTATCTTTGTCCCAATAAAAATAATAAGATGAAAACAATAATCATGTTCTGTTTGTGGGTGTTGTCCATGGTGATGCTTTATGCGGATGAAATGAATACAAAGTACATATTTGCCTATTTTAAAGGCAATGGGGAAGACGGTTTGCATTTGGCAGAGAGCCAAGATGGGTACGTTTGGAAAACCTTGGCAGGTGATTCTTCTTTTCTTGTCCCACAGGTCGGTGGCAGGCTGATGCGTGACCCTAACATTATACTTGGCGGAGACGGATTCTACCACATGGTATGGACGGTAAGTTGGAAAGGTCAGGCTATTGGGTATTCTAAAAGTAAAGACCTGAGGCATTGGTGTCCCCAACAGTTGCTTCCGGTGATGCGTGATGAACCGGGAACACGTAATTGTTGGGCTCCTGAAATCACATACGATAAGAATACGGATACATATCTTATATATTGGTCATCCACAATAGAAAGTAAGTTCACAGAAACGGCAGAAATGAAAGAGGACAATTATAGCCATCGTATTTATGCTACTACAACTCGCGATTTCAAGACGTTTACGCCAACGGTATTACTTTACGATCCAGGTTTCAGTGTCATTGATGCGACTATATTGATTCAAAATGGCAAATATTATATGTTTGTCAAGGATGAAACGCTTACGCCTGCTAAGAAAAATATACGGGTGGCTGTTGCCGACAGGTTAGTTGGACCTTATTCAGTTCCGTCTGAGTCTATTACTGGTGACTATTGGTGTGAGGGGCCGACGGTACTTGCGCATGAGGGCAAAATTACTGTGTATTTTGATAAATATACGCACGGTTGCTATGGGGCTGTGGAAAGTGTCGATTTGAAGCACTGGGGAGATATATCGCATAAGGTGGTTTTTCCAGAAGGCGCTCGGCACGGAAGTGTGATTGAAGTGCCGGCAAGCATATGGACTGATGGCATTAATCTGTAGGCTAAGATGGCTATACCCTCTCGGGACTTCCTGCTCATGGCTACAAATAATTGGAAAAGTGCGGAGTAGGGGCAAAAAAAGAGGAAAAACTTTTGGTGTGAAAGGAAAATGTAGTATCTTTGCAACCGCTAAGAGTATTAATGGTTTTAAAAACTTGATTTTATGTATTTAGACTCAGCTAAAAAGCAAGAAATCTTTGGACAGTACGGGAAGTCTAACACTGATACTGGTTCTGCAGAGAGCCAGATTGCATTGTTTTCATACCGTATTTCCCACTTGACGGAGCACATGAAGCAGAACCGTAAAGATTATAGTACTGAAAGAGCTTTG
>OOBB01000213.1_pt1 | contig 37049 bp, 33 predicted proteins | sample 1671661 | NCBI WGS metagenome assembly OOBB01 (sample SAMN06348179, study PRJEB24527) | human gut metagenome | biome: human gut; feature: ankylosing spondylitis patient; material: feces | host: Homo sapiens | place: China | collected 2015-10
CCCTTATTGCCGCCATATTGTTGTGGCGCTGTTCTATGGTCAAACGGTCCGACATCTTTAATTTATCATCAACATCTGTTTAACATTGCAACATCGCGGCAGGCGTTATGTTCAGAACCTTGCATAGCAATCTAGCTATTTTTAGAGTAGGCTCAGAGCGCCCTGTTACATAATCGTTAATACGTGAAGGACTTACTCCAATTTCTGAAGCCAGTTGTTTTTGAGTCATTTCCTTTTCATTTAAAGAAAGTTCGATAAGTTCAGAAACAGAAGGCTTTCCGATAGGAAAATGTTTCTTTTCGTATGACTCAACAATGTCCGACATTAATGTCAGTTCTATGGCATTCTTATCATTGGCAGGCGTATCGTCCGTTACCAATGGCAGGAGATCTTCTATTCTGTTGAGTGCAAACTCATATTGTTCTTTCGTAATTCTATCCATAATTGTTTTTATTAAATGGTGGAACAATCTATTTTGTCATATTCACTATGTGTTCCGACAAATCTTACGAAGAGTCGGCCTATTGTAAATTTAATTACCACTACCAACCTATACCTGTTTCCTCGAATGTTGAATACGTAATGTTGATTACCTACGTAGTCAGCATCAGGAAAGTCAGTTCTTATATCAGAAAAGTTGCGCCATTCTGCTTCTTCCGCAATCTGGTACCATCTTTCCAGAGCTACTTTTGAGTCTTCTCGCCCAGGGGTCTCGTAAAACTCTTTTAGTTTCCTATGCGAAATAATTCTCATAATTCCATGATTTAAATTTTCATTGCAAAGATATATAGAAATATTGAAATACAATAGTTTCTTCCATAAATATTTTGCTTTTTAGGATTATTTATATAATTAAGCTTGTCTTTCTACTATTTAGCTTCCACCTTCCCCCCTTACGGGCTGAAGGCCCAGAAGCTCCTAGCCCAGGGCATCACCCTGGGTATAAGCGCAATCCACCTTGCGCCCTGAACCAACGGTCACCGGCGCGTAGCGGAAAGGTAAAGGGCAAAAGCCTTTTAAAAAAGGATATTAAGAATGAAAACAAGAGAAGGCAAGAAACCAGCACCACGATGGCAGCGATGTAGATATCTATGTAGAAATGCCCCCTAAGTTTTTCCTGATAGTCCGTCTGAAATCATACCTTGAAGCCCTTCTGGGTTGCCCTGTCGATATTATCCGAAAGCACCAGCACCTCAACCCCTTCCTGCTCAAGGAAGTTGAGAGAGAGGGGATTGAAGTAATAGCGGAGAGATAGATAGGGGACGCCAACGATCCGACATCTTATCTATCTTTAAATGGATTTCTTCAATCCATCCACTATTTTCATCAGTAAAACATTCTTTTCTCACGAAAACACAAAAGAAAAAGCCCAAAAACTTGCATAAAAGAGAAATATTTCTTATTTTTGCAGCAAAATAAACTGTAGAAATATGACAACAGAAGAACAATATAAAAGTTTTATACTGAATTGCACTACATCACCCAAAAGTGTCAACAACTATAGTGATTTTAAGCGCATCAATGAAACTGTAGCCAAAATCAAGGGAGTTGATTCTTTTGATATCTACTCTTGTGTACATTCTAAGGAACTACAAGATATTATAGATTCTCTTTATAATAATAAAGAATTCATGCAATATGAGAAGACTGGTAGTTACCAGTATTCTAACGCATTAAAGACATACATGCGTTTTCTATGCGCTAAGGAAATTTTCTCAAACGAAGCAAAAAAAGTAAAGCTCCCTTCAAATCTTACTCTACAGCAGATTTACTATGGTGCTCCTGGCACAGGTAAATCAAAGACCATCAAGGACTTGACTTTCGGAGAGAGCGTGATTCGTACTACATTCCATCCAGACTCTGATTACGCCTCTTTTGTAGGTACTTATAAACCTATTACAGAAGAAGTTGATCTCCGAGATTGCTATGGGAAAAAGGTCATTGATGACGATACAAAGGAAGTCGTAAAGGAAGAAAGAATTGCCTATAAGTTCATTCCTCAGGCTTTTCTCGAAGCCTATGTGAAAGCGTGGAAGAAACTAGGCTCCAGCAAGAAGCAATTTCTTATTATCGAAGAAATAAACAGAGGTAATTGTGCTCAAATCTTTGGTGATCTGTTCCAACTGCTCGACCGCAACGAATATGGTTTTTCTGATTATCCTATCGTTGCAGATAAGGATATGCAGAAGTATCTCGAAAAGGAATTTGCGGGATGGGAGATTACGAATAAAGACGAAATCAACCAGCTCTATGGCGAAGCCAATATGGTAAACCTCATCATGAAGGGAGAGCGCCTTGCTCTGCCTTCAAACCTCTATATTTGGGCTACAATGAACACCAGCGACCAGAGCCTCTTCCCTATCGACTCTGCCTTTAAACGCCGCTGGGATTGGAAGTATGTGCCTATTCGCGAAGGTCGTGACAAAGAAACCAACGCTCCTCTCAACTGGTACATCAACACGGGAGATAAGCAGTACAAATGGTGGTCATTTATCAGCAAGGTTAATGAACTGATTGGTTCACTTACCAATTCAGAAGACAAGAAACTCGGCTATTTCTTCTGCAAGGCAAAGGATGGCGAAATCGATGCCGATTTATTCGTTAGTAAGGTTATCTTCTATCTCTGGAATGATGTGTTCAAGGACTATGGTTTCGATGATAAGGACTTTCAGGATGAAGAAGGCAAGATTCTGTCTTTCGACCGATTCTATGAGGATAAGAACGGTAAAACTAACGTTGATATAACTATCGTTGAGCAGTTCATGGAGAATTTGGGAGTAGAGGATTTCTTTTCTGATGAAGGAGAGGAAGAGGATTCAGAAGATTCATACGAAAAAGAATCTGATTGGAACCTTAACAATAACAACAATAGCAATTCAAATTCATACGATTACACTAAATATCGAGTTAACGGAAGTAGCGAACTCCTAGGAAAAGGAAGAATGGCTCTTGCCGTAATGGAATATCTGGTTAATGATAAGAAAGAAACATATTCTGAAATATTATCAGATATATCAAGGATTATCAATTCAAAAACAGATCGAATAGTTATAAAAGTTGAGGACTATCCTCTTTGGAAAGAGAAATATAAAAATGACAAAGGTAAACGTTGGTACGACGATTATCCTTTAACAACAATAGATAACGTCAAATTTTATTTTACAACACAATGGGGCAAAGGAAACATCCAAGCTATTCTTCATTTAGCGAGAACAAAAGGATGTACTGTTGAATCCGTAAAATAACATAACATGAGAATCCTCATAGAAGAACATCAGTATCAGGCTGAACAGATTAGTGATGTCCTGCACGGCATTGACGCCATGCAGGACATTGATGGCAACGTCAGCATCAACTACGTTGGGTATTACTACAATACCCAGCTCAACGATTGCGTCTTTATTTTGCCGAAAGTACTGCTCGAAGACACCCCAGAGGGCGAAAGAGTATTCGGCAAATACGCCCCAGAATCCATCGTCAACCTGAACCAGAACAACCCACTCTCTCAACAGGAGAAAGACTTCATTTATGAGTTCTCTGTCTGGATTTACCGCACCATCGAGGTTTACAACAATACCACCAGAAACGGCATTGTCTATCACCAGAAAATAGCGTGCCTCGGTAAAAGTAACAGACAAATCAACAACACATTCCTCGATATTCTGCTGGCTCTCATCGACTTCAACAAGCATAACCAGGATTTCATCTTCTTCATCCTGAAGAACATCCATTCCGGTTACAACCGCATTCATTGGTCAAAGACCATAGCCACCACGAGAGCCATCATCAGCAAAAACAGCCCTGTTTATCCCCATCCTGTCAACAGGAAAAAGCAGATTAATTTTGATGAAGAACTCCTGATTATCTTCTATTCCATACTGAATTATATCAGCGAAAGATACGGCTTCAACAATCATATCAACTGCAATTTCCAGCTGATAACAGGCTATCGTTTCAAGACCTATCTGGATGGATTAGGGAAGACTAGACTGCTCCAGATTAAGTATAAATACTTCTCAGACAAGGCTTTACACCTCTGGCAACTATGCTACGATTTCTTTGATAATGCCAAGCGCATGAACATCCAGCAGGAACGCAAAGAGTATCTTCTGGTTAAGAGTTTCAATATCGTTTTCGAGGCCATTATTGATGAACTTCTAGGCGAGAAGAACATTCCAGCCGGACTGAAAGAACAGGCTGATGGTAAACGCATAGACCATTTGTACAGCTACCAGAACCTGATTACAACAAGAAATCAGGAGCCAGTTTATTACATCGGCGACAGCAAATATTACAAGCTAGGTCATTCCATCGGCAAAGAATCTGTGTATAAGCAGTTTACGTACGCCAGAAACATCATCCAGTGGAACCTGAACCTCTTTATGAACGACGATAAGGACGATGAAGAACTGCAATACGACAAGCGTAATTTTGGCAACGTACCCAAGCTTCGCGATGACCTGACGGAAGGCTACAACATCATTCCGAACTTCTTCATCAGCGCAAAGATGGCAGAGAATCTCTCTTTCTCAGACCAGATTTCGTCAACCGACAGGGAACATAAGTGCTTCAACACCCAGCATTTCAACGACCGCCTGTTCGACCGCGACACCCTTCTCGTCTTCCACTACGATGTCAACTTCCTCTATGTAGTATCTCTGTATGCCCGTCATAACGAGCACCAGAAATTCGCCTGGAAAAACCGGGTTCGCAAGATGTTCCGTGATGAAATCCAGAAGATGCTGGACGAAAGATACGACTTCTATCGCCTCACGCCGAAAGAAGATACGCAAGTAGAAGAATTCGTCAGCCGGAATTTCAGAAAGCTTATCGGCAAGATATTCTCGCCAACGAAATCCAATGATTATCTGATACTTGCGTTCGAGAAAGAAGACTCCAACGAGGAGCAGAAAGAAGCTATCATAAACGATGTTAAGGAGAAATTCTATATAGAGGGATTTGCCTTATCGGATGATGACAGGATAGGCTAATATATTATAAGATACTTGCCACTATCCCTACATCCGCTGCAGCCCAGTCGAGCCCTTTCAGCTCTTCTTTGCTGCACCACTTGCTATCAGCGTGCTCACGCCTCCTGAACCCATTAGCATCGCCTTTTGGCGTACACAGAAAGGCAGTCATGGTTATCGAGAAATCGGCTCAGGGGAGATTGTCCGTGGATAGACAACCTTCCCTGAGCCGTAATTTTTCTAATTCCAAATCTACGAATGTATTCAATTTTATATGCGTCCAAAGAAATCCGTATATTCTTCATCGAGAATTTTCCACGAACCATTTATTCTACTTCCTTCTTTCACAATCAGATTTTGTTCTATCAATCGTTTGAGGTATTTTTGTACCTGGCGTGTTGATACGTTTAGTTTATCTGCTATTTGCGCAGTTGTCACCTTTGGATTAGAAGTGATAAGTTTGTAGATGGCTCTTTTAGCCTTCACGAACTCTTTTCTTTGCTTGACTTCTTTGGCTGTTTCTTTCTTTTCGTTGGCGAACTCTTTGGTGTCGTTGGCGAACTGTTTTTCTGAGTTGGCGAACTCTTTTGTGTCGTTGGCGAACTGTTTTTCTGAGTTGGCGAACTCTTTTGAGTCGTTGGCGAACTGTTTTCCTGAGTTGGCGAACTGTTTCTCGTCATAATTGAGATTCCATAGAGTCACATGAAATTCTCCAGAGTTAGATTTGAATTCTGGTGCTTTGTACCCAGGGAACTTTTCAAAATGTTTGTATTCCTTGACAATCTTCTTCATGCCACTCCCTCTGCGTTCCATCAATTCAAGTCGATTGAAGAAATCTGCAAGGAGAGGATTACGACGTTTAGAAGGTACGTTCATTGGATCAAGATGTTGGATAAGACTTCCGTCCATCATACCACCTGGTGAATATACTTCCATTCGATTATCATATATGTCAATGTGGATTTCACTGCCAAGTTCTAAATAATTGCGATGAATGATGGCGTTACTTATCACTTCTGTTACGGCACGTTCAGGATAGTCTGGAAGTTCTTCTCTGTAAGTAGCTTCTTTCCACCATTTCTTATGCGAGTTATTTCTGACAAATGCTACGGCATCTTGCAATTGTCCAATGACACTTCCTTCAAACTCTGCGTCATCCAAAGCTTCGCCCAATCCACTTGTCATATCAAGCCCATTCCATCTTGTACAGAATATTCTTGATTGACGGATAGGAGAGTCATCTGCTATTAGTGCGCCTGCGTTGGTAAGTTTTCCTTGTGTGTCGATGATACCCCATGATGTGAACTCAGAATCCTCAAAAGAGCGTCCCAAGCGTTTGAAATGTACTGATTTCAATTTGGTAAATGACATATCATCAAATCTGTATGGTGCGGCAAGACTGTCGTAGTTCTTGCCAGTTCCTTTAAGAACAAGATTTCTCAATTGGATGCGGTCTGCTACAACTGATTCGTTTCCTATGCGGATGAAGGCGACACGTTGTTTGTCACCTATATAATAATAAGGAGTCTCATCACCAGAGGCTATATGCAATAAAATCAGTTTTTTCCCATCAATTTCCTGAAATTCCAAATTGATGGTTGGGATAGGATCCAACTTAGACTTGATGGCTTCGCTGATGAGTTCAGCATCTTGTTCCGCATTTTCAAGTCCTACTACTTGGTCGTCATCAGTAATGCCAAATACAAGCGTGCCACCTTCACCATTAGCAAAGGCAGATACACTTTTGAGCCAACTCTTAGGTCGTTTGGCTTCTATCTGTTGTTTCTTGTCGTAGGCTGTCGCCTCGCCAATCAATGTATGTATGTCAAATCTCATTTCTATTCTTTATTTTAATTAATTGCTACACGACTTGTAAATAGTCTTTGTAATAGCGATATAAAAACATGTCTATTCGTCCTAATAGTGCTAGATGTCATCAAGAACAATCTCGATGACTTGTTAGCTGCCATCGAGTATTTTATAGCAAAATTCTAACTATCCCAACATCCGCTGCAGCCCAGTCGAGCCCTTTCAGCTCATCTTTGCTGCACCACTTGCTATCAGCGTGCTCACGCCTCCTGAACCCATCAGCATCGCCTTTTGGCGTACACAGAAAGGCAGTCATGGTTATCGAGAAATCAGGATACTCGTGATTCACAGTTACCAACTCCTCTCCTACTTCTACCAGATACTCCATTTCCTCCATCAGTTCACGAGCCAGCGCCTGTTGAGGAGTTTCACCAAGCTCAATCTTGCCACCAGGAAACTCCCATTTATAGCTGGTATACTCAAACTTTGTCTTGCCTTTCTGCATGCAGAGATACTTACCATCATGACAAACCACGGCTGCTACCACATTATAATGTTTCATCGTCTATTCTCCTATTTAAAATATCATTTACTCCATCCACTGGAAGTCTTCCTGCAATTCCTGCGACAACGGATCGTCCATGTGGATATCATACAATATGGAACCATTCGTCGTTACATTCTTTCTCGGATTCTCCAAATGACCCGTTCCTACATAGGTGTACGGCAGGGTGATACCATTCTCCATATTTACCTTCCTCACAAACACAAAGACTCTCTTAGCGGCTTTCTGTTTAGCTTCGTCCTTGTCTGAAATATCATTAATACTTTCCCACTGGAAAACATCTGGCGACAAGAACTTGTCATTATACTTCAAATGTTCATCCAGCGAGGCATCCTTCTTTAAACCAGCAAATACATACATATTGCCATCCTTATAGTAAGTGCCATACTGATTGTGCTTCGGATTCTCCAGGATTTTCAAGAGCACCTGGTCCTGACGATAATCCTGCCACAACAGGAAATCTTCTTTCGTGTCAGCATATCTTGCCTCATATTGCGTCAAACCATAGTTAAGCAAATCTTGCAGATATGCCTCATATTCTTCTTCTCTTTCGCCACACAAATGCACTTCATCCGCTTCTATCTTCACAGCAAATCCCTCTTGCAGGAATCGCAAAGCGTGCTCCAGTTGCTCATGCTTGAAACCAGGAATCTCCTCCTGGATATTGGCTTCAATACGAGATAAAGAAGACTCTCCGTTCAGTAAATTCTTGATTACCAAATACTCATGCTCTCTTACCAAAGGCAAAAGACTAGACAGATAATTGATACAAGCAATCTGCTCTTCTGAGAATACCGGCAAGCCCTCTTCTTCTATACCCTTCAAGAAACCATAATAAGAATTGGTTTTCTTGGAGCCAATCTTTATCTTCATGAATTTCAAGAGATTAGGAGCATAATCACTATTCATATAATCCATGTGCGATGGATAAGACGGAGTTTTCAGATATGCCTTGAAGTTCTGATAATCCATCTTCAGATAGTTGATGCGGTTGAAATTCTCGCTCTCAATCTTGTCGATGATTTCCTCTTTGGAAAGGTCATCGATGTGTACCTCAACGCCATATTTATCCAAGCCCAAGCTCTTGAAATCATTCCTTACCATGAACTTTAAGAGTTTCTTTTCCAAAATAGAATTGCGGGAAAGACTGCCTAGCGCCAAGGCTATATGAACGCTACGCTTATAGCTGTTGCCAATGAAATCGAGTATCGTAACATAAGGCTTGTTTGTATACTTACGAAGACCTCGACCCAATTGCTGCAAGAAGATGGTACTCGATTCCGTTGGGCGCAGAAAGAGCACCATGTTGACACCAGGAATATCCACGCCCTCGTTCAGGATATCTACAGCAAACAAGATTTCCAAATCCCGGTCTTCATCCTGTAAATCATTGTAAGCACGAATACGTTCACCGGTCTTGTTCTTACCGCTCAAGAAAGCTGTATGGTAATAATCACCCAGATTATCAGCCATCATTCTGGCATGCTGGATGTTTCTACAGAAAGCCAGCGCCTTCAGCTTCTGGTTTCCCATTCGATGCTTCTCTATCTGCTGGTGGATAAACTCGCAGTTTTCAGGTGTAGAAATTTGCGAAATCAAACGGCGTTCGCCAGATGCTGTCAACCCATAATCAACCAGTTCGTCACGAATACCATAATAGTGGAAAGGCACAATCAGATCATTGATGATGGCATCACGAAGCCGCAACTCGTATGGGATATTATTGCCGAAAATCTCTACTACATCCAGATTATCCATTCGGTTCTCGGTAGCAGTCAAGCCCAGCAGGAACTCCGGCTCAAAATAGTCGATGATTTTCCGATAACTGTCTGCTACAGCATGGTGACACTCATCGATGATGATATAATCGAATTCCTTCTTATCAAAGAGTTCGAGCGAACGGCACATCGAAACATTGGTAGAGAACAGGAAATCCTCACCTGTTTCCTTTGCCTCCGCATTATACAGACCGCAGGTTTTAGAGCCACCAAAGACCTTTTGGAATGTCTCCAGGGATTTCTTCAAGATAGAGCCTTCATGTACGATGTAGAGCAATCTGTCGGGGTTAAAATTGAGCGCATCGAATGCTGCCAGATACGTCTTTCCTGAACCTGTGGCAGAAATCACCAAAGCCCTTTCCTGACCGATGGCACGATACCTGTTCAATTCCCTAAGTGCTTTGCGCTGCATATAATTAGGTTTGATTTCAGAATCCGCCATATCATAATCCATATCCCAATGCTCAATAGCAAAACTGAGTTTGGTAGAATATTCTTTAATTCTATCCTGCGATAATTCATACGTCTGATTCCATAGGCTTTCAAACTCATTCATTGCATCAAGATAAGCCTCGGTATCATGCTCGCAATTCACCACCAAATCCCACTCTATGTTTTTCAGCAAAGCATAGCGTGTGATATTAGAAGAACCAACAACCATTTCTATACCATTTTCCAGTTCGAAAATATAGCCTTTAGAGTGGAAACCATTGGTAAAATAGTTCTTCTCATCGTGGAAACATTCATCGTCCAGATGACACTCAAAATTAGGATGTTGTGCCAAACTCAAAAAGTAGTTTAACGATTCAACATCCGTGAAATTCTGATAGGTAGAAGTGATGATTCTTCCTTTAGCTCCACGCTCTATAGCAGCACTAATGTCTTTAGCCAAGAGTACCAGGCCGGCTTTCTTGATAAAGCTGACTGAAAAAGCAAATGACTTGCAGCGGCGCAAGTTCATCTGAATGGTAGACAGGAAGGTTGTCTCTGTATAATTGGTCAAGAATCTAGATTCCATAAGTCTTGCATTTCTTTTATTGCGTACAAAAGTACAAAAAAGAATCCATTTACATCATTTTTTCTCCTATTTTTTTCGGCTTATTTATCATATTCGAGCCATACAAAGCTTTTGCCGCTTCGGGGCGTGAAGGGAATAGCAGGGATGCGTGAGGGGGAATGGCGTTTAATCTGTTAAAAACATCACACATATATATAATAAACATTAAATTAAAGTGAGCGCCATAACGCTCACTTTTTATTTGGTTATTTGAATGTTTTTTATTACCTTTGCACGAAATTTTGAAATTATGAAAAAAATGAAGCATATTAACAGCAATCACCTCGACTTTATGAAGAAAAGGTGTTTCGGAAGCTTAGGAGAACTCCTAAGCGAGCTGTGGTATGCTATAATTACTAACAATCGGTCGAGATGCCAGGTATCTGCGACCAAGTATCAACTTAATGCCATATCAACAACCAGAAAGTAACACACAATCCTACCCGCCCCCACACCTTACGATAGTAGGCGCTCGGCAGTTCTCCAGCGGCTTACGCTAAAAACGTTAGCGCAAACACACGTCCTTTACTAAAATGAGGAGGAAACAGTTAACAACAAAATCAATAAAAGAAGATGAAAGCATTTTTCTTAGGCAAATTTATTCGCTTTGTAATAAAGCACTTCACCATCGTTATCAACAATACTATCCAGATGAATGGTGGTCAGTATATCGAACACATGAACAACTATCAGGGAAAGGAGGATGAGAAATGTCTGGACAAAGAATGATCATCATGAACGCTGGTAGCTCGTACTTCGAGCATGTGGAGAATTATTATGGCAGCAATGCCTGTGAGCAAAACTCATGTAGAAATGCTGAGATGCCGGCTGAGCTGAAAACGGAAAAGGCTCAGAGGATCAAGAACAACCTGATAGAGATAGGCTTGGTAACCGAAAATTTCATGCCTTCAGGACTGTCATCATCCGAAGCTGCCATCCTTGCCAACCAGATAGGTACAGAGTTGAAAATCGATAATATATGGAGCGTATTCGGCAATTATTGGGGTCCTAATCCGAACTCGATGAGAGCCGCCTACAACCGAGGAATGGATCAGAAGAAAACGATTCCCTTCCTCGAAAAAGTAATGCCTGCTATCAGAGGCTAATCTGGCAGGTAGTACTAGTACGCGTACATAGTACGTACTAGGTAGAAGTGAGAAATTTGCCTTACCTTTGCCCCCGGAATTCAGAACCAATGCGGTCTGAGTTTCGGGGGCTTTTGTGTATCTGCACATCAACCGTGGTGGGAGCCTCCAATCTTCTAAATTATTTAAAATGATGGAAGTGAAAGCGTATGTGTTCAGTCCTCCTCCTTACAGACGGCTGAGAGTGGTGAAAACGGAAGAGGGGATTACCCCACAAACCAATCTTTTATTAACGAAATAACATGACAGAAACACAACATGTAATTGCACTGAACCCTTATCGCAAGGGCAATAAGGGGAAGGTGTTTTCAAACAGTATGGCGGTGTATGACAAGGTGATTGCATCGCCGGAAATCAGGAAGATGATTCAGCAGATCAGGGGCGAACTGCCTATCCCGAAGGTGAATGCCAACGACGAGAAGGCGGTGAAGAAGGCGCAGGACAGGCTGAAGAGCGAACTGCCTTTCTTCTGTCCCCACTACGGCATCTTCAAGAACAATGTGCGCAGACAGGAGAATGCCCAGCCTGAGAGCTTCATGTTCCAGACTATCATCGACGTGGATGACAGGGAGTATGTAGACAAGGCTATCGAGAAGGCAAGGGAGCTGAACTGCTCTGACAGCATCTGGAACGGCTCGCTGCTGCACCTCTGCTACAGTGCCCGGAAGAAGCTGCACATCGGTATCAGACTGCCGGTGGGAATGACCATCGAGGAGACGCAGAAGGCGTATTGCGAGGCGCTGGGGGTGCCGTATGACGAGAGCTGCATCACACCCGAGAGAATGATTTATCTTACGGATAAGGACTCGGAAATCTACAGGTCGAAGATGTGGTGCGCCGTGCTGAGCGAGAAGGAGATTCTGATGCGAAGGCAGGCGTATCTGGATCGCGGACTGACCGTGGACGGAAGAGGAGATGCAAAAGTTAATAGTTTACAGTTTAAAGTTAATAGCAATGGTAAGAATAATGAAAATAATAGACTATCGGGCAACGACGGCAATCCTGCTGTTTCTGCTGGCTCTGCTGTTCAGCCTGCCCAATCTGGTAATAGCCATGGTGCTGATGCTCCTCATATCGGGGATTCTGGAGGCAATCAGAATGCTGGCAGACTGGGAGCCAGGGAGAAGAACCTGATTGCGTTTGACCTCTTTACGCAGGCTGCCGGACTCGGGGGTATGGAGATTGATACCGTGGGGTCGAGACACTCCTCGCTGCTGGCTATCATGAGCGCCGGTGCTTCGAGGGTGATGGAGGAAGAGGAACTGATGAAGGTGGTGAGGGTGAAAATGCCGAGCTACTATCAGGAGAACGACTGCCATCAGCTGATTCACGACTTCTATGCGAAATATGCTGACAACACGAAGCCGATGTCGAGGGAAGTGATGAGGGTGAATGCGCTTGCGGAGCAGAAGGCCAGCCAGCAAGTTAACAGTTTACAGTTGAAAGTTAATAGAGCTGATGGTAATCATACAGTTCAAAGTTCAAATCTCAAAGTTCAAAGTACCGGGGAGGATTATCCTGACCCACCGGAGATGCCGAAGAAACTGCCGAAGCTGGTGGAGCTGCTGATATCGAGGACGCCGGAAATTTATAAGCCGGCTGTGGCGCACGCTATCTTCCCGCCGCTGGCTACGCATCTCTGGAAAACGAGGTTCCGGTATATTGACAACGTGGAGCACGAGGCGAGACTGATGACGCTGCTGCTTGCGGGTACCGGAGCGGGTAAGAGCAGCGTGAACAGGCCCATCGATTTCATTATGGAGGATATCAGGCTGAGGGATGCTGAAAACCTGAAGCGCGAGAAGGCGTGGAAGGATGAGGTGCTGCGCAAGGGTGCCAACAAGGATAAGCGCAAGAGACCTGAAAACCTGATTATCCAGGAGATTGATGCGGATATGACAAACCCGGCTTTCGTGATGAGAACGGCCGAAGCGCAGGAACATTTCCTCTATACTTCGCTCAATGAGCTAGACCAGTTTGATGCGCTCAAGGGTAGCGGTAGCCAGCAGTTCCGTATCATGTGTCTGGCAGCAGACCCAGGTAACAAATATGGACAAACTCGCGTAGGAACGATGAGTGTTACGGAGCGTGTTACCATCCGGTTCAACTGGAATGCATCTACCACCATCCAGAAAGGTCAGCGTTACTTCTCTAAGGTTCTTACCGATGGTCCTATCAGCCGTATCAACTTCTGTACCATCCCCGAAAGGGAAATCGGCGAAGATATGCCTGTTTACGGAACCTATGATGAATCGTACCGTGAGGCGCTACGGCCTTACATCGAAAATCTGAACAAAGTAACGGGCCTGATTGAGTGTAAGGAGGCATTTCAGCTTGCCCTTAAACTGAAGGATGAGAATGCTGAGTTTGCCCGGCTGTCGCAGGACAGGACGTTTGAGAATCTCTCGTTCCGTGCCAATGTCATCGCTTATCTGAAGGCGTGCGTGCTGTATGTAGCCAATGGTTGCAAGTGGGAGCCGGAGATTGATGAGTTTATCCGCTGGAGCGAGCAGTATGACCTGTACTGCAAGATGCGGTTCTTCGGCGACATGATTGCGAAGGAGAACTTTACGGCAGAGAGGAGTTCGAAGCGTGGGCCTCAGAATCTTTTACAGATTCTGCCCGATAGCTTTACGGCTGCGCAGTTGCTTGCCATCCGGCTGGAGCATGGACTGGATGCAAAGGGTACCGATATGATGATCAGGCAGTGGCTGCACCGGAATTACATCAGGCGGGCGTATCAGTATACGGGCAAGCGTGACAGTTGTGACAGTTGTGACAGTTTTGAGAAGCTTAAGTACCGCCACGACGGTATGGTTATTGAATCTTAAATTTATTTTTACTTATGCAGATAGTTTTAAAACGTATAGCGAAGAAGAAGACCTACACGATAGGTCGCCTTTACATCCTGAAGGATGAGGATGTGAAGAAGCGCACGATTGAGAGTGTGAACAAGTGCAGGGGGCTGAAGACGGTGTGCGAGGTGCCCCCGGAGAAGCTGAATGCGGACTCGTATTTCTGTGATACGCTGGAGCCGTGCTGGCGCAACCTTCTGGGTGTGGAGCTAAGTCCTGCCGAGGAGAATGTGCGGTTGGGGCGTGTATCGGGCAAGAAGGCGCAGAAGATGAAGGGCACGACGGCGATACCAGAGGGCACTTATCCAGTGGTGGTCAGTAAGTCACCGAGGTTTAAGATGTGGTTGCCGCTGCTGTTGGGTGTCCCCAATTTTGAGGGCATCCGCATCCATGCCGGCAATTATCCCGATGATACGCAGGGCTGCATCCTGGTGGGTGAGAACCGCGTAAAAGGCATGGTTGTGAACTCCCGCATCTGGCTCCACCGCCTCATCAATGCCATTACCGCTGCGAGAGACAGGGATGAGAGCATTTGGATTACGATTTTATAGTGATTAGTGTTTAATTTTAATACATTTTTATATCATGGAAAAAAATTATAAAACAAAAAAGGAAGAGATGAAGAATGAAAAGACAGCGGGTAATGCTGTCGTGTTTGAAAACCCTGAATTCGGTAAGATTCTTACTCAGACCGATGAAAACGGGGAACCTTTGTTCTGCGCGAAAGATGTCTGCAATGCGCTGGGGTATAAGAACCTGTGGGCTGCCATTCAGCGACATGTTGATGACCCATACATCGCGAAACGCGATGTATGGGTAGTGACTGGCAAAAAGAAGGATGGAGTTGCTGCAAAACGACTACAGCAGATGCTCTTCGTCAACGAGAGCGGATTCTATGCTTTGGTTCTCGGCTCCAAGCTTCCTACGGCGGTAAAATTCAAAAACTGGGTTACTTCCGAGGTGCTGCCACAGATTCGCAAGACGGGCGGTTATATTCCGGTAAAGCAGGGCGAGAGTGATGAGGAGACGATTCGGCATGCTGAAGAGATTCTCAGAGCTACACTCAAGGAGAAGGAGAATCTGCTGAAAAACCAGCAGGTGCAGATTGATCAGCAGAAGAAACTCATCGGAGAACAGGATACGGAGATTCGTCGGCTGAACGGTGTGGTGGACGAACAGGTGGTTTGCATCGCCAAGAACGGTGAGAACATCATCCAGTTGGAGAATCAGGTGGATCATCTTCTGCCGAAGGCGCTCTACACCGACAATGTGCTCAACTCTGTTTCCTGCTATACCACCACACAGATTGCGAAGGAGCTGGGTATCACGGCACAGGAGTTGAACCGCCAGCTCTGTGCCCTTCATATCCAGTACTACCAGAGCGGCCAGTATCTGCTCTATGCCGATTATGCCCACATGGGACTGGCGAAGAGCCGCACGCGCTACTCTACCCACCCCGACCCTCACTGCGATGGGGCACAGGAGAAGCTGGGCACCGCCTACACCCACACCTACCTCGTATGGACAGAAAGAGGAAGAAAGTTCATACACTTAAAGGTAAAAGGGTAAAAAGGTAAAAAGGTAAAAAGAGCCTAGCGGGGGTAAGCTAGCTAGGGCTCTTTTTACCCTTTTTTAGGGGACCAGCGATGGAATCGCTGGGGACGGGGGCAGGAAGGGGGAAAGCCTCTTCCTGCCCCTTCCTGCCCCTTTGCGCCCCTTTGCGCCCCGTTCCCAGCGATTCCATCGCTGGTCCTCAAAAAAAAAGGGAGAAAAATTTGGTAGTTAGTGAATAAAGCCGTAACTTTGCATGCTCTTAAGCAGAATAAAGGAAATAGATTAGTAATTAAAAGCAAATATGAATAATCATACGACATCAATCACGACAAACAGGAAACATCACTACCGGGAACTGCTGGCTATCGGCATTCCTATCATCATAGGACAGCTGGGTACCATCATCCTGGGATTTGCTGATACGCTGATGATTGGCCATCACAGTACACCCGAACTGGCGGCTGCCGGACTGGTGAACAATATCTTCGGTCTCGTTTTCGTATCCTATATGGGATTCACCTACGGACTCACTCCTATCATCGGACGGCTCTACGGCGAGGAACGGACCGACTGCATCGGACAGAAAGTGCGCAATGCCTTCTGTGCCAACATGCTGACGGGTATCATCTTCACCCTCGCCCTCATTGTGCTCTACCTGAATCTGGGGCGCATCGGACAGCCTGAAGAGCTGCTCTCGCTCATCCGTCCTTACTTTCTGGTAAACCTCGCCTCGGTGCTCTTCATGGGCATCTTCTTCACGATGAAGCAATTTCTTGACGGACTCGGACAGACCAAGGTGGCGATGTGGGCGATGATTGGCGGCAACGTAATCAATATCCTGGGCAACTGGGTACTGATTTATGGTGTGGCGGGCTTCCCGGAACTGGGTTTGCTGGGAGCCGGTATTTCGACGCTGGTGAGCCGTATTCTGATGGCGCTGGCGATGGTGGGCATGCTGATGACGGGCAAGAATTTCGGGGAATACAGACGCGATATTCTGCGCAGTTCTCTGACCAAGGCTGACTTCAGGGAGATGAACCGGTTGGGCTGGCCTGTGGCGCTGCAGCTGGGCATGGAATCGGCTGCCTTCACGCTGAGTTGTGTGATGGTGGGCTGGCTGGGAACCATTCCGCTGGCAGCTCATCAGGTGATGATTACCCTCTCGCAGCTCTTCTATCTCGTGCTTTCGGGCATGGCGGCAGCGCTGGCTATCCGCGTGAGTCATTTTATGGGACAGAAGGACTACGGGGCTGTTCGCCGCAATGCCTACGACGGATTCCGGCTGAACCTGCTGTTCTCGCTGTGTATGGGTTTGCCGGTGTTCCTGCTTCGCCATCAGATAGGTGGCTGGTTTAATGATAATGTGGAGGTGCAGGCGTATGTGGCTACGCTGATTATCCTGTTGATGGTATATCAGTTTGGCGACGGACTGCAGTATACCTTTGCCAACGCGCTGCGTGGCATCGCCTGTGTGAAGCCGATGGTGCTCTATGCCTTCATCGCCTATTTCGTCATCTCATTGCCGCTGGGCTACACCCTAGGTTTCCCTTGCGGCTTGGGTATTCTGGGCATCTGGTTAGCCTTCCCGTTCGGTCTGACCATAGCGGGAGAAATGTATCGAAGAAGATTTGAGAAGGAATTGAAAAAGATTGAAAAAGAAAAGTATAAAAAGAAAGAAAAGAGAGAAAGAAGATTGAAAAAGAAATAAATGTACGAAAAAGGCTCCTGCAAGTGTTGCAGGAGCCTTTTTTATTGTTATATGCTAACTCTGATAAATGATTCTTATTCAGCAGTTTGCTCAGCACGATCATCTACGTTCTCACCCTCTGTAGGAGCGAGAGTAGCCTTGAAATCGGTGATGCCGTACTTAGCGAGAATGTTGTACCACTGGAGGAGCTTCTTGATATCGCTGTCGTGAACACGGTCGCGATCGTAGTTAGGAAGAACCTCAGCAAAATAAGCGTGGAGTTCAGCAACAGGCGCCTTCTTGTAGTTGAAAGTACTAGGCTTGCCCTCTTCCTTCTTGCTTACGCTGTCGAGCACTTCCCAGAGTGGCACCTCATCAGCGTCTGTATACATAGCGATGTCACCAAGGCTTGTTACGCGGTCGGTAGCGAAAGCTGGGATACGCTTGTGAGTCTCATCGAGTGTTTCTACGATGAGGTTTCTGTTACCTCTTGATACCAATTTATAAAGGCCTGGTTTGCCTGCAATTGAAAGGATTGTTTCCATTGTCTTTTCTATTATTCTTTATTATTAATGATATCTAATAATTTCCTTACCTGTGCTTCGATATCCTGCTCGCCATCGTTCACGATTTCGAAATCGGAGCGGGCTGCAAGCTCTTCCTGCGGCATGACGGCATCTATCCACTGCTGCGCCTTCTCTGCCGGGATATGATCGCGCTGCATGATGCGCTGGATGCGGACCGGTACGGGAGCCGTTACGCAAACCACGAAATCGAGGTGGATACGGCGGTAGAAACCGCTATCGAAGAGGATGGCACTCTCCATCCACTCATAGCTGCTCTGCTCGAAATCGCGCGCCACAGCCGGATGAACCACATCGTTGACAGCCTGCTTGTTAGCTTCGCCAGCCAGCAGAAACTGAGCCAGCACGGGCTTCTGCAAAACGCCCTCTGCGCTGTAAACCTGCTCGCCCACCAGCTTCTTCAAACCAGCCTGCAAGCGGGCATCGGTACGCATGAGCCGCTTAGCCTCAGCATCGCAGTCGTAAACCCGGATGCCCTGCTTCTCCAATATCCGGCACACATAGCTCTTTCCGCTACCTATACCACCCGTTATCGCTATCTTCATCACGATGAATTATAAATTGTAAATTATAAATAACAGAACTTTCGCAAGTTTTACCCCACACGCCCTGAAAGGGCAGAAGCTCCTAGCCCAGGGTAACACCCTGGGTAATTACGGACGCAAACCTGTCGCCCTGTAAGGGCAAAAGCTTTAAAACTCCAGGCAATACATAAAGCTTTTGCCCTTACAGGGCGCCTTGTTGACTGCCATTATACCCAGGGTGTTACCCTGGGCTAGGAGCTTTTGGGCCTTCAGCCCGTACTTGAACCACATGCGAAAGTTCAGTTAATCATCATTGCTGTTCCAGCAGATAATCTACCGTTTCCAGGTCGAGATGCGCCTTGCTCACCGAGCGCGGCACGCTGCGCAACTGGAGTTTGCACTTGTCAGAAGGGTTGTTAGCCAGATCGTTATAATCTACTACCACCTTAAACTGGCTCGGCTTGATGGTTCTGAAGAGGCTGGCTCCGATGGTGAATCTTACCGCCACTTTAGAAGGGAAGGTACGGAGCACCATGTTATCAGGCATGTTGATGGCCGTAACAGGCACATCGACCGACTCTTCGGTAAGCACATCAGGATATACCGCCAGACGCACCATCTGAGGCACAATCTTCATGCCACGTATCTTCTTGATAGGTACGTTGCGATGAATGGTATCCTGCAGGTTGCGCATGTTGAACGGCTCGATTTCTACCGATTCCAACTCATCGAGCTGCTTCTTGTTGGCATAAACCGTAACCGTAGACGGCAGGAATTCGGTATGTGCCAGATAATAGCTCTTGCTGGTTGTAATCTTACCTCTGAACACCACAGGCACCCGCTTGGAAGAGCCGTAGGTGAAGAAGAAATCGTATTTTGCCGGCTTGATGGAGAGCAGTTTGGTAGAGCCATAGAGCTGGGATGCCACCTGTTTCTGCACATCAGCCATCGGAATCTGTCCCGTTCCCGTTTCCTCGTCGGCATAATTGGCAAACCGGAATGTGAGCGGATGAATCTTTCCTCCGTAAGCATAGGTAACGAGTGTAAATCCCTTATCGCGCACCGTAATATGCACGGTATCAGGGAGTTCTCCGGTTATCACCGCATTGCGGGGCACGCCCGTTAACTGCACAGGAATATTGAATTCTCTCTCGGTAGTCTCATTGAGCGTCATCATCAGCCAGAAGATGCCGCTGAGAGCGAGAAAGAACAAAAAAATCAGAAACTCCTTATTCAGACCACTGAACAGGAAGTTTCTGACAGCTTTTAATATGCTCTTGATACTATGCATTAGGTGTCTGACTAGCTGCATCAGCAAACACGTAGCCCTTAGCTACAGTGATTACCACGCCACGAGCTATCTCAACATCAACGGTATTAGCCTCGAGGTTAACACGCTTAACAGTGCCGTAAACACCGCCGCCAGTAACAACCTTTGTACCCTCAGCCAAAGCATTCTGGAACTTGCGGATTTCCTTCTGCTTCTTCTGCTGAGGACGGATCATAAAGAACCACATGATAGCGAAGATAGCTACCATCATGATGAGAAAACTCATGCTGCTACCACCGGCAGCTGCTTGCAATACTAAATTTGTCATGTCGTTAAAGTATTATCTATTATTATTTTATGTTCTATATATAAATAAGGTGTGACCTGTAAGAAAGGCCTCCGTTATTTACTCACCCTTGCCCGGAGCGCGATGAATGCGCGGACGATGGCCGGCTGGGTGCTGGTTGTCTGGGCGCTGGTTGCCGGCATGTTCGCCGTGCTGTGCATGCTGCTTACGCTCAGGCATCTCCTTCTGGATGAGGTTGCGGCTGATGAGCTCGCGGCAGATGCTGTCGAGCATACCGTTAACGTAACCGCCGCTGCGAGGAGTGCTGTATGCCTTGGCGAGGTCTACATACTCGTTGATAGAGACGGTAGCCGGGATACCTGGGAAGTTCATCACCTCAGCGATGGCAATCTGCATGATAATCACATCCATATAGGCAAGACGTGAGAAATCCCAGTTGCGCAAAGCCTCGCTCATATAGCGCTGGTAGGTATCGCAGTTGAGGATGGTAGCACGGAAGAGCTTGCGTGCAAACTCTCTGTCTTCAGCATCCTTATATTCCGGCAGCAATTCCTGCTTGGCCTTAGCTTCTGGGTCGAAACGCTTGATAGTCTTCAACACGAAAGTATCTATGATATCCTTGTCATCGTTCCAGTAGAGGCTCTTCTCCTCGAGGAATGCATCAAGATCTTCATTATTCTGGATGAACTGCTTGTAGATGCGGCGCCATACCTCACGGTCGCGGCTGTACTCGTCGAGATCGGCGAGTTCCTCATCAATAGCACCACTGATATAATCAGCATAGAGATCACTAGACGTAATAGCAGTATACACTTTGCGCACCATTTCGATATCCTCATCCCAGTTGGAATGCTTAACATCTATCCATTCGAGCAGCATCTTGTTCTCTTCGAGCTGCAGAGCGAACTTATTGAATGCGAAACGTGGTGAAGGTTCCTGCTCACCCTCTCTCTTGGCACGAGCTACATCTACATCGTAGCGCTTGCGTGCCTCCTGGGTGAGGGCAACGATGAGCTGCAACATGTAGTTGTACAAATCATATGACTTGGAGAGACTAAACATCAGCTCCTTCTCAGCGTTCTCCATGTTATGATCGCTGTTTTGATAGTATGCGTAGGTTAACTGCACAATCTTACGTCTTATCAAATCCCTATTAATCATTCTCTAATGTTTTTAAAAGATTCATTTATTAAATTACCTAATACGCTTGCAAAAATACACATTAAATAGGTAATAGACAAGAAAACGGGCAAAAATTTCAGTTTATTTAAGCAAAAAATTGTATTTTCAATATTTTTTCTGCATGTAGAACATGTTTTTCGGCAAAAAGTTTGCTCATTCCAAATAATTTTCGTAATTTTGCACCCGCTTTAAGCAAAGCTAATCCGTGTGATGGCGAGTTAAGGCACATTTTTTATTAATAACTTAATTTAGAGTAACACAAAATGAAAGAGATTAATGTAACAGGTCAGAAGCGTACAGACCTTGGCAAGAAAGCTTCTAAGACATTGCGTAAGGAAGGTTTGATTCCATGTAACCTTTATGGTGAGAAGAAGGGCGAGAACGGTGCTCCTGAGGCTTTGTCATTCGCAGTTCCATTCGCTGAGTTGCGTAAAATCATCTACACTCCTCATGTATACGTTATCAACCTCATCATCGACGGTGAGAGCCACACAGCTATCATGAAGGAGATTCAGTTCCACCCAACAACAGACGCTCCTCTGCACGTTGACTTCTACGAGGTTAACGACCAGAAGCCTATCACTATCGGTATTCCAGTTAAGTTGACAGGTCTTGCACAGGGTGTACGTGATGGTGGTCGTATGAACCTCTCTATCCGTAAGATCAACGTTACAGCTCCTTACCAGGTTATTCCTGAGCACCTCGATATCGACGTTACAGAGTTGAAGATTGGTAAGAGCATCAAGGTAGGTGACCTCTCATTCGAGGGTCTCGAGTTGGCTACAAGCAAGGCTGTTGTAGTTTGCTCTATCAAGATGACACGTAACGCTCAGCTCGCTGCACAGGCTGCTGCTGAGGAGGAGGCTTAATCGATAGTCATCAAAGATTTTACGAACCTGAGTAAAGCATTATCAAACATTGGATAAATATTTGATTTGTGGGCTTGGTAACCCTGGCGATGAATACGCCGGCACCAGGCACAACACAGGATTTATGGTATTGGACGCTTTTGCTAAAGCGTCCAATATTCATTTTGAGGATAAGCGATATGGCTTCGTAGCCGAGACTACGCTCAAGGGAAGAAAGATTTTCCTGCTCAAACCTACCACATTCATGAACCTCAGCGGTAATGCGGTAAGATATTGGCTGAATCAGGAAAAGATTGACCAGAGCCGACTGCTCGTTATCAGCGATGAGCTAGCCCTGCCTCTGGGCGCCTTCCGACTGAAGGCAAACGGCAGCAACGGCGGCCATAACGGATTGGGACATATCCAGCAGCTTATCGGTCAGAATTATGCCCGCCTGCGCATGGGCATCGGCAACGATTATCCGCGTGGCGGCCAGATAGACTGGGTGCTGGGCAAATATACTGAGGAAGACATGAAGCAGCTTCAGCCAGCCATCGACCTGGGTGTAGAGATCATCAAGAGCTTCGTTTTGGCTGGTATCGACATCACCATGAACCAATACAATAAGCTAGGAAAGAAGTAATCATGAAAGAATCAGCAAGAATAGACAAGTGGCTCTGGGCTGCCCGCATTTACAAGACCCGCAGCATTGCTGCCGATGCCTGTAAGAATGGTCGCGTCATGGTGGGAGGCGTAACGAGAAAGCCTTCCTTCATCATCAAGCGTGGCGATGTGGTGAGCGTAAAGAAAGCCCCTATCACCTACTCTTTCGAGGTTCTCGACTGCATAGAGCAGCGCGTAGGCGCCAAGATGCTGTATGGTGTCTATAAAAACGTAACCGACCCTAAGCAATACGAACTCCTGGAGATGAGCCGCATCAGCGGATTCGTAGACAGAGCCCGAGGCACTGGTCGCCCTACAAAGAAAGAACGCCGAGCCCTGGACGCCTTCGTAGATCCCGCCATGTTTGGATTTGACGAAGAAGACTGGGACGAGGATGAAGAATAAAAAAGAATCCCCTATACATCTTTTATACTGTATAGGGGATTTTTTTTTATTCCCATTGAGCATTCTTCTTTTGCTGGCTCTTTTCATGAATAATCAACCCGACAGCAAAAAGACAAATCAGGATGAGTGCTCCACAAATCATTGCGAAATTAATTTCTTGTGTAGTCATAATTATTTTCCTTTCTTTCTTTTATTATTTTTATCGTCAGGACTATTAAGGTGCACAAACCAAAGCCCTAAGCCTAATATTACCATCATTATTAATATTGCTATAGCAACCATTCCTGGGGTATTCATGTCTCCAAAAAAACTTGCTAGCAAGAGCGCCGTCAACATATACTTGGCAACGTCCATTAACCATTTTCCAAATTCCAGTCCCATAAGCATTTCTATTTAGCTCTGCAAATATACAACTTTTTATGAAACAATGCAAGAAAACGGGAATAAAAAAAATCTAAAAATATTCTATTTGGTAACAATTTCGTATTTTTTCGCCCGATTTTAGCAAATAATCATTAATTTGTTTGGACTCTATTGTAAAAAATCCTATCTTTGCACCCGAGAGATGATGGAAAGGCATGATAAATGGCTACCTCATTTTCAGCTTTATAGTAACATACTATTTCAAAAGCTACGAGAATATTAACAGTTTTAATTATATAAATTGAAAGAGTTATGAAAAAATTATTTGTTATGGCAGCTATGGTGCTGTCTTCAGTAGGTGCTTTCGCACAGCAGGCTGCAGGTACAACAACTATTCAGCCTAAGGTAGGTTTGAACGTTTCTACTATCGCTGACGGCGATTGGAAAGCTGGTTTCGCTGCAGGTGCAGAATTGCAGTATCAGGCTACAGACAAGGTAGGTATCGCTGTTGGCGCTCTCTACTCTGCTCAGGGCACAAAATCAGACCATGTAACTTGGACTCCAGGATATATCAACGTACCTGTAACATTGAACTACTATGTAGCTCAGGGTCTCGCTCTCAAGGCTGGTATTCAGCCAGGTTTCATGGTAGGTAAGGATGATATGCCTGACGAGGTTCTTAAGACATTCGACCTTTCTGTACCAGTAGGTCTCTCTTATGAGTATTCTAACTTTGTATTCGATGCTCGCTACAACATCGGCTGCACAAAGGTATTCAAGCACTCAGACGAAGGTTATAACAACGTAATCCAGATTACTGTAGGCTACAAGTTTGCTCTCTAATCGAGAACTCTTGACAAGACAAAATAACAATCCCCACTCCTCATAACGAAGAGCGGGGATTTCTTTTTTTCTCGTCATACCTATTTGAAATGAGCCTCACGAAAACATTAAGTGAGGCTTACTATCGTTTTAAATGAAGCTTACTTCAAAGGCAAATGAAGCCTGTTTCATACGCAGATGAAACTAACTTCAATGCCCAATGAAGCTTACTTCGTTTTCAAGAGAAGTTTTTTAGAACATTCTTCCGCCTGGACGACCACCGCCAAAACCGCCATTGAAAGGACGGCCATGGAAGTTTGGACGGCCACCAGGACCACCAGGACCTTCAGGTCCACCCCTACGGGCATCCTTGCCTCCGAAGAGATTCAAGCGGTAAATCACGTGCAGCATCGCATAGCTGTTGATGGCATTATACTCCGTATCCGTACGGGATGTAGCAGAAATGGCACGAGAGAAGGTGCTCTGCTGGCGGAGAATATCATAGAACTGCAGCATGATGGTGAGAGGCTTGCCCTTCAGGAAGCCCTGAGAGAGCTGCGCATTCCATACAAACTCATCTGTATTCATGCTGCTGTCGCTATAACCGCGGCGGCTGCTGATAGAGAGGCTTGAGTTCAGACTGGTACCCCAAGGCGCTGTAAGCGTCATGCTAGGACCATAAGAGAACTGCCAGGTATTGAGGTTGCTGTTAGGCTGCAACTTGTTTGTAGCATGGTTATAATTCAATGTTCCATCGAGCGAAAGCTCCAGCCAGTTGTTGCGATAGCTGAAAGAGAGGCGCTCTCTCCAAGTAGTACTGCGGGTGGTATTCTTCTGGGAATCAGACTGCTTGTCGAGACTCAGATAACTCACGTAGTTGTTGTAACCCAAGTAGGTATCGGTATTCAAGTTCCATACACCGGCACTATCGATAGAGCAGTTGAACATAAAGGCTCCCATCACATTCCAGTTGCCATTGATATTCTCAGGTCGGGTGATTCTTCCACCAGTCTTCTCATCGTAGGTCACCTTATTGCTGATGCTATTATTGGTGGTTGAGAAGTTGATGAATGTCATGACACCCTTGTTGTGGTTCTGCACGAAGTTGTTGTAGAACAACCGGAAGTTCTGGGTGAACGATGGCTTCAAGCCAGGGTTACCCTTTGAGATGTTCAGCGGGTCGCTGTTATCTGTGATATCAAGCAACTGAGAGATGCTTGGCTGAGAGGTGGTACCACGGTAGTTCACACGCAGGTTGCTCATCTTGGAGAAGCGATAACGGAAATCGAGGGTTGGACTGATATTCGTTACGTTGCGAACGGTATCTACATGCACTCCCTGATAATCCTGGATATACTTCGACTGCTGTGGCTGAACCATCACACCGAAGTTCAAGTTGTACTTCTGACGGACGAATCGCATCATCACCTGGATATCGTGATTGTAGTTGCGATACTCAGAGAAACGGCTCTGATCATCATCCTTGTAATCTTCGAGATGACCGGCAAACGGATTCAGGTAACTATCCCAACCACGGTACTCCTGATCGCCATTCATGGCATACTTGCTGAAATCGTAGGTGCTGCGGTCGCTCTTGGAGTAGCTGTAAGTAAACTTATAGCTGAACTGCAGGAAGGTAGCCTTCCAGAGTGGCTCACTATAGGTCAACTGGGCCGCATAACTGTAATTCTTCGAAGGAGTCAGGTTATAGCGGTTGGTCTGATAAGTAGAATCCTTACCCTCCGCTGTCTGCACAAGATAGAGTTTGGCATTGTTGAGCGAGATGCTCTTGCTGTCATTATCCGTATATTTGGCATCCACACGGAAGGTGATGTTGCGTCCATTGTTGCCCAACTTGCGGTTCACCTGCAGCATACCCCTGATATTGTTATTATCAGAATAGGTGATTCCGTTAGTCAACTGCCTGTTCACCATAGCCTCAGCCTTGTCCAACTCCTCAATACCTTCCTCAGAAAGAGGGTCTTTGGTGGTAATGGTGTAAGGATCCTTATTGTAAGAAGCCGACTGGCTGCCACTCAATCCATCGCTGGTACTCCAGGAAATGGAAGGACGGAAGAGAATATTGGTCATGGAATCAGGCATCCACTCCAATCGGATGTTGCCATTCCAACTGTTGCTGCGAGAGAAATTCTGAGTCAAGCTGTTGCTGAACGAAGAACTGCTACCCATGAAGTTCTCGCTGGAACGACGGCTCCAAATATCGCCATCGCTGTGATTCCAGCGAAGTGAAGTATTGAACTTGAATTTATCTTTCAGTTCGTAATTGTAGTTGGCGGCAATCATCTTGCTGGCATTCAAACCGTTAGCACCTCCGAAACCTCTGCCAGGGCCACCGCCTCCGAAACCACGGTCGCTGGTGTTATTGGCATTGGCAAAGAGCATGAATCGGTTGTTATCATTGAAATAACCGCCCATGCCACGCATGTTATAGCGGCTCTTGTTGCCCACACCCAGGTCGATGTTGGAAATCAAACCCTTGTTCATACCCTTCTTCACACCGAAGTCGAGCACGGTCTGCTCCTCGCCATCATCAATACCGGTTACCTTAGAGAGATCACTCTTCTCATCGTATGCCTTGATTTTCTCGATGATGCTGGTAGGCAGATTCTTCAGGGCAGTCTTGGTATCACCCGTCATAAACTCCTTACCGTCTACCAGAATCTTCTTTACCTCCTTACCGTTGATCTTGATAGTACCGTCATCGCTCACCTCTGCACCCGGCAGACGCTTTACGAGTTCCTCTACTACCGAGCCTTCCGGTGTGCGATAGGCAGAAGAATTGTACACGAAAGTATCCTCCTTCAGGGTTACCTTCTGAGCCATGGCTGTTACCACTGCGCCTTTCAGCATGATAGCCTCAGCACCCAGCACAATCTTACCCATAGCCAGATCCTTGTTATCAGAAATTTGGATATGCTTCACGGTAGACTTGTATCCTACGCTCGAAATCTTGAGCAGATACTTGCCATTAGCCGGAGCGGTAACGTGAAAGAGTCCGTTCTCATTACTGATGGCACCAGCCACATACGTGCTGTCGCTCTTAAGCAATTGAACAGTTACCTGCTCAATGGCCTCCTTGGTATCGCGGTCGGTAATCTGACCGGATATCAGTCGCTGTTGAGCAAAGGATGCTATTGCCATCAACAGCAGCAGCATCGTCAGAATCGATTTTTTCATTCTATTTTTAATTTGTTATTATTTCCAACTATGAGTGTTTTCACACATAATCGCTATGATATTCTATTATCATTTTTGTTACTCGATTGTTTTGACGCGTTAAATACACCAAGGTTTAATGCATTCTGAGATAAAAAACGCAAATTTAGCAACTTTTTTTTTGTATTGTCTCCATTTTAGTGTATCTTTGCACAAAAATTAATACGTTAGAATGTTATGGAACAAAGAGTAATCATATCAACCCAACTGGAAAGCGAACTGGTAAGTGCACTTTCTGAGTGTGAGCACGACAAGCTTTTTGTGCTTACAGATACTACGACATTGGAACTATGCATGCCTGTATTGCAGAATTTTTACTGCATGAAGGAAGCCCATATCATCACTATTCCGGCTACCGACAGCCATAAAGACATCGAAAGTCTGATGATGGTATGGAAAGGACTGCAGGAGGGTGGAGCTTCACGCCACTCCTGTATGATTAATCTGGGCGGCGGTATGGTAACCGACCTGGGTGGCTTTGCTGCCAGCACTTTTAAGAGAGGTATCAACTTTATCAATATTCCTACCACCCTGCTGGCTATGGTAGACGCATCGGTAGGTGGAAAGACAGGCATCAACTTCGGCGGACTGAAGAACGAAGTAGGTGTGTTCAACGATTCTAAGTTCGTTATTCTCGATACAGAATTCTTAAAGACGCTCGATGCAGAAAACATCTGTTCGGGCTATGCAGAAATGCTGAAACACGGTCTGATTTCTACAGAAGCAATGTGGGAAGAACTGGTCAGCTTTGACCTCGACAAGCCTGATTTGAAGCAGTTGCAGCGCATGGTAGGCGACAGCGTGAAGGTAAAGGAGCGCATTGTAGAGCAGGATCCTCATGAGAAGGGCATCCGCAAAGCGCTGAACCTGGGCCATACTTTCGGTCATGCGTTTGAGAGCTGGGCTTTGAAGCGCAAGCCTATCCTGCATGGTTACGCGGTGGCATTCGGTCTCATCCCTGAACTCTATCTGAGTGTTGCCAAAACCGGATTTCCTACAGAGAAGATGCGCCAGACCGTAAACTTCATCAAGGAATTCTATGGTACACTGGATATTACCTGCGATGACTATGATGAGCTCATCGAGCTGATGCATCATGACAAGAAGAACCAGAATGGCATCATCAACTTCACGATGCTGGGTGGCATAGGCGATATCCGTATCAACCAGACAGCTACGACAGAAGAGATCAAGGAAGCACTTGACTTCTTCAGAGAAGGATAATTCAGCTAAAGAATCTTTCTTCAGAGAATCTCTTTAAAGAAAGATAGAGCGCTTCGGCTTTCCGGTTTCGGTAAGCGGAAGATGGTCTACATGAAGGTATTCTCTAGGAATCCAATATTTATGATCAGATAAGAGGCGGCGAACAGTCGCCTCTATTTTTTCAATCTCCTCATCTTCCGTCAGGAGGACTGCAATCTCTCCAAACTTCCCGTCTTTCTTCTTGGCTATCATGAAAGGTTTTTCGAGATAAGGCTTCAACAGAGTCTCAACCTCTTCTATCTGTATCTTGATGCCTCCGCTGCAAATCACATTGTCTTTTCTGCCTTTGATGCGAAAACGGAGTTTTTCCACCTTATTATATATACAGGATTCTATTTCCACTATATCGTTCGTTACCAGGGGCTCAGCACAGACTTGCGGAGCATCTATCACCAGACATCCTTCCTCGGTCTGACTGATTTTCACACTATCGAAAGGCTGGTACCATTCGCTGGCCTCATCACCATTAATTCTTCTCAGGGCAATATGCGAGAGCGTTTCGGTCATTCCGTAGGTACTCCAGATGGCAATATCACCGGGAAGAGCCTTCAGTCTCTGTTCGAGAGCCTCATCTATAGCTCCGCCACCGATAATAAGATGCCTGATGCGGCAGAGACGAGCCCGCTCTTCAGGAACCTGCAGGGTATTATAAACCTGCATCGGGACCATCGCAGCGAAGGTAATCTCTTCATTTACATCTTTCAAAGGATGCCCACTTGGGGATACAGAAATAAGATGGAGATGGCGCTCTATACTCCGCACCACCACCATCTTACCTGCAATATAATCGAGCGACATGCAGAGCAGGGCACTATCTCCAGGCTTCAAACCCAAGAAATCACAAGTGATGCGGGCCGAGTTGAGCATTCGCTTCTTCTCTACCATCATCGGCTTGGGCTTTCCCGTGGAGCCACTGGTATGCACCAGCACCCGGTCGCTACCGTTATTCCATTCTGAAAGGAAATCTTCTAAAGTCATTTTACTACAAACAGTTTGTCACCACGAATCTCCAAAGGCATCGGTATATTATCAGTAAAGAGCTGTCCGGTACCCAAGCCTTGCGGCATCTTGACATTAGGACCATATACTTTAGCTGCATAATGAGCAATAGCATTCAGACCGATATTACTCTCAAGAGCAGAAGTAATCCAGCTGCCGATACCACGCTGGTTAGCCAGTTCTATCCACTCGTTACATCCATAGATTCCACCATGAAGTGAAGGCTTGAGGATGATATACTGAGGACGGACCGTGTCGAGCAAAGCCTGCTTCATACTCCGGACATTCACACCAATCAGTTCCTCGTCCAGGGCGATAGGAAGCGGTGTTTCGCGACAAAGCTGAGCCATCTTAGGCCACTGATGCTGCTTGATAGGCTGCTCAATCGAATGAATGTCATATTTAGCCAAAGCCTCCAGCTGGCTCATTGCATTCTCCGGCAAAAAGCCGCCATTGGCATCTACACGCAATTCAACCTGCTCCTTGGTATATACATCACGGATGCGCTTGATGAGATCGAGTTCCTTGAAAAAATCGATGGCACCGATTTTCAGTTTCACGCAATGGAAACCCGCCTGGAGCTTCTCCTCCAATCGTGCCAACATCTCCTCGTAAGTACCCATCCACACCAGTCCGTTGATGGTGATGCCCTCTTCTCCCCTACCGAAAGGAGAGTCGAAAAGATCTGTCAGGTTCTCCATTCCGGCTGGAACAGAACCCCCTTTCTGCTTCAACATTTCAGAAGAAGAAGATGCTCCTTCAGCAGGAACAATCTCCAAAAACTTCTTCGCTGCATCGAAGAACGAAGCGAAGGCTGTTTCCAAACCGAAGGTGATGCTAGGGTAAGCACGAATCATATCGTATGGAATGCGTCCCATCTGCTCCACCATCTGACAAACCTGTCGCAGGGTCATCTCATATTCCGGTTTGGCATCGCAACTGAGATCAGGGAGCGTAGCACACTCTCCCACTCCCTCTACTCCCGGCATTTCATCCGAGGTGAGAGTGAGATAATAACTGTGTCTCGTGGTATAGACCCCACGAGACGTGCCTGCCGGCTGCTTGAAGTGGAGCATACGCTCCGAGATTTCTATCTTATACATTCTTTATATATATATCAATACAATTGAATTCTTCACTCTTCGTTCTTCACTCTTCACTAAAAAGAAGTGCTCTTCACTTAACCTACTTCTTCTGCTTCAATTCGTAGAGATCCTTGCGGCGGTCGCGAAGATTTCTTACAGCACCGTAGGTATGAAGTTCATTCAAGAGATTCAGGTCAACATCTGATACGAGAATCATCTCGGTATTAGGTGTTGCCTCTGAACGCTTGCCATCGTTAGGGAAAGCAAAGTCGCAAGGGGTGAACACGGCGCTCTGAGCATACTGGATATCCATGTTGTGAACACGTGGCAAGTTGCCCACACTACCCGCAATGGCTACATAGCACTCGTTCTCGATAGCACGCGCCTGGGCACATACTCTTACTCGGGAGTAAGCATTCTGGGTATCGGTCATGAATGGAACGAAGAGAATCTGCATGCCATCCTCAGCCATTAATCTTGACAACTCAGGGAACTCCACATCATAGCAGATGACGATACCAATCTTACCGCAATCGGTATCGAAGGTCTGGATATGGCTACCACCACTCAATCCCCAGCACTTCTGCTCATCTGGTGTAACATGAATCTTCTCGTACATGTCTACGCTACCATCTCTACGGCAAAGGAAGCCCACGTTATAGAGGGAATCGTCCTTAAGATAAGGCATACTACCCGTGATGATATTGATGTTGTAACTGATGGCCAACTCGCGGAAACGGTCACGGATTTCTTCGGTATACTGCGCCATCTTTCGGATGCTCTGCGCCTCACCCAAGTCGTTGAAACGAGCCATCAAAGGCGCATTGAAATACTCTGGGAAGAGGATAAAATCGCTCTTGTAATCGCTCACAGAATCTACGAAGAACTCAACCTGTTCGAAGAGGTCATCCACCGAAGCGTATGGGCGCATCTGCCACTGTACCAATCCGATTCGCACGGTTGGCTTTCTATCTACATAAGAATCCGTAGGTGGCTGATAATAGATGTTATCCCACTGCAAGAGGGTGGCGCAGTGTTCGCTCTCCTCATCGCTAGGAAGATAGTTGCGGATTACGCGGCGCACGTGGAAATCATTGGAAAGCTGGAAGGTAAGAACCGGGTCATAGATTTCACGGTTTCTTACATGCTCGATATACTCCTTAGGGCGCATCTTATCGGCATACTTGTGATAGTTTGGTATACGACCGCCAAACATGATAGCCTTCAAGTTGAGCTTCTCGCAGAGTTCCTTGCGATACTCATACATACGGCGAGCCAGGCGCAAACCACGATAATCAGGGTGGATAAATACCTCGATGCCGTAAAGAATGTTTCCATTAGGATCGTGGGTATTGAAGGTTTCATTACCCGTAACCTGAGCATAGGTATGATCGCCCTTCACCATATTATAGTTAACGATGATAGAGAGCGCACAGCCCACAATCTTATCATCAACGATAATAACCACCTGTCCCTCAGGGAAGATAGTAATGAGTTTCTTTATCTGTTCTTTTGTCCAGAATACATCTGAGTCTGCGTAAATACGCTTAAACGACTTGGCGAGCTGGTCATAATCCTCCATGTGGAGGTTGCGCATGCTCACCTTTTCGATTTTTCGAGTTGGTTCCATAACAACTGTATTTTTATTATTATCTAAATCCGGCTGCAAAGATACAGCAAATTATAGATACGACAAAGAGTTTTCGCAAATAATTGACATTTACGAAAACTCTTTTCATGTATTTTACAGCAAGAAAGCCTTTTGGCTTAGAATTTAACGCAAAAACTTGGCATCTTCCTGTGGTATAGCCTCATCATGATCATCGAGATAGAGCAACTTCGTTGGATGATATTTACCACTTGCCACCGAGTATTCATCCTGGCGATAACGGGTCTGAATGCCACCGATGCCCAGCATGGTATGAAAAGCCGAAAGACTACTCTGCACCTGTTTTGACCGATTTTCTCCCAATGCCTTCAATATATTCGGATATTGTTTACTGAATCCATCAGAAGTCCAGATGATGAAAGGCACATGCAGTTCGAAATCCGAAGCCTTCGGGGCAGCATGAAGGAAGAGGCAGCGCTCATCATCAAAGATATTCTCGCCATGGTCGCTGGTATAGAGCATTGCCGATGTAGGCTGATCATATACCCCATCCGTCTTAGTCTGTACCCCCTCCCATTTCTGCAGACGTTCTACGATACCATGCAGAATATAATCGGTATATCGGATGGTATTATCGTAGGCATTCAGCAAATCCTGTCGATTCTCCGGCTTCGCTTCACTCCTGCTATCGGGCTTGAAGTAAGCGAAGCTCCTTGGATAGCGCTCCTGATAATTGAAGTGCGAACCATAGGTATGAAGCACCACGAAGAGTTTACGATAACGGTAATGGTAATGGGCAGACGAGGAAGCATCAGCCAATGGCAATATCTCATCCAGTTTCTGCAACAGATCCTCATCATAATGGTTGCCTTGCGAAGCATCCTCTTTCTTCAGGAAATAATGCTCATCAGCCTGTTCTCCCAGAAAATCGATAAACGAATGGTTGGGCTGTTGGTTGCTGATAAACACAGTATGGAATCCGGCTTCCTTAAATGCCGCCAGGATGCCTTTCTCATGAAAAAGTCGCTCAAAATCCTCGGCTGATGCAGCAGACAGAAGCATCGGAACACTCTTATGAGTGGTATTACTCTGCGTTGTCACATTCGGGAAAGCTTTGATACCCGGTGTCTTGGAAAGCAGAGGATTGGTATTCCGAGGATAGCCGTAAAGACTGAAATTATGAGCTCGTGCCGTCTCTCCTACTACCATCACATACACCTCGGGAGCCGTGGCAGAATGCTCACTCCTGGCATCAAACCTAAAATCCCGGCTTGCTTCCCTGTAATTCTCTGAAGCCGCATTACGCTCGAAAGCAAGATAGAGATTATAGCAGATATTGACAGGATAAAGCTGATTGCGCATACGGTAACCATCCACCACCAGATAGCTTGCCAGCAGACAGAACAGTCCTATAGCCCCAATCTGCATTGCCCAATGGCGAACTCTCTGCTGGAAAGAAACCGACAACCGGCTATCTCTTCTGATATTGACACCCCCCAGGATAAGCAAAGGCAAATAAACCACAAACACACCTACCACGGCTGGTGCCAGATTATCGAGCAGCTCCATCGCTTCACCGGGATTGGTAGTTACGAGATTCAGAAACATATCTACTGCTATCACTCCCGTTCCGAAAAGATAAAGCAATACCAGCTGGAACGCAGCGAAAAAGACAAAGATAAATGCCCACCATATCATCTTACCAGGACGCTTAGCCACAGAAAAGAACAACATATACAGCGACAAAGGCAGCAACACGTTGACACCACATGCCCACGGAGCCAAGCACTCGGTATAACACAAGGCTATATTAGGCAACAGCAATGCCACCACAGCATAAACATACAGGAATTGCCCCGATGACACCTTATTATATATATAGGATAAACGATTCATTCTTCTCTTGTATTAAAACGCTTCATTGATATTGAAGAGGAAACCAGACTGCCCCGACTTACCGAATCCATAATCCAGACGTACATTCACATTCTTCTTAAATTCCCAGCGATAACCTACACCGGCATTCGGCAAAATCTGTTTAGAGCGCAATGCCGAGAATTTCGGGAAGATGGTTCCTGCTCCAACCCACACTACGATGCCATTACGCTTCCATACATGTTGGCGCAACTCAACCGTAGCTTCCAGAGAATGTTTATCGCGATAACGGCCTTCATAATAGCCACGCATGGAATGAGTACCACCCAATTCAGCCATCATACCCCACGAAGGATTACCAAAGTTGAGGTTAGCCCCAATGTCCTCGGCAAGAACCGTTCCCTTACCCAGTCGCTGATAGGCATCAAAACGAAATGCCGTCGTACTGAAGGCATAATCATTTCCCAAAAATCTAGGTCTGAACATCTGATTGATATTCAGACAGATACCACGATGTGGATTCGTAAGATTATCTCTGTTATCATATACCAGAGAAACACCAGCTCCAACATTCCAAGTATGCTGATCCATGCCTTGCAGTAATTCCGGATGCTCAATATGTTTACCTATTACATAGTCATAACTCGCCATCGGTCCGATATAGAAATTATCTGCTACACGAAACAGGAAGCTAACTTCAGCCTGAGCCTGCCAACGCTTCATGTCACTCTTATTGGCATCGTTATCGCCCATCTCATAGCCTATTCCCCAAAAATCAGAGGGAAAAGAATAGAAATAAAGGTGATAATCGATGCGATATCTTCCTTTAGGAGCAATATGGTTACCACGGACCCCCAACATGTAGAAACCAACAGAACTGACATCACCATAAAGCGAGACATTAGAAGGAGGAAGAATACTGTCATTCGGATCAGTACGGTATAGTCCTGCTGCCACCAATCCCAATCCAAACTTGGTATCAGAGGCATAATGAGGGCCACCTATCACACTAAAATCGAAACGCTTATGCTTCTTGTTTTTGTTGGAATCATTAAAGTAGTCAAGAATCCGGTTCACCCATGATTTCCCGGCATGTAAAGTCGTCGTATCCATCTTCTCTGCAGATGAGATACTATCGGTTACAGAAGGCTCAGAGGCATAGCTGCCCAATGCCAACATCATAATAAGTATTGTCAGAATATGCTTCATTTTGTCGATTTTATTATTTTAATACACCAATGCTACATTATCAATCCACAAGGTATTGCCTGGAGTTCCGATATAGGCTCCACCATCGGATGAGGAGAACTGAAGAATCAGATGAGTAGGTGTTTCGTTAGCACTCGCCCATCCTACTTCTTTTACCGGCACACTCTTACCCTTGCTGTTACGGGCATAGTCAGTGGATCGCAGTCCCATAGTAGCAGCCTGATAACCTGCCATGTGGCGGATATCGCCATAATGGATTGTATAGGTAGCATCTTCCACCCATCTATCGGTACTCTTTCCGAATCTGACTACCATCGTACCCACACGTTTAGCTGTTATATTTCCCTTAGCATCTTCATGCCGTTTCTGCAGATAGAGCACAGCTATAGCATGATCTCGACCTGCAACCGTAGAGGCTCCGCTAAATCCATTCTGCTTGATACGATTGGCTGCATTAGGAAAAGAAGTCTTATAATCAAAGCGCAAAGCCTTAGGACGTGCGGTGAATGGTATACCCCAATTGATGGCTTTAGGACCATCCTTGGTACTTGTTATCGGTTCACGAACATCACCCAGAAAGAGAGAACCGGCAGCCAAGACCTTGATATTGATGAGTCCCAGCACTTTTACTTTCTCAATATGGGTTACCAGTTTGGCACAATATCCACTACCATGTTTATCACGAAACACAGAGTTATTCGTCTTATAGATGCCCGATACATGTGCCAGGACATTAGAGGAACCCCAAGGCGAACCACCCTTATTGGTATAAGGAATATTACCATTGATAGTCATATTAGGTCCAACGGCATAAACTTTTTTCTGATTTCCTCCAATAATGCCTGATTCTTTGATATTCCTGATTACCCAGTGGTCCATATTACCATATTTAAAAGGAACCACCTTTTCCTGTCCCTTAACGGGAAGGCACGACAAAGTAGCAACCGCCATAACGATGCCTGATTTTATTATTTTCTTCATATCTGTTTCTTTTATATATCATTAAGGCTGCAAAGATAGAAAAATATTTTCTAGTTTTCAGTTTTCTTCGACATAAAGCATAAAAAATTAAGAAATAATAATATATTTACTGCATTTTAATTGCCATAAAACCAAAAAGTCCTGCATTTGCTGTTATAAACAAATACAGGACTCCTGATTCAATATACAAAACAGAATCTCTTGCACCGGTTACAATAGAGACATGCACCGGTTACAATAAAAACATGTTCCGATTACTCCAAAAGCTATTATCGGTTTGAATACATATTATCGTAATACTTCTGGTAATCACCCGATGTTACATTATCCATCCATTCCTGGTTCTCGAGATACCATTTTACGGTTTCCTCGATACCCTCCTCAAACTGGAGAGATGGCTCCC
>OOBB01000235.1_pt1 | contig 34265 bp, 27 predicted proteins | sample 1671661 | NCBI WGS metagenome assembly OOBB01 (sample SAMN06348179, study PRJEB24527) | human gut metagenome | biome: human gut; feature: ankylosing spondylitis patient; material: feces | host: Homo sapiens | place: China | collected 2015-10
AAAATCGCTTCAAAAATAAAGGCAAATCTTGAACTTCATAAAAGTTTAGACGACTTCTTGTAAGTAACCATAAGAATACAGAAGAAATATGCTATACTACTTATTCCGCTTTTTAGAGCAGTTTGGTGTGTCGGGTTCGGGCATGTGGTCCTACATCTCGTTCCGTGCCTTGTTGGCACTCATATTCGCCTTGATTATCTCGGCATGGTTTGGCGAATACTTTATTAAATGGATGAAACGTCACAATATTAGCGAAACGCAGCGTGACGCTTCGATCGACCCCTTTGGCGTAAAGAAAATTAATGTGCCCTCAATGGGTGGCATTATCATTATAGTGTCCATATTGGTGCCTTGTCTGTTGTTGGGCCGACTGCGCAATATTTACCTTATACTCATGATGGTCACTACTGTGTGGCTGGGTATGTTGGGATTTCTTGACGACTACATCAAGATATTCAAACACAATAAGGACGGTTTAGCAGGTCGTTATAAAATAGTGGGACAGGTGTTGTTGGGCCTCTTTGTGGGGTTGACGCTTTATCTGAGTCCTGATGCAACGATACGCGAAAACATTGAGACACAACGACAAGGCAATCACGTTGAAATTGTACACAAGAGTCAGCCTGTTAAGAGCACCAAAACGACGATACCTTTTGTCAAGGAAAATAACTTTGACTATGCTACGTTGGTAAGCTTCTGTGGAAAATACAAGAGACAAGCTGGTTGGATATTGTTCGTATTGGTAACGATATTTGTAATCACAGCTGTATCGAATGGTGCCAACCTCAACGACGGTATGGATGGTATGGCGGCTGGTAATTCCGCTATCATATTCATCGCTCTGGGCATACTGGCTTATGTGTCAAGTCACATAGAGTTTGCCTCTTACTTGAACATCATGTATGTGCCAGGGTCGCAAGAGTTGGTTATCTTTACTTGTGCCATGGTGGGCGCTTTGATAGGTTTCCTATGGTACAATGCTTATCCTGCTCAGATATTTATGGGCGACACAGGGTCGTTGGCCATTGGTGGCATTATAGCCGTATTGGCCATTATCATTCACAAAGAGTTGCTCATTCCTATTTTGTGCGGTGTGTTCTTGCTTGAGAGCTTGAGCGTTATACTCCAAGTAGAATGGTTCAAACTTGGCAAGCGCAAGGGGCGCAAGCAGCGTATCTTTAAGCGCACTCCCATTCACGACAACTTCCGCGTATTGCCCTCGCAGCTCGACCCCGACTGCAAGTATCTTTGCAAGTGGCCGCGTGGCGCATGGCATGAGTCAAAGATTACGGTGCGCTTCTGGATTACCACTATTTTGTTGGCAGCCCTTACGATTATTACTTTGAAGATTAGATAAACACTCAACTATTATAAAAAATGAAATTAGTTGTTTTAGGTGCTGCAGAGAGCGGTGTGGGTGCTGCTATCTTAGCACAGCAAAAGGGATATGAAGTGTTCGTTTCGGACATGGGCAGCATTAAGCCTCATTATAAAGAAATGCTCGATGCCCACCACATTCGTTGGGAAGAAGGGCATCACACAGAGACCGAAATCCTCTCGGCTGATGAAGTTGTGAAGAGTCCGGGTATACCCGAAACGGCTCCTATGGTGTCACGTCTCATCGCACGAGGTACGCCCATACTGAGCGAAATAGAGTTTGCAGGTCGTTACACCGATGCACGTATGATTTGCATTACGGGTAGCAATGGCAAGACGACTACTACGTCTCTTATCTACCATATACTCAAGAAGGCGGGTGCTGATGTAGGTTTAGCAGGAAATATTGGTCATAGCTTAGCTCTTCAAGTGGCTGAGGCTCCGCATAGCACTTACGTGATAGAACTATCATCGTTCCAACTTGACAATATGTACGACTTCCGTGCTAACATAGCCGTGTTGTTGAACATTACCCCCGACCACCTCGACCGCTATGATTTTAAGATGCAAAACTACGTTGACTCGAAAATGCGCATCTTACAAAATCAAACGGCTGATGATACTTTCGTTTATTGGCGTGAAGACGAACACGTGCCATACGAATTGACGAAGTATGCGGTAGAAAGCCGTAAATGTGGCTTCACTGACGAGTTGCAGCCCGATGCAGCAGGTTATGCCCATGAGGGAAAATTTGTGGTAAATGCTCCCGTACATTTCGAGATGCCTTTGGCTGAACTCTCTTTGCCTGGTCGTCATAATTTGCGCAACTCTTTGGCTGCTGCCATTGCTTGTTTGGCTTATGGCATTCACCCTGAAGTCGTGCGCGAAGGGTTGTCAGACTTTCCCGGAGTAGAACATCGCTTAGAGAAGGCAGGCACAGTGAAAGGCATTCACTTCGTTAACGACTCAAAAGCAACTAACGTTGATGCTTGCTATTGTGCACTTGAAAGCATGAAAACTCCCGTAGTACTCATCTTGGGCGGCAAAGACAAGGGCAATGATTACTCACAAATCATTCCATTCGTTAGAGAAAAGTGCCGTGCTTTGGTATTTATGGGCGTTGATAATAGCAAGTTGCACGCTAACTTTGACAATTTGGGCCTACCCATAGCCGACACGCATTCGATGAGTGAGTGTATGCAGGAGGCTGTAAAGTTAGCCCAACCAGGTGACACTGTATTGCTCAGTCCTTGTTGCGCCAGTTTCGACTTGTTCAAAAACATGGAAGACCGTGGTGAACAATTCAAGGCGTGGGTAAAGCAGTTCTGAGTTTATTGAGTTTAATAAGTTTATTGGGTTTAATAAGTTTATTGAGTTTAATAAGTTTATGAGTTTAATAAGTTTATTGAGTTTAATAAGTTTATTGGGTTTAATAAGTTTATTGAGTTTAATAAGTTTAAGAGTTTAATAAGTTTATGAGTTTGGTGGGGCTTATTAAACCTATTAAACTCATTAAACTTATTAAACTCATAAAAAAAATATCTCCCATGGGATTTTTTTCGAAAAAAAATAAGGTAGAGCCTACAGCAGAGCCAATGGTTGATGAGGCAAGCCCAGAGGTAGCTGCCCCTGAGGTGGTCCCTTCATCATCGGCTGGCGAGGTGAGTGCTCAAGCCGAGAAGCGCCCCCATCGCTCAATCGGTGCCCTTTTCATGGGCGATAGAGTAATATGGGTGGTGTACTTCTTTTTGTGCATTATATCACTTATTGAAGTGTATAGTGCAGCCAGTACGTTGGCCTATAAGAGTGGTCGCTTTTGGGACCCTTTGGTCAAGCAAGCCCTATTCTTAGCAGCAGGCACATTGGTGGCCTTGGTTATCCACCGCATACCCTGCCGAATGTTTAAGGCACTCCCCATATTGTGTTGGCCACTTTCGTTGCTGCTATTGAGTATCACATTAATGGGAGGTAGCACCAACGGCGCTTCCCGTTGGATAGATTGGGGTTTTGTACAGTTTCAGCCCTCAGAGATAGCTAAGGGTTCGGTAGTGTTGTCCGTTGCACTTATACTTTCGCGTTTGCAACGTGAGGGAGGGGCAGACCGTAGAGCTTTCAAAATTATCATGATTGTACTCGGTTTCCCTTTGGCACTTATTGTAACTGAAAATCTTTCAACGGCAGGCTTGCTCTTTGGCGTAGTGTTTATTATGATGTTTATAGGTCGTGTGCCGCTTACGCAATTGGGTAAACTTTTGGGTGTAATAGCGCTTATCGGCACAGTCGTGGGGGTGCTTACCTTCTTTTCGACCGACGTGCCAGGTTTGCACCGTTTAGAAACGTGGAAGCATCGTGTCGAAACGCACATATCAGGCGATGAAAATAGTCGTGATGACGACCCTGCCACCTACGATATAGACAAAGGAGCACAAGTGGCGCATGCCAATATTGCCATAGCATCGAGCAATGGTATAGGTCGTATGCCAGGCAACTCTGTGCAACGTGACTTCTTGAGTCAAGCCTTCTCCGACTTCATCTTTGCGGTGATAATAGAAGAGATGGGGTTATGGGGCGCGGCCATTGTGGTCTTCCTATACATAATACTCCTCTTCCGAGCGGGGCGCATCGCGAGTCGATGTGAACGTAATTTCCCTGCCTTCTTAATTATGGGCTTAACCTTACTACTCGTTTCGCAGGCGATACTCAATATGATGGTGGCCGTAGGTTTGTTCCCTGTGACGGGGCAGCCTTTACCCCTCATAAGCCGTGGTGGTACGTCAACGCTTATTAACTGTGCTTATATTGGTATGATACTCAGTGTGAGTCGTTATGCTAAGCAAACGGATCACCCTGTTCATACGCAGTTTGACGGTCCTATGACCGATATCAAACATACGGAAGAACGACGGAAGGTAAAACGCTAAACTGCAATTTATCGTTTACAAAAACAGAGAATGCATTATCAATAGTTGATAATGCATTCTCTGTCTTTTTGTTTTTAATTTTGGTCGTAAGCGTGCTTAGGATAGTCAACGGTGTAGTGAAGACCGCGGCTCTCTTTGCGTTCAAGCGCTTGACGCGTGATGAGATAGCCCACGTTGATCATGTTGCGAAGTTCGCAAATGTCGCGTGTTGCCTTCACCTTCTTGTAGAGCTCTTCCGTCTCCTCGTACAAGAGATCGAGACGCGTCCAAGCACGTTTCAGACGAAGGTCAGAACGTACAATGCCTACGTAAGCTGACATCACCTGTTCTACTTCTTTGACATCTTGAGCGATGAGCACCTTCTCTTCGTTCGTAAGCGTACCCTTATCGTTCCATTCAGGCACCTTGTCATTGAATGTGTACTTGTCAATATTCTCGATAGAGTGCTTAGCGGCAGCGTCGGCATAGACCACAGCCTCGATGAGAGAGTTGCTCGCCAAACGGTTGCCACCGTGCAGTCCAGTGCATGAACATTCACCCACGGCATACAAGCGGTTGATAGACGAACAAGCGTTTAAGTCGACCTTGATACCCCCACAAAGGTAGTGGGCACAAGGTACAACGGGAATGTATTGCTTTGTAATGTCGATGCCAATAGAAAGACACTTCTGGTAGATGTTGGGGAAGTGGTGCTTCGTCTCCTCAGGGTCTTTGTGGGTTACGTCCAAGCAAACGTGGTCAAGACCATGAATCTTCATTTCCTTATCAATGGCACGTGCTACGATGTCGCGTGGCGCGAGTGAAAGACGTTTGTCGTACTTCTGCATAAACTCCTCGCCATTGGGTAAACGGAGAATACCGCCATAGCCGCGCATGGCCTCGGTGATGAGGTAAGCAGGGTGCTTCTCGCGCGGATTGTAAAGGGCTGTGGGGTGGAATTGAATGAACTCCATGCCTTCAACGGTAGCTTTAGCACGGTAGGCCATAGCGATGCCGTCGCCTGTGGCAATCTCGGGGTTCGTTGTCGTGGCATATACGGCACCACAACCGCCTGTGCAGAGTACGGTGACACGTGATAGGAAGGTGTCAATTTTCTGTGTGTCGGGGTCGAGTACGTAAGCACCATAGCATTCAATGTCGGGCGTGCGGCGTGTTACCTCAATGCCCAAGTGGTGTTGTGTAATGATCTCAACGGCGAAGTGATTTTCAAGTACCGTGATGTTGGGGTCGCGACGCACGGCTTCAATCAGTCCGCGCTGAATTTCGAAGCCTGTATCGTCGGCATGATGTAAGATGCGGAACTCAGAGTGGCCACCTTCGCGGTGAAGGTCGAAAGTGCCGTCTTCCTTCTTATCAAAGTTTACACCCCACTTAACCATGCGCTCAATGCCTGCGGGTGCATTTTTTACTACTTGTTCAACAGCACGAGGATCGGATATGTAGTCGCCTGCTATCATCGTATCTTTGATGTGCTTCTCAAAGTTGTCAATCTTCAAGTTCGTCACAGAAGCTACACCGCCTTGAGCTTTGGCCGTGTTAGCCTCTTCGATTGAAGTTTTGCAGACGAGGGCCACCTTACCTTTGCCCGAGGCGGCCACCTGGAGGGCGTAACTCATTCCAGCAACGCCAGAACCAATTACTAAAAAGTCGAATTTGCGTATCATCGGTATGTTCGCTAATTTGCCGCGAAATTACAAAATGTTCATTGAAAATAAAAGGCAACTAAATGGAAATGCGTATATTTGCATATAATTCAAACGTTTTGTTAGTTATGGCTACGCTTACTCTCGATCGCAATGAGGCGATAAAAACGGACTTCATCAACCTAATAAATAGTGCTACCGATATGGGCGCACTCGAAAAACTTTACAAACAGGCTAAGAAGGCTTTGTCTGCATCTACTACTGCTAAAGTTCAGGAAGAGGACGGAGATAGCAAGGAGTATATCCTTGCTGGACTTGCTGAGGCTTGTAGAGAAATGAAGTTGGCAAGACAAGGTAAATTAAAAGGACGACCCGCAAGAGAATTGCTCAATGAATTATAATATAATTACTTATAGGAAATTTGATAAAGAACTTAAGCGTTTGGCAAAACGCTATAAGTCTCTTAAGAAGGATTATGCAGATTTCCTTAATGATCTTGAACGTAATCCTATTGCAGGAGTCACACTTTCGAATGGTTGTCATAAAATTAGAATGAAAATTAGTTCTAAACAGAAAGGCAAAAGTGGTGGTGCTCGTGTTATAACTTGTATTGTCGATATTGACGAAAATACAAGAGAAGTATTTACAACCGATTATTACTCAATATTTTATAGATAATAAGTCAGAAATATGGTTGTTATTTTTAATTGCACATTCTAAAAGGTGAAGATTTAACGCTTTTATTGATTATTAACTCAAAAAGGACATCAACTTGGGTCGTTTCTTCTCTTTTCCTTGCTATTCGTTTCCGATATTCCACTTTTGTTTTGGTCTATCTCATATGTACTGCAAAGGTATTGATTTTTGTTTGATATTGCTCCTTGCTTGCTCCTTGTCGTAGATTAATTTTCACACAGGAATTTTTGTTCTCTTTCTATAGGGGCTTGAAACAATCCATTTATTGGAAACAATTAAAGACGGAGCTGGTTTGCCCCAGTGCTTTTTAAGAAACAGGGCAATTATTTTATCTCCACAAAGGCTCTTGTTCCCAATTATGAGGAAAGCCTAATAAACGAGTTCTTACTGATGGGTATTTCGATAAAAGCTGCTTGAAATCTGCAACAAAAGTGTTGCCCATAGAAATGGAGTTAAGCCAATACACCACATAGCAGAGTTGCGGATAAAGTGTTTGTTCACGGAACGAGAAATCCGTAATCCATGTGTTTGGCATACGCATAGGCATCATTGGCTTGACAGGAAAGACCCGATTTGACAGTCTTGAATGATGGGCGCAGCAATTACGAAGTACGGGTCTGGGTACGGATTAAAAGGCTAAGTGATTATTTCCAGTCATTTAGCCTTTTTAATTATCTAATTTTTCCCCACATTTTCCCCACAGCTGTCTATTTATATATTTTAGAAACATATTTTTCCGTAAAGTTATGTACCTTTGTCGGCAAATAAAGATATTCTCGTCAAACAAATATAAGAGGAGTTCTATAAATTAAAATATTGTAGTACAGTTGTTTATATGGTTCCAAGAGCGTAAATTTGCAGAAAATAAGAATTTTATAATGAACAAGTTATCCCGATACCGTAAGCTTCGTTATAATCAACTATTTGAGTCAGAGAATCGTGAATTGCGTTTGAATGAAATGGGCAATCCTCTTGAAGTGTTGTCTCAGTATGTTGATTTTGAGATCTTTCGTCCTACTCTTGAATCAGCCCTTTTTACCGGAGAGCGCAAAAGTAATGCCGGTCGTCCGCCGATAGACTGTGTGCTGATGTTCAAGGTCTTGTTTCTTCAGCGTTATTATGGTTTGAGTGACCATCAGATAGAGTATCAGATAGTTGACCGTACGAGTTTCCGCAAGTTTCTTGGTATTGAATGTGTTGACGATGTTCCTGACGAGAAGACGGTGTGGAAGTATCGCGAACTCCTGACAAATACAGGCGTTTATGACAAGCTTTTTTCGGAATTTCATAGTTTCATGGAAAGTAAGGGTCTGCAATTCAATGAGGGTCGCATCATTGATGCCAGTTTTGTTATTGCCCCTCGCCAACGTAACACCCGTGATGAAAATGAGCAGATAAAACAGGGAGCGGGTGATAAGTTGTGGAATGACAATCCCCACAAGAAGTGCCACAAGGATGTAGATGCCCGCTGGACAAAGAAGCGTGATGAGACTTTTTACGGCTACAAGCAGCATACTAAAGTTGAGAAACGCAATAAGATCATACTTTCTTATGATACCACGTCGGCAGAAGTGCATGATTCCAAAGGCTTTGAAGGACTGCTGGATGAAAAAGACGAAGGCAAGGACTTGTATTTGGACGCCGGTTATGTCGGACAAGAGGAGATTGTAAAACAGCATAAGATGAATCCGATAATTTGCGAAAAGGGCTACCGTAACCGTCCGCTTACCAAGGAGCAGAAATCAGACAATAGGAAAAAATCCAAGACACGTTGCCTTGTCGAGCATGTATTCGGGTTTGAGGAACAAACCATGCGTGGACTTGTGGTGCGTACAGTAGGGCTTATTCGTGCTAAAGCCAATGTAGCATTCACCAGTCTTGTGTATAACATCAGTCGTTACACGCAAATAATCAGGCTGAAACCTGAGTTGTTGGGGTGAATTATGCCTGCACATCCAATTTTTACAACAAACACAAGTTAATTATTGTAAAAATCGGGGGGGGTAGAAAATATTCGCTAAATTTGCAAGACTAAAGCTCACAAATTGGGCAGTTAAAGAGTTCTGCTGTCTGATACAAGAGGATAAATTGAATTGATAGAACTCACCATAAATAATATAAACATGGAAAAAAACAGAAAAAAACAAATCGTAGTTTTGAGTATAGCTTTAGTTTGCATTTTCATCTTGGTATTTTCATTGTTCCATAAATCAGCGACAAAAGATAGCGCAAATCCTCCTTTAACAAATGTTTTGACTGATAGCATTTCTCAAATTGTCTCAGCTTGTCCTGGCGAAATTGGTGTGGCGGTTATTGTTAATAACAGAGATACGGTTAAGGTCAATAATAAGAGTGTTTATCCTATGATGAGTGTGTTTAAGGTTCATCAGGCATTAGCTCTTTGTAATGACTTTGACAATAAAGGAATTTCACTTGATACCTTAGTAAATATAAATAGGGATAAACTTGACCCAAAGACTTGGAGTCCTATGCTGAAAGATTATTCAGGGCCAGTCATATCATTGACAGTGAGAGATTTGCTGCGTTATACTCTTACTCAGAGTGACAACAATGCAAGCAACCTTATGTTTAAGGATATGGTTAATGTCGCTCAAACAGATAGTTTTATAGCCACACTCATTCCTCGTTCAAGTTTTCAGATAGCTTATACGGAAGAGGAAATGTCGGCTGACCATAACAAGGCTTACTCTAACTATACATCTCCTCTTGGTGCTGCAATGTTGATGAATCGTTTGTTTACTGAAGGTCTTATCGATGATGAGAAACAAAGTTTCATTAAGAATACGTTAAAAGAATGCAAAACAGGTGTAGATAGGATAGCAGCTCCACTTCTTGATAAAGAAGGGGTTGTTATAGCGCATAAGACAGGTTCAGGTGATGTTAATGAAAATGGTGTTCTTGCAGCTCACAATGATGTTGCCTATATATGTCTGCCTAATAATATCAGTTATACCTTAGCGGTATTTGTTAAGGATTTCAAGGGAAATGAATCACAAGCGTCACAATATGTTGCGCATATATCAGCTGTAGTATATTCTTTATTAATGCAAACTTCAGTAAAATCTTAAACTGCACTTGCTTTGATAATTAATGATAAACAATCTAAAAGCACTCTAATCGTTATCGGAGTGCTTTTAGATTACTAATCAAATTGCTTCTATTATAATTTGAATCCTCTACTTTTTCTTTCTTCCTGTTGCGGCACTCTTGCTCCATATCTAAGCCTGTGCCATTGCTCCCTGAACCAGTCGGCAATCGGCTTCCTGTTTATTGTCAGGTTCAGCCTGCTTTCATCGTCAGGGTCATTTTCCACCCTTAAAATATCATCCTTTATATCAAAGTTCCGCCTGTGTTGCTCGGAATAGATTTTACCGCTACATTTCAGGGCTTCTTTTTTGACTATAAGACTTTCAGTCATTTCTTTAGAGAATCCCAGCATGGCACAAAACTTTTCCATGCGCAGCATTTCCCTGAACATCGGAAACCACCTGAAAGCCTTGTCTATGATTCTGGCGAGCCGTGACAGTTCTTTTTCTTTCATGTCAAGTTCCTGCCTGTGCATTTCTCTGAGATTGTGGATTTGCGTATCATGCTGTTTCTGCATCTGCTGTACTTGGCTCTGCAATTTTTCAATATTGGTGTTCCGTTTTGAAACCTCGTCTTGCAGTTTTTCGTTGGCACGTTCCAGTTCTTTCAGTTTTCCACTCCCGAAAAGAGAAGCAACTCCACTAGTTATGGCTGTCGCTGCCGTGGTGGCTGTCTTCTTTAACTTGTCAGTGCGTATTTCTGATTTCACCTGTTTCAGTTCCTGCTCGGCAAGATTTATCTGTTCTTCTTTGTGCCGTTTGGCTGCATCCATGCGTTGCAGTTCAGCTTTCTGCTTCTCAATGATAAAGTCGTTCCGTTCCAGATGCTCCTTACCAGTGACAGCCTTTGACTGCCCGCGTTCCATCAGCAGGATGTCGGATGCAAGGGTCTGCATCTGCATCATGTCATCGTCATTGAGCTTTCGGCTCTTTCCTGTTTCGTGGTTCATCCAGTCGAAAACGATATGGGCATGATAGTTCGGCTTGAACCATCTGTCCCCGACTTTGAAGCTTTCCCTGTCTTCCGCTTCCGGCTGACCGTTCAGCCAATGCCCTTCATCCTTGTGCAGGAAGATTTGCAGCGGTGTGATTCCCCAGCGTCTTTGACACTCCTCACCGAATTTACGCACGTCTGCCAGTGTGGTGTCCGACCTGACAAGCAGCACTCCTTCACGTATGGGGGAGCATCCCGCAATCTTGACTATTTTACCGTTCTTGCCTTTGCGTTCACGCTCCTTTTCCTGCATGGCACGTCCGGTCTTTTCCTTTACCATCTGTCTGATATTGTCATAATGCATCCGCAAATCCGGACTGCCGAAGTCGGGATTTATCCACTGTTCGTTATCGGTGGATAGTTCAGGAACGACATAGATTCTGGACTCTCCGATGTGGCGCATGTATTCGGCAGTCCTCCTGTTGTGAGCCTCGCTCGATGCGATGTTGCAGGGCTTGATATGTATGCTTGATTTTGTTGCCATAGATACTTGTTTTTTGGTTTGTACTTTATTGTTTGCTTTTCCGCTGTCCGTAAACGCATGGGGTTCTTAGGGGTGCAACCCATAAGCGGAGATTGCAAAGAGAGGGTCACTCTTTGCTCTGGGTTCTCAGGGGAGAAACGCCCTGAGTGGGTCATTAGGGTAAAACCCTAATCCCCTCGGGAGAGCCCACAACTACGTAAGCGGAGCGTGTAGTTATAGTGGGCTATATCAATGGCAAGCCATTGTCTGCAAACTCCAGCCTACGGCTTCCGCTCTCCTCCGTCAGGGAGGTTTTTCATCATCGTTGCCGATTGGAGATGCACCGACCAGCACAAGGTCTAAATCGTCTATCAGTTTTTGCAGGACGGGATTCTTCTCTATCATCCGCTGGAGGATTCTCTCAGCCTCGACCAAGTGGTTGGCTGTACTCATCACCTTGCCCTCCCGTATCTGAAAGATAATCCAATCGGCTATGTCGATATGGGCTTCTTTTTGTTTCGGGGTGGCATTCCTTTCGATGATGTCCGAAACCACCACCTTACAAAAGTACATGCTCTCGGCTCGCTGTTTCCACTCGGCATAAGCATCGGCATCGGGAAAGAGAAGCACGGTTCGCCCTGACAGTACACGGAGTTTCTCTTCTCTCATCTGACTCTTACCACCCGTAGCCAGCCATACATAATCGGGGAAGATAGCAGAACCGATAACGGCACTCTTCTCGGATTCCACCAAGACCACCACCTTGTCGGGATGCGTTTTCAACAAGTGTTCCCCGAAAAGGCATTGGGATAGTTGCCAATCCTCTGCCAACACACGCTGCTTTTTCAATATGCTGTGTATCCAGTTCACTGCCGATGTCTGTCCTCCCTTGATACGGTGTCCGTCTTCGGGATTGTACTGCATCACCTTTCCCGTGCGTACCTTGCCCGTCCTGTCTATCTGCCAAAAGATAACAGAGCCGTCACGGGTAGCCCCCAAACGGTATTCCTCCAACAACCGCTTCAACACCTCTTTCGCCTTGTCGCCATAGTAGGAAGTAAGGAGTGTGAAGAGGAAACGGAAGAAATTGCTACGCTCGCTTTGCGACTTCTCCACATAGTGAGGGGGAATATAGCCGATGGCTGTCGGCTTACTTTGCTGCTTCACTTTCTTCTGCTCTGCTCTTTGCCTGTCAAAAGAGAAATCATTGGTAGTTCTGTGTTCAGGATGCTCTTGAAAATACTCTTTCGGAGTGTAGTGATACCCACAACCGCTTTCGTGGTTACATCTGCCGACCGATGGATGCAACGGCACATTATTTTCGTCCACGTAATAGACGAAAGAATGCCTGTCTCCGCATTTGGGGCAGGTATGCCGTGTTGCCGTTCCTTTATACTTCTGTAATGAATAATTGCCCATAGCTTAGTCCGTTTTTGATGGTTGATTGTCGGCTGTCCCATCCTGTCCCATTGTCCCACACTCTAAGGGTTGGGACAGTGGGACACTTGGGACACCTGCGTTTTTACTCTCTTTGCTGCGCTGGATGATACGGTTTACGGTGGACTTGCCACAATTCACCTGTGAGGCTATCTCCCTGACGGACTTGCCCGATTGGGAGAGTTGCAGAATTTGGCAATCCCTTTGGCTTGATTCATTGTCGCCCAATTTTTTCAAGTGTTCCTTTTCCGTGGAATAGCCCCTGAACACGAACTGCAAGAAAGCATCCACCTTGTCAATCTCGTAAACGATTACATTATCCGCATCATGAGAGAACGTGCCATAGCGCACTTTAAGCTGCTTCACATAGCGAAGCCCTCCGTCTTGGGCACTTTTTCCAATGGTGAACACGCTGTCAAAGAAATTGTAGAGCCGTTTGCTTCCGGCAAGGTCGTTGGATGTGATGGGACAATCCAAAGAGCGTTTGGGCGTATGTGCTAGGACAAGGATAGAGAGCGCATATCTCTTTTTGAGATTGTTCAGCTGAATCATCAGCCGTCCTGCGGCATCGCCTTTCTCCATGGCGCAACACAGGTAGGTAAGATTGTCAATGATGAAAATCTTGCAGTCGGTCTGCACAGCCATCTGTTCAATGCCGCCTATGATAGCTTCCTCAAAGTTGGCATCCAAAAGCTGGTTGCAGTCAATAGACACCCGATAGAGTTTGTCGGGAAAGGTGTAGAGCTCTCCATGCTCGTTGGTATAGCGGAGCTGGAACTGCTTTTCGGACAGTTCAAAGTCCAGATACAGCACATTGTCGGTTCGGGCGATGCGGTCGGCTATCTGCACGGCAAGGATGGACTTGCCCACGTTGGAATCGGCAAACAAGCAGGAGAGTTCCCCCTCGTACCAAAAGCTGTCCCACAGCGCACGGGGCGTAGGCAATAACGATGCTTCAAGAATGGTTTGGTTTGCCGTCTTGATATTCATCATGCCTACACTGTCGGGCATACCGTTATGCGCTTGGGATGCTTTTGTGAGGTCGCCACGTATCAGGTTGATATAGTTCTTATCCTCTTCCATATCATTCACCAGTTACGTGGGTTGGGCTTGCGACGGTGGGAAGAGGATAAGGACTTGTTCAGTTCCTCGTCTGACAACGGTATGGGATTCTTTCGGGCGGTTTCCAGCCACTTGTCCAGTTCGTCACGGTAAAGGCAATAGCGTTTGCCGGGCTTGGTGGCAGGGATTGTCCCTTCTGACAGTTTCATGTAGAGCGTACCCTTAGGGATACCTAAATACTCTGCTGCCTCGTCCACAGACATGGGCACGTGGGTGTCCACCGTTTTGGCATTGTTCACACTGCGCTGCTCGGCGAGCAGGCTTTTCAGGCTCATCACTTCGTCTCGAAGCTGAGCGACAACCTCGGGGAGGTCGTTGAAGGTAAGAATTGATTTTTCCATTCGCGTACTCGTCTCTTTTGTAAGACTTGGCGCAAAGGACTGAAATGATATATCCGTGAATATCTCCACGACACGTCATTGCAAAATAATTCCCGAATAATTAAGCCCAGCCATAAATGACGGGTAAAATTACTCGGGAAACGATGTAAAACAGGCGGTTATGAGTTACCGGATGGTTGTCGTTGGTGTCGTGATTATCCTAATTCCGCACATAATCCTCGGGATAGTGGAAATCAAGTTTGCCGTTTTCGGGTTCATCAATGGGAATTTCCGTCTTTAACGGCTCTACCTTGAAATTCTTGATGGTTGATAAGTCTGTATCAGCAAACGATTTCGGGAAAAGGGCTTTGATGAACTTGGCACGGTTATCCCCATTGTAGTATCTCTTGTACAGGAAACGCTCAGAGATATTCCATACGAAGTGACGGAGTGGAATGTTGTTGATGTCTTTGGTAAACGGTCTTTGTATGGGCTTCGGGGTATAAGTGTTAAGATTCATCCATTTGTCCACCTCAGTACAGATGTGGTTCACGGTTTCTTGGTCGGCAATGCGAGGCAGGTAATAATGGCAATACTCCATGACCATGCGGATGCGCTCTTCCTTTTCCCGTTGCTCTCTGCTTGCGTAATTGGCACGGTTCTTTTCGTGAAGATCCGGGGCGATAGTAAGCTCTATCGGTTGTGTTTGGATAAGTGTCTCTTCTTTTGTCGGGGATGATTCGGGTACAGGCTCAGGGACTGATGTAGGTCCAGGCACAGATGTGGCTTCTTCAAGTGTATTTTGTGACAGTTCTTCCTGCACCTCTATGGCTTCGGCAATCGTTTCTTTCTTGCCGAACTTGATTTTGTAGATTTCGTATGTATCAAAGATAAGTGTCTGAAAGGAGAGATAGAGCAACCATCCCAACAGGTTACAGCATACGAATACTATCCACCTGACAAAGTTGTCTTGGTTGAAGCTGTCCGCTATTACCAGCGTGGCAATGGAAGATATTAGGACGATGGCGAAGCCGACAAAGCCCAAGATGATGTATTTGTCCTTGATTGATGATTCCATATTTCGTTGAGAGATTGAATGTTCCTGTATTATTTTGTGCAAAGTTAATGCTATTTTTCCCAATTACTGCCCGTTATTTGCGGTTAGAACGGTCTTTTTCAATGTATTTCACGAAATGTCATCATATCATACTCTGTTTCATACTCTGAGGGGCTTATAAATGGTGGCATCAAGCCAAAAACATAGAGGGGCGATTATAGCCTTGTAGCCATAACCGCCCCTCTGAATACCTGTCAATGTGAGACATTTATGCCTCCTTGCGCTTCAAGGTTATCTTGTCCACCACCTGACACATCTGCTGCGCTGCTATCTTGGAATAGATTTGTGTGGTGGTAATGTTCTTATGTCCGAGATAGGCTTGGATGACAGCCATGTCCGTTCCCATTTCCACGTGCAGGCTTCCGAAGCTGTGGCGGGTACAGTGAAAGGTGATTTTCTTGGTTATCCCTGCTGCCGTGAGCCACCGTTGGAGTGGTCCTTGCAGCATCTTGTCCTTGAAATCCTCAAAGATAAGTCCCTCGCCCCGTTCTCCCAGCAGTCCATAGGCTTCATCACTGATGGGGTTATGCACTATTTCTTTGGTTTTCTGCATACGGGTGGTAACGAACATCCTGCCGTTGGTGTATGGTTGTATCTGCTGCCACGTGAGCTGTCTGATGTCGCTCTTTCTCAGTCCCGTAAGACAGGCGAAAAGAAAAGCTTTTTTCAAGACCTCCTCCTCACAGGGTGTTTCGGCAAGCCGTATCAGTTCCTCTTGGCTCAAATGCTCCCTGATGGTGGGAATGCACTCGATGCGGTCTAAGAAGCCGTTTGGGTTCTCCTTTATCTTCCTGTCACGGTAAGCGGTGTGCAGCACGGCACGGAAAGTTGACCAATAGCCTGCTGCGGAGTTGATGTGCAGCTTTTGGTTGGTGTGGATGGATTGGGGTGCATCAAGCAGGTATTCCATGAACTTGCGGCACAAATCCACATCCACCTCCTCAAAGGTGCATTTGCCGTTCACGAACCGCTGGAAATGCTTGTATACGTGCTGCCACTTGATATTCTTGCGGTCAGCCAGTCCTTTGAAATAGGCAAGGAAATCGCCCTTCATCTTGGTCTTGTCAAAAAAGCCGTTGTTTTCATTGAAAATGGCTTCGTAGCGCTGGTTGCGCAGGATGACCGCTTTCTTCATCATGCGTGCGTTGAAGTCCCGTTCCTGCTGGTTTGCAGGTTTGGCGAAGATGTAAATTCCTAAGGCTTCACGTGTAATCACTCTCATGGTGACATTGTCACGGTAGCCGGGATAGTAGTCAAGGCATAGTGAATACTGTGTCCCGTTCTTAATCTTGCGCTTACGCAAGGTAACTGTTTTGCATTTACTCATAATAATTATGTTTTAATTGGTTGTATACATTTTGGAGTTGTATCCATGTTTCCGATGGCAAAGGAACAACGTGAAATATCCGTGAATACCTCCACGATACATCATTTTGAAATAATTTTCGATAATCCCGATTTTTCACGGTTATTTGTTCCTTTCAGCCATGACACGCTCCACATCTGAGCGCAAAAGCAGGTTTTTCACACCCACCTTTATCTTTTCGATGTGCTTCACCTTGACGATATGGCAGATGTTGGCTGACGAAAGACCATAGATTTGCTGCACCTGCTCAACGGTATAGTAGCGTTCATCGTTCACAAGGTCAGTTCTGCGGAGTTCGTTCAAATGTGATTTGGAGTAATAGGTACGCCCGTACTCTCTTTTAGTGGGTATCTTATGGCGATAGGTGTAGGCACGGAGTGCGGTCGGCTTCATGCCGAACAGTTCCTCCACCTCCTCGGTCAGTAGCCAGTCGGTAATTTCGCTAATATCAACTGCCACACCGAAAAACTCGTCAATATGCTTCTTGCTGTAATAGTTCTTTCCTGCGATACGGCAGATGGGGATATGGTTACGCTTGGCGGAAGTGTAAAGCCATGACTGCTTTACCTTAAAAAGGGACATCACCTCCTCGCCCGAATAGAAGTCCAACACTTCTTCGCTTTCCTTTTCCCTTTTTTCTCTTTTGGCAGGTAAGGAAGATGAAGATGATTTCCTTGGTGTGGAGGTGTTGCCGGGCAGGATGCGGTGATAGGGATTGCCCTCCAACATCTGCTCGATGTCGGCTCTGCGGATGAATGCCATGCGGTTGCTGATGCGTGAGGCTTTCAGCTTGCCGATGGCTACAAGTTTGTAAATGTACTGTCGGGAACAGCCCATGAGGATGGCTGCTTTGGAAAAGGTGAGATACTCCTGATGCTGTATCTCCATCAAGGGTTGGGCGACTTTGAAGAGGTTGTTCTTCTGCATCACTCTGGCTCGTTTGGCTTCTGCCTGACAAGCCTCACTGCAATATCTTTGCATACCGCTTCGGGTTACAAAGGACTTGCCGCAAAAACTGCATTTTCTGGTTGCTTTCATACCGTTTTATCGTTTAATGGTTCATTTCTTCAATCCTATATCTCTGAAATGGTAAACGGATGTGAACGGAAGTCAACCATTGTCGCTTTTCTACACAGTGTGACTGTTTCCGCATATCGGGGCGGTTATTGTCGCTTGTCGTAAACGGTTGTAAACCCTTGTCAACTGTCTGCACGGTGTGACAAAAAACAAGCCCCGCAAATTCTCCACGTCAGAAATACGTCTCAAAAATATGTGGAAATTTGGGAAGCGACAAATGGCAACCGAAAAGTGTTAAATTTTAGAATATGCTGGTAATTAAAGATTTACACTCGGATATTTCTGATTAGTTTTGGTTGTTCTATGGTTATAAATACAAACTCTGTAGGTCTGCACTACATTTATGACAAATCGGAGCGTGAAAGCATCTCTGATAAAGAACTAAACGAGATAATAAAGTCAAATTTTTCTTTGTAAAAAATAGGCTGCGGCTCAACAAAACGTTCAAGTAAACTTGATGTCTTGCTTATTTTTGTAGTAAATCGCCCCCATTCAGCGTCAAATCTAAAAGAAATAATAACTCAATCATTATACAATGAACAAAATCAAAGCACTTTTACTGTTGCTGGTGGCATTCATCGCATTGCCTACCTTAGCACAGCAGTTGCCCACGTTGCCTGTTGATAAGGACGTGCGCATTGGTAAGTTGCCCAACGGATTGACCTATTATATCCGTCATAACAACTTGCCCGAAAATCGTGCCAACTTTTACATCGCACAAAAGGTTGGTGCCGTGCAGGAAGAGGAAAGCCAACGCGGCTTGGCTCACTTCTTGGAGCACATGTGTTTTAATGGTACAAACAACTTCCCAGGCGATGCTCTTACTAAGTTTTGTGAGCGCATTGGTGTAAAGTTTGGTCAAAACCTTAATGCTTATACCTCTACGGACGAGACGGTATACAACATTGACGATGTGCCTGTAACCGAAAGCAACGTTGACTCTTGCTTGCTCATTCTCCACGACTGGGCCGATGGCTTGACGCTTGATCCCAAAGAGATTGACAAAGAGCGTGGCGTAATCCACGAAGAGTGGCGTATGCGCTCAAGTGCCTCACAGCGCATCTTCGAGCGCAACTTGGCTACGCTTTATCCCAACTCTCGTTATGGCCACCGTTTCCCTATCGGCTTGATGAGCGTAGTTGACAACTTTAAGCCCAAAGAGTTGCGCGACTACTATGAGAAGTGGTATCGTCCCGACTTGCAAGGCATTATTATCGTAGGCGACATTGACGTTGATAAGGTAGAGGCTAAGATTAAGAAATTCTTCTCACCCATTGTAATGCCTGAGAATGCTGCGAAGTACGAACACTATCCTGTGCCCGACAATGTAGAGCCTATCTACGTTATCGATAAGGATAAGGAGCAGAGCCAAGCTTACATTCAAGTAATGTTTAAGCACGATCCCCTTGTGCCAGAAGAGTACAAGAATACGACAGCCTACCTCACCGTACAATTGATGAAGACTGTAGCCAGCAGTGCTTTCAACGCACGCTTGAGCGAGGCAGCACAGAAGCCTGACTGCCCCTTTGTTTATGCTGGAGCAGAAGACGGTAACTACATCATCTCAAAGACGAAAGATGCTTATAACGTAATCATCGTGCCCAAACCTGGTCAAGATAAGGAAGCACTTGAGGCTGTTATGAAGGAGATCAAGCGCGTCGATGAGTTCGGCTTCACAGGTACTGAAATCAATCGTGCCAGCGAAGAGTTTATGAGTGGCCTCGAAACGATCTACAACAATCGCGACAAGCAGAAGAATAGCTTCTACGTTCCCCAGTACGTTCGCCACTTCCTCGAGAATGATCCTATCCCCTCAATTGAGGACGAGTATAACACTTATAAGATGATGACGCAGCAGATGAACCAAATGCAGATGTTGGCTCCTGCTTCTTCAGAACTCTTTAAGGAACTTACTGCACGCACCGATACAAACTTCGTGTGCATGGCTATGTATCCTGAAAAGGAGGGTGTAACCATTCCTACGGTCGACCAATTCAAGCAAGCTATTGCTGCTGCTAAGGCTGCTAAGGTAGAGGCTTACGTTGACAATGTAAAGAATGAACCACTCGTTCCGACTCTTCCCAAGAAGGGTAAAATCGTAAAGGAAACACCTGCAGAGTTTGGTTACACTTGCTGGACTTTATCAAATGGCGCTCGCGTATTCTTTAAGAAAACTGACTACAACGACTCTGAGGTGCAATTCGTAGCTAGCAGCTTCGGCGGTCAGAATGCAATCATTACAAAGGATATTGTCAATACAAAGTTGATGTCTCAGGTAATGAACTCTATCGGTGTGGGCAACTTTAATAGCACTGAGTTGCAGAAGAAATTGGCTGGTAAGCAAGTAGGCTGTGGCGTTGACTTGGATAATACAACAGAGAACATCTCTGGTACTTCAACTCCTAAGGACTTGCGTACACTCTTTGAGCTTATCTACCTCCGTTTCCAAGCTCCTTGCAACGATGTTGACGGTTATAACAATACAATCACCATGTTGCGCACAAGCCTTGAAAATGCTGAAAAGCAACCTATGAAGGCTTACTCTGACTCTTTGCAGGCTACACTTTATGGTCATAACCCCTTGCGCGCTTCGCTTAAGTTGGCTGACCTCAACAAGGCAAACTTCGAAACAATTAAGAAGTTGTACAGCGAGCGCTTCAATGCAGCTGGTGACTTTGACTTCTTCTTCACTGGTGCACTCAATGTTGACTCACTCCGTGAGTTTACAGAACAATACATTGCTCCGCTCAAGGGCGTAAAGAAGCGCGAACGTTACATCGACCTCAAAGTTGAGCCCGTACAAGGTGTGGTTAACAACCACTTCTTCCGTCAAATGGAAACACCTCAGGCCATAGTTGTTCAGATTTATTCAGGTAAGAATCCTTATACAATGAAGGAAGCTGCTGTGGTTAACGCTCTCGGTGCCGTACTTACGCAACGTTATCTCAAGAGCATTCGTGAGGACGCTGGTATTGCTTACAGTGTGGGTACTGACGGTTCTGCCTCTTACGGTGTGAACGATCGTTATTCACTCGTAACTCAATGTCCTGTAAAGCCTGCTCAGCTTGACTCTGCTCTCTTGCTTATGAAGCAAGGCATTGAAGATATTGCAAAGAATGGTGTAACGGCTGACGAACTTGAGAAGGTGCTCGCCTTTGAGTTGAAGGATTATGCCGACAACCAAAAGAAGAATGGTTATTGGATGAACCTTATCACTGAGAAGGTAGTTTGGAACAAAGACCTCCGCACTAACTACGAGGCTACACTCAAGAGCATTACTTCAAAGGATATTCAAGACTTTGTTAACAACGTAGTGCTCAAGCAAAACAACTGCATCACCGTCTCTATGCGTCCTACTGACATGACCGAAAAGGATGGTGTGAAGTAATAAGTAGGTGTTCAAAATTAGTTTATATTAATCATGTTCCGAATTAGTCGATATGCCTTGGCGCATTCTTTCGCCCAGAAACATAGGTTTCATCGGTCACGTAGCCCGCTACGCTCCCTCTTCAACCTATGTTTCTGAACGAAATACTGCACCAATTCATATCAACTAATTTTTAACACCTACTTATCACTTCCTAACATTATACACATCTTAATATTAGCCATGCTTACTCAAAAGGTAAGCGTGGCTTTTTTTGACTTAATTTAATGGGGCCTCTCTCCCCAACCCCTTCCCCGACCGGAGGAGGGGTTGGGGAGAGAGGCCCATTAAATTGCAATTTGAAAGCCTAACATGAATTAATACTGATGAAAATGGTAGCTCGTTTTATCAAATTAATAGATAAATGATATAAAAATCATTATTTTTAATGATATATTCCTTAAAATTAGAGTATATTTTTGCAAGATAGTTCTAATAATACTTGAAAATATGCTATCAACCTTTCTAAATATTATATGCTACTCCATAGGAAGTTTGTTATGGGGGGTAGTAATCGGTGCTATTTGTATGGCACTCTTCTTCTTGCTTATTAAAGGTTGGTGGAAAGATGCTGTGATGTCATTATCAACCTACATTGTAGGAGGTATCTTGGGCGTACTCTTGATGTTTCAGTGTACTTTGATATGTGGCTCACTCGCTATTATGCACAAAGCCAATCAGTTTGAAGCCTTGGCCACTGAGGCTGTTGAGCAAATGGTAACGAGTGGGAAAGCTACACTCAACGAGATAGTAGATCATGCAGAAACGCAAGAAGTGATGAACGAAATTGTACGTAATCACCCTATACTCGGCAATTATTGTAATGGTGCTGACTTTTCGGGACACTCGTTGGTAGAACTCCCGAAGGCAATGACTGCGGAACTAAATAATTATTTAACGAAGTATATCATCAGACGTTTGTTGTGGGCATTAGCCTTCGTCGTAGTGGCCGCTGTTATCGCCAATTATACCATTTCGAAAGGAAATGGAACGAACAGACATCGAGAGATAGGCAGACGAGGGCAGGACTACAGTCGCCAGCGCGACCGAAGTGTTTCACGACCCAATATGCGTCGCAATAGATACAGACAGTAGTGGAGAGGAAAAGAGAACAGAGTAATCATAAATCTAAAAATACAAACTATATGAACGAAACCTATTGCAATAGCAATCACATTCTTGTTGGATTGGGCGGTACAGGTGGTAAGATATTACGCGAGTTTAAAATGCGTATGTTTGAGGAGTTTCCTGATGCCGAACAACGCAAAAAGCAGCCTGTAGCATTGCTTTACGTCGATTCAACCGACGAGATGATGCCACAAGGAGGTCGTGCCAGAGCTGACTTCCGCGTTTTGGGTCAAGATGCGTCTTTCACCAACAATGAATTTCTCAATATCAAGGCTATCGACGTACCAGCCATACTCGATCATATAGACAATTATCCTTCGGTTAAAGGCATTGTCAATAACGTAAGTGCTGTGCGTTCAGCTATTGGCGCATTAGGCAAGGCTGCTGGACAAAAGCGTCGTGCGGGGCGTTTGCTCTTTGCAGCCAATGCTATAGGCTATGTGAATAGCTTGAACGATGCCTATAGTAGAGTAACGGCTATATCGGGCGATGCGAGCATAACGCACATTCACATATTTGCGGGTTTAGCAGGTGGAACGGGTTCAGGCTCGGTAATTGATGTGATTACACAAAGCCGAAAGGCCTTCCCCGATGCGATAATTCACGTTTTTGCCATGATCCCAGAGCGAAACTTGCCAAAGGCAGATATGGATCAAGGTCGTTATTATCAGAATGGTTATGCTGCTGTAAACGAACTGAATGCTCTTCAATCTGGTAGATGGAAGCCACAGGACGTTACGGGCTATGGCGAAGCTGACTGCTTTAATGATAGAGTAAAGGGTGTAGCTGATGGTGTAACCATTTATAGCAATGTCAATGAGAATGGGGTGACGGTTAATTCGCTTACGGAGTTGCCTAAGATTGTCAGTGACTACGTGTTCGCTCGTGTGTTCTTCGTTAAGGAAGATGACAAAATTAACGAGGACTTTATCCGTGCTTACAACTACGAAAACATGGACGATTTTGCTTATGAGTATGACGAGAATGGACAACCCGACCCCAAGACAGGTGCTATTCCCGTTGCTCGTACAAAGAAGGTAAATTCGTTTGGTATCAAGCGCGTGATGTATCCCGAACTCCGTGTCCTGAAACATATTACTTATACTGTAGGCGAGAGTGTACTCTACCAGTTCAAATATAACAATTGGCGCGAAAATCAAGGTTATGCTAACGAAGAGCGCAATCGCGACTTCCGTAGCGAATATCTCAATAAGGAGAATTTGCAAAACTGGATGCTCGACCTTGGTCACCTAACGCTCGAAAAGAAGGTATTGCCCAACGACCAAGAGTATGGCTCATTTAATGAATATTGGCACGACAAGGCTATCAATTGGGCTGAAGATGCTAAGAAAGCAAGTTGTCCGCTCAATGAGTTAGATAATATTCTGAACGAAAGCTACGTCAACTTCTTCCGCGAGACGGGTGTTGAAAACTACTTCGCAGCCAAGGAACGCGTTATTCCCGAAATAGCGAAGGAAATACGTAGCCATGTAGAAAAGGAACTCTTTGAAAAGTGGAAGACGGGTGACCTTTCAATTCTTGAACTTCAGAAGGTGGCTAAACTCATTAACGAACGTTTGGGCGAAATTCGTTTGGAACTCGAAGAGGCTACGAAAGAAGAAAAACTCAACTACGAAGATTGTGATGCCGACCGTCAAGCCAATGTGAGCGAGTGGAGTCGATTGGGCGTACTACAGCGTATGGTCGGTATTGGTGCACGACGCTATGCGGAACACCAAAGCATCTTGACTGAATACTATACGTCAAAGACGATGCTCGTGGCACTTGAATTTGCCAAAAAGTTGACAGCTCGTGTATTCATTGAGTTTGGCAAGTTGGATGAGGATATTTCAGCCTTCGGTATGCGCATCAGCGAGGCCATAGCCGAAACCGAACGTTTGGTTACCGCACAGCGTAAGGTAAACAAGGGACTGGAGGATATGAAGAGTGCTATCATTGAGGTGAGTGAAGACGAAACCATGGCACAATTTGAGAGCGACCTCAAGGCCGATAAGATTGATATGCCCAACATCGCCCGCCAAATCCGTGAGAAAATTCTTCCGCCTGAGTTTTATACCTTTGGCCGTTTAGCTGATGAGATCAGTGTGAGCGACATTACTGACGCTTTTGATACGAAGTTAGCCGAAGTAGTTCGCACGAAGCATGAAGAGCGAGCTGATAGCGAAAGGAAGGTGCTTGGACTTAACATCTTGACCCAGTTGCAGCAAAAATTGCGCACCGATGATGATATAAAGGCATTTGCCGTAAATATTGTGCGTCAGAGTGGCGTATATGCAACCCTTAGTCAAGAGCAAGTACAATTACATCTGCGCAATAATGAGGGCAATCTTTCGCCAACCAATCCTGCCAGCATTAATAAGAAGGTAATATTGGTGTCAATTCCTTCGCCTGATGACAATCCGAGCTTAAAGCGCTTTGCTGATAAATTGGAAGAGGCATTTAAGAACTCGTTCAATCAGTCTGTTGGTCGTACTATGATTACAATCAATCGCAAGAGTCCACGCAAAGATGAATTGTCGATCATTAGTGTTCAGTACTGTTTCCCTCTTCGCTGTGTAGAGTGGTTGAAGAATTACAAAGAACGCTATGAACGCTTCTTACACACGGGCAATCCTGCTACCGACGAGGGAAATGCTATTCTGCTTCATTCAGAGGGTGATGGCACGCAATATCCTTCATTGTTTGTCAACGACAAGCCGTTGGAACAAGCGCAAGCAGCACAATCTCAGACGGTGCAACAACCGCAAAACGGGTTGCCCGATACGGCACCCGTAATGGAAGGCCCTGTCGATAGTCAATCGATTCCTCCTGTTGAAGGCCAATCGCTCCCCCCTGTTGAGACTGAGCCCGAAGTGGCACTTTACATCAATGCAGCAGGCAAGAACTATGGTCCTTACGATTGGAAAACGTGTAAGAAGTTAGTCGAAGGCAAACAACTCTCAGAAAGAACAACCGTGTGGATGAAGGGTATGGCAGCATGGCAGTCTGCAGGTACGGTTGAGGTGTTGAAGCCTCTCTTTGCCCCAGCATCTTCATTACCTCCTGTTGAGACAGGCCCTGTAAATGGGGATACACCACCCGCTTCTCCTTCTGTAATGTAATAATAAGGTTATGGGGTTATGAGGTAAAAAGTAAGTCTTGTTAATTATCAGGATAATGTATTTTTTACCTTCTAACCTCCTAATCCTTTAACCGCAAAACTAAACATAACATAAAAACGAAATGGCAACAACAAACAATCATAATCGTACACGTTCGCGTTGGGGCATGTGCTTGAACGACACGTGTGAAAAGAGCAAAAATCACGAACGCATTGAAATCGTAGGACGCAAGGACTTCGTATGCCCTGAGTGTGGCAAACCTTTGAAGGAATGTCCTCCTCCTACATCAACTCCTTGGGGCAAGTATGTAGCCATTGCAGCTGCAGTGCTTGTTCTCGGTGGTGGCGGAGCCTACTTCGCGCTTTCTGGCAATGAGAAACCTGCAAAGTCTATTGCTACTGATCAAACGCCTGAGACTACGGAAGAATCTACTGTTGATTCTGCAGCCGTGGCGCAAGCTGAAGAGGATACAATGCCTGCAGCAACACCTGCTACAACAGACAATGCTCCAACTGAACAGACAGCACCCGCTAAGCCCGAAGAAAAGGTGAATACATCGAAGACCGTAGAAAAAGCGAAGAGCACTGGAACGACTAAAAATCCTCAACCCATCAATCGCCCTTATGGCACCGTGCGTGTAGCTTATGGCTCTTACACGGGCGACTTGCGTAATGGCAAGCCTCATGGTCATGGCACGGTGAAGTTCTCAACTACTTATACCATCAATTCTTCTATCGTAGCTCATGCAGGAGATAGCTATGAGGGAGAGTTCCGCGATGGACGCATCTCAGGTGGACCCGGTTATTGGTCACACGATGGTGACAAAAAGTACGTTAATCCTTAAACTAAAAGTTAGATCGCGTGTTTGGAGGTTATGGGACTTCAAAGTCTCATAACCTTGTAACCTTTAACATTACTCCCTCATTTTTTTTAAAAAAGTTATGCGAAAGGTAGTATTTCTGTTCATGTTCTTTGCTGCTACGTTACAAGGTGTAGCGAAGTTGCGCTATCATAGCGAATTGTTACAACGCATGGCTAAGGCCACGGCTTTGTCTTTGCCTGACTCTTTGGGGGTTATGACGGACAATGATTCCACTTGGCAGTATAAGGGGCGTCAGTTGAGAGTGCGCACTAATGCTTTGGGCGATGTGAGCCATATCGGCTACAAAATCTTCCATAATCAAATCGTTGCGCTTTATGAAAACCAAGCCCTATTCGACTTCCTCGAACGTTACTTTTTGGAACTTGACCTTCATCTGGACGGAAAGACTATGCAACAACGTATGGACGTTGACCGTGTAGTGGTGAAGGAGGGGAGTGTGTCGATGATGACACGGGTGAAGGAGACCGATCCCTTGTCTATCAACTATACGCCGCGACGACTGTATACGGTTACGTGGCAAGTTGGTGGCAGGCCACTGACGCTATCGTTTCCTACCGACTGTCAGTTGATGACGGGTTGTAATGCCATAGAACTTGAAAACATCTTTTCGAGAGATGTGCAACGTATGCCTCTGTGCGTTGACATGGGCGAGGCACTCGCCCCATGGGCGCAAGTGCATGAGGAAAGTTCAGGTCAACTTAAGCAAAAGAATTATGGCTCTTATCTGAGTCACCTGATTGGCAGTCGAATTTATCTGCGCATGCACGATTCGCAGTGGCAACCCGATGTTAGTCCTCGTAGCCCCGTACGTTCGGTGTGTACGATGATGCTGACGGGATATTCTCCCAAGCAGATACCTCTCGACTTAGTGGTCGATCGTTATGGTTATCGCCATGAGAAGTTGCACGTTACTCTCCAACAAATGTTGGCCTATTTCCGTTCAGAGGATTGTCGTGTTTATATTGGCATAAAGGAGAAAACGAATAATCAGTTGACAGGAACCCTCTTTGTGTTGAACGAAAAGTTGGGCTATAACCATGTAATCCCTTTCACCTTCCCCTTATCTCTTCTCAGTGGCGACATTTCTGCACCATTAGCGGCCAAAGTCTATGCCTATATTCCATTGCAAAATGTGACAGAGAAGTTCTTTGAAATTACTGACTACAAAGATCCTAACTATGAGAATTAAAACTTTCGCATTGGCTTTTCCTTTGTTCTTCACCTCACTCTGTGCAGTAGGACAAGAAGTAACAGACGTTAAAACCCAAATAAATCAGATAAAGAAGAATACTTCGGACTATATATATGCTGAAATTACGGCTACCACTGAGCCAGATGCAAAGATGTTGGCCGAGGACTTGCTCTATGAAGAGATAAACAAATGGGCAGCCACGCAACAGAACTTGCAAGCATCGCAAAAGTTTTTAGTCAATAATAAGACAAGCTGCATTACGACGCTCTCAACAACGCGAGGCAACATGTTTCGCTGCTTTATGTACATTCGCAAGAGCGATATACAAAATGCTAATAATGCTGATTTGGTAGAGAATACGAGCTTAAAGTCCGATAGAGATGTGCAGACATCTACTACTGTGCAAACTTCTACTACTGCTCAGTCAAACTCCACTTCGCAGACATCTGCTGCAGCTCAAGCGGACTCCATTTCGCAGACTACGACAACGTCCGTTCCTATTCAGTCAGAGGCTGCGGCTCAACCCGTAGTAGTAGGACCTACGATAAAGGAGGAGAAAGTGGTTACGCAAAGCCGCACGCAGGACGTTACCGAAACGGGTAGTCGTTCGCTTTATCCATAAGTAGTGAAAACATTGGCCACTCTTCGCACCTACAGTGACATGATAGCCAAAGCGCAAGCATACAAAACCTTGGGCGAGATTGTAGAACTCGTTACGAATAAATTCCCTGAAAGCATCGAACAGTACTATTTGGTAATTTACGATCAGCAGGGGCGTGTACAAGCACTGCTTACTCCTGGTATGCAACGTGTCAACGTATGTACGGGTAATGACGATTCTGAAAAGAACTATCATGGCTGCAAGGCTTTCGCATTTAAAGTAAAATAAATATCTCAAGTTTCGGATTTAGCCCGCCTTTGTTAAATCCGAAACTTCAGTAAATATGTAAGGGGGAACTTGAACGTTTCTTTTACATTTTCTTATCCCCTTTAATCTAACATATCGAATTTGAAAAAGATGAATTATTTAAAGCAAATCGTACTCACCCTTTTATTGCTTTTCTGTGCTACCACGATGAAGGCTGTAGATGTCGTGTTTACCACTGACGAGGGAGTAAATCATACATCGGCTATAGAAAATGCAGAGCGCAATCTGGCCAAATTATTGACTGAGATAAATCGAGCACAAGAAGCCAATGAAGACGTGTCGGTAAAGAATATGGCCATGGACGAGTTCTCAAAGAAGTCATTGGTGCGTATATGGGCTGTTACTCCTTTCTATTGCGACGACGACGAGGTGGTAGATCGCTTGTGGATATTTAAGAATGGTACGATGATGGCCAGCCACATTCCCCTTATCATTACGCCTAAAGATGAGGACTTTGGTAACGGCACCTATCAAGAGGCCGTCGTTGAATTTGACCGTAGTGGCAATATTACCGACTTCCGCTTTGCCCTTGATGCGCAAACCGCTGAAAGTATGGAACGCTGTGGCGATGTGGCCAGCAAAGAGCAACGTATGATAATTCTGCAATATGTAGAGCGTTTTCGTACAGCTTATAATCAAAAGGATATCAACACCATTGAAAAGATGTTTAGTGACGATGCCCTTATCATTACGGGTAAGGTGATTATTGCACGCCAAGGTACGGACCAGTTTAGCTTTAAGCCCAAAGTGCAGTATACCAAGCAAAATAAAGCACAATATATTAGCAATTTGCGTCGTGCTTTCTTACGCAATAAGTGGATAGACATCAAGTTCTCACAGATTGGTGAGAATGGCGAAACCTCTGGTTGCTCAGGTATTACGCGTTCACGTAAGAATAAGAATATGTTCGGTGTGCGTATGCGCCAGTCATGGAAGTCAAGCAATTATAGTGATGAGGGCTATCTTTTCCTCCTTTGGGAATTTCCCGAAAATGGTGGCGATCCCATTATTCATGTGCGCACATGGCAACCCGAATACGTCGGTGGTCAGCGTCAAAAGCCCGATGAAAGTATTACTACGCTGGGTGGCTTCGACTTGTAAGATGTGAATATCTCACTAATAAACGATATAAAAGTACACATGAAACGTTTATTTTTAGCCTTTTGGCTCCTTCTATTGCCGATTATAGGTTGGGCGCAGTCCAAATATATTTCTTATTCGCCCATGGGGCAAGAAGACAGAGCAACGGCCAACCCTACAGAATGTGGTGTGCTTCTACTCTCGCAACATGCCGACCTCGTTATAACGCTTACCAACACCAAAGATTACTCCATCACACGATTGGGTAAGCGCCAACTGGGGTATTACGAATACGAAGTGCTTGTCAATATGGCTTCCACTCCTAACCCTACACTCGAAATTGGGCGGCGAGGTGATGTCAATTTCACCAAGTTTACCATGACCCTGCGTAAGGGAGTGTTGCGTGCCTATTTGATAGAGGAAGTAGGCACCCCTATCTTTATGGAGTCACAAAATAAGGGCAATGACATTGTACCTAACGAAAAGTTGGCAGAAGTTGAGGTTAGTTCAACGATTGCAGGGCTGAAAGTAAATGTTCACCCTGACCTTCAAGCCTCTGTCACTACGAAAGACAAATTGGGGGATGCTTCGATTAAGATTACTACGATACAAATCCCCATAGCCAATATTCGTCAACCACAAGAGCACTTGGCACAACTCGAACGCGAATATCGCGAACGCAATGCTGCGCTCAATGAAAAGAGTAGCGATGCAGACTTCGAACGCGTTGACCAGCTTGAGACTGCAATTAATAAGCAGAGAGAACTCATGAATAGCCTTTTGGCTATTGATGTGTCAGGTCCTGAGACGAACCACTTGAGCATTGATGTTAGCGAGTTGCAACCTCGTGTAAAGATGCGCTATGGCGTATTACAGCTTCGTACCGTTGTGCGTGAACACGTGTCGAAGTGTGCTGGTTTCCTCGAAGAGGGCAGCCGCCTTTATGCTTTGCGCAACTATGATGATGCACGCCGAGCCTTCGCACAAGCATTGACTGCCAAAGATGCACCTAATAGCTTGAAGCCTACGATACAAGCCAATATAGATGATTGCGATAGTTGTTCGCTCTACACGCGATATACAACGGCTTCGCTTACCAAACTCAAGCGCTTGAAGGAAGCGGGTAATGTCAGTCAAGCCGATGTGGCCGAATACTATTCTGCTGCGGTAGAATATCTCAAGGTGCTTGATAAATACAACCCTTGTGAATATTATGCCAAGTCAATCACAGCACTCGAAACGTTTATCAAAGATATGCCTTTCACGCTGCGCTTTAACGTTGTACACTTAACGGCCAATCGCGTGAGCGTAGGCGAAGGAGGCCCCTTTGCGGGCGTTGAAGTGTGGGCTTATAGTGGTAGTAAAACTCCTTCCCCTCAAAGTTATGAATCGCCCCGTAAGTTTCGCAAGTTCATGAAAGAGCAAGGTGCAAAGTTTGCGCTACTTGGCGTGACTGATGCTCAAGGCATTGTTGATACCGAGATGCGCCGTACTGCGCTCCCTCGCGGTTTCTTCCTTTTGCCCGCTAATGACAATGTGAAGGTGCGTATTTTCTACAAAGATGCTGAAGACGTCATGAGCCAAGCGCAAGGTACTTTCGTTAAACGTCAGTTTCGTGTAAAACTTTATCATAAATAATTCAAGTTACGGATTTAGCCCGCCCTTGTTAAATCCGAGACTTCAGTAAATAATTTTTTAAATCAATAGGTATATGTTTAAGTCATTCTTATCAAAAGCACTATTAGTCATTCTGATGGGTGCAGGTATGTGTACGGTTGAGGCTTCAGCCCAAGGCTTCTTGAAAAAAGCAAAAGCGGCAGTAAGTAGTGCCACTTCATCGTCTTCAGATGCCACGACAACAGCTGCTGACACAACATCAAACAAACTGAATAAAGATGATATTCCCGTCTATCATTGTGAAATGGTCTATTTGAAGGACGAGGCTGGCAATGATGTACTCAACGCAGATGGTACGAAGGCTTATCGTGTTTATTTGGTTAACCAAAAGGGACAAAAGATAACGTCAGAGGCTGCTGCAGCCCAGAGTAAGCAAATCAATAAGGCTATTCTTACCATTGCTGGTAAGGTAGGTTTGGGCGCGGGTATTGGTGCCTTATCAGGTGGTGGTAAGGGTGCCTTAGTTGGCGTAGCTACGGGACTTGGCATGAGCGTAAGTGATATTATGCTTATTGTGAAGCTCAAGAAGGATATTAACAAACAAAAGAAAGTATTGGAAGCTTATCAAAAGTCATTCGACGAAGAAGGCAAACCCCTTGATGCTTCTGTCGACCCTGCCAAGATTAAGGACCTCTCGATTGATACCAAGAATGCCGTGAGCGATACGGCTGAGAAGTTGAAAGGCGAGCTTCTGACCGAAGCTCCTACCAACGAGAGTATCGATGCCCTCATTGGCGCTGTCACGAAGGGATAATAGCTTAACCGCACGTTTGTTTACGAAAATAGCTCAGCAAAAGGAGGTTGATGTCCTTTTACTGAGCTATTCTTTTTGTATGCGGAACACAAGTTAAGCAGGTGTTCAAAATTATTTTGAACGCTTACTATACCAAGTGCTTAATGTTCTCTTCCTTGTCACCAGGAAGGAGGTCGATAACGGGAACTTCAACCATGGTGTAGCAACCAGGACGTTGTAGCATGGCAGCACGTGCTACACATACTAAAACTTGACCTGTGAGGGCAGGGTTGTTGATCTTCATATTGAAGTCGAAGAGCTGGTTCTGCGTAATGCCGCTTACGCCCTTGCGAGTGAGGTGGACACCATGGCCCATATCGATTACATCGTCGACAGAGGGAACGAGGTTGACGTGTGTCTCGTCAGATGCAAAGTAAGGATCAGCCTTGATAGCAGCTGCAACCTTCTCGAAGTCATATCCATCTTCGATTTCGATATATACCATGCGGCGGTGAATGCCTTGACCTGTAGGAATTGTCATTGAGAGTGCTTTCTTTACACCTTCAATGGCTTTAACGGCTACGGTGTGGCCCATTGACATACCTGGGCCGAAGTTGGTGTAAGTGATGCCCTTAGGAGCAATGGCTTGTAACAAAGTGCGAACGACAGAGTCAGAACCTGGATCCCAACCTGCTGAGATGATGCTTACAGCACCATGTTCCTTAGCTACTGCATCGAGTGAGCGGCGAAGGTCTACAATCTGTGTATGAATGTCGAAGCTATCAACTGTATTAATGCCTAAAGCGAGAATGTCTTTTGCGTATTCTTCAACCTTGCGAGTTGGAGTAGCAAGTACGGCTACGTCAACGTCTTTCAATTCACGTATATTCTTTACTACATCATACTTCTTCAACTCTTCGGGGCAATTTTCGGCACCCTTGCGGCGTACAATACCTGCTACTTCAAAGTCGGGAGCGGCTTCAAGAGCTTGAAGAGTGTAACGGCCAATGTTGCCATAACCCACAATTGCTGCGCGTATCTTTTTCATTGTCTTATCTTAAATAACTAATAGGTTTTGTTTAAAATCGCTGCGAAGTTAGTTATTTTTTAGCTGAAATATTTTCTTTTTGTCAGAAAATTAGCGATTATTTTACAATTTGTTTATTTCCACCGAATACGTTTGATAATGATGCGGCCTTTGCGTATAACTTTGGTGTTGGATAGTGCATTGCGGAGTTTACTATCGAGTATAATCAGCGTTACTGAGAAGAGTATCAGTGCAATGCCGAGGGCAATGCGTGGCGTAAGCACTTCGCCAAAGATAAGTATGCCTAAGACGGCTGCGGTGACAGGCTCGAGTGCTCCCATAATGGCGGTGGGCGTTGAGCCTATGCACTGAATGGCCATGGCCATAAATACTAATGAAATGACCGTAGGCACTAAGCCTAACATAATTGCCATTATCCAATCAATGGGGGCATGGAGAGGTTGCAATTCGCCTGTAGGGGTGAATAAGGCATAAAGAGTGAGACATACTAAGCAACTTGTCATGGCGTAAAAGGTAAGCTTTACACTTGACATTACAATGCCGCTGCGATTGACAATGATAATGTAGAAGGCATAAGACAGTGCGGAGACTAAGATGAGTGCGATGCCAGCTAAAGCTATGGGGCGTCCAGAATCGTCTTTGTATAATAATGCGATGCCGCCAACGGTGAGTACGATGGCGATGAGTGAAGGCCATTTTAGCCGTTCTTTAAAGAGTAAGGCCATGAGTATGGCGGTAAACACTGGATAGGCAAAGACAAGTGTTGCTGCTACCCCTGCCGACATGTAATAGAAGCTTAAGAAGTAGGTGAGTGATGATACGGCAAATACAATGCCTAACAGCGAGAGTACGCCTGCTTCGCGTCGAGTGATAGCAAAGCTCTTGCGTTGTAAAGCCATTAAACTCGCTAATAAAATGGAGCCAAATAAAAAGCGGTAGAATAGTACGCTATTGGAGTTGAAACCGTCACGATATAGTATTTTGGCGCATATAGGGTTTACCCCATAGCTTACAGCTGCGATGAGTCCGTATAAGTAACCTTTGGCTTGAGTAGAAAGTTGCATGTCTCTGGTTTTTAATTCGTTGCAAAAGTACAATAAAATATTTTTTTGAAAAAAGTAGGCTAAAGGTTTGTTAGTTAAATAAAAAGTTGTACTTTTGCACTCGCAATTCGGGGTGTAGCTCAGCCCGGTTAGAGTACGCGTCTGGGGGGCGTGTGGTCGCTGGTTCGAATCCAGTCACCCCGACTGAATTGTAAGGCAGTTAGTCAGCAATGATTAACTGCCTTTTTTATTTGAATAATGTGTATGAAGAAACTGATAAACTTGCCTAATTGAGGGTGCGCAAGCTAACCTGGGGGCGACGCGTCCCCGAGGCTGCTGAAAAAAGCCCCGATGTAGGACGAAG
>OOBB01000241.1_pt1 | contig 33450 bp, 29 predicted proteins | sample 1671661 | NCBI WGS metagenome assembly OOBB01 (sample SAMN06348179, study PRJEB24527) | human gut metagenome | biome: human gut; feature: ankylosing spondylitis patient; material: feces | host: Homo sapiens | place: China | collected 2015-10
GTACGAGTGTCCCGAGGATCATGCAGATGCATTGGCTAATGGTATCGTACCAAATTAAAAAAGTTAAGAAATAAAATTATGACAAAAAAAATATCGCTTATATTTTTCTTTCTCTTTTTTATACAATATTTCATAGGACATCAATCCAATATGTTAGCTAAAGGTATTAAATCTTATGTCGGAAAGTTCGAACTTTCCGACATGAAAATATCTTTAAGACTTACTATTGAAGATAATAGAAATGGAACGCTTAACATTTCCAAATGGATAAAAAGTAAGGGAAAGAAATATAAAATTGAAGAATTCTATTTTACTTCATTTGAAGCCGACACTTTGATATTGTCAGGAGAATTATTATATGATATAAAATATTTAGTAAAGAAACAAAAACGTAGTTGTTTTATTTATCCTATAAACTCTTTACCTGACGGCGTCCTTTTCTGTGATGAAAATACGAAAAGAATTGAATTGATAGAAAAAAAACATAGTAACAAGTAATATGTTTTTAACAATTAATTCGTGGGCATCACCTATGTTGTCCACGGATTGTATTTTAGTATTCAAACTTTATGCTTTAATAGTGTTTTCTTTAGCTCATTGCTGAAATAAAATAAGTATAAAATAAACTGTGCCAAGCTATATCAATTATAGTTCTGCACAGTTTATTTACATTTCATCCTTTCTTCTTAAGAGAATAGTTCTTCCGATTCTCTTTTTGGGGGGCATTACCAAACGAATCTATCAGAATAATATGGTTGACATCCCTCACTCTTATAAAATAGATTGTCCCCGTTCGAAGGATACACAAGCATCAGGATGTTGTAGTCAAGCACATGGAAAGAACCTTTTAACCATTCCTGTTTGTTCTGCTTTTCATTGTATGACTGTATCAACAAATAGGTACCATCAGCATTTAATGTGAGTGTTGTTTCAACATTAGGTGGTAACACTCCGTTATAAGTTCCAGCTATGGAATCCAAGCTAACTCTATTTTATAAAGCATATCATTCGATTTTAATTGAAATATATGCGTGTCGCAAAGTTTTCTATGATTATTTAAATATAGCGTAATACGTATAAAACCATTGATAGATCAGTATTTTGAGATAATGCTGCAATTCTATGCAATAAAATCAAATGTCAATCGTTCTTTAGATAAAACATAAAATAAAGACGTATGAAAGTATCAACAAAACAAGGCTATAAACCGCCTTAAAATTCGTCAGGGCTTATCAGAGGAAATTTCCCTTGTATCTTTGAAAGTTTTTCCATATAAAATCCAAGCACTACGGGTTAGGGATGATTTATCCAGACGAGGAGAAGATTACTTACTCTTACAATCTCGGTGGTCAGCTTGAGAAGGTGCATGGCTACAAGTCATACGGCTACGACTATGTGAGCAAGATTGACTATGACAAGTTCGAGCAGCGCACATATTTGAAGTATTGCAACGGTGCGGAGACCTTCTACACCGTAAGTTATCTTGCTTACATACCTTTACTAAAATTTAAAATATTGTTATGAACAAAATAATAAAAATATTATCAAGCTTAATTTGTTTTGTTTGCTTCGTCATTCATGATTGGATCGATTATTTTAATGGCTTTTTGTTTTTTTTGCCAAATCTTCCAGAATCATTAATATCTGAAAAAAAGTGGGAAAGAATATTACGCAAATTAATCAAAAAATCATAACATTATGAATGTGAACTAACCAGTCTTTTTAGGGGATATTGATTAGGGCACGAAAAACCGCAAAGAAATTTTTAGGTATCACTGAAAATCCCAAAAGAGTCCAAAGACAAAGCAATTCAACTTGTTCAGTTCTCCTTCAGGGCTGATGTGCAAGCGAGAGAGTCGTATGTACGACGATGAGTCAGCATGGCATAACAAGTTCTACAAGGAAGTAACCTCCAAGGTTGACGAAGACATTTTCAAACCGCTCTATACAACAGAGCGAGAGGATAATCGTGTCGGGTGTCCTCCTGAACGGGCTCCGTTATAAGTTCCAGCTATGGAATCCAAGCTGGCTCTATTTCCCAAAACTGCCGTATATTCTTCAAGCTTATCAGCACACCTGCCTCTAGCGTAATGAGGCTGGCGAACGAGTGTCGTCCCGAATGGTAGGAACAGGTAAGTCCGTTCTCTTTTCCACAAGCACATCGAAAGCCTTTTGGATGGAAAGCAACAACTGCTCGATGTCCTTGTTGGTCTCCACTGCTTCCTTGCTTTTGTTCTCCTTTGGCTGCTTTAGAGCTTTATGTTAATAAAACTACAATCATAGCAATAATACTATTGATTTTACGTTCTTTTCAAAGAAAGGGGTTGTGCAATAGTGGCTTAAAGGCTAAAAGCACTACCTTTGAATGCTGTTAAATATGGTAATGTTCAAAGTCACAATTTGTGATCTCAAAAATAAAGATAGAAATATGGCAGATAATATAGAACATCAAGATAAAGGAGAACTGGTCGCAAATTGCGACCGGTTCTACAGCCATCGCCTCAAAGCGTCATGTGCCACCAATGGCTACTTTTATAAGCTCTATGCACCATTACAGGCAAATTGTCCGCAGCTTGCGGACGATTTCAAATTGCTTTTTCTTATTCCTTGGGACCACCATCGTCGTATCATAGATAAGTGCAAGGGCAATGGCGCAACAGATAACCAAAGACCCTTCAATGCCCACCTCCATGCCTATGTGGTATATAAGAAAAATTACGGAATGCAAGCCGCAGTGGTTCTCAACCTCATGCATAAGAGAAAGGACTTGCTGGCTTTTATGAAGTAAATATAAGTGAGTTTTTCCGCCTCACTATGTGTTAGCGAACTCATTTTGAGGCTAATTCTAATCTATAAATAAATACCTAAAAAAAAGAAAGTAAAATATGATGAAATCGGAGACCAACTGTCCCCTAAGGGTGTATTCCCTTATAGCTCTCCTGGCATTTGCTTGTACCAGCAAAATTGTTAGCGCAAACAAATTCTAACGTCCTCTACTAAGGAACGAGCGACAAAGAACTTATTACTAACTATTATAAATTTCGAATTATGGGGAGATTTATAATCAAGCTCTTGCGCTTGATACTGAAGTATGGGCGATTCGGCCTTTTTTGCGTGGTCATTCAATTGAATGGCAACAGCAAGTATATTGAGTATATTTACAATTTGAGGCGTTCCCTCCTATGGATATGAGCATACACGTACACATACTGGTAGATGTTGCCATGCAGGAAAGAGATTATCATGATGCGCTCGTAGTACGTCGCTTCCTGGAGACCTTTAACAGAATAGACAATCATTTGGTTGAAGCTGAACTTCCTAGGCTTGATGCCTATATCGCCACTCTGGATGGCTATTATGAATACCTAGAACAAAGGAATAGAAAACCATTAAAGAATGGTACCAGAGTCGGCCGAAAAAGAGAGTACCTTTTTGTGACTGATGAAGCATCTTCTTTAAAAGATGAAGAGACGACCGCCGAGCAAGCCTCTTTATTTATAGAATTTCTCACCCTAAATGGCCTAAATTCTATGTCTACCAGTGCGAGCAAGTCTTCACCAATGAATATCGCAATATTTGCGTTTATCAGATATTGGAGAAGGAAGGGCATCCTGGCACCGCAGCATATCGTCAGTGCCAATGCCATTTATCGATTTCTTACCGATGATTGCCATATACGAAAAGAAGTTACGATAAAATCGTTCAACAATGTCTTCAATCATTATGAGGACATAAAAAATCAAGAAATGGATGATAAAGTGGCTGATTTCTTTGCCCATAGATGATTTTTTTTATGGGACAAATATTAATCCTATTTTTCCTATTTTTCCCATAGGTGTTTTTGCCCTATCTTTGCACCCGTAATCAGACAAGTAAAGTCTGGTTGCGGGCGTTTTTTGTTATAGGAATCCGGTACCGTTCCTGAAACTGAAATTTGGCGAATAACTCGCAGTCCAACCCTTTAATATGATATATTGATATGGCAGAAAATGCTTATGTATTTTATCATCCGCAGTATGGCGGATTGAGAGTGGTGAACAACGACGAAGGATTGTTCTTTTGCATCGAGGACCTGGTTGCCATCACTGATATTGGCAGAGATAAATTGTTCCCGGTATTAGCCGACACGGAGGGAAAAGTGGTCGAAATATATGTGGAAGCGGAAACAAAAAAGGTTCCGAAGGCTTTTAAACAACGTTTGTTTTTCGGTGAATTCTTTGGCAATGCTGACAAGGTGGTGCAAAAAAGTAGAATAGCTTGGAGAAGCATGATATTCGTAGACTCTCAGGTGGTGAGAGATATGACGGTAGGCTGCTCGAAAGATCCTGAGCGTAAGTTGTTTTACAAGTGGGTCAAGGATTTTATCCAGCCTGTGATGGAGGACAAGGACAGATGTTGGCGTTATGAGTGTGTCATGATGAAAAGAGTCTGTTATGACCCTCTGGAAAATCCGATTGACATCCGATATGCTGCCGACGGCCTGTATATCAGCGATATGAGAATCAACTGACATTATTCATCTTTTAAACAAGTTATTACGATTATGAAACAAGCAGCTAAGAAGCAGCTCCTCAACGCCCAGAAGGTGGACGGAGCCATCATCAGTGAAGAAAACGGTACCATCGCCTTCCGCAAGGCGCCATGGAACGATACCGAGGTTATCTGCGAACAGCCTAAGGTGATACCGGGCAGAATGGTATGCTCTGGCGAGAAGGGTGGCGATGAGTTCGACTTCAAGCCTTACGAGCGTACGGGCGAGAAGCTTTTCGAGGAAATCTTCAAGACCAAGCATGCCGTGGTGCGCACCACCAAGCGCACGGTGCAGGTAAACTATACCTTCAGCCGTGACCTGGACAAGCAGGACATGCTGCGCTACCTCAAGGTAGAGCACAAGGAACTGATTGCCGGATTCAAAGATAATGTTGAATGTTGAGTGTTGAATGTTGAATTAGGCTAGCGCCCTTGCGACCGTTAGGCAATTCAACATAAAATTCAACATTCAACACTCAACATTCAACATTAAATTCACCATTTAACATTCAAAAAAACGATGGAACATATTATAGCATATAATCCGTACAAGAATGGCAATAAGGGGAGCGTAAGCTCCCAGCCACTCTCGGTCTATGACAAGACCATCGCTTATCCCTGGATGGCAGACCTGGTAGCTGCCATCCGTGGGGGTAACGATGAACTGAAGAAGCAGTTGCCCTTCCGCTGCGCTCACTACTACCAGTTCCGGGACAACAGACGCTCGCAGAAAAATGCCGTGCCCGAAAGCTTCCTCTTCCAAACCACCATCGACGTGGACGACAAGGAATATGTGGATAAGGCGATAGAGAAGGCACGAGAGCTGAACTGCAGCGACACCATCTGGAATGGAGCCCTGCTGCACCTGGAGTACTCAGCCCGCAAGAAGCTGCACATCGACATCCGCATGCCCATCGGTATGACTATCGAGGAGACGCAACGAGCCTATTGCGAGGCGCTGGGCGTGCCCTACGACGAGAGCTGTATCACGCCAGAACGCATGCTCTTCATCACCGACAAGACGTCGGAAATCTATCGCTCGCCCCACTGGTACGAGGTGCTGCCACAGGAAGAGCTGAAGAAGCGCAGACAAGCCTACCTGGACCGTGGACTTACAATCGACGGACGGGCTGGGAAAGTTAATAGTTTACAGTTAAAAGTTAATAGTAATCATAAAGTTCAAAGTTCAAATTTCCAAGTTCAAAGTAAAGACCATGTTCAAGACCATCGACTTTCGGGCTCTGACAGCCATCACGCTGTTTCTGCTGGCTCTGCTATTCAGCCTGCCCAACCTAGTGATAGCAATGCTGCTCATGCTGCTCATCTCAGCCCTGCTGGAGCTCATCAGGATGCTGGGGCAGAGGCAACCGTCAAGAACCTAGCAGCCTTCGACCTCTTCCGCAATGCGGCAGGTCTGAAGGACGTAGACATCAACACCCCAGGCTCGCGCCACTCATCGCTCCTGGCTATCATGAGCGCAGGCGCATCGAGAGTGATGCCTGAAGACGAACTGAAGGCGGTGGTGGCGCAGAAGATGCCTGCCTTTTCGCAGGAGCGTGACTGCCAGCAGCTCATCCACGACTTCTATGCGAAATATGGCGACAGTTCGAAGCCGATGTCGCAAGCCGTGATCCGCATCAATGCCCAGGCAGAGAAGTCATCCCAGAAGGATGCCGTGGCATTCCAATCCGCAAGTTCTGTGAGTTCCGAGGGCGGCACGGATTCCAATGCGGAAGATGATAAATTAGCTCCGCCTCCGATGCCCGAACATCTCCCAAAACTCGTGGAGCTGCTGCTATCAAAGACCCCGGACGTCTACAAGCCAGCCGTGGCACACGCCATCTTCCCGCCACTTGCTACACACCTCTGTAAGACCACCTTCAGGTATATCGACAATGTGGAGCACGAGGCTACCCTGATGTGCTGTCTGCTGGCGGGTACGGGCGCAGGAAAGAACTGTGTGCAGATGCCTATCAACATGATTATGGAGGACATCAGACAGCGCGACCGTGAGAACCTGCAACGGGAGAAGGAATGGAAAGAAGAGGTGACACGCAAGGGCGCCAACAAGGATAAGCGCAAGCGTCCGGAAAACCTCATCATCCAGGAGATAGATGCCGATATGACCAACCCGGCATTCGTGATGCGCACGGCTGAGGCTCAGGAACATTTCCTCTATACAACGCTCAACGAGATAGACCAGTTCGACGCCCTCAAGGGGCAAGGCAACCAGCAGTTCAAGATTATGTGTCTTGCCTTTGATCCAGGCAACTCATACGGCCAGACCCGCGTGGGCACATCGAGTATCACCGAGCGCATCACCATCCGGTTCAACTGGAATGCATCGACCACCGTCCAACTGGGGCAGCGATATTTCTCAAAGGTGCTCACCGACGGACCTATCAGCCGCATCAACTTCTGTACCATCCCAGAGCGGGAAATCGGTGCCGAAATGCCAGTATACGGCGAATATGACGATGCCTTCAGGGAGGCGCTCAGACCGTACATAGAGAATCTGTGCAAGGCGTCGGGTAGGATAGACTGTGCTGAGGCTTTCGCCCTGGCAGAAAAGTTGAAGGATGAGAACGCCGACTTTTCGCGCATGTCGCAAAACAGGGTGTTTGAGAATCTCTCCTTCCGTGGCAACGTAATTGCCTTTCTCAAGGCTTGCGTGCTATACGTGGCAAACGGCTTCAAATGGGAACCCGAAATAGAAGAGTTCATCAGATGGAGCGAGAGCTACGACCTGTGGTGCAAGATGATTTTCTTTGGTGCAGGCATAGCCAAGGCTAATGAGGTGGGAGAGAAATCGAGCAAGCGAGGACCAGCCAACCTGCTGCAGCAATTGCCTGACACCTTCACCTATGCGCAGGCTGAGATGGTGCGTCAGCAGAACGAGTTCGGCAAGAAGGGCACGGCGATGATGCTGAGAAACTGGGTGAACCGCCATTACATCGAGAAGATTTCTCCGAAGGGAGCAAATGCCGACGGAGCTGACGGAAAGCAGGGCGGAAAGGTGTTCAGTATTCAGTTATTCAGTTTTAAGAAGCTATTATTCCGTTCTGACGGACTCGACCTGAGATGTTTCAACGCAAAATAGTTTAACACTTAACATTCAAACAAAATGGAAATAGTATTAAAGCGTATAGCTAAAAAGGGAACTTATACCATCGGCAGACTCTATCTGCTGACCGATGCAAGCGTAAGTCGTAACTCGCTGCCGGGCAAGAAGAAAGACGACAAGTGCAAATTGATTCATACCTTTGACAGCCAGCTGCTGTCCAAAGATACATATCTCTGCGATACCATGGAGCCTACATGGCGCAATCTGTTGGGTATCAAGCTAAAGCCAGAGGAAGTGGATGCCCGCTATAGCCGCAAGAGCGGCGTGAAGGCGCGTAAGATACCTGGCCATACTGCCATTCCTGAGGGTACTTATCCTGTGGTCATATCGTATTCTCCAAGATTCAAGCGTTGGTTGCCATTGCTGGTGGGTGTGCCGAATTTCGAGGGTATCCGCATCCATGCAGGCAATTATCCTGACGACACACAAGGCTGCATCCTCGTTGGGGAGAACAAGTTCGAGGGCATGGTGGTGAACTCCCGTATCTGGCTGCAGCGGCTCATCAACGCCATGACAGCGGCGCGCGACCGAGACGAAGGTATCTGGATAACCATCCTATAGACAAACAGCATCCCTGCATAAGGGATGCTGCTAATCTGTCTTTATATTTTTCTGACTGAAAACGTTCTTAAAGCTTTGACCAGTCGATGCTGCGGATAAATGCCAAGGTTGAAACCCAATCGCAGTCGAGGCAGAAAGGAGTAGGAACATCCGGGGTGTTGTAATAAGCCAGGGTAAACTCTGTATCTTCATCCTTAAATGCCTTGTGGTCGATGGTTGCCTGCTTGAAAAACTGGGTTACGAGCGGCTTATTCTTTTTAGAAGCCTCCTTCAATCGCTTCTGGTAGAGCGTAATATATACGCTCATGGCGTAGGCCTGCTCGTTGAGATAGCGAACCTTTATGTTCAAGGTGTCCTTGCTCAGATTCTTGTCGAGCATAACATACGGTGGCAGAATCTTGCTGCGCATGTAGGTCATTGCATCAAACTTAAAGAGGGCTGTACGGCGCTCGTCCATGCTCTTCGTAGTGTCGTTGAGGATTGCATCAGAAGTGCGGAGCACCTCGTTTAATACATCCTGGGCGCTTGCCTTAGCTATGCTGAGGGTGAGCGCAAATAATAATATTATGTATCTCATCTTTCTGAAATTATTAATTATCAATTCTTTTTAATCGTTGGTGTGGCGCAAGAGGAAGATGCTGTGGTCGATGCACGCTGGCAATTCTTCCTTATAATGCGTTACCATAATCATGGTTTTGTTCTGGCGGCGACAGAAGGCTTCGATGACGTCTTTTACAAGACGGCGGTTGCGGTTGTCGAGTCCGTGGAGCGGCTCATCGAGAATCAGCAGTTCCGGATCCTTGACAAAGGCTCGTGCCAGGAGAACGAGGCGCTGTTCGCCGCTGGAGAGCTTCAGGAAACCACGGTCTTCAAGACCTTCCAGTCCGAAGACTTTCATCCAGAAGCGGCACTTGTCCATATCTTCTTCCTTCGGCTTTACATAGAGACCTACGGAATCCATCAGACCGCTTGCCACGATGCGGATGGCTGGCAGGTCGCGCTGGTAAGAGCGGTGAAGCTCAGGCGATACGTAGCCGATGTGCTTCTTGATGTCCCAGATGCTTTCGCCGCTGCCTCGAGGATTGTCGAAGAGGGTAATGTCGCAGGCGTAACTCTGCGGATTATCGGCACAGACCAGACTGAGGAGCGTACTCTTTCCGGCTCCGTTCTGTCCGCTCAAAGCCCATCGCTCGCCGTTCATCACGGTCCAGTCGAGGTCATTGAGGATGATTCGCTCGCCATACTGTATGCGCACCTTGTTCATCTTCACCACTTCCTGGGTGTGATATTCGCGGTCGCTGTAAGGCTGGTCTACGATGGCCTGTTCCAACTCCGGGCTCAGCACATGGGCAGGCACGGATTCTCTGCCGGCAAGATATTCGGCGAGGGTTACCTTAGGCAGAACCTTCATATCCTTCACTTCTACCACGTGGGTGATGAAGTCGGGAATGTCATCGCTCTTGCTCAGTACGAGGATAATCTGCAGGGCTCGCTCTGAAGAGAGGGTCTTGAGCAGTTCCTTGAGCTGGTCGCGGGTTTCAGCATCGAGTCCGATAAACGGATTGTCCATGATGAGCACGCGAGGCTCTGAGAAGAGGGTAGAGGCAAGTTTGAACTTGCGGAGCTCGCCACTTGAGAGCAGGATGGTGTATTTGTCCATCAGGTGCTGCATGTGGAAGAGCTCGTAGATGTGCTGCTGCAGGGCTCTGCGCTCCGGTGTGTCTTCGCCTGCCATCTGGTAGGCTTCTTCCAGCTTGTCCTTTACGATAGGTGTATTCTCGTCTATCTCGAGCTGGTTCCAGCGCTGCTGCAGGAAATAAGTGCGGTCGTTATCGCCTCCGTAGGTGTCGCGGAAGGTAATATACTTGATGTTGTCGCTCACCATAGTCTTCCGGCTAGGTGAGAAATCGTAATCAGGATCGTGCATCAGGAGTGGGTGGCGACCTACGATGATGTCGACAAACATTGATTTTCCTCCACCGTTCGGACCTACGACAGCGATGTGTTCACCATCGCACGCCTCGAAGTTTACGGGTTCTGCCATACGCCATTCAGGCATACGGGTAACACCGTTTTTAATGCTAATAATCTTTTGCATCTCTCTTATTTTTTTATTCTACTCTGATTCTTTGTTGCAAAGTCTTTCCAGCTGCTGTAGTGCCTGGCGTCGGTCTCCGGGCGGTTCATCTGCAGAAAGTGGCAGTAGGCTGCCCCCAGCGCATCGGTAGCGTCCATGAACTTCGGCATTTCGTCTTGCTGAATATGGAGCAGTCGCTGCAGCATTCCCGCCACCTGTTCCTTCGAAGCCTGTCCCTGTCCGGTAATGGCCATCTTGATTTTGAGCGGCGCATATTCGTGGATAGGAACGCTGTGATGAATGGCGGCTGCGATGGCTACTCCCTGCGCCCTGCCCAGCTTGAGCATCGACTGTACGTTCTTGCCGAAGAAGGGAGCTTCTATGGCCATCTCGTCGGGCAGATAGCTGTCGATAATGCCGGTTACGCGGTCGAAGATTTTGCCCAGCCGGAGATAGGGATCGCTTTCTTTGCGCATGTCGATGACGCCCATCACCACCAGTTCTGCCTTGTTGCCGATGATGCGGATTACGCCATAGCCCATCACGTTGGTTCCGGGGTCAATGCCGAGAATAATCTTCTCTGTATTCGATTTCTTGATCATCACAAATAAATCTCCTGACTTTTTAAAAACGCTTGTTCTAGCGGTCCATATAAGGATTGTGAGCGAGCTCTTCGCCTATGCTGGTGTATTCGCCATGACCCGGTAGAACCTGGGTTTCGTCAGGCAACTGACCGAGATGGCGCAGACTGTTGATGATGCGGAACATACTGCCACCAGGGAAATCGGTTCTGCCGATAGAGTTGTGGAAGAGGGTGTCGCCGGTGAAGGCTACGTGCTCTGCCTCGCAATAGAAGGTGACGGAACCGCTGCTGTGGCCCGGAGTGGCGATGACCTGGAACTCGTGGTTGCCGAACTTGATGATCTCTTCATCTTCGAAGAATCTGCCGATAGGCGGAAACTGGTAATCGAGTTGCATCTGATAGAAGGTTTCTGCCTGCTTGGCGAGTCCCTTCATCAGGTTTTCATCAGCTGCCGATACTTCCGGTTTCAGTCCGAACTCCTGGTAGATGGTGTTGTTGCCGAAGTTATGGTCAAGATGACCATGGGTTACGAGCAGGTGAACGGGCTTGAGCTGGTTCTCCTTAATATATTGTGTAATAGCCGTGCGCTCTTCCGGATAGAAGGCGCCGCAATCGATGATGACGCATTCCTTGGTCTCATCGCTCACCACGTAGCAGTTTTCCTGCAACATGTTTACTTGAAATCTTTCTATATGTAACATTTCTTACTTTGAACTTTATGATTACTTTGAACTTTGAACTTTGAGCTTTGAACTTTATGATTAGCAAAGCAAATGAATTCTTCGTTCTTCACTCTTCACTTCTACTATGCCGGAACGTAAACCAGTTGCTTGTCCTGACTGAACCATTCTTCATCGAAGAAAGTGCTGAGCGGAGTGATTTCTGAAATCTTGAAGTATTGCTTCAGTTCTTCTTTCAGATTACCGCCCTTCAGACACAGAAGTCCGTTAGGCAGAGCGTTTTGCCCCTTCTGCTTAAAGTTTTTCTTGATAATCTTCATCAGGTCAGGAAGTTGCATTACCGCACGGCTTACCACGAAATCGTACTTGCCTTTTTCGTCCTCTCCGCGCAGATGTTCAGCCTTGAGATTCTGCAGATTGATTGCCGTAGCCACCTCGTTGCAGACTCTTATTTTCTTGCCCGTTCCATCTATCAGCTTGAACTTGCATTCAGGGAAGAGGATGGCGAGCGGAATGCCCGGGAAACCTCCACCGCAGCCGAAATCGAGAATCTCCGTACCCGGACGGAAATGGATGGCCTTGGCTATAGCCAGAGAATGGAGCACGTGGTGCTCGTACAGATTATCGATGTCCTTGCGGCTGATGACATTGATCTTGCTGTTCCAGTCGCGGTATAATGCATCGAGTGCCTCGAACTGCTTTTTCTGCTCTTCCGTGAGGTTCGGGAAGTATTTCTCTATTATTTCTATCATATAATTATATGTATTCTTCTTTATTTCTACTGATTTTTCTGCAAAGGTAGTGTAAAAAATCGGAAAACACGCTATAAAAACATCAAAATCTGTAAGATTATGCTCGTATATTAAGTTTTTTGCGTAACTTTGCACCCGTTTTCAATATAATTTAAGCAAAAATAGATAAAAACAGACAAGAAAATATGATAAAAGCAGCACTCTTCGATCTGGATGGCGTGGTTTTCGATACAGAATCGCAGTACTCCATCTTCTGGGGAATGATAGGCAGGGAGTATCATCCGGAAATGCCCGATTTCGAATATCGCATCAAAGGACAGACTCTGGTTCAGATTTACGACAAGTATTTCACCGATGAAGCCGTCTTCGCCCACATCGAAGGTTTTACAGGCGCAAAGGAGGAACAGGCTAAGATTACAGCCCGACTGGATGAGTTTGAAAAGACCATGCAGTATGAATATATTGCAGGGTTCGAAGACTTCTTCAGCGACTTGAAGCAGCATGGCGTAAAATGCGCTGTGGTAACGAGCAGCAACATTCAGAAGATGCTGAATGTCTATGAACGTCACCCGGAATTCAAGGCTTATTTCGACCGCGTGCTGACCAGCGAGGATTTCGCCGAGAGCAAGCCTCATCCAGACTGCTATTTGAAAGGTGCAGCCTATTTCGGTGTGGAACCGGAGGACTGTGTAGGGCTGGAAGACAGCTTCAACGGACTGAAGGCGGTGAGAGCCTCAGGAGCCTTTACCCTAGGTCTCGCCACAACGAACAGCAGAGAAGCCATCCAGCCGCTATCCGACTATGTGATAGATGATTACAGAGGTTTCAGCTTTGCTGACTTGCAGCGCATCGTGGATGCTGCGAAATAGATTCAACGCGAACAATAAATAAATCAAAATAAAAAATGGGATATTTATCTACTGACAAGAAGAAAATTACCACCAAGACCTTCGCAGAAATGAAGAAGGCTGGCGAGAAAGTAACCATGCTGACAGCATACGACTTTACAACAGCCGGAATTATAGATGCTGCAGGAATTGACTCTATATTAATAGGTGATTCGGCCAGCAATGTGATGGCAGGAAATGCAGACACATTGCCGATTACCGTAGATCAGATGATTTATCACGCCCGCAGCGTGGCACGTGCCTGCCAGCATGCTTTCGTGGTTTGCGACATGCCTTTCGGCAGCTATCAGATCAGCAAGGAAGAGGCGCTGCGCAATGCTTGCCGCATGATGAAGGAAACGGGTGTAGACGCTCTGAAACTGGAAGGCGGCGTAGAAATCTGCGACACGGTTAAGGCGCTGGTTAATGCAGGTATTCCAGTTCATGGTCATCTCGGACTTACCCCGCAGAGCGTGAACAAGTTTGGCGGTTATGGCATTCGTGCCAAGGAAGAGGCTGAGGCACAGAAGCTTATCAGCGACGCCATTGCGCTGGACGAAGCAGGCTGCTTTGCCATCGTGCTGGAGAAGGTTCCTGCTAAACTTGCTGCAGAAGTTAGCAAGAAGGTAAAGGCTGTAACGATTGGAATCGGTGCTGGTAACGGCTGCGACGGACAGGTTCTGGTTTATGCTGATGCACTCGGAATGACACAGGGCTTCAAGCCTAAGTTCCTGCGCCACTTTGCTCAGGTAGGCGAGGAAATGACCAAGGGTGTGAAGGCTTATATTGATGCGGTGAAGACCGTAGATTATCCTAGCGCTGAAGAGAGTTATTAACATTAACTCTCTTTTTAGCGAAGTGTAAGAGAGTATAAATACGATAGATTCATAAAAGAGTTTAGAATAATGGATACACAAAATACTCCAGTACATATCAAACTGTGGCACAAGGACTTCTGGCGGTTATGCTTTGCCAACCTCTTGCTGATGTCGAGTGTGTACATGCTCATTATTGCCATTCCTTATTTCCTGATTCCGGCGAATTATCAGATGTGGCAGATAGGGTGTGTGCTTCTTGCATACGGCTTTGGACTTTTCCTGTTTGGCGGCTTCTGCTCTTATCTGGTGCAGCGCTACCGCAGGAATATGGTCTGTCAGCTTTCCATTTTAGGTGTGGTTGTTTGCCTTTCGGTTCTTTACTATCTGGATACGTTCTGGAACATCAGGTTTCCTTTTGAGATTCTCCTGGCGGTCCGTTTTCTGCAGGGAGCTTTCCTGGGGCTGGCTCAGATGACGCTTGCCAGTACGCTGGTTATTGATTCCTGCGAGTCGTTCCAGCGCACCGAGGCTAATTATATTACCTCCTGGTTTGCCCGCTTTTCGATAGCTGTAGGACCCTTGTTGGCATTTTTTGTTTACAACTATTTCGGCATGGGCTATGTTTTCCCTACGGCTTCGTTACTGGCTTTGGGAGCCTTCGTGCTGGTTTCTCGCGCTAAGTTTCCTTTTAAGGCGCCTGCCGAAGGAATCAAGGTTTTCAGCCTCGACCGCTTCTATCTGCCACAGGGAACTCCGCTGTTTGTCAATATCATTCTGATTACTTTTTCTGCGGGATTATACTTTTCTTTGCCTCATTCTTCTGGCATTTTTCTGATGATTTTCGGAGGATTGGTCTTGGCGTTTCTGGCAGAAAAGTTTGTCTTTGCTGATGCAGATCTGAAGAGTCAGATAATAGTAGGTCTGGTGCTGCTGGGAGCAGCTCAGCTGATTTCGTTTGCGAATCAGGAGTTTGCTGTAGAAATCGTGGTTCCAACCTTGCTGGGTTTCAGCTTGGGAATCATCGGAAGCCGTTTCCTGCTCTTCTATATCAAGCTTGCCAAACATTGCCAGCGCGGCACGAGCGTGAACTCATTCTTCCTGGCTTGGGAATTAGGATTGAGCTTGGGACTCGGTCTCGGATTCCTGTTCCATAATCTTCCGGCGAGAGCGCATTTTGACGTAGATCATCCTGTATATAATATGGTTGAATCAGGGATGTTGCACTATGCGCTTCTTTTTACAATCGTATCGTTGCTGGTGTACAATTTCTTGGTTCATCCATGGTACATGAAGCATAAAAACAGATAAAATATTTGAAATCTCGTTTGTTTCATAAAAGCTATTCTTTAAAAGAACCTAAAAATAGCTTTTATGAAACATTTTTAATATTATTTAGATAGGTTTTTTCGCTTTTGTGGCTTAATTTGAGTACTTTTGCGTTTAGTTTTGGAAATATATTGTTTGAATTAAGAAATTAAACGTAAAAATATAGAATTATGGCAGAAGCTATTGATATCCGCGAATTGAATATCCGGATAGAACAACAAAGTCAGTTTGTTACCAACCTGGTAATGGGCATGAATAAGGTAATCGTAGGTCAGAAACACCTCGTAGATTGCCTTCTTATCGGTCTTCTCTCCGATGGTCATATCCTGCTTGAGGGTGTGCCTGGACTGGCGAAGACACTTGCAATCAAGACATTGTCACAGCTTATCAGCTCCGACTATAGCCGCATTCAGTTTACTCCTGATCTTTTGCCTGCCGATGTGGTGGGTACTCAGATTTATTCACAGAAAGATGAGGCATTCCATGTAAAGCGCGGTCCTGTCTTCGCCAATTTCGTCTTGGCAGATGAGATTAACCGTGCCCCAGCCAAGGTGCAGAGTGCGCTGCTCGAAGCCATGCAGGAACATCAGGTTACCATTGGTGATGAAACCTTCAAACTGCCTAGTCCGTTCCTGGTAATGGCTACACAGAACCCTATCGAGCAGGAAGGAACCTATCAGTTGCCTGAAGCACAGGTAGACCGTTTCCTGCTGAAGGTAATCATCGATTATCCTACACTGGAAGAGGAGAAGCTCATCATCCGTGAGAATATCCAGGGCGGACTTCCTGAGGTTACTCCTGTAACATCTGCCGAGGAGATTCTGAAGGCCCGCAAGATAGTAAACGAGGTTTATCTCGATGAGAAGATTGAGCAGTATATTGCCGATATCGTCTTTGCTTCACGTTATCCTGAGCGCTACGGACTGGGCGAGCTGAAAGACATGATTACCTTCGGCGGCAGTCCTCGTGCCAGCATCTCTCTTGCCAAGGCAGCTAGAGCCTATGCATTTATCAAGCATCGCGGCTATGTGATTCCTGAGGATGTAAGAGCAGTGGCCCATGACGTAATGCGCCATCGTATCGGCCTTTCTTACGAGGCTGAGGCAAGCAATGTGACAAGCGAGGAAATCGTAAGCCGCATCATTAATAAGGTGGAAGTGCCTTGATAGTTAACAGTTAATAGTTTATAGTTAATAGTTTAGGATTTTGGATACACAAGATATCTTAAAAAAGGTTCGGAAGATAGAAATCAAGACTCGCGGACTGAGTCAGAACATCTTCGCTGGTCAGTATCATTCTGCCTTCAAGGGTAGGGGAATGGCTTTTGCCGAGGTGCGCGAATATCAGTACGGCGATGATGTGAGAGACATCGACTGGAACGTGACCGCCCGCTTTCATAAACCTTATGTCAAGGTGTTTGAAGAGGAAAGGGAACTTACGGTGATGCTGCTCGTAGACGTCAGCGGGTCGCTCGATTTCGGTACGATGAAGCAGATGAAGCGCGATCTGGCTACTGAGATTGCTGCCACACTCGCCTTCAGTGCCATTCAGAACAATGACAAGATAGGTGTCATCTTCTTCTCTGACCGTATCGAGAAGTACATTCCGCCTAAGAAAGGAAGAAAGCATATTCTCTATATCATCAGAGAAATGCTCAACTTCCAGCCGCAAAGCCAGCGTACCGACATCGGCTGCGCACTGGAATATTTCACCCGCGTGATGAAACGCCACTGCACGGCTTTCGTAATCAGCGACTTCTACGATCATAAGGATTTCCAGCATCAGCTGCAGATTGCCAACCAGAAGCATGATGTAGTAGCCATCCAGGTTTACGACCCGCGTGCCAAGGTGCTACCTGACGTAGGACTGCTCAAGGTGATGGACGCAGAAACCGGACACGAGATGTATATTGATACAAGTTCGAAGAAACTGCGAATGGCCCATACCCAGCAATGGCTGATGCAGCAGGAGAATCTGAAAACCGATTTTGCCAAAAGCAAGGTCGACTGGACTTCGATTGCCACTAACGAGGACTTCTCGAAGGCGCTCCTGATGCTTTTCAAGCAGAGGGGCTGATGATGCTCAGTTATCTGAAACACATTGCTCTATGGCTTGAAAAACGAAAGTTCAAAGCTCAAAGTAAAGAAACTATGTTTAAAGTAAAGAATATCATATTGTCGCTCGCTCTCCTGGGGTGCTCAGGCTTAGCTCAAGCCCAGCAGGTAGAGCAACGCATCGACTCGCTGCAGATACTGATAGGACAGCAGACCGTGCTGCATCTGAAGGCTTCGGTCAAGCAGGGCGATAAGGTGGAACTGCCATCTTTCAAGCCGCAGCAGCAAATTACGCCGGGAGTGGAAGTGGTAGAGCAGAGTAAAGGCGACACTTCGCACATAGGCGACGACCGCATGGTGGTGAGTCGCGACTATACGCTGACTTCGTTTGATGAAAAGGTGTATGCGATTCCTGCGCTCAATGTGAAGGTAAACGGCAAGAACTTTCATGGCAACCAGCTTGCGCTGAAGGTGCTCACCGTGCCTGTAGATACGGTTCATCCCAACCAGTTCTATCCGCCTAAGGATGTTCAGGACAATCCTTTCTCCTGGAGCGAATGGAGTGCGATTTTTTGGTTGAGCCTATTGCTGTTAATTCTCTGTGGCGCATGGCTTTATCTGCGCAACAGACTGAAGAATAACAAGCCAATCATCACCCATATCCGCATCGTAAAACGAGTTCCGGCTCATGAAAAGGCGCTGAATCAAATCAACGTCATCAAGCAGCAGCACGTTGAGAATCAGGAAACACAGAAGGCTTACTACACTCAGCTTACCAATACGCTGAGAGAATACATCGTGAGCCGTTTCGGATTCAATGCCATGGAGATGACCAGTGCCGAAATCATCGAACGTTTGCGCGAAGCAGGCGACCAGAAGATGATAGATGAACTGAAGGAACTCTTCCAGACTGCCGACCTCGTGAAGTTTGCCAAATATGAAACCCTGGTGAATGAGAACGATGCAAACCTGGTGAATGCCATCAACTTCATTGACCAGACCAAGACAGATGAGACACCTACAGAAGAAAAGGTGGTTCCGCAGCTGACCAACGAAGAGCAGAAGACGCAATCCCAGCGCCGCCTCATCAAGTCGCTTCTCTGGATAGGAGTCATCGTAGGTCTGGCTCTTTTGGGTTACATCATTTACCAGTCAGCCATGCTGCTGATGTAAGGCAGGGTGTTCTTATGAAACGTTTCGCCGGGCAAAGCGGTTTCCCGAAACTCTTAGCCTGGCTATAAATAGAAAAATAAAGAAATGGAATTTGCAAGTAAAGGCTATTTTCTGTTGCTCCTGTTGCTGATACCTTATATATTATGGTATTTCCTCTACAGGAAGAAAAATGCGCCAACCATGCGCATGAGCGACACGAAAAAGTATCAATATGCTCCGAAGAGCCTGCGTGTGCGTCTCATCCATCTGCCAATGGTGCTGAGATGCATCTGTTTCGTGCTCATCGTCTGTGCGATGGCTCGTCCGCAGACGCATACGGCTTGGGACAACAAGACGGTAGAAGGCATTGACATTATGTTGGCGATGGACGTTTCCACCTCTATGCTTGCCGAAGATTTGAGACCAAACCGTATGGAAGCGGCTAAGGATGTGGCAACAGAATTCATCTCGGGAAGACCGAACGACAACATCGGTCTGACTATCTTTGCCGGTGAAGCCTTCACCCAGTGCCCGATGACAACCGATCATGCCAGTCTGTTGCGCCTCTTGCAGGCAACCCGTACGGATATTGCCGCCCGGGGACTGATTGACGATGGTACTGCAGTGGGAATGGGACTCGCCAATGCCGTGAGCCGCCTGAAGGATTCTAAGTCAAAATCGAAGGTTGTGATTCTTCTTACCGACGGCAGTAACAACATGGGCGAAATCTCGCCAATGACCGCAGCAGAGATTGCCAAGAGCTACGGAATCCGCGTTTACACCATCGGTGTAGGAACCAACAAGGTGGCTCCTTATCCAATGCCTGTGGCAGGAGGAGTACAGTACGTCAATATTCCGGTAGAGATAGACACGAAGACGCTGAGCGACATTGCTCAGACAACCGATGGTAATTTCTATCGCGCAACGAACAATAATGAGCTGAAGAAGATTTACAGGGACATTGATAAACTGGAGAAAACCAAGTTTAATGTCAAGCATTTCGCTAAGCGCTATGAAGCTTATCAGCCATTCGCCTTGGCAGCTCTCCTGGTATTGCTGGTAGAAATCCTGCTCCGCATCACCTGGTTCAGAAGAATTCCGTAATCCGGATACTGAGCCATTACTGATTATCGGAGATATTCCGCTATCTTTCGGAGATATTTCGCTATCTTTCGGAGATATTTTACCAGTTATCGGAGATATTTTACTGATTATCGGATAATCGAATAGAAGATATAATTAGAATAGAAAATGTTAAGATTTGAAGATCCTATATTTCTCTGGCTGTTGTGGATTATACCAGTACTGATTCTGATCAGACTGATAGGATGGAGAAGAAGAAAGGCTAAACTGAAGAAGCTCGGCGATCCGGAACTTCTGAAACAACTCATGCCCAACATCTCCAAATATCGCCCAACAGTTAAGTTTGTGCTGATGCTCGCAGCCTTGGCGCTTCTCATCGTGATGGTAGCTCGCCCGCAGATGGGCAGCAAGATTTCTCACGATAAGCGACATGGTATTGAAACCATCATCTGCCTCGATATTTCAAATTCCATGCTCTGTCAGGACGTGGCTCCATCCCGTTTGGACAAGAGTAAGATGCTTATCGAAAATCTGGTCGACAACTTTAACAACGACAAGATTGGACTCATCGTCTTTGCCGGCGATGCGTTCGTGCAGTTGCCAATCACCACCGATTATGTTTCGGCAAAGATGTTTCTCCAGAACATAACCCCTGGTCTTATCCAGACCCAGGGAACCAATATCGGCGAAGCCATCGATTTGGCTTCCAAGAGTTTCACTCAGCAGGAGAATGTAGGCAGAGCCATTATCGTAATTACTGATGGCGAAAACCATGAGCCTGGCGCACAGGAGGCAGCGGCAGCTGCCAACAAGAAGGGAATCAATGTCTTCATCCTGGGCATAGGTAACACCAAGGGAGCGCCAATCCCTATGGGCGACGGCTCTTATCTGAAGGACAATGCGGGCAACACTGTAATGACCGCTCTGAATGAGCAGATGTGCAAGGAGCTTGCCCAGGCAGGCAAGGGTCAGTACATTCATGTAGATAATACCAGCGATGCGGAAAGAGCATTGAATGATGATATTGCCAAATTGCAGAAAGGTGATGTAACGAGTGTGGTTTATAGCGCCTATGATGAACAGTTCCAGGCTGTAGGTATTCTCGTCATCCTGTTGCTTATCATCGAAATCTGTCTGCTTGAGGTAAAGAATCCTCTGCTCAGAAACATCAAGTTTTTTAAGAAAGACATCAAGAAGCCTTTCTGATAAACGTTTATACATTATTATATAATAAGAATGAGTTATTTAAGATATATATTGGTTTTTGCCCTGATGGTGCTGGGCTTGGCGAAGGTGGGAGCGCAGAACGACCGCAACTTCATCCGCCAGGGAAACCGCGCCTATCATAAACAGAAGTGGGCTGCAGCCGAAACGCAATATCGCAAGGCTATCTCCAAGAACCAGAAGAATGCGCAGGCTGTCTATAATCTGGGTTGCGCCCTGATGATGCAGCAGAAGGATTCGATGGCAATGATACAGTTTGAGAATGCTTCGAAACTGGAAACGAACAAGATGCGACGCGCAAGAAGTTACCACAACATGGGTGTGGTTATGCAGCAGCATCAGCAATATGCGCAGGCCATAGGATGTTATGAGAACGCCCTGCGCTGCAATCCGCAGGACAATGCAACCCGATATAATCTTGCCCTCTGCAAGAAACTGCTCAAAAACCAGAAGCAGAACGATAAGAACAAGAACAACAAGAATAAAAACAAGGACAAGAACAAGGACAAGCAGAATAAGGATCAGAACAAAGATCAGAATAAAGACAAGAACGATAAAAATAAGAACAACCAGAATAAGAACAATCAGCAGAATCAGAACCATCAGGACAAGATGAGCAAAGATAATGCTGAACAACTCTTGAACGCTGCCATCCAGCAGGAGAAGGATACGAAGCGCAAGATGCAGAAAGCGATGAGTCAGCCTCGCCGCAAGCAATATGAGAAAAACTGGTAAAAAGTAAAATAATACAACGAGCATAATAGATTTAGAACATGAAACATATAGGTTGGTTTATTATTATATGGGCAATGCTTCTGGGCTTCAGTTTGCAGCTGAAAGCCCAGCATATCAGTGTGTCGGCACCAACACACGTGGCGGCGGGAGAAAACTTCCGTGTGGCCTATACCATCAATACACGTGATGTAGAGGAATTCCGCATGGGCGGAGTAGGAGAAGGACTTGAGGTAATCGCAGGTCCTTACACCTCATCGCAGTCCAGTTATCAGATGATCAATGGTCATACTTCCTCTTCATCGTCGGTAACCATTACCTATACGCTCTACGCAGCTAAGAACGGAACCTTTGGCATTGGTGCCTCTCATGCCATCGTAAATGGTAAGAAACTCTCTTCCCATCCGGTTAAGATTACGGTTTCTGGCCATGCTGCACGCAACAACGGCGCTCCTTCCATGCACGGACAGAATGATTATGATGAACCACGCATGCGAACTGCCGGATCAAGAATATCAGGCAGAGACCTCTTCATCAAGGTTACAGCCAACAAGCGACGTGTTCACGAACAGGAACCGGTGCTCCTTACTTATAAGGTTTACACGCAGGTAGACCTTACCCAGCTGGAAGGCAAGATGCCTGACCTCAAGGGATTCCACAACCAGGAAGTTCCGTTGCCTCAGCAGAAGAGCTTCCATACTGAAACCGTAAACGGCCGACCTTACCGATGCGTTACATGGAGCCAGTATGTCATGTATCCGCAGATGACGGGAAGCCTCACCATTCCAGCCATTACCTTCAAGGGAATCGTAGTTCAGCAGAACAGAAACGTTGACCCGATGGAAGCTTTCTTCAATGGCGGTTCTGGCTATGTTGAAGTAAAGAAAGATATTATAGCTCCTAGTGTGAAAATTCAGGTTGATCCATTGCCTCAGCGCCCTGCCAACTTCTCGGGCGGTGTAGGTAAATTCAATATTACTGCTTCCATCGACAAGAAGGAAGTAAAGGCTGGCGAACCAATCACCATTCGTGTAGTAGTAGGAGGAATAGGAAACCTGAAGTTGCTCAAGCAGCCTGTCATCACCTTCCCTAAGGATTTTGACAAGTACGATGCGAAGGTGACAGACAAGACCCGCCTTACAGCCAATGGCGTAGAAGGCAATATGATTTATGACTTCCTGGCTGTGCCTCGTAATCAGGGAAATTATACCATTCCTGCGGTAGAATTCACCTATTATGATACTTCGGCTAACAAGTATAAGACAATCAAGACCCAGCCGTTCACGCTGAACGTAGAGAAGGGCGATGGAACATCAGACAATGAAACATCAGATTTCAGCAACAAGGATAAGGACATTCATGCGCTGAAACTGGGCAAGTCTAAGCTCCATGATATTGACGATATGTTCTACGGAAGCTTCGGCTACTGGACCAGTCTGCTGGTTCCATTGGCAGCCTTCTTTGCCCTGCTCATAGTCTTCCGCCGCCGTGCTCTCGAGAATGCCGACCTGGTAAAGGTTCGTTCCAACAAGGCAAACAAGATAGCAACCAAGCGCCTGAAGAAGGCTCATCTGCTGATGCTCGGTGGCAAGCAGGAAGAATTCTATGATGAAGTGCTCCGTGCTTTGTGGGGCTATGTAAGCTACAAGCTCAACATGCCTGCCGAAAAGCTCTCACGTGAAAACATTCAGGCTATGCTCGAAAAACATTGTGTAGAGGAGAGAACTATCGAGAAGTTTACAACTGCGCTCGATGAATGTGAGTTTGAACGCTATGCGCCGGGTGACCCTGCCGGCAATATGAACCGTACATTCGACTCAGCAATGACTGCTATTATGGATATAGAAAATGCTATCAATGCAACGCGTAAGCAGCGCAAGAAGAGTGCAACCGGATATTCGTTCGTCATGATGATCATGGTGATGTTAGGCTGCTCTGTTTCTGCAGGCGCTGTAACCAAGAACAATGCTGATACGGAATATCAGAAAGGTAATTATCAGCAGGCCATACGCGACTATGAGGAAATATTGAACAACTATGGTGTTTCTGCCGAAGTTTACTATAACTTGGGCAATGCTTATTACCGTACAGACAATATTACCAAGGCTGTGCTCAATTATGAGCGTGCCCATCTGCTCTCGCCAGGCGATGAAGACATCAGCTTCAACCTGCAGTTTGCACGTAGCAAGACCATCGATAAGATTACTCCGGAAAGCGAGATGTTCTTCGTAACCTGGTGGAAGGCGTTGGTTAACTTTACGAGTGTTGACTGTTGGGCAAAGACTGGCATCATAGCCATCATCATGGCGCTGGTTCTGGTCTTGGTTTATCTCTTCGGTTCGCATATTGTGTTGCGCAAGATTGGTTTCTTCGGTGGAATCTTCTTCGTGGCAGTCTTCCTGCTGAGCAATCTCTTTGCTTACCAGCAGTGGCAGATGCTCATAAACCGTACGGGAGCCATCATCATCGCTCCTTCTGTCAATGTGAAGAAAACTCCATCCAAGACGAGCGCTGACCTCTTCCTGCTGCATGAAGGAACCCGAGTTGACATTACCGATAAGGCGATGAAAGGCTGGCGTGGAATCAAGGTAGGAGATGGCAGAGAAGGCTGGATTGAAACCAAGGCAATTGAGGAAATCTGATTAAGATAAAATCTGATTAAAATAAAGAGAATGGATTTTAGTAGGATACAAGATTTTGACATGCAGCTGTTGCATGTGTTTAACGGCAGCGAGAATGTCTGGCTCGATCAGATGGCAATGGCGCTTACGTCGGGCTGGACATGGATTCCGCTTTATATCGTCCTCTTCGTTGTTGTGATAAGAAACAACGAGATGATGGGCCAGATTGCGCTCGTGGTTGGAGGAGCGGTGCTCTGCATCTTTCTGGCTGATGGACTGGTGGATGGAATCATCAAACCGCTGGCTGAAAGATGGCGACCTTCCAGCGACCCGATGTTCAAGTATACGGTTCAGGTGGTTGACAATATGCGCCTCAAGAGTTTCAGCTTCTGTTCGGCTCATGCGGCCAATACGCTTTCCATAGCCATCTTCTTCTCGTTGCTCATCCGCAGCAAACTGGTTACGTGGACCCTGTTATTATGGTCGCTCGTAAACTGCTGGACCCGTCTTTACCTGGGTGTTCATTATCCGGTCGACATTCTTTGCGGTCTGGCTATCGGAGCTGTGGTAGGAGTTGTCGTTTATCTTATCTACATCAGGATGTATTACCGCATCTCCCCAAAGATTAAGTATATTTCCAACCAGTATACGAGTACGGGTTACGACTATGATGATGTAGATAAAATCATGACCGTAGTGATATTTACCCTTATCATGGTTGTGTTTTATGCCACCTGTCAGATGGCAAATCTTTAGTACAGAAATAAAAGTTCAAAATAGAAAGTTCAAAAAGTAAAATAAATAATGGATACAAAACACATTAAGATTAGTGATTATAACTATGATTTACCGGATGAGCGCATCGCAAAATTCCCTATCGCCCAGCGCGACCACAGCAAACTGCTGGTCTATAAGCACGGCGAGGTAAGCGATGATGTTTTCCATCATCTTCCCACATATCTCCCTCAAGGAGCCTTGATGATATTCAACAATACCAAGGTGATACAAGCGCGTCTGCACTTCCGTAAGGAAACAGGTGCGCTTATTGAGGTTTTCTTGATGGAGCCTGCAGAACCTACTGATTATGAACTCATGTTCCAGACCACCGGACATTGTTCTTGGCTCTGCATGATCGGTAATCTGAAGAAATGGAAAGAGGGAAGCCTGAAGCGTGATTTCGAAATCAAGGGCCACAAGCTTACGCTCAGCGCCACTATGCGACGCGGAGATGCGCTAGGCTCTGAAGCGCAGGAAATGGTTGCCAAAGGCGGAGGAACCAACTATTGGGTTGATTTTGATTGGGACAACGACAAGGTTTCTTTCGCTGAGATTCTCGAAGCAGTAGGCGAGTTGCCTATTCCTCCATATCTCAACCGCAAGACAGAGGAGAGCGACAAGACCACCTATCAGACGGTTTATTCTAAAATCAAGGGAAGTGTGGCTGCTCCAACTGCCGGACTTCACTTTACTGATGCTGTTCTCAAGGATCTTGATGCGCATGGAATCGACCGCGAAGAAGTAACCCTGCATGTAGGAGCCGGCACATTCAAACCGGTGAAGAGTCTTGAAATCGAAGGCCATCAGATGCATACGGAATACATTGTTGTTCATCGCCGCAGCCTGGCAAAACTCATCAAGCACGAGTGCCGGGTCATTGCCGTAGGAACCACCAGCGTCCGTACCATCGAGAGCCTCTATTACATGGGCGTTCATCTGCTGAAGCATCCTGAGGCAAATGAAGAAGATCTGCACGTAAAACAGTGGGATCCTTATGAGCTTTCTGAAGATGGCAATCTGGTAGATGGAATCACTCCGATGCAGGCTATCCAGGCAATCATCGATTATCTGGACCGCAACGGCTTGGAGGCTCTCCATTCCAGCACGCAGATTATCATTGCTCCTGGCTATCAGTATAAGATTGTGAAGATGCTGGTCACCAATTTCCATCAGCCTCAGAGCACACTCCTGCTTCTGGTGAGTGCTTTCCTCAAGGGCGACTGGAAGAAGGTTTACGATTATGCTCTTTCGCATGATTTCCGTTTCCTGAGCTATGGAGATTCATCCCTGCTCATTCCGTAAAAGGAGTTAGGAAAACTATAAATTATTAATTGTAAATTATAAATTAAAAATAGATGATTTCAGTAGAAGGACTGAAAGTAGAGTTTGGCGTCAAGCCTCTCTTTCATGATGTAAGTTTCGTCATCAACGACCGCGACCGTATTGCCCTGGTGGGTAAGAATGGTGCGGGAAAATCTACTATGCTCAAGATTCTCTGCGGTTTGCAGAAACCTACTGATGGCGTTGTGGCTATTCCTAACGAAACCACTATCGGCTATCTGCCACAGGTGATGAAACTGCAGGACGATACGACCGTGAAGGAGGAAACCCGCAAGGCTTTCGCCCATAATACCGAGATGAAGGCGCGTCTGGACAAGATGCAGCAGGAAATGGCCGACCGCACCGACTATGAGAGCGAAAGCTATGCTCAGCTCGTAGAGAAGTTTACCCAGGAACATGAACGCTACATGATGATGGGTGGCGAAAACTATGAGGCTGAGATAGAGCGCACCTTGACCGGTCTTGGCTTTACGCGCGATGATTTCGAGCGCCCAACCAAGGAGTTTTCCGGCGGTTGGCGAATGCGTATCGAACTTGCCAAGATTCTGTTACAGAAGCCTGATGTGCTGCTCCTCGATGAGCCTACCAACCACCTTGATATTGAAAGTATCCAGTGGTTGGAGCAGTTCCTGGGGCAGAGTGCTAAGGCTGTGGTTCTGGTGAGTCACGACCGTGCATTCATCAACAATGTAACTAACCGTACCCTCGAAATTACTTGCGGAAGGGTAGAAGATTATAAGGTGAAATACGATGAGTATGTTGTGTTGCGTGCCGAACGCCGCGAGCAGCAGCTCCGTGCTTACGAAAACCAGCAGAAGGAAATTGCCGACATCAAGGATTTCATCGAGCGATTCCGCTACAAGCCTACCAAGGCGGTTCAGGTGCAGAGCAGAATCAAGCAGCTCGAGAAAATCGTGCCTATCGAGGTGGATGAGGTTGACAACAAGCAGATGCACCTCAAATTCCCTCCTTGTCTCAGAAGTGGCGATTATCCTATTATCTGTGATGAGGTGCGCAAAGATTACGGCGCACACACCGTCTTCGACCATGTTACCTTTACCATCAAGCGTGGCGAGAAGGTGGCTTTCGTGGGTAAGAACGGCGAGGGTAAGTCTACCCTGGTAAAATGCATCATGGGTGAGATTCCTTTCACCGGAACGCTCAAGATTGGTCATAATGTGCAGATTGGTTATTTCGCCCAGAATCAGGCGCAGCTCTTGGATGAGAATCTTACCATCTTCCAGACTATTGACAATGTGGCAACAGGCGAAATGCGTCTGAAGGTGAATGATCTCCTGGGCGCCTTCATGTTTGGCGGCGAGACTTCTGAGAAGTTTGTCAAGGTGCTGAGTGGTGGAGAACGCAGCCGACTGGCGATGATCAAGCTCCTGCTCGAACCGGTGAATCTCCTCATTCTCGATGAGCCTACCAATCACCTCGACATGCAGTCGAAGGATGTGCTGAAAGAAGCCATCAAGGCTTTCGATGGAACAGCCATCATCGTGAGCCACGACCGTGAATTTCTCGATGGTCTGGTAGATAAAGTCTATGAGTTTGGCGGCGGCAAGGTTCGTGAGCATCTCGGTGGTATTTACGATTATCTCCGTGCCCATAATGCCGAGAACATCAATCAGGCGCTTGCCAACCAGAGCATGGCTTCTGCCGGTTCGCCTTCAGCCAATACTTCCGGCTCTTCTGTCGCATCAGGTTCTACAGCCGACAGTCTTGCCTCTGCCACATCCGGCAAGCAGAGCTACGCTGAACATAAGGAACAGCAGAAGAAGATCCGCAAGGCTGAGAAAGCCGTGAAGGAATGTGAGGCGAAGATTGAGAAACTGGAAGCGAGAAAGAAGGAGATTGATGAACTCCTGATGAAACCGGAAAATGCAACCAACATGGAACTCGTTACTGAATACACCGAACTCATGAAGGGTCTCGATGAGGAGAACGAGCGCTGGATGCTCCTTTCGGAAGAATTGGAAGAAGTTTCGAAATAACAGTAACATTAATATAAAATAAAGAGAAGAAAATGAAAATGAAAATGATCTTACCGATGATGCTGATCGCAGCTCTGCCATTAGGCGCTGATGCTCAGAACAAATCGGGTCTTGTCATGAGCAATCTCGACCAGACAGTGAAGCCAGCAGACAGTTTCTATCAGTTTGCTACAGGTGGATGGCAGAAGAACAATCCTCTTCCTGCCGCTTACAGCCGTTATGGCAGTTTTGACCAGCTGGCTGAGAACAACAACAAGCGCGTCAACTCCATTCTTTCTGAACTCCAGAAGAAGACTTATAAGGCTGGAACCATCGAGCAGAAATTGTCTGATTTCTACAAACTCTCTATGGATGTTGACAGCCGCAACAAGGCTGGAATCGCTCCAGTAAAGCCTCTGTTGGATGAGATTGAAGCTGCCAAGACCAAGGAGGAGCTTCAGAAGCTTCAGGTTAAGTATGCATGGATGGGTCTCGGTTTGAGCTATGGCGCAGGTTTCGCTGCCGATGAGAAGAACGTAACCATGAACATCTACAACCTGATGCAGGGTGGTCTTACTCTCGGTGCCAAGGATTATTACCTCAACAACGATGCTGCAACCGTAGCTATCCGTGAGGCTTATAAGACTTACCTCAGCAAGATGTTCCAGCTCTATGGTTTCTCTGCTGATGAAGCTGCCAAGAAGGCTTCTGCCGTATTCCTTCACGAAACAACGCTCGCTACTTTCTCAAAGAGCCGTACCGAACTTCGTGATCCTCAGGCAAACTACAACAAGATGACCTTGGCAGAATTCAAGGAGAATTATCCTAACATTCCTCTCGAGGCACTTGCCAACGCCGAGGGAATCAAGAGCGAAAATCTCAAGGAGATGATCGTAGGTCAGCCTGCTTTCTTCGCCGGTTATGACAAGGTGGCAGCTGCAGAATGTGCAGGCACATTGAAGGCTTTGATGGAGTGGGACATCATCAGCAGTTCTGCTTCTTACCTCAGCGATGAGATTCGCGAAGCCCGTTTCGAATTCTTCGGCAAGACTATGAGTGGCCGTAAGGAGGATTATCCTCTTTGGAAGCGCGCTACTACTCAGGTTGATGCTCAGTTGGGCGAGGCGCTCGGTCGCATCTACTGCAAGCGCTATTTCCCAGAAAGCTCTAAGAAGATGATGGAGACACTCGTGAAGAATCTTCAGATCAGCCTCGGTCAGCGTATCGATGCTCAGACCTGGATGAGCGATGCTACAAAGAAAGCTGCTCACAACAAGCTCGACAAGTTCTATGTAAAGATTGGTTATCCTAACAAGTGGACTGATTTCAGCAAACTCAGCATCGACCCATCTAAGAGCTATTATGAGAACGTGTTGGCTTGCCGCAAGTTTGCCAACGATAAGGAGATTGCAAAGAAGGCAGGAAAGCCGGTAGATAAGGATGAGTGGTACATGACTCCTCAGACCGTGAATGCTTACTACAATCCTACTACCAATGAAATCTGCTTCCCAGCCGGTATTCTCCAGTATCCTTTCTTCGATCCTAAGGCTGATGCAGCATTCAACTATGGTGCTATCGGCGTAGTAATCGGCCATGAGATGACTCACGGATTCGATGATCAGGGTCGTCAGTATGATGCTAGCGGTAATCTGAAGGACTGGTGGACTGCAGCTGATGCAGAAGGTTTCAACAAGCGTGCTGATATGTATGCTGATTTCTTCAGCAACATCAAGGTTTTGCCTGACCTGAATGCCAACGGTCGTTTCACCCTCGGCGAGAACCTTGCCGACCACGGTGGTTTGATGGTTTCATACAATGCCTTCAAGAATGCTACAGCCAAGAAGCCATTGAAGAACAAGGATGGTTTCACTCCTGACCAGCGTTTCTTCCTCGCCTATGCAGGTGTTTGGGGACAGAACATTACTGATAAGGAAATCCGCAACCGCGTAAAGGATGATCCTCATTCTCTCGGCAAGTGGCGTGTTGATGGTGCGCTTCCTCACATCGATGCATGGTATGAGGCATTTGGTGTAAAGCAGGGCGACAAGCTGTTCATTCCTAAGAACCAGCGCCTGGAGCTTTGGTAATTCCCGGATGGAAATTTTTCCGAATAGAATTTTTCGGGAATGGTTTCCCCGAATAGATAGAAAAAATGAAGTCCTGATGTTTCGTATGTTTGAAGCATCAGGACTTTTGTTTTATGCTTGAAATATTTTTTGATAAGGAAACAATAGAATAGGGGTTATTGTTTCTTCTCCAGTTCCTGAAGATTTTCCATCTTCTTCGATTCCAGAAATTCGTAAATGCCGCAGAGATGTTCGCGGACGCGACCATGACCGAACTCATAAACCTTGCTGACAAGACCATCGAGGAAATCACGGTCGTGACTAACCACGATGAGCGTTCCGTCGAAATCGAGCAAGGCCTGCTTCAGCACATCCTTGGTCTTCAGGTCGAGGTGGTTGGTAGGCTCATCGAGAATCAGCAGATTCACCGGCTCCAGCAGCAGTTTGAGAATGGCAAGGCGGGTGCGCTCGCCTCCCGACAATACTTTCACCTTCTTGGTAGAATCCTCTCCGCCAAACATGAAGGCTCCCAGCAAATCGCGTATCTTGTTGCGGATTTCACCTTTGGCAACATCATCAATGGTCTGGAATACGGTAAGTTCGCCATCGAGCAGAGAAGCCTGGTTCTGAGCGAAATAACCTATCTGCACATTATGTCCCAATTCCAATTTTCCTTCGTTCTGAAGCTGACCCATGATACATTTCACAAGCGTTGACTTACCCTCTCCGTTTCTACCCACGAAGGCAATCTTGTCGCCTCTTTCTACGGTAAGATTCACGCCGCTGAAAATCTTCTTGCCATCAAACGACATCGCCACATCGCTCATCTGAACCGGATAAGCACCGCTTCGTGGGCTCGGCGGGAACTTGAGTCGAAGGCGACTTGTATCTTCTTCATCCACTTCGATAAGTTCCAGTTTCTCCAGCATCTTCACGCGGCTCTGCACCTGGAAGGTTTTAGAATAAGTGCCTTTGAAGCGTTCTATAAAGTCCTTGGTTTCAGCAATCATCTTCTGCTGTTCTTCATATTTCTTCATCTGCTGTTCGCGGCGTTCCTTGCGCAGTTCCAGATATTGGCTGTAAGTGGCTTTGTAGTCGTAGATGCGGCCCATGGTTACTTCGATGGTTCTTGTTGTTATGTCGTCAACGAATTTTCGGTCGTGGCTGATGACAACTACTGCTTTCGAACTGTTGATGATGAAGTCTTCGAGCCAGCCGATAGATTCGATGTCGAGATGATTGGTTGGCTCATCGAGCAGCAGTACGTCTGGCGATTTCAAGAGCAGTTTTGCCAGCTCAATTCTCATTCTCCATCCTCCCGAAAACTCGCTTGTAGGGCGGTTGAAATCAGAGCGCTCGAAACCGAGACCGAGCAGCGTCTTCTCTACATCTTCCTCGAAATGAGTCATGTCGATGGCGTAGAATTTCTCTGAGAGAGAGGATACTTTCTCAATGAGCTGCATGTAATCATCGCTGTCGTAATCGGTACGGGTGGTGAGCTCGTTGTTGATGCGGTCAATCTCAGCCTGCATTTCGTGCAGATGGGCAAACGCCTGACAGGTTTCCTCGAATACGGTTCTTCCGTCTTCGGTCATCAGATGCTGAGGCAGATAGGCGATGACGCAATCCTTAGGAGCCGAAACGGTGCCACGAGTAGCATTTCTCACACCGGCGATGATCTTAAGCAATGTGCTCTTTCCTGCGCCATTCTTTCCCATCAGGGCTATACGGTCCTTCTCGTTGATCTGGAAGGAAATGTCTTTGAATAGGGTGGTGCCGCCAAATTCTACGGTCAATCCATCAACTGTAATCATATTATTTTCTTCTTGTTCAAATTTTTGTTTCTTTAAGCAACTCCCCAGAATGCCCCGTTCCTGCTGTTTTCGGGGGCTTCATTGATGACCAGCGCCTGCCATCATTTATGACCCGTGCTGGTCTTAATAGAAGACCCGAGCAAGGCACAAAAGGCTGTTCTTTCGATTGCCGGTGCAAAGATACAACATTTTTGGGCAGAATGCAAGCTTTTACCCTGACTTTCTTTCGGAGAAGTAGTGTAAGTGATTGATTGATACTGATTTCTATTGGCTTTCTAGCTGAACTTTATTGCAAAACAATCAACAATGGGAAAGTAAGGATGAAAAAGTAAGCGTGTCATTAAGGGTCAGTGTCATTAAGGGTCATTTAGAAAAATGAAAGTGTCATTTTGAGCTATAGTATATATAAATATTTATTTATATATATACTATAGGGGATTTTTCTCCCCGAAAATGAAAATGACCCTTAATGACCTTGACCCTTAATGACACGCTAGATGAACTTGTGAGTTTTAACTGATATAGGTTGTGTGTATTCCTGAATGTATTGGTTATTAGTATATTATGTGCGTTTTATTATATTTCTACTCTAACGTTCTGTGTATAATAATTATCTACATATTAAGTCACTTAAGTTAGCTTTTATACTGTTCAATTCTGCATTTTTATCCTTGTTTTATGTTGCTTTTGTTAAAAATATATCATCTCAGAGGCTGTCTTTTATGTCCGAGGAGGGGCATTTTTCACCCTTTGTAGAGGGGGTAAAACACCTTTCTAACCCTCTTATTTTGCGTTTTTCATTCGAAAAATCACTGAAAAGCACTGATTTTTGCCTCTTTTGGTTTCTGTTTTGGGTAGGTAAGGATAATTTACATTATTCAGACTGATTGCGCTTCTTGCTCCGTTTCATTTAGCGGATTAAAAATCCATAATAGTTTGCTGTACAGGGGTGAATTGCAAATCTGCCTGAACTTAATGAGAATAATTTCCGGAACAGATGGAATAGGTAAACTGCCAGAGTAGAGATTTTATCTTTACAAAACAATTAGAATTGCCCCTAAAGAACTCAATCTCAAAATCATGATTTTTCCCTATGTTTCATCTCTTATTTCCAATTTTTACATGAATAAGGAGCATTTTTAAACAAAAAGACCTTGATTGCAGAACGCAACCAAGGTCTTCGGAGATTATATATTTAACCTATTGAAATCTCGCTAGATTAGATCTGCTCGCTCCAGTCCTCCTGGCTCTTACGAACGTAAGTCTGGTAAC
>OOBB01000242.1_pt1 | contig 33364 bp, 26 predicted proteins | sample 1671661 | NCBI WGS metagenome assembly OOBB01 (sample SAMN06348179, study PRJEB24527) | human gut metagenome | biome: human gut; feature: ankylosing spondylitis patient; material: feces | host: Homo sapiens | place: China | collected 2015-10
TTCAGAAGGAAGCCCTGGACAACAACCCTGGTCTGAAGAAATATAAGGAAGAGCATTTCACCTTCCGTTTCGTATATCATTCGGCTAAGAACCCGAAAGAGGTGTTGCTGGATGATACCTTCAAGTATTAGAAAAGACACGGAGTACTAGTAGTAGAAAAGGCACGGATTACTATAGTAATCCGTGCCTAAAATACTATTAATATCCCATTTCCTGCAAAGCTGTCGCCAACTGGTCTGGACAGCTTGTAGGCTTATTGCCACAAGTGATACCCTTCAGTCGGGCGATGACCTCCTTTGCCTTCATGCCTTTAATCAAAGCACAAACACCCTTGGTATTGCCATCGCAGCCTCCGATGAACTGGGCATCCTGCACATTTCCATCTTCATCTATACTGATGCAGATGTATTTTGAGCAGGTGCCATGAGTCTGATAAGTTACCTTCTGCAACTTATCCTGTTTGTCTTGCTGCAACATAATGCTTATTCTGCGTCTGCAGGAATTTCTGGCTTCATGTTGGTATATACAGTCTGAACATCGTCAAACTCTTCCAACTTCTCAACCATCTTGTCGATAGTTTCGCGCTCCTCAGGAGTTACATCCTTCAAATCGTTAGGGATGTAAGTGAACTCAGCACCAGTTACCTCGAAACCCTCAGCCTCCAGATGCTTCTGAATCTCACCGAAGCTTGTAGGAGCACCATAGATAGTGATTTCGTTGTTCTCCTCATCCTCATCAAACTCATCTTCTACGCCGTAGTCGATCAGGTCGAGAATCATCTCATCCATATCCAGACCTTCCTTCTTCTTGAATGTGAACACAGCCTTGTGGTCGAAGAGGAAAGACAAAGAACCTGTTGTACCCAAGTTACCGCTGAACTTGTTGAAGATAGAACGAACGTCAGCCACTGTACGGGTTGTGTTATCTGTCAATGTATCAACGAACACAGCAACTCCGTGAGGGCCATATCCCTCGTATGTTACCTCCTTGTAATCGCTGGTATCCTTGCCACAAGCGTTCTTGATGGCACGAGCGATGTTATCCTTAGGCATGTTCTCACGCTTACAGTTAGCGATGATAGCACGCAATGATGGGTTGTTCTCTGGTTCTGGACCGCCTGCCTTCACAGCAATAGCAATCTGCTTACCCAACTTAGTAAATGTCTTGGCCATGTGGCCCCATCTTTTCAGCTTTGTAGCTTTACGATATTCAAATGCTCTTCCCATTGGAATAAAATTTTAAATGTTTATCGTTTGTTTATAATATTATCTTAATTCTGCACTGAGCACCTTCTGCATTATCTCAATTCTGCATTGAGCTTGCTTGTAAGGTTGGCTATGAGCTTCTTCATGATAGCATCTATCTGCTTGTCATTCAGAGTCTTCTCCTCATCCTGCAGGATGAAGTTTACGGCATAACTCTTCTTGCCCTCTGGCAAATGCTCACCCTCGTAAACATCGAAGAGAACAACACTCTTCAGAAGTTTCTTCTCTGTCTGGCGGGCAATCTGCTCAATCTGAGCGAACTCTACATTCTTGTCTACGAGCAATGCAAGGTCGCGGCTCACTGAAGGATACTTGCTGATGTCAGTATAAGTAAGGTTCACCTTCTTCACTGCCTTCATCAGGTTATCCCAGTGGATATCAGCATAGAATACATCCTGCTCAATATCGAATGCCTTCTTCAACTTCAGGCTCAGGATACCCAGTTCTACCAATACCTTACCGGCACGGGTCTCGTAATTTACGCCCTTAGAGAAGATGTTATTGTCGCTATGCTTGATAACCACGTTGTTCTGTGGCATACCTACACGACGGAGAACATTCTCTACCACAGCCTTCAGCTCGTAGATGTTGCTCTGCTCATCAGCATGAGCCCAACTGCCCTCTACGCGCTTACCGGTGATGAAGAGAGACATGTGAGCCTCCTGAGAGTAAGCCTTGATAGGACTCTCCTCGCTCCACTTCTCCTTATTATATATATAGGTGTTACCCACCTCGAAGAACTTCAGGTTCTGGCTCTTATGGTTGATGTTGCGAACCACGCTCTCCAAACCACCGAACAGCATCGTCTGGCGCATCACACCGAGATCAGCACTCAATGGGTTCATCACCTTCACGGTTGTCTCGTTAGGATACTTGTTGAGGTCGAAGTCGGTATAGTAGCTAGCCTTGCTCAGAGAGTTGTTGAGAATCTCCATGAAGCCCTCGCCTACCAACTGCTCTGCCACGAGGTTCTGGCTGTGATAAGCCTTATCCTCATCGCCCTGAACAGTCAGGGAGCTCTTCAACTGGGTAGGAATCTCCACATTATTATATCCGTAGATACGGAGGATATCCTCTACCACGTCACAAGGACGCTGAACGTCTACACGATAAGCAGGAACCAGGAGATCGATACCCTCAGCATCCTCCTTCACAATCTTCATCTCGAGAGATGTGGCGATGTTCTTGATAGTTTCAGCACCAATCTCCTTACCGATGAGGCGATGCGCATACTCATAGTTCAGGCGAACTGGGAAATCCTGCATTGGCTCAGGATATACATCCTTGATCTGCATGGAAATCTTGCCGCCAGCCAACTGCTTGCAGAGGATGGCTGCCTGCTTCAATGCATAAATCTGTCCGTTTGGATCTACACCACGCTCAAACCGGTAGCTGGCATCTGTGCTCAAACCATGACGGCGAGCGCTCTTGCGGATCCATGTAGGATGGAAGTAAGCACTCTCCAAGACTACATCCTTGGTTGTCTCGTAAGTACCAGAACCCTTACCGCCGAAGATACCGGCGATACACATAGGCTCCTCAGCATTGCAGATGCTCAGGTCGTGCTCACCCAAGGTATGCTCCTCGCCATCGAGAGTAACAAACTTGGTGCCCTCTGGCTGGGTACGGACTACAATCTTATGACCGGTAACCATGTCTGCATCGAAGCAGTGCAATGGCTGGCCGTATGCCATCATGATGTAGTTGGTGATATCCACGATATTGTTGATAGGGCGCAAGCCGATGATGTTCAGCTTATCCTGCAACCACTTAGGACTTTCCTTCACCTCACAACCGGTGATGCTTACACAGGCATAACGCTTGCAAGCCTCAGTATTCTGAATTTCAACATCGATAGGAAGATCCTCGTTGTCTACCACAAACTCATCGCAAGATGGGCGATGCAAGCTTGTCTTGTAGCCATTCTGCTTCAACCAGGCATACAGGTCGCGGGCTACACCCCAGTGACCGAGCGCATCAGCACGGTTGGCTGTGATATCAATCTCGATGAGCCAGTCGCTCTCCAGGTGATAATACTCAGCAGCAGGCTGACCTACCGGAGCATCTTCTGGGAGTACGATGATGCCGTCGTGAGAGGTACCTACACCAATCTCATCCTCAGCACAGATCATACCCAGACTCTCTACACCGCGGAGTTTGCTCTTCTTGATGGTAAAACTCTGGTCGCCGTCGTAAAGCACGCAGCCCAAATCAGCCACGATAACCTTCTGACCTGCAGCAACGTTAGGAGCACCACAGACAATCTGCTGAGGTTCGCCCTTACCCAAGTCTACGGTTGTAACATGGAGGTGATCACTGTTAGGATGCTCCTCGCATGTCAACACTTTACCAACATAGAGACCTTTCAGTCCGCCCTTGACAGACTGAACTTCTTCCAAAGCGTCAACTTCGAGTCCGCAAGAGGTCAACGCGTCCGCAGTCTCCTGTGGTGTCAAGTCGAAATCGACGTATTCTTTAAGCCATTTGTATGAAACGTTCATTATAATGATTTTTTATTTTATTTCTATTTTGAAAAACCCGAAGAAACATCATTCGGGCTATGCATGTTCTAAAACTCTGCAAAAATACAAAAAAAAATGCATATAAACAAATAACATTCGCCATTTTTGCACTATTTAAAATAAATACATGCAAAAATGGCGAATGCCTTGGTTTTTATTCGAAAACTTCGTCGATGCTGCCACCTCCTACTTCCTCAAAGTCATCCTGTTCGGCTGCCTTGCGGGAACAAGGATCGTAGTCTTCCGGCAAATCGAACTTGATAGCAGGACTGATACCCAGCGACGGGTCGGCATAAACCTTCTTCATGAATATCGCCCAGATAGGCAAAGCCATGGTAGCACCCTGACCCATACTCATGGAATCAAAGTGGATATCACGCTCCTCACCACCTACCCAGCAGCCACTTACGAGTTGTGGAGTAAAGCCGATAAACCAACCGTCGCTGTTGTTATTGGTAGTACCGGTCTTGGCGCCAATCTGTCCTTTCAGGTTATAACGGTAACGCAGTCTTCCTGCCGTACCATTATCCACAACGCCCATCAGCATGGTGAGCATCTTCATGGCATTATCGGCACTGATCACCTCGTTCATACGTGGCTGGAAGGTAGCAATCGTATTACCTTCATTATCCTCGATACGGCTCACAAACATTGGAGCAGTACGGATGCCGTGGTTGGCAAATACGGTATAAGCGCTCACCATCTCGCTGACACTTACCTCACATGGTCCCAGACAGAGACTCATGGATGCATGGATATCAGGATTGTTGATGCCGAAGTCGCGCAACATCTGTACGAACTGCTGCGGATTGAGCTTACTCATCAGATAAGCACTCACCCAGTTGCTACTCTGCGCCAATCCCCAACTCAGCGGAACCATCTGTCCGGCACGTGAATGGTTGGCATTGCGAGGTGTCCACGGACGACCTGCCACCATATAGGTCTGCTGACGGTTAGGCGCCAGATCGCAAGGCTGGAAGCCGTTAGACATCGCCAGACTGTAAAGGAATGGCTTGATGGTAGAACCCACCTGCCGGCGTCCCAGACTCACCATATCATACATGAAATGAGTATAATCCAATCCACCCACATACGCCTTCACAGCACCCGTCTTAGGATCCATGCTCATAAAACCGCTACGCAGAAAACTCTTGTAATAACGGATAGAATCGAGCGGACTCATCAGTGTATCAATATCACCATGATAGGTAAATACGGTCATCTCCTGCTTCTTGCGGAATGCCGCCTTGATTTCATCCTCAGAATATCCCGCAGCCTTCATCGTACGGTAACGCTCACTCTGGGTGATACTGCGGTTCAGTATACTCTTAATCTGTTGCGGTGTCAGCTTATCGCTGTATGGCGAGCTTGGTTTGCGGGCTATCTCTGCACTGAAGCGAGGCTGCAGATAGCGGGCTACATGCTGATACATAGCCTCTTCCGCATACTGCTGCATACGGCTATCGATAGTTGTAAACACCTTCAGTCCATCACTGTATACATTATATGGCGAACCATCCTTCTTATAGTTCTTGTTGCACCATCCATAGAGCGGATCATTCTCCCACTGGATAGAATCCGCCACAAACTGGGCACGGTTCCAGGATGGATAATCACTGCGTTCCGGACGCTTAGCCATCATATACTGGCGAAGGAACTCACGCAGATAAGTAGCCGAACCATCCTTATGGTCGGTACGGTGGAAATTGAGTGTCAGCGGCTCAGCAGCATACTGGCTATACTCGCTCCGGCTCAGATATCCCGCCTTCACCATCTGCGAAAGAACCACATTTCTGCGCTCCCTCGCTCTCTCCGGATAGCGAACCGGATTGAAGAGCGACGGATTCTTGCACAGTCCGATGAGCGTTGCCGACTCACAGAGGGTCAGATTCTTCGGTTCCTTATTAAAATAGGTATTGGCCGCCGTCTTGATACCTACAGCATTGTGCAGGAAATCGAAGTAATTGAGATAGAGAGCCAGAATCTCCTCTTTGGTATAATAGCGTTCCAGCTTCACCGCAATCACCCACTCTATCGGCTTCTGCAACAATCGTTCCATCGTACTGCCTGCCTTCTCAGAATAAAGCTGCTTGGCGAGCTGCTGCGTGATGGTACTTCCACCACCCGCATTAGTCTGTCCCAGGATACCACGCTTGACGATGGCACGTCCCAGGGCACGGAAGTCGATACCTGAATGCTCATAGAATCGCTCATCCTCAGTAGCCACCAGTGCCTTTATTAAATAAGGTGACATTTTCTTGTAAGGAATCACGATACGGTTCTCCTTGTTCAGGTTCCACGTACCAAGCACCTTGCCATCGGCAGAGTAAACCTGGGTGGCAAATCTGTTGATAGGATTCTGCAGATCCTCGATGTCGGGCATGTAGCCAATCATTCCAAACCAGATGGCAACAAAGGCAAGAATTACCATGAGTATTCCAGTGCCGAAAACAGCCCATAAAATATGTATAAATCGCTTTCTCATCACTATTTCTTTAAATATTTGTGCAAAATTACATAAAAGTTTTGACTTATCACACATAAATCAGATTTTTTATGTAACTTTGTGGGCGATTTTAGAACATTCAATCAAATTTCAAATGGAAAAACATAATTTTGTGACCATTGCAGACCTTTCCAAGGAGAAAATCATGTACCTCCTGGAAATGGCGCAAGAGTTCGAAAAGCACCCGAACAGGGAGTTGTTGAAGGGAAAGGTCGTAGCGACCCTTTTCTTCGAGCCATCTACTCGTACCCAACTCAGTTTCCAAACCGCTGCCAACCGTCTTGGTGCCCGTGTCATTGGTTTCTCTGATGCCAAGACATCCAGCACCACCAAGGGTGAGACCCTCAAGGATACCATCCTGATGGTAAGCAACTATGCCGATGTAATCGCCATGCGCCATTTCATCGAGGGAGCAGCCCAGTATGCCAGTGAGGTAGCACCAGTGCCTATCGTAAATGCAGGCGACGGCGCTCACATGCATCCTTCACAGTGCCTGCTCGACCTCTACTCTATCTACAAGACCCAGGGTACCCTGGAGAACTTGAACATCTATCTTGTGGGTGACCTCAAATATGGCCGCACCGTTCACTCACTTATCACAGCTATGCGCCACTTCAATCCTACTTTCCATTTCATCGCACCTAAGGAACTCGCCATGCCAGAAGAGTATAAACTCTACTGCAAGGAGCACAACATCAAATATGTTGAGCACGAGGACTTTAACGAAGATGTGATTGCAGGTGCCGACATCCTCTACATGACCCGTGTACAGAAGGAGCGTTTCAGCGACCTGATGGAGTATGAACGCGTAAAGAACGTGTATATCCTGAAGCGCGACATGCTCTGCAAGGCTAAGGAGAACATGAAGATCATGCATCCGCTGCCACGTGTGAACGAGATTGCTTACGATGTAGATGATGATCCACATGCATACTATATCCAGCAGGCTCAGAACGGCCTCTATGCGCGTGAGGCTATCTTCTGCCACTGCCTCGGCATCTCGCTCGATGATGTGAAGAACGATAAGACCATTATTGAGTAGTTTATAGTTAATAGTTTATAGTTAATAGACAGATGGGAAACAAGAAAAGTCAATTAGTGGTTGCGGCTATCGAGAACGGTACCGTAATCGACCATATACCAGCCGAAAAGACCTATCAGGTAGTAAATCTGCTCCAGTTGGAGAAGATGGAGACTCCTGTTACTATCGGCTACAACCTGCCAAGCAAGAAGATTGGCAAGAAGGGCATCATCAAGGTTGCCAACAAGTATTTTACCGATGAGGAAATCAACCGACTCTCCGTCGTTGCGCCTAACATCGGACTAAGTATCATCAAAGACTATGAAATTGTAGAGAAGAAGACCGTCAAGACTCCTGATACGCTGAAGGGCATCGTAAAGTGCAACAACCCTAAGTGCATCACCAACAACGAGCCTATGCAGACCCTCTTCCATACCGTAGACAAAGTGCTCGGTATCGTACGTTGCCACTACTGCGACAAAGAGCAGCAATTGGGCAAAGTAGAGCTCTGCAAGTAATAAAAACAGGTAGTTTATAACAAAAAGTAAGCAATACCACTCAAAATGTTACGATTTATTTGGTAGTTTGAGAGATATTGCTTATTTTTGCATTCGATTTCATTAAACATCAACCATAAAAAGTAAAGGGAAATGGTAAAAGATCAAGAGATTTTCGACTTAATCGAAAGAGAACATCAGCGCCAGCTGAAGGGTATGGAGCTTATCGCTTCTGAGAATTTCGTGAGTGACGAGGTAATGAACGCTATGGGTTCTTACCTTACTAACAAGTATGCCGAGGGTCTGCCAGGCAAGCGTTATTATGGTGGATGCCAGATAGTAGACATCGTAGAGAACCTCGCCATCGAGCGTGTAAAGAAGGTGTTCGATGCTGAGTATGCCAACGTACAGCCTCACTCTGGTGCGCAGGCTAACGCTGCCGTTCTGCTTGCCGTATTGAAGCCAGGTGATACCTTCATGGGCTTGAACCTCGACCACGGCGGCCACCTCTCTCATGGTAGCCACGTCAATACATCCGGTATTCTCTACAACCCTATCGGTTACAACCTGAACAAGGAGACAGGTCGTGTAGACTACGACGAGATGGAGAAACTGGCTCTTGAGCACAAACCAAAACTGATTATCGGTGGTGGTAGCGCTTATAGCCGCGAGTGGGATTATGCCCGCATGCGTAAGATTGCCGATGAGGTAGGCGCACTCCTCATGATCGATATGGCTCACCCTGCAGGTCTGATTGCAGCCGGTCTGCTCGACAACCCATTGAAGTATGCACACATCGTTACTTCTACTACTCACAAGACCCTCCGTGGTCCTCGTGGCGGTATCATTCTGATGGGCAAGGATTTTGACAACCCATGGGGCTTGACTACCAAGAAGGGCGAGGTTAAGAAGATGAGCATGCTCTTGAATTCTGCCGTATTCCCAGGTCAGCAGGGTGGTCCGCTGGAGCACGTCATCGCTGCCAAGGCAGTAGCCTTCAATGAGAATCTGCAGCCTTCATGGAAGGAGTATGCTACTCAGGTAAAGAAGAATGCTGCCGTACTCGCAGATGACCTCATCGGTCGCGGATTCGGTATCGTGAGCGGTGGTACAGACAACCATTCTATGCTCGTAGACCTCCGAAGTAAATATCCAGACCTTACGGGTAAAGTCGCTGAAAATGCGCTGGTTGCAGCCGACATCACAGTCAACAAGAACATGGTTCCATTCGACAGCCGTTCTGCCTTCCAGACATCAGGTATCCGCCTGGGTACAGCAGCCATGACCACACGTGGCGCCAAGGAAGACATGATGCACCTCATTGCCGAACTCATCGAGGAGGTTCTGAATGCTCCTGAGGACGAGAAGGTCATTGCCCGCGTTCGCGAAAAGGTAAATGCTACGATGAAGGATTATCCTCTCTTTGCATACTAATCGTTAAGGATAAATATAATTACAAACTGCGGGCCTTCCGTCCGCAGTTTTTTGTTTCATTTAATAAATAATAAAGAAAAGAAAAAATTTATGAAAAAGATGAAAAGCCTACTGCTCATGGCACTTGCGTTGCTCCCTGCGAGCAAAACTTTAGCACAGACCAACGCCCAAGTTTTCTACGACTTCGGCAGTGACCGCAAGTTTGTTACCCTCACACTCGAAATGTTCAAGCAGGACAAATGGGGTAACACCTATTTCTTTGTAGACCACGACTTCAACCTCGATCAGATGACAAACACTGATACAGGCAAGAAGTACGAGCACAACATGTCACAGGGTGGAACCTATACCGAGATTTCGCGCGCCCTCAACTTCTGGCAGAACACGAAGTTGAAGAACCTGAGCCTCCACGTAGAGTACAACGGCGGTATCTACAAGGACTACCCTATCAACAATGCCTGGCTCTTCGGTGTGGAGTATTTCATGCACGACAAGAGTTTCAAGAACACCTTGACACTCCAGGCACTCTACAAGACTATCCGCAAGACCGACCAGAACGTGCCAATGCAGTTTACTGCTGTTTGGGGATGCAAAGACATCTTTGGATTAAAGGGATTGAACTTTAGCGGTTTCGCAGATTTCTGGTGGGAGGACCACAGTTCTTTCAAGGATAAGGATGGCAACCTGAAGCTCGACAAGGATGGCAACACCGATTACAAAGCTGAGCACACCGTCTTCACTACTGAGCCACAGCTCTGGTATAATGTAGGCCAGCACTTCGGCTGCGAGAACCTGAGCGTAGGTAGCGAGGTAGAAATCAGCCATAACTTCGGCAGCAATGCCGGCTGGATGGTTCGCCCTTGCCTCGGTGTAAAGTGGGACTTCTAATAACGAATTTCTTAGCTGCGGAAAATTTTCAAAATGAATTTTTGAAAATTTTCCGCACTAATTCATAACCACTTTATATTCTGTTTTTCAACAACTTACGTTACTTTCTTACTGTCAATCCGCCATCAGAAATTCCTCCGATTCCGCCTTTTTTCTTATTGTACTGACGGGTTACACCGCTCAAGTTAACTCCGCCAACGCCCTCGGATGTAGCGTTTACACTCTGGCAGTCAACTTTGGCTTTCACGCTGCCCACGCCGTCGTTCTTGATAATCAGACTGCCGCCCTTAAACATTCCCAGATTAACAGAGCCTACGCCCTCATTATCTAGTTTCACACTTCCCATCTCAATCTTAGAGATTTTCACCGAGCCTACGCCTTCGTTATCAATGTTCATATCATCTCCAGCCACATCATCGATATTTACCGATCCAACACCCTCGTTGGTTACCTCCAGTTTGTTGGCAAGGATCTTCCCAATCTTGACAGAGCCTACACCCTCATTATCGATTTTCAGGCGGTCGCTATTAATCGTCTTGGCATAGAATGAACCCACGCCTTCCTGTGCAATCTTCACCAGGTCAGGACTGGTGATATAAATCTTGAGCCTATTCTTTTCAGAGTTACACGCGGCAGGCACTTTGAGCTTTCCGTTGAGTCCGATCTTCACCTCGCCGTCACGATAAACCACCTTGAGTTTCTCCTTGAGTTTCTGTACGAACTCAGCATCCTTGATGGCAGAGTAATCCAATCGAACGCTGCATTCATCGCCATTGTTCTGGGTATAATAAACGCTGGCAATCACATCCACGTCGATAGCCTTGAAAGGCTTCTCGGTCAAATCATCCTGCGTAAAGTTGAGACTTCCCTTCATTTCACTGGCAGAAGATCCCATACTGCAAGAACTCAAGCCCATTGGGGCAAAGAATAAAGCGGCAGCCACCGCCCAAATACATAATTTCTTCATATCATTTCTATTTTATGTTTCTAAATACGTGATATACCGAATACCTTTTTGTTTCGGAAATCTGATGGTTAGACGTAAAAGAAACCCGAAAGGTTGCAGGGAAAGAGAAAAAAAATACAAAAAAAGTAAAACAGCCTCCTGTTCTCACTGGAACAGTCTCCTGTTCTTACTGAAATAGCCTTCGTTAGTCACTGAAACAGCCTTCGTTAGTCACTGAAATAATATTCGTTGACTATTGAAGTAAGCCTCAGTTAACATTAACGTAAGCCTCACTCCAATTTCAAGCAAGCAACACGCCATAACATTAAGGTATTCAAGGAAAAGGCACAAATTCTACAAGGCGTTCCAATAGATTTATTTTTCTCTATCCCCCAATGCAAAAAATTACCTAAAAATTTGGAAGTTACAAATTTTCAGCGTATCTTTGCAGAAGATTGTACGGCGCTCGGCAATTCGAAAGCAAGCTTTCATTGCACTCACTGACATAATCTTTGCAAAAGTATTAATTTAAATGAATCGCGTATGAAGCAGGTAGAAGAAAGATACATCAGCTTGCTGACCGACTTCGGTTTCAAGCGAATTTTCGGAACAGCAATGAACAAGGATTTGCTCATTTGCTTCCTCAACAGCTTGTTTAATGGCAAACAGGTTGTGAAGGACGTGTCGTATCTGAACCCGGAACACGTGGGAGATGTATATACCGACCGCAGAGCCATCTTTGATGTATATTGCGAAGGCGAAAACGGCGAGAAGTTCATTGTAGAAATGCAGAATGCGTACCAGACGTATTTCAAGGATCGCGCCCTTTTCTACTCAACCTTCCCTATCCGTGAACAGGCACCAAAGGGGAGTGAATGGGATTTCAAACTCAATCATGTCTATACCGTAGCCCTGCTCAACTTCAGCATGAACGAGGACGCCTTCGACAAGGAGAAAATCCGCCATCATGTGCAGTTGTGCGACACAGCTACCCACAAAGTATTTTACGACAAGCTCGAATATATCTATGTAGAGATTTCCAAGTTCAACAAACCCCTGGAAGAACTGGATACGCTCTACGAGAAGTGGCTCTATGCACTGAAGAACCTCTATAAGCTTACCCAGCGCCCTAAAGAGCTGTGCGACAAAGTCTTCGACCGTCTCTTCGAGGAAGCCGAGATAGCCAAATTCACTCCGCAGGAAATGAGGGAGTACGAAACCAGCAAGATGGCATATCGCGACATCAAGAATTCCGTAGACACCGCCAAGCGTGAAGGTATAGCCGAAGGCATGGAAAAAAGAAGTCTTGAGATTGCCAGAAAGATGCTGGCAAAGGGCATAGATGAAGCGACGGTAAAGGAAATAACCGGGCTGTCGGCGGAACATATACTGCAGCTAAAAGCAGAAATATAGATTACTTACTGAACTTTCGCATGTGGTTCAAGTACGGGCTGAAGGCCCAAAAGCTCCTAGCCCAGGGCATCGCCCTGGGTATAATAGCAAACAGCAAGGCGCCCTGTAAGGGCAAAAGCTTTGTTATTACCTGGTACTTGAAAGCTTTTGCCCTTACAGGGCGACAGGCTTGCGTCCTTGATTACCCAGGGCGCTGCCCTGGGCTAGGAGCTTCTGCCCTTTCAGGGCGAGTGGAGCCAACTTGCGAAAATTCAGTAACGGAAAATTTACAGCAGGTTTTAAAAGATTAGAATTATGATTTCAGAAAAAGAATTAAATAGCTATCGGCTGACAAGCATGGAAGAGCCAACAGATGAAATGCTGGCTCAGATTATGCATGAGGCAGCCGAAATATACAACAGAGAAAACGAAGAAGCTTACAGAAGTTATTTTGCAAATATGCAAAAACAGGCTAAAGAACAACGACAAAAATTCAATTTGAACTAATGGAGGCAAAAATACACAAACCCGTTTTAATTGTCATTGCAGGACCTAATGGTTCTGGGAAGACAACAATAACCAGTCGTGTATTACACCACGAATGGCTAGAAGATTCTATTTATATCAACCCAGACAATATTGCACAAAAAGAGCAAAGAACCACCCTTCACCTCGTCACCACAACACATATCCATCATCGTATTCCCAACATTTGTTTTCCTGGTTTACTGAGCGACCGTAGGGAGTGATAACTTCTTTAACTTTCCTTAACTTCCCCAGATACGAAAGTTCAATATAATATGCGAAACTTCAAGTTTTCTGCGTTAATATTTGTTTAAAAATCAGTCCTTTTTCGGTATCGTTAACTTCTTTTATCTGACAATTGTTTAACACAACATAAGACGGGATACCCTACTCCACTCGCTTTTCAAAGATTTCAGCGGTAAGAAAAGAGAAAAAATGGGACCCTAAAAAAAGGCACCTCTTTCGGAACCAAAAACAAACGCTTAAAATATGTAAAAACGGGCCAAACTCTTAAAATATGTTTATAAAAAGCGAAAAACACCCTTCACCACCCTTCACCCGTAACTATTTGACACACAAAACGTTAAATAAAAAGGTGAAGGGTGAAGGTTTGAAAACTCTTTTTTATATATACGCGCGGCAAGAGAAAAAATCCGTTTTTTCATTTTTCTGACTTTCCGGTTTTTCCAAAAATCCTAAAAAAAGAATATATATATAAGATTTAAAATATACCCTTCACCTCGCCACCACAACACATATCCATCATCGTATTCCCAACATTTGTTTTCCTGGTTTATTCTTCGGAAATATCACACTATCTTTCGGAGAAATTTTCATATTCTTCGGAGATATTCTGCTATCTTTCGGAGATATTCTCATATTCTTCGGAGATATTTTGCTATCTTTCGGAGTAATTTTCGTGTTATTGATTTCAGAGATAGTTATCATTAGACAAGTGGAAGAGCCAATTCGTTACCGCCCACACCAAGCTAACCTCGTGACCATCAGAGCGAAAAGCAATGGGTTAACTTTATTTAATAAAAAAAACAACTGATTATGAAAAAATTACATTAAATTTGCAACGTCTAACGGCTCCACTTGTAAGTGTACGCAAGATGATGATAGTCAAACTACCAAAACGATAGTCGAACTACCAAAAAAACCAACGAGCTGAAGGACAAGAATATAAGTAAATGGTATTAATCAGAAACTGAAAGTACAATTTAAACTTAAATAGATATGAAAGTATTCAATTCTACACTTGCTGCCATCGGTTTGGCGGCATTCGTATTCGCATCTTGTAGCGACAGTAACAGTGACCCTGCAGATGGAACTGCACCTGTTATTATCCCTGCAGACCTCACCCAAGTAACTCTTGAATCTCAGGACGTAGACAACAGCCGTGTTGTAAACTACAAGAACAGTACAGCTAATGCCAGAAAGTTCTTCTTGACAAGAGCCGGTGAGACTAATTTCATTACAGGTATGCCTAAAGATATGCCTGAAGAACCAGAAAATGCTCTAAATGTTAATGGCACACGTGACCTTATCGGTGAAGGCAAAGCATTCGCTATCAGCGGCCAAAAGACTATTGACTTCACGGGCAAGACCATCAAAAATGCAACCATTTTCATTCATAGTGGTAGCACTATGAAATATAATGCAACCGCAGGTGGCAATAAATTTATTTTGGAAGGTAGTGCAAAATTGGAATACACTGGCAACGGCGTAATGGTTGCAGAAAACGATATTGTTTACGTTAAAAAAGCAATAGGTACATTGGCAGCTAAAGGTGACATGCTAATCAATGGAACTTTGTATGCCGACCTCAGAAGTACATCCGAGGCTGGAGAAGATCTGAGTAGCGGTCTTGGTGCAATCAAAGAGCAGACAAAAGCTGAAAAAGAAAAATCAATCACTCCTACACAGAATATCACATTCGGTCAAGGTGCCAAGGCATACATCAACGGTTCTATCCGTGCTATCAACCTCAAGATAGAAAATGGTGCAAATGTATACGCTCAAGGGAACCTCTTCAACAATGACAACAATGGTAACGCTACCATCAATGGTAACCTCTGGATTGGAGGCTTTATCAAGACACGTACATTGGACGTAAATGGTTATTTGAAGGCTGTAGAAGCCGTCAAGGTAACAAATGCATTCAATGTTAATAATGGCGCCAACGTAGAAGCATCCTACATTAACGTTACAAACAACACAAAGGACGGAGATAAAGTAATTGCAAAGGGAGAAGCTACTTTGACTCTCAATGGTACTGGTAAGATTACTATTGGCGACAAGAATGTTATTACAGCCAACAACTTGGTTACAGACAATGCATCTGCAGGTCAGATAACCTTGGCTGGAGAAAATGCAGTAGCTGTCATCAAGGCACATAAGTTTACCAATAATGGAAAAAGCAATATTGTCGCTTTTGCAACACCAGGCACAAACTCTACATTCTTGCTCCAGTTCCAGGAGAATTATAGTGGTTCAACACAATACAATACTTTCGAGGATTTGGACATCGCTGCCACATACGCAGACTATGACAAGGTAGCTGACAAAACTACTCCTAATGTAACTCTCGTAGATAAGGATCACAAAAAATATGGTTACCAGTGGTCTGGCGACCCTGCAACTATCGCAAGCCAAGCTAAGCTTGACTTGATTGCATCTGAGGAATCAACTGATGGTCAGTCTGCTACATGTATCCAATCTGCAAATAGTAAGCTCTATGTATCATATCACACATATGGCGACAAGAAATTTGGTGGCAACATTGAGGTTCTTTCAATGACTGGCAACCAATTGCAAGTAGATGCTAGCAAGGCAGCAGAAAACTGCGACTACAACCATCTTATCGTAGATGGTAACAGCCTCTATCTGGCAGGTAGCGGTACAAAGTCAGCAGGTGCATTCTTAGGCAAGATAGACCTCAATGGTGGCAACCTTGGCGATGAAGTAAAACTTTACGCTATCGACAACAAGACCAAGATGGACGCTAACAGTGTAGCTGCATTCGATGGCGAGCACATTGTTGCGACAACCAAAGGTCTCACCTCATTCGACAACGAATTCAGCCATTGGAACAAGACAGGAGATGAAGGAAAGTCTGTTGTTGTAGCTAACAGCAAGCTCTACACATTGGATGTAAAGGGTAATGTTAATGTTTACGACAACAAGAATTTGGAGAATCCTATCAATACATATAATGTAGGCGAAGTAACTCCAACAAACAATAAGGCAGTTCTGGCTGTTGATGAATCTAATGGAACTATCTATGTATGCAAGGGTGAAAATGGTGTCGCTAAGATTTCGTCTACAGGCGACGTAAAAACAGACTTCTTTACATGCCCTACATTTACAAAGCCTGAGAAGACAGAATTGGCAGGTACAGTCAAGGGTCGTGCCAATGGTATCGCTATCGGTGGTGAATACATTTATGTAGCATGTGGTGGATATGGTCTCGTCGTACTCGACACAAACGGAAAAGTTGTCTGCCATCGTAAAGCAAACGCTTACAAAGATGAGAAATGTGGTTCTGCCAACTATGTAGCAGTTGATACTGTAAATAGCGAAGAGTATGTCTACGTTGCATACGGTCAGAACCGTGTACAGGTATTCAAGGTTACAAAGACTAAGTAAGTCAAACCAATAAATATTGTTCTCCCCCACTCTAAGTATTTCATAGAGTGAGGGAGGACAAACCTTATAAAAGGCTAAATTAACTAGCTATTATATAATATAAGGTATGCATAAAGAGTGACTAAAGTATTAACGAATAATATATGAATAATATGAAAGTTATAAATATAAAACTTGCAACGTTCTCATTTGCAGCAATGCTCCTGGTATCTTGTAACGATAGCGGAACATCTGGTGATGATTCAGTAATAGATCCTGTCGGTAAAGCTACTACTATCGTTGGTTCTAACGTAACCGCAGAGTATGCAGACCAGCTGGCATCCAGAGTATGGAACTATAAAGGCGCATACGCTACCACAACTACAAAAACCAGATTCCTGGCTACAAGAGCAGATGCAGCAGAGCCACCAGTTCCTGCAGGAACTCCAAATCTTTCATCCATTGAAAAAGATAAATGGAACAGTCATTCAGGAAAAGCCTATGTAGTGCCAGCAGGTGAAACACTGAAGGCTGATGGCTATAACATAGCAGGAATGACCATCTATGTGAAAGGTACATTGGAATATAGTTCAGCCTACGGATCAGGAGCCTCAGTCAATGTATTGAACGGAGGTAAACTGATTGCGAGAAACAGCAATGAAGTATTTGGAGATACAAAGGTATCCAACTGGGGCACCATTGAATTTCCAGCGAACCAGAAAGAATATCTCATCAAGAATACATTCTATCAGAATGCTGGTGATTTAAACGTTAAAGGACACAATTTGAACATACAAGGCGGAAAAACCTCTTTGTTGTTTGTCAAAAACTCCCTCTTTGCTGATAATGTTACCATGAGCGGAGATGCCCAACTGTATGTAACAGACAATGCTACTTTGACAGGAAAGCTCGAAATGTCAAACCAGTCACAAGCATGGGTAAACAACATCATGACAACCACCAGCGTGAAGATTCAAAATACAACCACGCTTCTTAGCGGATGTGCCCTCAAGGTAGATGGAGATGTTTACGCCACCAATGGTACAAACCTCTATATCATGTATCTGAAGGCAAAGAACTACAGGCAGGATTCAGGTGCTACCCTTCACTTGCAAAACCAGAGCATGGTTGACATCGAAGGAAACTACAAAAACCTGAACGATGGACAGGGCTATGCCGACTTAGAAGAGAAGGATGGAGTAGCTGTTATCAAGGCAAATGCCTTCTACTACAATGCGCCAGGAAAACAGGGCGACTGGAACCCTGGTGGAGCTAAGACAGTGGATTGCTCTATCTTCTCCACATCAGGTAATAATGCCCATATCATCATTGATACAAAAGCCATCTATGGCAGTGAATGGGCTACCACTCCGATTACGGATGACAATACCACTATTGTATGGAACAATAATGGCAATATCCTCTTCAAGGATGATTCTGAAGCCAAGAACTATGTCATCAAGAAGACAGAGTGCAATCCTAACGGCTACAATGCAGATCAGAAGCCTACAAAGGAGCCTACACTCGACTTGATTTCAAGCATTGACTATAATCACGATCATGACATCTCGGCAACTTGCATCCAGTCACTCAACGGAAAACTATATATGTCTTACCACACCCGTGGTGACAAGAAGCACGGTGGCTGTGTAGAGGTATTCAGCCCTGTAGAAAACAACAAGATAAAACTGGAGCAGTATCTCTGCGATGACCAGAAAGACCTCGATTTCAACCATCTGCTGGCAGTGAAGCTCAAGTCTGACAAACGCATGGTTTACTTACCAGGAAGTTCCAACAAGAAGGGTGCAATGCTCGCATATATCCCAATCCAGGACAACCAGCTGCTGGCAGACAAATCAAAGTCTATCACAACAACCATCAATGGTAAGGATACCGTGATATACGAGAAGCCATTGCAGTTCATCCAGATGAATCCTGCGACAGCAGAATATGCGAAAAAGGGCTATGATGAGAACTGTGTAGTCTATAACGACGAAACAAACCATCTGATTGTTGCAACAACCAAGGGCTATCTGGTTTACAACGCAGACACCTATAATGAGATAGACAAGATCAGTAAGCCAGGAAAGGTAAAGCACATAGCTATCGGCAATGGAAAGATTGTTACCGTTCACCTGGATAGAGAAGCTACAAACCAAACAGAGGCTATCCCTGCTACCGTGGAAATCTTCGACCAGAAGACAGAAGACCTTAGCAACCCTACCAAGAGTTTCTCTATCAGCACTATAGAGCCAAACAATGGTAAGAACGTGGTTCGTGTAGATGATAACAAAATCTACGTTTGCCGAGGTGCTGCCGGTATGTATGTTTACGACATGAAAGGCAACGAACTCTGGCACTACCAGATGCCTAGCCCTACCATCAGTGAGGGTGAGAATGCCGGAAAGTATAAAGGTTATGCCAATGGCTGCTACGTAGGAAAGAAGTATGTATATATCGCATACGGCGGATTCGGACTTGTAGTTCTCGACAAGGAAACTCACAAGGTTATTGCTCACCGTTCAGTACATAAGTCTGCCAACTACGTTATAGAATACAAGGGCTATATCTACGTAGCCTACGGACAGAACAGACTGCAGGTATTCCAGCTCAAGAATGCGGATCCTGAGATTTCTTACTAAATAAGAAATGGATAATGATTATCATTGAACAATAAAAAAAAGACACTAGTTGAATGCAGCTGCAACAGCTTGCGGCTGCATTCATAGTGTTTAAACCCAAAAAACAATGAAGCAAAATTTGATACTATATACGACTACTGCTCTCCTCATTACACTCGGAGGACAAAGCACTACGGCTCAGGCTCAAAAGCAGCAACAGCTGAAGAAAAAGAGCTTTAGCCCTAAAATGCTCGTATATGAAAATCTGAAAAACAATAACGTGCTCAGACACTTCAAAGAACGCTTCGCTCAACTCGACACCCTACTCAATAACCCAATATGGGTAAAATCACCGGTCATCGAACTGGGACTCAACAAACAACATACAGCGGACATCAAAAAGACTGATTCCCTGTACTGGGCGAAGACGGCACACGAACAACTCGCCCTCAACCGACAAAACGGTCTGGAAGTGACCGGACAGGTTTATGCCCGACCTGACGCGTACTTCGATTCTGATGAAGACGACGCAAAAGAGGTATCAAAATATAAGATGAAGGTTCAAGCCGAACTGGGTTGGAACATCATCAACTCGAAGTTCTACCAAGGCAAGGAGAAAAGAACAAAAATAGCTCTTGCCAATGAACTCGACCGCTTGCAAATAAAAAAGCGCCAAACTGCAGACATCTATGAAAAGGCAGCCGATGAGCTGACCGAACAATATAATTTCTATATCGGTACTGTCATAGCACACAGACTGGACAACCTCGACATCATGAACGAAGCGTACCAGTTTATGCTGGAAAAAGACCGAATCAGCAACGACAAGATGCTGAAAGTGATGAACGAAAAGCTGGAGGCTGAATATGACATCTCCGTGCTCTGCACAGACAGAGATATCAGCAACAAGCCTATCTACCGCATCAAACCAACCAAGATTGTGGTAGACACAACAGCCCTCTGGAACCATCTGAACCAGGAAAGTCTGGATGCACGCATCATGATGGTGAAAGAACAGATTGCTGACAACGACAGCAAGCTGACCAACTATTTAAGCACTACCCGACTCACACCATTCGCAAGATGGTCGAGCTACTGGCAGAGCAACAACAAGATTTCGAACAATGCCGACGTGGGCGTAAGATTCACCATTCCTATATGGAACGAAACGCCACGCAAACGACAGGCACTGGAGACCCAGAAGGAAATCATACGCAGCAGCCGCGGTACCGATGTGAAGGAAATAAAACAGTCGGTAGGCATCCTGCTCAAGAAGATAGACAACCTGAACAAGGCTATAGCCACCGAGGCTTTCCATATAGACCAGACCGGCAAATATATCGAAATGCGGCGGTTTGCCTACCAGAACCAGAAACAGGGATACAACTATCTGATGCGTATGGACGAATATACGGGACTCCTGGAAAGTATGGAGCGTATGTACAAACTGATGCAGAACCGGGCCCTCGCTATCATCAATATAGAGAAAGCCGTGAGCATCTATGACAACAACAACATCTTCAAAGAAATAGAACTTTGAATGCAAGGAAACTAGAATATGAATGAATTCCAATATAACGGCACGCCACAAGAACAGGCGATGGCAGACTTGCTGAAGTCGCAGGGTCACCGCCTTGCCAGACAGCAGATCATCTTTGCCCTGATCTTCCTGCTGGTTATCGTGCTTGCCGCCTACTATATTGTCACTCGTATGATATGGGCAACCTTCGACGGTTATATAACCCTCGATGAAAACCGTATCAGTGCCGTTGACGACATCTATATCCTTAAGGTGAACAAAGAAATGGGTGAAGTGGTACATAAGGGAGATACGCTCTACTCTTATGTACTGCTAGGTAATATTGTGAACCAATACGACCCGAACATTCTGCCTTCTGCAGTAAAGGAGACTCACGACATGGAGGTACAGGCTAAACTCGCACAGCAGGAGATTCCGGTGCTGCGTACCCGACTTGCCGAACTGAGAAAACAGAAAGCCTCTGAAAGTTCGGACATCTACTACGGTCTTACCGACAACACCAAGCGAAATGCTCTGGATGCCGAGATTGCTGAGGTAGAAGAGGAATTGAGAAAGCAGGCTAACAAGGTGGAAATCTACGCACAGGCTAAGAACACCACCTATAACTTCATGAGCCACAGAGGAGCCGGCACCACAAATGCTGCCATGCCTTACTCCAACACTAGCATCTACAACCCAAGTCTGATACACTACTGCTGTGCACCAGCCGATGCTTACATCACAAAAATCAATGTGAGCGACAAGACACTGGTGTTCAAAAGCGAGGAGGTGATGGTTATCCAGCACACCGACTATGCAGACTGTCATCTGGGCGTAATCGCATACGTACCAAACGACATGGTGAAGTATATGGAAAGCCCTGACGATGCCGACATCATCATCAACAAAGACCTGGAACTGCAGGCTAAGTTGCAAATGGTAGGTCTGAGAGTAGAGGAAATACCAAAGCATCTGCAGAGTAACTTCTCACATGATGCCAACGCAGTGGTTGCCGTCTTCACCCTGAACCCGAACCAGAGAGTACCGGCATGGGTAATGAGCAACAGACTGCCGGTAAGAGTAAGAGTGAACAAGATTGATGCCATGCTCGATCCGAAGCCACTACCGATGTACACCATCCCAGTGGGCAAGAACGAAAACGTGAAGCGAAGCAACATGATTTCGAGCGGCAACAATAATCATCAAGAACAAAAGAAATAAAGAATGATTGGACTTAGAAGAAACAAACGTGGAGACATGGTGCTCACCATCGATAGCTATATAGATATCGACTCGACACCGGACATCCAGTCCGACTACTTCGATTGTGTTTACATCAATACGAAGAGTGAGCGTGCGTTCCATGCTATACTGTATGGAGCCAGTCCAATCTTATCGTGGAAATGTAGCTACAAACCGATATTCGTCAATACAGCGGTATCGGGAAAGGAACAGATTATCGACTATATCATCGATGCCTATGTGAGCGACATGAGCAATGAGAAGGTATACGAGATTATTGACAGAATCAAGATGGCAAGACAGAAGTTTGGTGTAAAAAGCGAAACAAGCCGTCCTACACAGCCTAACCAGCTCTTTGCCAATATTCTGAGATTTCTGCTCTCAAGAGACCAGCGAATCATGGGACACCGACTGCTGGAAAAATCGTCTTTGGGATATATCAACCCTATCTTCGAGCACTATCACAGTATGGGTCTCTTCCATCTCAACGAGATGTTCATGTTCATCGACTCTATGGTGGAGTACGGTTCACTGCGCATTCACCGCTTCCTGCTCAAGGAGCACCTATGCCCTAAGTGTAACCACTCTCACCTGCTCTATACAGAGTGCTGTCCGAAGTGCGGAAGTTCGAACCTGAAGATTCAGAACATCATCCACCACTTCAGCTGCGCCAACGTATCGCCGGAAAGCAGCTATAATGTGGGCGGTATGCTCATCTGTCCGAAGTGTCACAAGAAACTGCGCCACATCGGTGTTGACTATGACAGACCAGCCGTGGTATATACCTGCAACGACTGCGAGAACTCGTTTACCGCGCCTATCACAAAGTCAACCTGCTGCTACTGCCAGAGCACCTATCCGGTAAATGCACTGGTGCCACGAGACGTAGTGGACTACGAGATAACGGAAGAAGGAATCAGAACACTGACCAACGGCAACATCATGTTCAACAACATGGCGAACATCTATGATAACTTCATGGAATATTACCTGCTGATAAACCGACTGCGACGCCAGCTGATGGAAACCTACCGCAAGGATGAACTCTCGGTCATGGTAGGCAAGATATGGATTATAGATGATAACAAGGATACCGTAAAGATAAAGGAAAGCATACTGGGCAAGCTCTGTAGAATCTTCTCCAATCACAAGGTGTCTTACAACAACAATATCTTCTACGTATCCTCTACCCTCTATGAGCAGGGAGAAACGGTGGAAGAGGCTCAGCAGAAATTGAGCAAGGAGATGTCGGTAGCCATCAGAAAGCTGGCCAACTCGATAGAACCGGACGAGATTATCTGCAGCATGCTGGAAACCAAGACGAAGACCATCGCCAACAACTATGACGAGTTCTTCAACAAACTGCAATATGTGGATATGACTCCAGACGACTACTGCCGCTACTCAGAGGAACCTCTGCTGAAGGAAGAAGAGAAAAAGGTGCAGCCGCAGGAAGAGTTGCTCGACACGGAGCCGAAGGAAGATGAAAACGACAAGATACAGAAGCGCATCGTGCTCTACAAGAAACTCGTTGCCATCCTTGTCACCATCGCAGGTATACTCATACTTATGGTACTCTTAGCACTTACCGTGCTGAGATAAGCCATCAAGAAGAAAGGGAAAAGCGTATGTTTAGCATAGCAGAACATCTGAACGATTTCTTCGACTGGATCAGCACGCTATCGTTTAGCAGTATCGTGAAAACCTACTGGTTCCTCTTCTTCATCGAGATGCCAAGATATTATATCCTGGAATATCTCGTAATCGGAAACCGACTGATGAAGAGAAACCAGATAGATAAAGAGAAAGAATATGCCAAATTCTTCCTGTACCGCGAGAATCCACTCGTAAGTATCCTCGTACCGGGAAAGAACGAAGGCAAACATATATTCAAAATGGTGAACTCGCTGGCTGAGCAAACCTACCGCAACTACGAAATCATCGTGGTAGACGATGGTAGCGACGACGACACCAAACTGATTTGCAACGACCTCTACCGGGCCGGGTATATCACCCACTACCTGAGGTTGGATACAAGAGGCGGTAAAGCTGCCGCCAGCAACTATGGAGCCCAGATGGCAAGAGGCAAATACATCGTATGTCTGGATGCCGACTCTTCGCTCGACCGTGATGCACTGGAGAAGATTCTACTCCCCTTCTACATCGACGGAATGGTAAAGGGCGTAGGCGGATGCGTGAAAGTGCGCAACTACCAGGAAACCATCTGCTCATCGCTGCAGGCTTTCGAATACCTGAAGCGAATACAGGTGGGACGTATCGTAACCAGCGAACTGGGTATCTACCACATCATCTCGGGAGCATTCGGAGCCTTCGAAAGAAAGACGCTGAAAGAAATAGGCTACTGGGATATCGGACCGGGACTGGACGGTGACCTGACACAGAAGCTCCGCAAAGCCGGATATAAAGTGAAATTTGCCGAAGATGCCATCTGCATGACCAATGTGCCTACCAAATGGTACAAGCTGTATCATCAGCGCATCAGATGGTCGCGCTCGCTCGTGAGATTCCGTCTACGCAAGCATGCCGACATTCTGTTGCCTACAAAGAACTGGAGTATCCTTAACTGGTTATCTAATATGGAGAGTGTGGTTTTCGACTGCTTCCTCAATTTTCTGTGGTTGTGGTATATCATCAAGCTCGCCATCACGTTTAACACGCACATCGTTGAAGTGCTGGCACTAGGCTACTTCATCAGAGTATGCTTCTCGCAGCTTGCCTTCATCCTGGTGCTGATGGTTTCAGAAAGAAAGAAAGACGTGTGGTTCCTCTACAGATACCTGCCACTGATGTCGCCTTATACAGGTTATTTCCTGCGTATCGCCCGTCTGTCGGCTCATCTGCAAGAGATCTTCTTCCGCCGTTCATACAAGGACGCCTGGAATCCGGAGAAGACTTCGCGCTATGCTCAGCTTGAAGGAATCTAAAAGAACCAAGTTACTTGCTGTAACATACTTACAGCAGGGAGCTCCCAATAAAAGAAATAACATTATATAAAACATAAACAGAATATAGTATATGATAAACAAGTCTTTTGAGTTTAAGATTGGAGTAATAGGATTGGGATATGTTGGTACTCCACTGGCATGCTTATTCTCAAAGAAATACGATACATGGGGTTATGACATCAAAGCTGAGAAGGTAGCCAAGTTAGCCAAAAGCGCGATGGAAGACAACAGACCTGTATCCAAAGCTTTGGAACAGGGACTGAAACTGACCAGCAATATTGATGACCTGAAGAAGTGTAATGTGTATATCATCGCTGTACCGACACCGGTGAACAAATCGAACAAGCCAGACATCAGTTGCGTGCGCAATGCTACAGCTGAGGTTGGCAGGATTCTGAAAGAAGGTGATATCGTAGTCTACGAGAGTACCGTTTACCCAGGTCTGACAGAAGAGGTCTGCGCTCCATTACTGGCATCTACATCAGGATTGAAGTTGAACCAGAGTTTCTTTGTAGGCTTCTCGCCAGAGCGCATCAACCCGGGCGATACTGTTCATACCATCGAGAACATCGTGAAGGTTACCAGCGGTTCTACACCCGAAGCAGCAGCTATCATCGACAGTCTCTATGCTTCAGTACTTACCCATGGCACCTACAAGGCGAAGAGTATCAGAATAGCAGAGGCATGTAAACTGATGGAGAACTGCCAGAGAGACGTGCAGATAGCCTTCTTCAATGAGATGGAAAAGATTTTCGACAAGATGAACATCAACATTGAAGACGTAACGGCGGCAGCTAGCACAAAATGGAACTTCGTGCCAGCTACTCCAGGACTCGTTGGCGGCCACTGCATCGCGGTAGACCCATACTACCTGATTAACAAGGCACAGGAGGTTGACGTGGTACCATCGCTGCTCTCTACAGCCCGCGAGGTTAACGAGCAGATGGCGGTATGGATAGCAGGAAAGATAAAGAATGCATCTGAAAGCAGAAAGTTCAAGGCTCCGGAGACTAACGTGCTGATTCTCGGCTTCTCATTCAAGCCAGACAGCGATGATATCAGAAACACAAAAGTAGCCGATCTCTATATCAACCTGGTAGGAGCAGGTTACAAAACCACACTCTACGATCCATTGGTAGATGTAGAGGAAGTAAAAAAAGAATATAACATTAAGGTGACAGATGATCCTAAAGTTCTGGAAAAGGAGTACCAGATTGTGGTAATCGGTACCCATCACAAAGTGTTTGACAGTATTGACATGAACAAACTTATCTCGGATAAAGGATTCATGTGCGACATTTATGGCATTCACAAGCCAAGAAGCTAGAGCTTCAAGACCAGATAGAACCTTTATAATAAACCAGTGAAAAATGGAAAAGAACAAAGTGCTAATCGTCGATGATATTTCAGAAAATATTGAAACTATTTCTGAAATGATAAAGGACTTTGACATCGACGTGAAAACTGCAAATGGCGGAAAAGAAGCCATTGAACTGATTGACTCATTCAAGCCGGACGTGATACTGCTCGACTTGATGATGCCAGATGTAACTGGGTGGGATGTAATAGACCATGTACGCTCTAAATACTCGAAAAGTGAAATGGTCATCATCGTGGTTTCCCTGTTAAGCAACAAGGATAATGTGGATGAATGCTACGAGCTTGGAGTAAACGACTACATCACAAAGCCTATCATCAAAGCCCGTCTCACCAGTTCGCTAGACGCTCATCTAAGCAGTCTTGCAAGAGGCTAAAGTGCCTCTTGCAAGATTGCTTCTGCATGAGCTATGCGATCACTAGTAGGAGGATCTATGCCTTCCAGCGGGTAGGCAACACCTAGTTTCTCATACTTGTAGATACCCATCGTATGATAGGGTAAGACATCTATACGCTCAATATTAGAGAGTGTAGAAAGAAAATCACGCAACTGATAGAGGTATTCATCCTTGTCGGTAATACCTGGAATCAGGACGTGACGAATCCATACTGGTTTGTGTATCTCGCTTAAATATCGTGCACAATCCAGTATGTTTACATTAGAATGGCGGGTGAGTTTACGATGCTCTTCATCGTTGATATGCTTGATATCAAGAAGAACAGTATCAGTGACGGCCATCAGACGCTCGAATTTATCGAAGAAAGCACCCTCTTTCCTAAATGGTTGCGCTGATGTATCAAGACAGGTATTGATGCCACGCTGATGGGCTTTCTCGAAAAGTTCGATGAGAAAGTCTATCTGCATCAGGGCTTCTCCACCACTCACAGTAATACCGCCCTTGTCACCCCAATAACTCTTGAATCGCTCTGCTTTATCCAACAGGTCATCAGCTGTCCATTCCTCACCTACTCCCGTCTTCCATGAATCCGGGTTATGGCAGAACTGGCAGCGCATCGGACACCCCTGCAGGAAAATCAAAAATCTGATGCCTGGTCCATCTACAGAACCAAAGCTCTCTATGCTGTGAACAAATCCTTTCATGCGCCGACTTCAGTCTTTTCTTGTTTGTGGATTATATAAACAAGAGTTAAACATGCTCCGCAAATCAAAAAAGTTACGGCACCTAAAAAATAAATCAGTCCCATATTATTTTATCTTTTAGAAACGATTAAAAACAAGAAGCCCACTTAAGCCTGCATTTTACGATAATCAATATATGCCCATAGGGTAAACCCACCTGCAAGCAAAGCAAAAAATCCCATAAATACCAATAGTTCCATATTTATTTTCCTTTCTTTTTGTTATCTTTAGACATCAATATTAAAAAGAATCCACATACAGCAAGAAACAAAGTTATTAGAGCACCAAAACCTAAAAGTTTCCCTGTATCGATATCCTTCTTCATAATACTTGCCAGGATGATACCACCAAATATCAGTTTGGCTAAATCCAAGCAAAATTTTCCCCCTCACTCCAAAGAGTTGTTTTTTGTTCTATATTAAATTTCATACCGCAAAGATAGTAAATTTATCAATATCTTGCTCTATTTTGCAGTTAAATAAGCTAAAATGCCCGCTAAATATCCTCGGAAAGAAAATCTAGCAGGCAATCTATATGTTACAAAGAGACAAGAGAAATCTTCACTCTTCCCTCTTCATTCTTCACTTCCTTAGAGTCTCTCGTGAGCCTGACGAGCGATTACGTCGAGCTGCTGCTCACGTGTCAAGTCGATGAACTTAACTGCGTAACCACTTACACGGATGGTGAAGTTCTGGTACTCTTCCTTCTCTGGGTGCTCCATCGCATCCTTGAGCTTGTCGATACCGAATACGTTCACGTTCAGGTGGTGAGAACCCTGGTTGAAATAACCATCCAATACACCTACCAATGTCTGGGCACGCTCCTCATCGTTGTGACCGAGAGCACCTGGACTGATGGTCTGAGTATTAGAGATACCATCGAGAGCATACTCGTATGGCAACTTAGCTACTGAGTTCAATGAAGCCAAAAGACCGTTCTTCTCTGCACCGTAAGATGGGTTGGCACCTGGAGCCAAAGGAGCACCGGCTGGACGACCATCAGGCATGTTGCTGGTGAACTTACCATATACTACATTTGATGTGATAGTCAGGATAGATGTAGTAGGCTCAGAATTGCGGTATGTGTGGTGCTTCTTGATCATGTTCATGAAGGTCTTGAGCAACCATACTGCAATCTCATCAGCACGCTCATCATCGTTACCGTAACGTGGGAAGTCGCCCTCGGTCTTGAAGCTGAGAGGGAAACCGGTCTCATCACGGACGATGTTTACCTTGGCATACTTGATAGCTGAGATAGAATCAACTACGTGGCTGAAACCAGCGATACCTGTAGCGAAAGTACGACGAACATCAGTATCGATGAGCGCCAACTCTGCTGCCTCGTAGAAGTACTTGTCGTGCATGTAGTGGATGAGGTTCAATGTCTTCACATAAACGCCAGCCAACCAGTCCATCATATCCATGAAACGTGGCATAAACTCCTCGTATGTCAATACATCACCCTCAACGGCGCGATACTTAGGACCGCACTGCTCGCGTGTCTTTGAGTCAACACCACCAGATACAGCGTAGGTCAAGCACTTAGCCAAGTTGGCACGGGCTCCGAAGAACTGCATCTCCTTACCTGTCTGTGTAGCAGATACACAGCAGCAGATGCTATAGTCGTCACCCCAAACTGGGCGCATTACGTCATCGTTCTCATACTGGATAGAACTTGTCTTTACAGAAATCAAAGAAGCGTAGTGCTTGAATGCCTTTGGCAAGCGAGAGCTATAGAGTACTGTCAAGTTTGGCTCTGGTGAAGGACCCATGTTCTCCAATGTGTGGAGGAAACGGAAATCGTTCTTGGTAACCATTGAGCGGCCATCCTGACCCATACCACCAACCTCGAGAGTAGCCCAAACTGGGTCGCCGGTGAAGAGTTCGTTATAAGAAGGGATACGGGCGAACTTAACCATACGGAACTTCATGACCAAGTGGTCGATGAGTTCCTGAGCCTCATCCTCGGTAAGAGTACCCTCGTTCAAGTCGCGCTGGATATAGATATCGAGGAAGGTAGAGATACGACCTACAGACATCGCAGCACCATTCTGAGTCTTCACAGCTCCGAGGTAACCGAAGTACAACCACTGAACAGCCTCGCGAGCGTTCTTAGCAGGCTGAGAGATGTCGTAACCATACAACTGAGCCATCTCCTTCAAGCCCTTGAGAGCCTTGATCTGCATAGAAACCTCTTCACGAAGACGGATTACTTCGTCAATCATCTCACGGTCGCCCATGTTAGCGAGGTCGTTCTTCTTCTCCTCGATGAGGAAGTCGATACCATAGAGGGCTACACGACGGTAGTCACCTACGATACGGCCGCGACCGTATGTATCAGGAAGACCGGTAAGAATGTGGTTATGGCGAACGAGCTTCATCTCTGGAGTATAAGCATCGAATACGCCATCATTATGAGTTTTGCAATACTTGTGGAAGATTTCGTGGAGCTTCTCTGATGGCTGATAGCCATATGTTGTACAAGCCTGCTCCGCCATCTTGATACCACCGTAAGGCATGAAGGCACGCTTCAGAGGCTTATCAGTCTGAAGACCTACCACTTTCTCCAAATCCTTTGTACCTTCACCAATATAAGCAGCACCATAAGCTGTCAATCCTGAAACGATTTCTGTTTCCATATCAAGCACACCACCCTTGGCGCGCTCCTCCTTCTGGAGTTCCTTCAACATACCCCAAAGGGTGTTAGTTGCCTGAGTTGGTTCTGCAAGGAACGACTCATCGCCGTCATAACAAGTGTAGTTGTTCTGAATGAAATCACGAAGATTCACTTCACTCTGCCACATGTTTCCTTTGAAACCTCTCCATTCTGTTTTCATCATTTTGATACCTTTTTTTTATAAAGTTAATAATTATATATTTTGCACACACTATCTATTTTGAGTTGGTTTTATACCTATTATATATAGTAAAATAAAAAAGCCCGAACACGTTTGTGCCCGGGTTTTTAAGCACCTTCATTTGAAGGTGCGTAAATCATGATGTTATCGTTCTTTCCGACAGCATCTGTTTTTCCTACATATCCTAAGTTAATTCCCACTTTTAATTTCATGTCTTTTAAATTCATTATTTGTAATTGGCTTGCAACAGTTTTGCAATGTAGGTGCAAAGTTACGACAATAAAATGAGAAAAGAGAAGAAAACCGAAACATTCTTCTCTTTTCTATGAAAAATCATCATTTATGAGTATCATTCTACTGATTCTCAAAAAAATGATTGAGATTTTCGATGAATAATCCGAAACACTTGTCATGAATCTGACGTGTCATGGTAACAGGGTTCTCCGCATTCAGAATGGTACCGCTCATTGCCACACCGATGCCCAATTCTGCAAGCGGATCTATATCGTCTGGAGTCAAACCTCCGATGGCTACCATAGGCAGAGAGATTTTATTCTCCCTCATCTTCTCAATAATCTGGCGATAACCTTCTATACCCAACACGGGAGAGAGTTTCTCCTTGGTAGTAGTATAGCGGAACGGACCACAACCGATATAGTCAGCCCCCTGTTCATGCAAACGACGAATATCATCAAATGTATTGGCTGTGCCTCCGATAATGAATTCATCACCCAAGAGCTTACGGGCCTCATCAACCGGCATATCATTCTTTCCAAGATGTACACCATCTATCTGTAACTTCTTCACCAGTTCTACACGGTCGTCGAGGATAAAAGTTGCACCGGCACCCTCGCAAGCCAACTTTAACTTACGGGCTATAGGCTCAACCGCTTCATCGGTAGCACCTTTCATGCGAAGCTGAACCCAATCACATCCTCCGATAAGTGCCAGATAGGCTCCTTCGAGATAAGAGAAGCGCTCGTTCTGATGCGTGATAAACTGAAAGCTCGTCTGAAAATGAGCTAATGCTAAAGACTTGTTCATACGTACTATAAAATATCAATTCGCTTGCAAAGGTACTACATTCACCCGACAAAATCCTACAATTTACCTTTTTTAAACTTCATCATTTGGAAATGGGGAAAGTCTTCCTTTTTTTTTATTTTGTTTTTTTATACATTCCTATGCATTTATATGGATTCTTTTCCGTACCTTTGCACTCAAAATACAAAACATTACTTTTTATGTTGACAGATATTGAAATAGCTAAATCAGTAAAAATGCGCCCTATCAATGAAGTGGCAGCAGAACTTGGAATCCATGAAGACCAAGTGGAAAACTACGGCCGTTACATCGCTAAGATTACTACGGACAAGATTGACACCAACAAGTTTAAGAATCACCATCTCATCCTTGTTACAGCTATCAGCCCTACAAAGGCTGGTAATGGCAAGACCACCGTATCCGTGGGTCTCGCCCTGGGTATGCAGAAGATTGGCAAGAAGGCTGTAGTAGCTCTTCGCGAACCATCTCTGGGTCCTTGCTTCGGCATGAAGGGTGGTGCTGCAGGTGGCGGTTATGCCCAGGTTTTGCCTATGGATAAGATTAATCTCCATTTCACTGGCGATTTCCATGCCATCACAGAGGCCAACAACATGATTTCAGCCCTTTTGGACAATTACCGTTTCCAGCACGAAGCAGAGGGTTTCAAACTCAAGAAGATTCTTTGGCGTCGCGTCATGGATGTGAACGATAGAGGCTTGCGCCGCATCATCACCGGTATAGGAGATAAGAACGGCATCGAGACAGAGTCTGGTTTCGATATTACGCCAGCTTCTGAAATTATGGCTATCATGTGTTTCGCAACAAGCATCGATGATCTTCGTCGCCGTATCGATAATATCCTCCTGGGCATCACCGAGGACGACAAGCCATTTACCGTAAAGGATATGGGTGTAGGTGGCAGTATCGTAGCTCTCCTTCTCGATGCTTTGAAGCCAAATCTGGTTCAGACAACAGAGGGTACACCAGCATTTGTTCATTGCGGTCCTTTTGCCAACATTGCTCATGGCTGCAATTCCGTCATGGCTACAGCTGCTGCTCTTGAGTATGGCGACTATGCCATTACAGAGGCAGGATTCGGTGCTGATCTCGGTGCAGAGAAGTTCTACGACATCAAATGCCGCAAGACAGGTTTGCAACCAGACCTCACTGTTCTCGTTGTTACCCTCCAGGCGTTGAAGATGCATGGTGGTGTAGCTCAGGAAGATATCAAGAAGCCAAACATCGCAGGTATGGAAGCCGGTTACTGGAACCTCGACAAGCACGTAAAGAACCTGCAGAGCTTTGGTCAGACTGTAGTGATTGCATTCAACAAGTTTGCAACCGATACAGATGAAGAAATTGAAGTATTGCGCAAGCATTGCGAGGAGATGGGTTGCGGTTTCGCCGTAAACAGCGCCTTTGCCGAAGGCGGAAACGGTGCCATTGAACTTGCCAACCTCGTAGTGAAGACCATTGATGAGCGTCCATCAGCCCCTCTCTATTTTGCTTACGATGATAACGATAGCGTTGAGGAGAAGATAGAAAAGGTTGCATTCAATCTTTACGGAGCAGGCAGCGTGACATTGAGCGATTCTGCCAAGGCAATGATTGAAGAGATCAAGAAGCTGGGTGCTGAAAAGTTCCCTATCTGTATTGCCAAGACTCAGTACAGTTTCTCTACCGATGCCAAGGCATACGGTCCTACAGAAGGTTTCGAACTCCACGTTCGCGACATCACCGTAAATATGGGTGCCGAGATGGTTGTAGTCATCGCTGGTCCTATCATGCGTATGCCGGGCTTACCAAAGAGCCCACAGGCTGAGCGCATTGATGTAGTAAACGGTGAGATTACAGGTCTTTCTTAAGCACTACAGATTTCACAGATTCTTATAAAAAAAGCCCAGGGCGTGATGTCCTGGGCTTTTTCATTTATCTCATACTGAATTCGCAACCACAATATAACTGATTATA
>OOBB01000244.1_pt1 | contig 33198 bp, 25 predicted proteins | sample 1671661 | NCBI WGS metagenome assembly OOBB01 (sample SAMN06348179, study PRJEB24527) | human gut metagenome | biome: human gut; feature: ankylosing spondylitis patient; material: feces | host: Homo sapiens | place: China | collected 2015-10
AGAGCATCACTCCTGAGTAGCCGGCACGGGCTTCCAGGTTCAGGCCGATAGGGTTGAGGTTGATATCGCCCGTTTCTGTATGCTTGTGCTTTCCGATGAAGTAGCGGGAATGCTCGTGCCAGCGATATTCTACAGATGGACCTAACGCCAGGAATGCATCATGGCATCCTATGCGCTTCTGCCACTCCAGCATGATAGGCAGGCGGAGCACATTGTAGCTGATATAGCTTTTCTTCAGCGTCTCGCCTTCTATCGGAGTCATTGCCGATACCCCGTTTTCGGTGCTTAATACATAATTGTCCTTGAAATGGTGGTGTACCTGTCCGATGGAGAGAGAGGAGGTGAGCGCCATTTCGTTGGAAAGGCGGAAGCAGAGACTGGTGAGGGTGATGCCCCATTCCCACGACTTGGAGTCGCGACTGTGCATCTCGTTGTTGCCTCCCATGCTTCCCCTGCTGCCTGGCAACTGGCTGCAGCCGAAGAAGAAGGTTGGATAATGACTCTCCAGACTGCGCTTGCGCTTGCTCAAGGTCTGAGGGATGAATGGTGAGGTGACAAATACCTTTTCTACTTCCTGACCATCTACGAATTGGGTCTCTGAAATCTTGGTCATCTCGTTCATCTCGTTGCCGTTCATCTTATATATCTTCACAGAAGTCTGTTCGCCATCCTGCCTGATGACGATGTTCTGGTCGTTCACTCTGATTGTGGTGTCGTTAGCCTCTACCGAGGCTGGTGCACTGTTGCTGTTGGTTTCAGCAAGGGCGAAGGCTGGCATCATGGCAGCCATCATCATTACGTTTTTGATATTCATAATACTTTATTTTATGTTGTTTCTTATTCTTATTGAGAGGATTCCAGAAGGAAAATGTTGTTTCTATCTTCTGGAATAGCAGAGTTTCATGATATCTTCGGGCGACAGGTCGCCTTCTATATAAATCACGGTTCCCTTGCTTTTACTCGGGTTACTGAAGAGGATGAAGCGGTTGTCGCCATTGCTCAAGGGTGCCATCATGTAATAGCCGCTCACCATCTTGCCATTCTCCACCACCTCTCTGATTTTCTTTGCAGCCTTGCGGTCGGACTTCAGATAGTGGGCTATTTCCGTGGCATGGTACTTATATACCAGGCTCTTGTATATCTTGAGTTTGTAACCTTTGAGTTGCGTATTCTGCATCGTAACCATCTTGCATCCCTTGGCGTGTCCGAAGCGTTGGAATATACTTTTTACGTACAGCCCCTCCTGGGCATTAGCCGAAATCGAGGCTACCACGATAAGAAGCAGTCCGATGAAGAAGCGTTTTATCAAGTTGCATCGTTTCATATTCTATACCTTATTATATATATTATACTTTATAGTTTGATTGATTGTTTCATCTAAAAGATGAATTTATTGTTTCATCATATCCAGGGCACTGAATGGATCTTCGGAATCTGCCGAAACATCTTCCAGGGCATCCAGGGCTTCGTTATGAACGAACTCCTGGTCGGTATAAACCTTTCCATCGATAACCGCATAACATTCAGGCTGAGGCTGGGCTATCTTCTGGATGCCCACAATCAGGAATGCGATGATAGCGGCGGCTGCCACAGAAGTGCCGAAATATTTGAGCCATCTGCTGCGAGAAGCTTCCTTCTTTGGGATTTCTTCCTTCTCGATATCTTTCTTTTCGAAATCCTCCTCATTCTCTTCTTCTTCTTTTAGAATTTGAGAAAGATTCATCTGTTCGAATCCGATATAGCTGAAGAGGGCGCGGTAGGATTCCCATTCTTCTGGAATATCATTGGCATGCTCTTCGAAATATTTTCTGAGCGTTGCCTCTTCCTCATTGGATGTGGCACCATCCATATACTTGTCGAGCAAGTTCTGTATTGTCTTGAATTCATCGATATCCTTGAATTCATCGATTCTTTTTATTTTATCGTTCATATTCTTTCCTCCTTCTTTATTTTGTTCTGTTTCACGATATTCATATAGGTCTCTCTGATTTTGAGTCGGGCTCTGGAGAGATTCTTTCGGAGATTATCGGCAGTACATCCCGTTATCTGCATGATTTCATCGGCAGTATAGCCTTCTATCTCCTTCATGCGGAATATCTGCTGCTGCAAGGGCGGAAGCTGTGCCACTATCTGCTTGATGAGGTTTCCCTCGTCCCGTTGCTCTGCCCGCCGGTCTTCTATGGGTACTTCCATCACCTTATCGGTGGTGAAGTTCCGCTCCTCATGTCGGCACTGGTCATAAAACTTGTTGCGCATGATGGTGATGGCGAGCGCCTTGAGGTTATCTTCTGCCTGGATATTCTGGCGTATGTCCCACAGCCTGAGCATGACTTCCTGCACGAGGTCTTCGGCATTGTCGTCACTCTCAGTCAACCTTAGCGCATACGCTTTCAAGTTGCTGCGCATCGGTAGGATGATATGGTTGAATTCTTCTGTTCTCATAACCTTTACATTCTATAGACGTATGAAATTGAAAAATCGGACATCTTATAAAAGATTTTTTCAAAAAATGCTTTCTTTTTTCAAAGAAAAATGTTATTTTTGCAGGCATACATATAAAATCTTACAATCGAAAATATTAAAAACTGAATGGTTTATGGCATCAATAGTTTCTATTATTCCCATCGTGTTGCTGTTCATCCTGATGCTCGGCTTCAAGATGGCAGGTCATAAAAGCGCCTTGCTGACGCTCGTAATTACCGTGTTGCTTGCTCTCTTCGCAGCTTCGCCGCTGGGCATGATAGCTCCGGAACATGCGGAGGACAGCGTGATCGCCCTGACGGGATGGGCGGTGGTGGAAGGCATCCTGAAGGCGGTATTCCCGATTCTCATCATCATCCTGATGGCTATCTACAGCTATAATATCCTCGTGGAAAGCAAGCAGATAGAGGTGATCAAGAGGCAGTTTACATCGATTACCGATGATAAGGGACTGCTCGTGCTGCTCCTCGTATGGGGATTCGGCGGACTGCTCGAAGGTATGGCGGGCTTCGGAACGGCGGTGGCGATACCTGCTGCCATCCTCATCGGACTCGGCTTCAAACCGATGTTCTCGGCTCTGGTTTCCTTAATCGGTAATACCGTGGCTACGGGATTTGGTGCCGTGGGTGTACCGGTTACTACGCTCTGTAACGAGGTGGCGGAAAGCGGATCGGCTTCGGCGGCACAGATTTGCGAGACTTCGGCTTTCGCCATCATCCAGCTGGCACCTCTCTTTATCATCCTGCCTTTCATCATCCTGACGCTTACCGATAAGCACAATCTTATCAAGAATCTCATCATCGCCCTTTGGGTGGGAGTGATTTCCGTGGTTGTGCAGTTTGTCTGCGGCTATTATCTCGGTTCGGAGACACCAGCCATCATCGGTTCGCTGGCAGCCATTATCGCTATCATCGCATACGCCAAGGTGTTTGCCAGAAAGAGCAAGGTGCAGGATAAGGAAACCTTTACTTTCGCCGAGAGCCTGAAGGCATGGAGCGTTTACCTCTTTATATTGATATTCATCCTGGTTTCCGGCGCACTCTGTCCTCCGGTCAATGCTTTCCTCAAGAGTCATCTGGTGAGTGCGGTTCATCTGCCAGTGCTCGACAGCACCTTTAAGTTTGGCTGGATTTCCAATGCGGGCTTGATGCTCTTCCTGGGTGCTACGATTGGTGGACTGATACAGGGATTGAGTCTTAAGCGACTGATGGTGATTCTTGCCCGTACCACGGTGAATCTGCGCAAGACGGTGGTGACCATCTGTTCGCTGATAGCCCTGGCGAGTGTGATGAACTATTCGGGAATGATTACTTCCATCGCCTCTGGATTGGTGGCAGTGACGGGTGATTTCTATCCTTTGGTTGCACCGATGATTGGTGCCATTGGAACCTTCGTAACGGGTTCTGATACCTCCTCGAATATCCTCTTTGCCAAGCTTCAGGCTCATGTTGCCAACCAGTTGGGTATGACAGGGCAGAGCACATTCTTTGGAATGGAGGGCGGTCAGGAGAACTGGCTGGTTGCTGCCAATACCACGGGAGCTACGGGTGGCAAGATGATCAGTCCGCAGAGCATCGCCATCGCTACTGCAGCCTGCGATATGGAGGGAAAGGATGGAGAGATTCTCCGCTCGGCCATCCCATACGCCCTGCTGTATATCGTTTTGGGCGGACTGATGGTTTACTTCGGTTGCTGATATTTCGTTTTCTTATATAACAAAAACTGTCCTCATCTGTTATCTCAGATGGGGACAGTTTCAGTTTTATAAATCGACATTAAAGCTATCTAAGCATGTCTTTTCTCGTAAGCCAGACTGTGGTCGTGCTGGTCGATATCATGCTTCGACTTGCTCTTTACCACGAGCCATACGCCAGAGAATACAAGGATGGCGGCAATCGCCTGCATACCCTTGAATACGGCGAGACCCACGATGACACTCACGGTGACTGATACCAGCGGCTGTACATAGTTATATACACTCACCACGGTAGGGCGCAGAGTCTTCTGACCAATCATCATGCAGATGTAGCCCAGATACGTGCCAAATAGAACTACGTAGCCCGTTTCCCACCAGGTGCTCATCGGAACATGGGCAAAGTCGATGCTCATTACGTGGCTGATGGTGAAAGGCCATATCAGGACCGTTGCCCAGAGGAACATCCACTTGTTGATGGTGAAGAGCGAATACTTAGACAGCAGGTTCTTGAAGAGCGACAGGTAGAGGGCGAAGGAAAGCTGAGCCGACATACAGAGCAGGTCGCCCCAGATGTTTCCCACCTTGGCATTGCCCGCCGTAGCACTTGTCATGATGATGATGACGGCACCAGCGCATCCCATCAGTACACCGAGCGCCTTCTTCCAGGTGATAGGCTCCTTCAATATCAGGAAGGAGAGAACCATGGCGAAGATAGGCATCGAGGTGGTCATAATGCTGGAATTGCTAGGCGAGGTCATGTTCAGACCGATGGTGTAAGAACACTGGTTGAACACGAGGGCGAAGAGTCCGGCAGCAGCAAACTTGAAGATGTCTTTTACTGGAACATGCTCTTTCTTGGTGAAGAGCGAGGTGAGCCAGAAGAGAATGGCGCCACCCAATACGCGGAAGCTCACCAGGTCGATGCCGTCGATGCCGTGAAGCATGGCATCCTTGCCTACGGGAGCCATCAGTCCCCAGAATGCGCCGGAACAGAAGAGGCACAGGTGGGCGATAAGAGGTCGTTTGTTATCCATTTTTCCTTATTTCTATTTAAATCTTCTTTATTTTGAATAAAATCGAGTGCAAAGGTACAAAAATTCGAGGAATTTTGCTATATTTGCGGTATATTTTTTGAAACTTAAAGGAGTTAAGAAGTTAAGACAATAGTCTTTTTCCGTTCTTGACTATTAAAGATAGGAGATTATTCTTATGCAGAAATATGCTGATTATATCAAACAGATAGAGATTGAATCTCTCTGGAGCGGTACCAAACATATTCTTTGGAACCTCGACCGCCGTGTCAATATCCTGAGTGGTGTAAACGGCGTGGGCAAGAGTACTATATTAAATAAGGTGGTAAAGGGCCTGGCGGCTGGCGGCGAATTCCCTAGTCACATGATCAAGGGCGTGCACCTGAAGGTGGAGCCGGAGGAGGCAAAGTGGATTAGATATGATGTAATCCGATCGGTAGATAGACCATTGATGAATGCCGAGATGATCAACAAGATAGACCTTACCCTGGTTACCGAACTCGACTGGCAGCTCTTCCAGCTGCAGCGCAAGTATCTGGATTATCAGGTGAACATCGGCAACCGCATCATCGCCGTGCTTCAGAGCGGCGAACCGGATGCCGCCTTCAAGGCTCAGCAGCTGAGCGAACCGAAGAAGATGTTCCAGGATATCGTAGATGGTCTTTTCAAGGATACCGGCAAGACCATCATCCGTACTGCCAACGAAATCCGCTTCAACCAGATAGGTGAGCAGCTCTCGCCTTATCAGCTCTCGGCTGGTGAGAAGCAGATTCTCGCCATCCTCCTTACGGTGCTGGTGGAGGACAACCAATCTTATGTCCTCTTTATGGATGAGCCTGAAATCAGCCTTCACTTCGAATGGCAGAAGCAGCTTATCGGTCTGGTGCTGAAACTCAATCCGAACATCCAGATCATCATGACTACCCACAGTCCTGCCGTGGTGATGGACGGATGGACCGATAGGGTGACGGATGTGAGCGACATCACGATATAAGTGAAAAAGAAGTATTATGGCTAAACGTTTAACTGATAATATCAATTCCCAGTTCTTCGAGGCAGCCAACAGGATGACCTCGAAGAAGGCTCGGCGCAAGATTGTGGCTTACGTCGAGAGCTATGATGATGTCTTCTTCTGGCGTTCTGTACTGGGAAAGTTTGAGAATGAAAAACGCTATTTTGATATCATGCTTCCTACCCGTAACCAGCATTTAGACCGAGGCAAGAAGGCTGCTATCTCCAGTATGCTGAAGGGAGTAGGTAGGGATATGATAGCCTGTGTAGATGCCGATTACGATTATCTGCGTCAGGGCTCAACCGAGTCTTCCCAGCAGATGTTGGAGAATCCTTTCATCTTCCATACCTATGCCTATGCCATTGAAAACTTCCAATGTTATGCCAGAGGATTGCACGAAACCTGTGTGATGGTGACGCTCAACGACCGTCGCATCTTCGATTTCGAGCGTTTTCTTGAGTCCTATTCCCATACCATCTGGCCCCTCTTCTTATGGCACATGCTGTTCTATGTGCGTCATCGCAAGATGTCGATGCATTTTGATATGGCGGAGTTTGATAAGGTCATCATGCTGCCTTCTGTCCGAATCCAGGATCCTAAATGGGCGATAGATTATTTGGGAAAGAAGGTGCGGGCAAAGCTGTTCCAGCTGGAGCGCCGCTTCAAGAAGTTTAAGGATGAGTTGGATGAAATGGCTCTTTACCTCAACAATCTGGGTGTAAACGAGAGCAATACCTATTTATATATACAGGGTCATCATCTCTTCGACCTGGTAGTTAGTCCTATCGTCCAGAGCGTCTGCGATGCTTTGCGCAACGATAGGGAGAATGAAATCCGCGACCGTGCCCTCCATTCCGAGCAGGCCCGCACCGAGATGGCATGCTACGAGAACAGTCTGGGCAAGGTAAAAATGATGATGAAGAAAAACACCTTCTACCAGTTCTCTCCCGAATTTCAGAAGATACAGGCGGATGTGGAAAAGTATTTGGAAAGGTAAAAAGGATATTTAAAGGTAAAAGGGTAAAAAGGTAAAAAAGTAAAAAGGTAAAAAGAAAGCAGGCAGATGACATCCCGCCAGGCTCTTTTTACCCTTTTACTTTTTTACCTTTAAAAAACCTCCAGGAACTTCAGGGTTCCTTCTACCTTCAATGTCTTGGTGCTGGCAGAAACAACGATGCTCTCGCCGCCCTGGAGCGTAATCTCGTTACCCTCGTTGTCGGTAATCTTAGCCTCACCCTTCAAGCCAATCAGAATCACGAAGCTGTCCAACTCAGAATAATCCAGCGTCATTGGCTCATCGAGATCATAAACGGCAGTGGTGAAGTAAGGGCACTGCACCATGCTAACACCCTGGTTCTTGGCAGGAGTGTAGTTCTGGCGATAGTCTGCCAATACGGTGTAGTCGATGCACTCAGATGCTTCCTTGGTGTGGAGCTGGCGATAGTTGCCATCCTTGTCCTTGCGCTTGAAGTCGTAGATGCGATAGGTAACATCGCTGGTCTGCTGAATTTCGACAACGAAACAGCCTGTTCCGATGGTGTGGATTCTGCCGGCTGGGATAAAGAAACAGTCACCTTCCTTCACGTTATACTGAGCCAGGGCATCGGTGATGGTATCGTTCTCTACCATCTCCTTGTACTGCTCAGGAGTAATCTGCATCTTCAAGCCGTTGTAGAGCTTGGCATCCGGCTCGCATGGCAGCGCATACCACATCTCGGTCTTGCCGCGTTCCTTACCTTGCTTCTTGGCAATTTCATCATTAGGATGCACCTGGATAGAGAGGTCGCGGTTGGCATCGATAAACTTGATGAGCAGTGGAAACTCATTGCCGAAACGCTTGTAGTTCTCTTCTCCGAGGAAGCTTCCCTTCCGTTCTGCAACAACCTCGTTGAGGTTCTTGCCCTGCATCTCGCCATCGGCTACGATGCTTTCATTTCCTGGTACTCCAGAGATTTCCCAGCTTTCTCCCACATTCTCTTGCTTTACGTCGAGATGCTTGAAAGTGATAATCTTACTGCCACCCCAGATGGTGGATTTTAATAGCGGTTGAAATTTTAATGGTTTCATGTTGTATGAAATTTTATTTAGTTGATAAAAATGTGCATGTGCACTGAATTCTCCCAAGGCAATCCGTCGTGTCAGGATATCCGCTCTGATGGGGAAATGCCTTTCCGACTTTATATCTTATTATATATATAACGCTTTTCTTCAGAAAACCACTTAGTTTAGTAAGCACTTTTGTTTCCTTTATCTGATACTCATTCCGTATCTTAGTTCTCCTTCCAGAACGCCGGAGTAAAGATTACCAGCACACTGAAAATCTCAAGACGACCAATCAGCATCATCAGTGAGCAGAACCATTTAGCCAGGTCGGGCAGTTCGCTCCACGACATGGTAGGTCCGATTTCCGTACCTAAGGTAGGTCCTACATTACCCACGCAACTCAGCGTGATGGTGATGGCATTGGTATTGTCGATGCCCATCGCAATCATCGTGAAGGAGATGACCAGACAGATGATGAGATAGGTGGTGAGGAAGGCGAGCAGGGTGACACGCTTCTGCATCGGCACGTTGACACCGTCTATCTTCAGTGGCAGCACGGCATTCGGATGCAGAATTTGGCGGAACTCATTCTTCACCATTCTCACGAGCATCACGCCACGGATACATTTCAGTCCACCGCTTGTACTGCCCGAGCACGCTCCGAAGAACATACATGTAGCCAGGATAACCCAGGTGACATGAGGCCAGAGGGCGGCATCATCATTGAAGAGACCTGTGGTGGTGATAAAAGAAACCACCTGGAATACGGCGCTGCGGAAGGCATGCTCCAGGTCGTAATTGCGCAGCGTAACCAGTTCTATCATGATGAAGGCGGTGAATGCCATGACAAACAGGGCATAGAACTTGAATTCTGAATTCTTGAACAGATCCTTGATCTTGAACTTGATGACTGCTGCATAGAGCAGCGTGAAATTCACGCCCGAAAGGAAACAGAAGAAAGCACAGATGTATTCTAATGCCGGCGAATGGAAGAACTCAGTACTGCTGTTGTGAGTAGAGAAACCTCCCGTAGCCGTGGTGGTCATCGCATAGTTGAAACTGTCGAAGAGATTCATTCCCGCTATATAATAGGAGAGGATGCAGGCGATGGTGAGCACCAGGTAGATACTCCAGATCCATTTGGCAGAGGTGGAGAGACGGGGATGCAACTTAGACTTGATGGGTCCCGTGGCCTCTGCCGCAAACACCTTGGTCTGTCCTCCGACAAGCGAAGGCAGCAGGGCGATGGTGAAGAACACGATTCCTAATCCGCCTATCCACTGGGTGAGCGACCGCCAGAAGAGCAGTCCATGGGGGAAACATTCCACATCGTCGAGGATGGTGGCTCCCGTGGTGGTAAATCCCGACATCGTCTCGAAGTAGGCATCCGTAAAACTGTGGATGTAACCGCTAATCATGAAGGGCAGCGTGCCGAAGAGACTGAAGACAATCCAGGAGAGCGAAACCACGAGGTAGGCATCACGGCGCGACATCGTATTGTCGGCTCCATGACCTCTCCATTTCAATATCAGTCCGCCTCCGATGGTGGTAAGTGTAGCCACGATGAAGGCAAAGATGTCGTCCTGCTGATAGTAGAGAGCTACCAGCAGACTGATGAAGAGCAGGAATGCCTCGATGAAGAGGAGCTGTCCTAAGATCTTATATATCAGTTTACTGTTTATCATATAAAGTACTTCTCAATTTTCTTCATGTTGATGTTGTGGCAGAATACCATCACGGAGTCGCCCGGTTCTATCTGTGTATGTCCGGAAACGAGCATTCCCTCGCCCTTGCGCACCAGTCCACCGATGGTTACACCGATAGGCATGCCGAGGTCTTTCACTGGTTTCTTGGTTACCTTCGAACCCTCCTTGGCGATAAACTCAGCCACATCGGCATTGGCACTCATGAGGAAGCGCACGTTCATCACGTCGGCATCGAGCATCATCTGGTAGATATAGCTTGCTGCTATCGCCTTCTTATTGATGATGGTACCGATATCGAGACTCTCAGCCATGCTCACGTAATCCACGTTTTCCACTGCAGCCACGGTCTTTCTCACTCCCAGTCGCTTGGCGGTGAGGCAGGCAAGGATATTGGTTTCGGCATTGCCGGTGAGTGCCACGAAAGCCTGAGTGCTCCTGATGCCCTCCTCGGTAAGCAGCGGAATATCGCGACCGTCGCCATGGATGATGAGCGTCTTCCGGTCGTCGAGGATATCATTGAGATATTCACATCTGTGCTCATCTATCTCAATGATCTTGGTCTCCATATATTCCGGCATCTTCTTCACGGCTCTCACGGCAGTACGTCCACCGCCCATGACCATCACGTTCTTCACATCCACATAATGCTCCTTGCCCACAATCTTGCGAATGTATGGGATATAGTTGCGGGTAGTCATGAAGTAAGCCAGGTCGTAGAGCTTCAGTTCATCATAACCGCCCGGGATGATGGTTTCGCTGCCTCGCTTGATGGCCACCACATGGTAAGGGTCGTTGGGACCGCTGATGTCCTTGAGCGGCTTATTGATAATTTCGCAGGTTTCGCGCAGTTTGATACCCAGCATGATGAGGGCGCCATCGTGCACATCCCATCTCTGGCGCACCCAACTCATCTTCAGTCCGTTGTTGATATCCACGGCGGCCAGCATCTCCGGATAGATCAGCTTGTCGATGCCCAGTTCGCGGAAGAAATCCTGTGCCTGCTGATCCATGTATTCCGGATTATCCACCTTGGCAACGGTGCGCTTGGCTCCGAGTTTCTTGGCAAGGATGCTGGAAGTGATGTTCTTGCTCTCCAACGGCGTTACGGCGATGAAGAGGTCGGCATCCTGTATGTCTGCATTCTGCAAAATTTTCAGACTGGTAGGCTGTCCCAGCATGGTGAGCAGATCATAGTCAGAACCGATGCTGGCGAGTCGTTCCTCGCTATCATCAATGAGCGTGATATCCTCCTTGCTTCTGGAGAGCAATCGGGCCAGATGGGTACCTATGGCGTATGCGCCTGCAATAATGATTTTCATTTTTGATTTTCTATTGTTTTTCTGATGGACTCATTGTCCAGACCGATGATTTCTCTCAGCTGGGCTACGGTTCCATGTTCTACAAATTCGTCTGGAATACCCATCCTCGTTATCTGCGGACGGTATCCGTGGTCGCTCATCCATTCCAGAATGGCAGATCCGAATCCTCCCTTTCTCACTCCGTCTTCGATGGTGATGATGCGGTCAAATTTCTTTGCGATTTCTTCGAGCAGAGCTTCATCGAGCGGCTTGAGGAATCGCATATCGTAGTGGGCAATGCTCAATGCAGAAGCTGTTTCTATTTCAGCAATCACCTTTTCCACATCGTTTCCGATAGGTCCCAGGGTAAGTACCGCCACGTCATCGCCGTCTTTCAACTTGCGTCCGGTGCCGGTCTTGATTTCCTCCATCTCGTTCTTCCAATCTACCAGCACGCCCTTGCCTCTCGGATAGCGAATCACATAGCTGCCCTGTCCCGGGAGCTGGGCTGAGTACATCAGATTGCGCAGTTCATGCTCGTCCATAGGCGATGCGATAGTGAGGTTAGGTATCGGGCGGAGCGCTGCCAGGTCGAAAGCACCGTGGTGGGTAGGTCCGTCTTCGCCTACCAGTCCGGCACGGTCCAGACAGAGTACTACAGGCAGATTGAGCAGCGCCATGTCGTGGATGATATTATCATAGGCTCTCTGTGCAAACGAACTGTAGATATTGCAGAAAGGTTGCAGTCCGTCTTTCGCCATACCGGCAGAGAAAGTCACGGCATGTCCTTCTGCGATACCCACGTCGAACACGCGGTCTGGCATAGCCTTCATCATGATATTCATCGAGCAGCCGGTAGGCATGGCAGGTGTCACACCCACGATCTTCTGGTTTTTCTCCGCCAGTTCGAGCAGGGTATTTCCGAAAACATCCTGGAACTTAGGAGGCTGGTTGCTGGTATCAGCGATGATACGCTCTCCAGTCTCCGGATCGAATTTGCCCGGCGCATGCCAGATGGTGGCACTCTTCTCGGCAGGTTCATAACCCTTGCCCTTGGTGGTATGGAGATGCAGGAGCTTAGGTCCCTTCATGTCCTTGAGCTGCATGAGAACCCTTACTACCTCCTTCACGTCATGACCATCGAAAGGTCCGAAATATCGGATGTTCATTCCCTCGAAGATGTTCTGCTGATGGCTGAGTGCCGACTTCAGTGCATTGTTGAGCCGTATGATGCCCTTCTTGCGGTCTTCATTGAGATAGCCCTTGGAATGGAGCCACTGTGAAGCCTTGAAGCGCAACTTGTTGTAGGTCTCGTTGGTGTCGAGATTGAGAAGATATTTTTCCATACCTCCCACAGCCCGGTCGATACTCATATCATTGTCATTCAGGATGATAAGCATGTTGTTGGGGGTGCTGGAAACATTATTGAGTCCCTCGAAGGCAAGTCCGCCACTCATGGCACCATCGCCTATCACCGCCACGGTGTGCCTGTCTTCCTTGCCCGTCTTCTTGGCTGCCACCGCCATACCCAACGCTGCCGAGATGGAATTGCTGGCATGACCGCAGGCGAAAGTATCATATTCGCTCTCTAAGGGTGAAGGGAAAGGACGAATGCCGTGCAACTTCCTGTTGGTGCAGAAAGAATCGCGGCGACCGGTCAGAATCTTATGACCATAAGCCTGGTGGCCCACATCCCAAACGATGCGGTCCTCAGGAGTATTGAATACGTAATGTAGGGCTACAGTTATCTCGACTACGCCAAGTGAAGACGCAAAATGACCAGGATTTACGGCTACCTCGTCGATGATGTCTTCCCTCAGTTCCTTGCAGACTTGGGGAAGCTGGTCAATACTCAACTTCCTCAAATCGTCTGGGTATTTTATCTTGCTTAAAAGACTAAACTTTTCTTGATCCATGTGTTCAACTCGTGAATAACTCTGCAAAGATAATGCTTTTTTGCTAATCCTAATCATATTTATCCCGATAATTTCGGTTTTTCAGTTTTTTCTTTGTATTTTTGCACAGAAATGTTGTCTTTTGGTGGGGGAATTGCATCATAAAAGCATAAAAATGCTTTATAAAGTCATGGTAAAACATGATCAAGCAATATATTAAGGTATGATGATGGCAAGTTAATTGCAAAATAATTGCAAAAAATAAGGAAGACAGTACCCCAATCTATTCGTAAAAACGTAATAATAAACAAATAACACATATATTATGAGAAAAAATGTAATCTTGATGGGAGCCTTGCTGATGGCTTCTATGTCGATGATGGCGCAGACCGGTAAGGGAGGCATCTCTGCCCAGATGATCCAGCAGATGGAGAAATCACAGAAGGGCGGTACTGCCGAGAAGGCTCTCTTCAATGCCATCGCCAATAATAATATCGACGACCTGGTGAAAAATCCAGCCAATGCTGCTGCCGTAGATACTCATTTCAGTATCGAGACTCCGCAGCAGTCTATCCACAACCAGTTGAGTTCCGGCCGCTGCTGGATGTTCAGCGGTTTCAATGTGCTTCGCTCTAACTTCGCCCTCAACGACAAGCAGGGTAGAGTGGTGGAATTCTCGCAGGACTATCTCTTCTTCTACGACCAGTTGGAGAAGGCCAACCTCATGCTGCAGGGTGTTATCGACCTGGGCAAGAAGGATATCGAGGACCCTCAGGTGCAGTTCTTCTTCAAGAATCCGCTCAATGATGGCGGTACTTTCTGTGGTGTTGCCGATTTGGCAAGCAAGTACGGACTGGTGCCTATGAGTGCCCAGCCTGAGACTTTCTCAAGCAACAATACTTCCAAGATGAGCCGTCTCGTAAGCAGCAAGCTCCGCGAGTATGGTCTGGAACTCCGCAAGATGGTGGCTCAGGGTAAGAAGTCGGCAGCTATCCAGGCTCGCAAGAACGAGATGCTCGGTCAGGTTTATCACATGCTGAGTCTTACTCTCGGTGAACCGGTAAAGGAATTTACCTATGCTTTCCGCGACAAGGATGGCAAGCAGGTTGGCGAGGCTAAGAAGTATACTCCTAAGAGTTTCTATGAGGAAACGGTAGGCAAGGACCTGAACGGTACCTTCCTGATGGTGATGAACGATCCACGCCGTCCTTATCACAAGACCTACGAGGTGGAATACGACCGTCATACTTACGATGGTCACAACTGGAAATACCTGAACCTGCCGATGGAGGAAATCGCTGATCTCGCCATCGCTTCACTCAAGGGCGGACAGAAGATGTATTCTAGCTATGATGTGGGCAAGCAGCTCGACCGCAAGCGTGGTTATCTGGCTACCGACAACTTCGACTATGGTACTCTCTTCGGCACTTCCTTTGGCATGGACAAGGCTCAGCGCATCTCTACTTTCGACAGTGGTTCTACTCATGCCATGACCCTCACCGCTGTGGATCTCGATGCCAATGGCAAGCCGGTCAAGTGGAAGGTGGAAAACAGTTGGGGTGCTGACAATGGTTTCTCCGGTTGCTTCATCATGACCAACGACTGGTTTAATGAGTATATGTTCCGCTTGGTAGTAGATAAGAAATTCGCTTCTGAGCAGTTGCAGAAGGAATTCGATCAGAAGCCAACCATGCTGACTCCAGACGATCCGTTGTTCCAGTTGGAAGATTAGTCTTGAAAAATAATAGGAGTATTCTCGGAATAATAGAACAGTTCCTGATGCAATAGGAAAGTTCTCTAAATAATAGGAGTATTCCTGATTAAAATAGAATGTTCTTGATTTATATATAAAAATGCAAGAGAAGAAAATCAGAGAGCGCATTATTTCGCTCGTCAATAAGGAGGTAGTTCCTGCCATCGGTTGTACAGAACCGATGGCTGTAGCATTGTGTACGGCAAAGGCCGCAACGACTTTAGGCAGACGTCCGGAACGCATCGAAGTGTTCTTGAGTCCCAATATGCTCAAGAATGCGATGGGCGTAGGAATCCCAGGCACGGGAATGATTGGTCTGCCTATCGCAGTTTCGTTGGGTGCCCTCATCGGCAAACCGGAATATGAGTTGGAGGTGCTGAAAGATCTCACTCCTGCCACGCTCGAACAGGGGAAGCGATACATCAATGATGCTGATATTGACATTAAACTCAAGCAGGGAAATGTCGATAAACTCTATATCGAGGTAGTCTGCCGTGCTGGCAGCGATATGGCTACGGCCATTATCTCCGGTAGTCATACCCACTTCGTGTATGTGGAGCGCAATGGTGAGGTGGTGATGGATAACCGTGGCGGTCATGGTGGTAGCGATGAAGAGGAGGATGATATCCAACTCAACTTCCGCCTGGTATATGATTTCGCCACTACGGCTCCGCTTGATGAAATCTCTTTCATCCTCAAGACCAAGGAGTATAATATGAAGGCTGCCGAGGAATCTATCAAGGGCAACTATGGTCATTGTTTGGGCAAGACGATGGACCGTCCTTTGAGTCATGGTATCTTCGGCGATAATATTTTCTCGCATATCCTCTCTCGCACAGCTTCTGCCTGCGATGCCCGTATGGGTGGAGCCATGATTCCTGTGATGAGCAATAGCGGTAGTGGCAACCAGGGTATCTGTGCTACCAACCCAGTGGTGGTTTATGCCATGGAGAATGAGAATACCGAGGAAGAACTGATCCGTGCCCTGATGCTCAGTCATCTTACCGCCATCTACATCAAGCAGAGCTTGGGCAAACTCTCTGCCCTCTGCGGTTGCGTGGTAGCCAGCACGGGCAGCAGTTGCGGTATTACCTATCTGATGGGTGGCGACTATACCCGCATCTGCAATTCAGTGAAAAACATGGTGGCCAACCTCACCGGTATGATCTGTGATGGAGCTAAACCAAGTTGTGCCTTGAAGATTTCCTCAGGAGTGAGTACTGCGCTCCTCTCAGCTCTCCTCTCTATGGAGGGCAAGTGCGTAACCTCTGCCGAGGGTATCGTAGATGATGATGTGGATAAGTGCATCCACAATCTGACATCCATTGGTGCTGATGCGATGAGAGCTACCGATGACATGGTGCTCGATATCATGACGCATAAGAGCTGCTAAACTTACAGAAAAGGGGGATGAAATAGCCTTAAAATCCCTCTGTTTTTCTAAATATACAAAAGAAGTGTCAAATTGTAAGCGTATTTATTGTTTTTGCTTACAATTTGGTACTTCTTTCTTTTTGTGATTTGTCTTTTTGTAAGCTAATAAAACTTTTAATAACAAAATGCCACTAAAAGTACTCTATATGTTAGCAAATTGTTGTACTTTTGCACTCGAAAGATAACAAAGTGTAAATAACAATAAGTGTAATAACATATAGGAGAAAGTAACATGAAAAAGATCGAAGCTATCATCCGTAAGACAAAGTTTGAGGATGTAAAGGAAGCATTGCTTGCCGCCGACATCGAGTGGTTTTCTTACTATGACGTAAGAGGCGAAGGCAAGATGAGACAGGCTCGTATTTATCGTGGTGTCATGTATGATACCAGTAGTATCGAGCGAGTACTTTTGAATGTAGTCGTTCGCGACAAGAACGTAGAAAAAACGATTAATGCCATCCAGGAGGCTGCCCGTACAGGCGAGATTGGTGATGGCCGTATCTTTGTAATCCCTGTAGAGGATACCGTTCGCATCCGTACAGGTGAAAGAGGCGACATCGCACTCTATAATGCAGAGCAGGAGAAATAAACTTTGTTGAATAGGAGGAGAGAGATTTTACAATAACCAATCTGAGTCATATAAATGATATTTGAAATCAGATAGCTGATATATTGAAAGATTGGGATAACAACAACACTTTAAAGTTAAAAGATTATGAGTGTACAGGATTTAGGTATTTCATTAGATACCGTGTGGATGCTCTTAGCAGCCATGTTGGTCTTTTTCATGCAGCCGGGATTTGCCCTCTGTGAGGCGGGTTTTACCCGCAGTAAAAACACTGCGAACATCTTGTTCAAGAACTTCGTCGATTTCATGGTCGGTTCTGTTCTCTTCTGGTTCGTCGGTTTCGGATTTATGTTTGGTAGCGATGGTGCTGGTTTTATCGGTATGCCTAACTGGGGCGATTTGTCTTTCTATACAAATGCCGCCGGTCTTCCTACAGAGGGTTTCCTGATGTTTGAAACTGTATTCTGCGCTACAAGTGCTACTATCGTTTCTGGTGCTATGGCAGAACGTACCAAGTTCTCTATGTACTGCATCTATTCATTCTTCATTTCATTGATTATCTATCCAGTAGAAGGTCACTGGACATGGGGTGGCGGCTGGCTTTGCAACGCCGATGCAGGTTCTTTCATGATGGATACCTTCGGTGCTGCCTTCCATGATTTCGCAGGTTCTGCTATCGTACATAGCGTAGGTGGTGTGCTCGCCTTGGTTGGTGCCATCTGTCTTGGCCCTCGTCTCGGTAAGTATCGCAACGGCAAGAGTACTGCTATTCCAGGTCACAACCTGATGGCTGCTGCCCTCGGTGTATTCATCCTCTGGTTTGGTTGGTTCGGTTTCAACCCAGGTTCTCAGCTCGCTGCTTCTGGTGAGGTTAACCGTGTTGCCATCAGCCACGTATTCCTGACAACCAACCTTGCTGCTGTTTGCGGTGGTCTTGGTACTATGTTTACTTCTTGGATTAAGTATGGCAAGCCATCATTCTCATTGACATTGAATGGTATCTTGGCTGGTTTGGTAGCCATCACAGCAGGTTGTGACTTGGTTAGCCCATTGGGTTCTGCCATCATCGGTCTCTTGGCTGGTATCATTCTGGTATTCTCTATCGAGTTTATCGATACCAAACTTCATATTGATGACCCTGTAGGTGCAAGTTCTGTACATGGTGTATGTGGTATCTTCGGTACATTGATGACTGGTCTCTTTGCCCTCGACGGTGGTGCTTTCTATGGCGGTGGCTTCGGTTTCTTCGGTGCACAGTGCTTCGGAATCCTCTGTATTGATCTTTGGGCTGCAGTCACAGGTGTAATCCTCTTCTGGGGTATCAAGAAGGTTGCTGGTCTGCGTGTTGACAAGCGTATTGAGGAAGAAGGTCTCGATATCTACGAGCACGGAGAGAGTTGCTACAACTAATCTCCCGCAGATGAGATTTATCTCCTGCAGATGAGATTTATCTGTTGCAGATAATTATATCGTCCCACAGATTTCACGGATTTCACAGATTTTATATCATGTTGACATATTTATAGTAGGCTGATATCCTTGGAAGGAGGATGTTTCTGACAGGTTTTGTAATTTGAAAATAAGAGAGTATTGGATTATCTGGGAAATCCAGTAAATCTGTGAAAATCTGAAAACAGCGAAAATTTTGAAAACAGTGAGATCTGTGGGATATTTTTTGTACCTTTGCATGTGCAAAACGGAATAGAGTTGTATTAACATTAAAATTGTGAGATTATGAAAAAGATTTTAGATATGAAAAAGATGAGTGTATTGGCACTCGGTTTGATTGCTTTTGCTCCTGCTGCTTCTGCTCAGGATGAGGTGGAAACTACCATTGCTGCAGATGTTGTTAGTCAGTATATCTGGCGTGGTCAGGATCTCGGCAACGTATCACTCCAGCCTACTCTTGGTATCGGTTATAAGGGTTTCTCTTTGACTGGTTGGGGTAGTGTAGGTCTTTCCAAATGGGATGACACCAAGGAGTTCGATTTGACTGCTGCCTATTCCACTGGAGGTTTTACCATTGGTATTACTGATTATTGGTTCAATTCTGGTGACGGTCGCTATTTCGAGTATGATTCTCACAAGACTTCTCATGTTTTTGAGGCGAATGTTGGTTATGACTTTGGTCCTGTAGCCTTGAACTGGTACACCAACTTTGCTGGTGCAGATGGTCTCAACAAGAGTGGTGATCGTGCATATTCATCTTATGTAGAGGCTTCAGCTCCATTCAAATTGGGCGGATGCGACTGGACTGCTACCATCGGTGCCGTTCCTTATGCCACCTCTTTCTATTATGGTCATGAGGAAGGTGTGAAGGGTTTCGCAGTAACCAATGTTGCTGTCAAGGCTACCAAGGATATCAAGATTACTGATACTTTCAGTGTTCCTGTCTTTGCACAGATTGCAGCCAACCCAAGTAGCGAGAAGGCATATTTGGTTGTAGGTTTCACCTTGCAGCCATAAAGCAGGTTTGCTGAACTTTCGCATATCAGGAAGTTAAAGGAGTTAAGGAAGTTAAGGAGTTAAGACGTATGTCTTGCAGCTTAATAACTACGCCAAAAAGACTATTGTCTTAACTCCTCAGCGACCGTAGGGAGCGATAACTCCTTTAACTCCTTTAACTCCTTTAACTCCTTTAACTCCTTTAACTCCTTTAACTCCTTTAACTCCTTTAACTCCTTTAACTCCTTTAACTTCTGAAATAATTAAAATAATCTCGATGATTCTGTAATAAGAGTTTAAGTTTTTATTATCTAAAGCCGATGGTCTTTTCAGACTGTCGGTTTTTTTGTGCCTTCCCATTCATTTCTCATTTCTCATTTCTAATTTTTCATTATTCATTGTTCATTTCTAATTATTCATTTCTTATTTCTCATTTCTAATTATTCATTCTTTCTCATTTCTCATTTTATCCTCATTTCTTTCTTCTTTTTTCTTCTTTCTTGCAATTTGTAATGTAAAAACAATAAAAATATGTCAGATTGAAAGTATATTAAGTGAAAAGTGTTATAGTTTGTAATATATAGATTAATATTAGTACAAAATGAAACCATTTCTTTTCTTATTCTATCAAAAAGTAGTAATTTTGCACCCAAAATATAGCAAAATGATATTTTAAGCTAAAAGGATAGCATGAAATAAGCTATGATATTGTGTTATAAATAACCGTAAAAGAAAGGAAAGATATTATGTGTGGATTCGTATCTATCTTCAATATTCAGGAACAAACTCCTGAATTGAGACAGCAGGCACTCCGTATGAGTCAGAAGATTCGTCATCGTGGACCAGACTGGAGCGGCATTTACTGTGGTGGCTCAGCCATCTTGGCACACGAACGACTCAGCATCGTAGATCCAGAGTCTGGTCGCCAACCTTTGTTCTCACCTGACAAGAAACAGGTGCTTGCAGTGAACGGCGAAATCTACAATCATCAGAATATCCGTGCTCGATTTGCTGGCAAATACCAGTATCAGACTGGTTCCGACTGCGAGGTGGTGCTTTCACTCTATCGTGAAATGAGACAGGATAGCGACTTCGCTAACTTGATTTACACCGATGAGGATGCCATCCATGCTCGCATCTGCAAGATGATAGAACAACTCAATGGTATCTTTGCTTTCGCACTCTACGATGCAGAAAGAGATGAATTCCTCATCGCCCGCGACCCTATAGGTGTGATTCCACTCTACATCGGATTTGATACAGATGGTAAGGTGCTTGTTGCCTCTGAACTCAAGGCTCTCGAAGGACAGTGTGATCACTACGAGCCATTCCTCCCTGGACATTATTATTATAGTAAGACTCCGGGCATGAAGCGTTATTATACACGCGACTGGTTTGAATACAGTACCATGCTCAAGGAATATCATATAGATGAAAGCAAGTCTGCCGAAGAACAGATGGCTGAGGCTGAGATGGAGGATAGAAAACAGGCTGAGGCTACAGGTGGAAAAACTGCGGTGCAGGAGATTCATGATGCACTCGAAGCTTCTGTCAAGCGCCAGTTGATGAGCGATGTTCCTTATGGCGTACTCCTCAGTGGTGGTCTCGATTCATCAGTCATCTCTGCCATCGCACAGAAATACAGTACTTATCGTATTGAGAATGGTGAACAGACCAAGGCTTACTGGCCACGCCTGCACTCCTTTGCTGTAGGACTGAAAGGTGCACCAGACCTTGCTAAGGCTCGCCTCGTAGCAGAGCACATCGGTACCGTGCATCATGAAATCAACTATACCATACAGGAAGGTCTGGATGCCATCCGTGATGTCATCTATTTCATCGAGACCTACGATGTGACAACCGTTCGTGCATCTACCCCGATGTATCTGTTGGCAAGAGTCATCCGCAGTATGGGTATCAAGATGGTGCTCTCCGGTGAGGGAGCAGATGAAGTATTCGGAGGATATCTCTATTTCCACAAAGCACCGAATGCCAAGGCTTTCCATGAGGAAACGGTCAGAAAACTTGGTAAACTCTATCTCTACGACTGTCTGAGAGCCAACAAGAGTCTGGCTGCCTGGGGTATCGAGGGCCGTGTACCTTTCCTCGACAAGGAATTCCTGGATGTGGCTATGGGCATGGACCCAGCCTTGAAGATGTGTCCGGGCAAGACCATAGAGAAGAAAGTAGTTCGTGAAGCCTTTGCTGATTTGCTGCCAGAGGAAGTAGCATGGCGACAGAAAGAGCAGTTCTCTGATGGAGTAGGTTACTCCTGGATAGATACGCTGAAGCAGATTACCGCTTCTGCCGTGAGTGATGAGCAGATGGCACATGCCGCCGAGCGATTCCCTATCAATCCTCCACAGAACAAGGAGGAGTACTATTACCGTTCTATCTTCGCTGAGCATTTCCCAAGCGACAGTGCTGCCAAGAGTGTGCCAAGTGTACCAAGCGTAGCCTGCTCTACAGCCGAAGCCCTTGCCTGGGATGCTTCTTTCAAAAACCAGAACGACCCAAGCGGACGAGCTGTTGCCGGAGTTCACGAGAAAGCGTATAAATAATTAGAAATATAAATAACCGATATAAAACGAACAAGAAATGGAAAAAGGATTGTACAGTTCAGCCTATGAGCACGATGCGTGTGGCGTAGGTATGGTGGTGAATATCCACGGTAACAAGAGTCATGAGCTGGTCGATAACGCCTTGAAGGTCCTCGAGAATATGCGCCATCGTGGTGCAGAGGGTGCTGATAACAAGACGGGCGACGGTGCCGGTATCATGCTCCAGATTCCACATGAGTTTATTCTTCTTCAGGGTATCCCTGTACCGGAAAAGGGAAAATATGGTACAGGTCTTGTCTTCTTGCCTAAGGATGAGAAGAAACAGCAGGATATCCTCTCTATTATGATTGAAGAGATTGAACGTGAGGGACTTCAGTTGATGCATCTCCGCAATGTACCTACCAATCCAGACTGTCTGGGTGAGGCTGCATTGAGCAATGAACCTGCCATCAAACAGGTGTTCATTACAGGTGTGACAGATGATAAGGTGCCAGTCTTCGAGCGCACCCTCTATCTCATCCGCAAGCGCATCGAGAAACGAATCAGCGATCCTGATTTCTATATCTGTTCGTTGTCTAATTCGAACATCGTATATAAGGGTATGTTGAGCAGCCTCCAGCTGCGTCAGTACTATCCTGACTTGACTAATAATTATTTTACAAGCGGTCTGGCTCTGGTTCACTCCCGCTTCTCTACCAACACCTTCCCTACATGGAGTCTGGCTCAGCCATTCCGTCTCCTTGCCCACAATGGTGAGATCAACACCATCCGTGGCAACCGTGCCTGGATGAAGGCTCGTGAGAGTGTGTTGAGTAGTGAGGCTCTGGGCGATATCCGTGAGATTTCTCCTATCGTTCAGCCTGATATGAGTGACTCTGCAAGTCTCGACAATGTATTCGAGTTCTTCGTGATGAGCGGTCTGTCTCTGCCTCACGCCATGGCTGTGATGGTGCCTGAGAGCTTCAACGACAAGAACCCTATCTCTGAGGATCTGAAGGCATTCTATGAGTACCACTCTATCCTGATGGAGCCATGGGATGGTCCTGCCGCCCTGCTCTTCAGCGATGGCCGTTATGCCGGTGGTATGCTCGATAGAAATGGTCTGCGTCCTGCCCGCTACACCATCACCAAGAACGATATGATGGTAGTCGCATCTGAGGTAGGTGTGATGGATTTCGATCCAACCGAGATTGCCGAGAAGGGTCGTCTGCAGCCTGGTAAGATCCTCTTGATTGATACCCAGGAAGGCAAAATCTATTATGATGGTGAAATCAAGGAGCGCCTGGCTGCCCAGCATCCATATCGCCAGTGGTTGAACACCAACCGTATTGAACTGGAGAAACTTCGCAGTGGCCGTAAGGTGGAAAATTGTGTGGACAACCTCACTCGCAAGGAATTGGAATTCGGTTTTGGCGAGGAAGATATCGACGGTACTATCATCCCAATGGCTACCAAGGGTCAGGAACCTACTGCTTCTATGGGTAATGATACTCCGCTTGCTGTGCTTTCCGACCAGCCACAGATTTTCTTCAACTACTTCCGTCAGCAGTTTGCACAGGTTACCAACCCTGCCATCGACTCCATCCGTGAGAACCTCGTGATGAGTCTTACCGAGTATATCGGTCGTGTAGGTTCCGGCATTCTGAACCCGGACGAGAGCAACTGCAAGATGGTTCGCTTGCCACATCCTATCCTGACCAATACCCAGCTGGATATCCTTCAGAATATCCGCTACAAGGGATTCAATACCGTCAAGCTTCACATGATTTTCGAAACCGCCAAGGGCGAAGAAGGATTGCATGAGGCTCTGGATGAACTCTGCAAGCAGGCAGCACAGAGCGTGGATGATGGTTACAACTACATCATCTTGAGCGACCGTGGCGTGGATGAGACCCATGCCGCCATCCCATCATTGCTCGCCGTAAGCGCCGTACATCATTATCTGATTGATGCCGGCAAGCGTGTACAGACAGCCCTCATCGTTGAGAGCGGTGAGATTCGTGAGGTAATGCATGCAGCCCTCTTGTTGGGTTACGGTGCATCAGCCCTCTGTCCATACTTGACATACGCCATCCTCGACGACCTCGTAAAGAAGGGAAAGATTCAGGAGGATTACCATACAGCCGAGCAGAACTATATCAAGGCTGTGAAGAAGGGCTTGTTCAAGATTATGGCTAAGATGGGTATCTCTACCATCCGTAGCTATCGTGGTGCCAAGATCTTCGAGAGCATCGGTTTGAGCGAGAGCCTGCTGAAGAGCTACTTCGGAACAGAGGTGAGCACCATCGGCGGTATCGGACTCGAGACCATCGCCCGTGATGCCATCCGCCTGCACGACAAGGCATTCGAGACCAAGAAGCTCGAGTTCCTGCCAAGTATGGGACAGTTCCACTACCGCAAGGACGGTATCAAGCACGCTTGGAACCCAGAGACCATCGCCACCCTGCAGCTCGCAACCCGCAAGGGCGATTATGATCTCTTCAAGAAATATACACATCTCGTTGACGATAAGCAGGAGCCTATCTTCATCCGCGACTTCTTCAGCTTCCGCAAGAACCCTATCTCTATAGATAAGGTGGAGCCGGTAGAGGAAATCGTGAAGCACTTCGTTACCGGTGCGATGAGTTTTGGTGCCCTCTCCAAGGAGGCCCACGAGGCAATGGCACTCGCCATGAACGCCCTCGGTGCCCGAAGCAATACCGGTGAAGGTGGTGAGGATAACGAGCGATTCCATTCTACACAGGATGGCATCAGCCTCTCCAGCAAGACCAAGCAGGTGGCTTCCGGTCGATTCGGTGTGACAACAGAATATTTGGTAAATGCAGAGGAAATCCAGATCAAGGTGGCACAGGGTGCTAAACCGGGTGAGGGTGGTCAGTTGCCTGGCTTCAAGGTCAACGAGGTCATCGCCAAGACCCGTCACTCTATCCCTGGCATCAGCTTGATTTCTCCTCCACCTCATCACGATATCTACAGTATCGAGGATTTGGCTCAGCTCATCTTCGACCTCAAGAATGTGAACCCTAAGGCGGCTATCTCCGTGAAGTTGGTAGCTGAGAGTGGTGTGGGTACCATCGCTGCCGGTGTGGCTAAGGCGAAGGCAGACCTCATCGTTATCTCTGGTGCTGAGGGTGGTACAGGTGCCAGCCCTGCATCCAGTATGCGTTTCGCAGGTATCTCTCCTGAAATCGGACTTTCTGAGACCCAGCAGACACTGGTGAAGAACGGTCTTCGCGGTCAGGTTCGCCTGCAGGTGGATGGTCAGTTGAAGAGCGGTCGTGACATCATCCTGATGGCTCTGCTCGGTGCTGAGGAATTCAGTTTCGGTACTGCCGCCCTCATCGTTTTGGGTTGTGTCATGATGCGTAAGTGTAACCTGAATACCTGTCCTATGGGTGTTGCCACACAGGATCCTAAGCTCCGTGCGCACTTCCGTGGCAGCTACAAGTACCTCATCAACTACTTCCGCTTCCTCGCCGAGGAGGTTCGTGAGTATCTGGCTGAGATGGGTTACACCTCATTGAACGATATCATCGGTCATACCGAGCTCATCGTCCGCAAGAAGGATGAGGAGATTGTTCCTACCGAGGGTGCTGATGCCGTAGAGCCAGAGGTGGCTAAGAGCATCGAGGAGAAGGCAGACTTGCTCGATTTCTCCCGCTTGCTGCATCGTGAGACAGGTCATTGCTCGCTCTATCATACGACCGAGCAGATTCATGACCTAGACAATGTGCTCGACCAGCAGTTGATTCGTGGTGCACAGCGTGCCATCGAGAACCAGGAAGAAGTGAACCTCGACTTCGCCATCAAGAATACCGACCGTGCTGCCGGTGTGATGCTGAGCGGTATGATTGCCAAGAAATATGGTGAGGCTGGTCTTCCAGACAAGACCGTGAACGTGAAGTTCAAGGGTTCTGCTGGTCAGAGCTTCGGTGCCTTCCTGGTCAAGGGAGTGGATTTCAAGCTCGAAGGTGAGACCAATGACTATTTCGCCAAGGGACTTTCAGGAGGTCGTATTTCCATCCTTCCTCCTATCCGCAGTAACTTCTCTGCCGAGGATAACATCATCGCCGGTAACACCGGTCTGTATGGTGCCACAAGCGGTGAGTTGTATATCAATGGTAAGGTAGGCGAGCGCTTCGGTGTTCGTAACTCCGGTGCCATCGCCGTGATTGAGGGTGCTGGCGACCACTGCTGCGAGTACATGACGGGCGGTAGAGTAGTAGTGCTCGGTGAAACCGGCCGTAACTTCGCCGCTGGTATGAGTGGTGGTGTTGCCTACGTATGGGATAAGAACCACAACTTCGATTACTTCTGTAACATGGATATGGTGGAGATCAACCTCGTGGAGGACAGCACCTATCGCAAGGAGTTGCACGAGCTGATCCGTCAGCATTATCTCTATACCGGCAGTAAGCTCGCCCGTACCATGCTCGATGACTGGAACCACTACGTAGAGGATTTCATCCAGGTAGTGCCAATCGAGTACAAGCGAGTTCTCCAGGAGGAGCAGGTAAAGAAGTTGCAGCAGAAGATTGCGGATATGCAGCGAGACTATTAATAAAGTGAAGAACGAAGAGTGAAGAGTGAAGAATTCAAATGCTTTGCTCCTTATCTCTTCGCTTCACGTCATAAAATTAATAAATTAGAGGAAAAGGACAAGGTAGCATTCGGAAGAATATAGTAAATGGATGCGATGGAGAGATATGCACATGAATTCTTCACTCTTCGTTCTTCACTCTTCACTTAATTTTTCAAGATGGGAAATCCAAAAGCATTTTTGACTATACCTCGCAAGGAAGCAGGTTATAGACCAATTCACGATAGAATCCTCGACTTCAGCGAGGTAGAACAGACATTGAATAGCAACGACCGCCGACAGCAGGCTTCCCGTTGCATGGATTGTGGCGTGCCTTTCTGCCACTGGGCTTGTCCGCTGGGCAACAAGGCACCGGAGTGGAACGATGCCCTCTACAAGGGCGACTGGGAGTTGGCTTACCGTCTCCTCAATTCCACCAACGACTTCCCAGAGTTCACAGGACGCATCTGTCCTGCACTCTGCGAGAAGGCATGTGTATTGAATCTCATGGATCATGAACCAACCACCAACCGTGAGGATGAGTGCGCCATCGTGGAGCACGCCTTCTCTGAGGACTATGTGCATGTTGAGATTCCGGAGCGTAATGGCAAGACGGTGGCTGTCATCGGTGCCGGTCCTGCGGGATTGGTTGCTGCCAACCAGTTGAACCACAAGGGATATAAGGTAACAGTCTTCGAGGCACGTGAGAATGCCGGTGGTCTGTTGCGTTACGGTATTCCTAACTTCAAACTCAACAAGAGCATCATCGACCGCCGTCTTCGTCTTCTCGAAGAAGAGGGCATCGAGTTCAGATACAATCAGCAGATTGATGTTACCAAGTTGCCAGAAGGCTTCGATGCCTATGTGGTATCTACGGGTACTCCTACTGCCCGCGACCTGAAGATTCCAGGACGAGAATTGAAGGGTGTTTATTTCGCCCTCGAACTCCTCTCTCAGCAGAACCGAATCCTTGCTGGCATGGAGTTCTCTAAGGATGAACTGGTCAACTGCAAGGGCAAGGATGTCTTGGTTATCGGTGGTGGTGATACAGGTTCCGACTGTATCGGTACGGCTCATCGTCAGGGTTGCAAGAGTGTAACTCAGATTGAGATCATGCCTAAGCCAGTAGAGGGTCCTGAGGATCCTAAGAATCCTTGGCCAAACTGGCCTCGCACACTGAAGACTACATCCAGTCATGAGGAAGGATGTACACGTCGCTGGAACATCAACTCATTGGAGTTCCTCGGCAAGAATGGAAAGTTGACAGGTGTGAAGGTTCAGCCTATCGATTGGAAGCCAAACCCAGAGGGTGGTCGCCCATTGATGGTAGAAGCTGGAGAGCCAGAAATCATCAAGGCAGAGGCAGTATTCTTGGCCATGGGCTTCCTGAAGCCACAGCAGCCTGAGTTTGCAGAGAATGTCTTCGTGGCAGGTGATGCAGCAAATGGAGCTTCTCTGGTAGTAAGAGCTATGGCAAGCGGAAGAAAGATTGCAGCTCAGGTAGATAAGTTCCTGACTCGATAATTCCCGGATATATTATCGGTTATTTTTAACTATAAGTAAGTGGTGGGAGGCCAGACCTTGAGATGAGGTTTGCCTCCCCTTTTTTATAGCCATTACTTAGTAATACCTTCAATGATTTTGACCAGAAATGCCTTTGACCATTATGACCGAAGTACAATATGAAGAACACAATACGTGTGAAAAAGATATCATGATATTTTGATTTTTACCATAAATTCTTGTGGGTTTAATAATAAAGTTGTATTTTTGCGGAGAAAAGATTTAAATAGAGACGATTATGAAAGATTTTACTTTAAGAAAAAGGTTCTTAGATTGTAAAAGCGGAACCAGTAGTCTTTTTAAAGGCTTTGTTATGTTGGTAGTTCTGATGCTCATGACTACGAGTAGTGCGATGGCGCAAGAACTAAAATTTGAGGTGATTGATGGCTTTCGTTATTTACTTGATTCTGATACGAAGACTGCAACGCTTGTGCCAAAAAAAGATGGCGACTATTCTGGTGATATTATTATTCCAGAGAAGGTTAAGGGTAATGATGGGGTAGAGTATGTTGTTACTTCATTGGGCGCTTCTTGCTTCGAAAAATGTAGTGGCTTAACCTCTATCATCATCCCTTCATCTGTTACTTCATTGGGTGAATATTGCTTCTATGACTGCAGTGGTTTAACCTCTATCACCATCCCTTCATCTGTTACATCATTGGGTGATTATTGCTTCTTTGATTGCGATGGCTTAACCTCTATCACCATCCCTTCATCTGTTACTTCATTGGGTGATCATTGCTTCTCTAGTTGCAGTGGCTTAACCTCTATCACCATCCCTTCATCTGTTACATCATTGGGTGAGTCTTGCTTCCTAGGTTGCAGTGGTTTAAAATCTATCACCATCCCTTCATCTGTTACATCATTGGGTAAGTCTTGCTTCTATACTTGCAGTGGCTTAACCTCTATCACCATCCCTTCATCTGTTACATCATTGGATAACTCTTGCTTCTATGGTTGCAGTGGTTTGATCTCTATCACCATCCCTTCATCTGTTACTTCATTGGGTGAGAATTGCTTCTTGAGCTGCAGTGGCTTAACCTCTATCACCATCCCTTCATCTGTTACTTCAATAGGTGACAATTGCTTCTGGAACTGCGATGGCTTAACCTCTATCACCATCCCTTCATCTGTTACTTCATTGGGTAACTTTTGCTTCGCATATTGTCAAAAACTGGAATCTGTATATTTTGAAGGTAAATATTGTAGATCAAATTATGCAGACTTAAAAATACCAACGACATGTATTATCAAGGTTCCTACAGAATACCTTCAGGAATATAAAGATGCTTTTGGACCTGATTATAAATATATCTATGCTTGGAATCCTAATGAAACAGGAGAAGATAGCAAGCCAGTTACTCAGTGCTCTACTCCATCAGTTTCTTATGGCGAAGGCAAGTTGATGTTCGCTTGCGAAACAACAGGAGCAAAGTATCATTATACAATAACTGATAAAGATATTAAGTCTGATGCGCTGAGCGAAAATGGGGAAGTATCTCTTTCTGCAGCCTATAATATTTCTGTTTATGCTACAGCAGATGGATATAAAGCATCTGATAAGGCGGAGGCAACGCTTTATTGGATTAATGCTAACTTGGATAATGGTACCAATATCAATATGGTAAAAACACGTGGCGTTGTGGCTTCTGCCCATGATGGTATTGTTACTCTCTCTGGTCTTGATAATGGCGAAGTGGTGAAGTTCTATGCTGCTGACGGCAAGTATCTCGGCTCTTCGGTTGCTGCGAATGGTGCAGCTTCTTTTGCCGTAAACGAATCATTAGTTATCGCCAAAGTAGGTAAGGATTCTATAAAGATTGCGGTGAAATAATAATAAAACAATTATATTGCATATAATTTTTCGTATACATGAGGATTGATGGGGTGAGTCGTGAGACTGGACCCCATCTTTTTGTTATATAAATAGGTGTTATAGCCATTTCTTAGTAATACCTTCAATGATTTTGACCGGTAATGACCATGACCAAATGACCACAGATAGAATAAATTCTATTTCCATATCATTCTATCACCCACATAATATCTTGAATTATCCACCATATAACTATCAATGACATAATGAAGATACCTATTTTTCTTAGTTTTTTATTCATTATAGCAAATGCAGGTAAGAGATTTGACAAATCACTGATAATTTCGATGCCTGTATATATAAAATCCACAGAATCGCCATCCATCTCATCCATAAATTTATATAGAATGACCAACACAGCTTTGGCGATAATCCATATTAATAGCAGCTGGCTTGAAATAATTGATTCCTTACTATCTGTTGGGTGCATAGGAGATCCGCAATGACGGCAATACATTGCACTTTCTTCATTTTCTTGGTTACAATTTGGACATTTCATGATGAATCATTTTTTGAATTAAACATTAACTACCATAGTTCCGGCAATTCTATCTGCCACTCTACGTCCGTCAGATGACACTAAAACCATAATTGGTTCTATCAACCATCCAACAAATGGGATGAGTACTATAAAAATGCCTATGAGATTTCTAATTACTGATACTCCCATTGTACAGTTAGAGAGATCATTTACTTTAATCACCTTTATTCTCATTATTTTTTTCCCAAAACTCTGTCCTTCCCCTATACCATCTTTGATGAGCATATAGATGATAGGAATAAAGTATGCAAAAAACGAGAGGATGAAGAATATAGGTAAGCTGCGATGAACAGGATAACCCAAGCTATTTGTAGTGAAGCCTGCCACGCCTAACATATAGAAAGCGATTGCAGGAACAGAAAGACCAGCCTCAATCAGAACATCTATGATAGCGGCAATAAAACGAATACCAATATCAGATTTTACAATATATTCATTACTGTCATTGTGATAAGAATTTCCTGCGAAACTTCTTAATGCCTCAGGTATTATAGCCCCGCCATCTTTAGGGCAGAACTTAGTGTCTGCAGGATATTGGGTATTGCAAATAACACATTTAGGTATTAATTTATCAGGAGACACGAGTTTGGTTCCATCCACTATACAATATGTTGATCCTGCAGGATAACTTTTGCGACAGACAGGACAAATTGGATCCTCTATGAAAGATTCTTCCAGATTACAGCCACACTTAGTACAATATTTTGTGCCAGCTTCAAAAGGTTGATTACATTTTGGACAATTATACATATTTCTCTTTGGCAGCATCATTTTGAGGTTTATATACAGTAAGTTCAATTATACTTCTTGTTTTCATATCAGTGTTTTAATTTGTAGTGCTGCATCTTTTGACAAATCCAAAAACTGAAAATGATTTGGCAAAGGTACAAAATAAAAATGGATTTTTTTACTCTTTTGGAGTTTTTATACTTTGGACATAAGAGAATTAAAAAGCATTTTACAAATGAGGGAGCGCCATAAGACCATGACACACCCTCTATATTACACAATAGTGCTTTCTTTAAGTTTAATAAGAATCAATGTAACCTGAACCTTGTTTTTGATACAGTTTATAGAACTTGTTAGGGCCTCCAATTTTAAAGACCTTATTATTTGAGGAAGATTTTATGCCATAGCATTCTGTTTTACTCTTATATTTTTCTACAGCCTCTTTATTTGAATAGTTGGTAATTGTTGTAATCCAGAAGCTATTGTCTATATGTTTATCTGCCACATCATTTTTAGTGAAGCTATAAGCAATGCGGTTCTTGAATATAATAGGAGAATTTTTCTGTGTATAGTTACCTACATTACAGGTTTTTGCAGGGAAATCCTTTGAACTTTCGCAGGTCTTTACCATGGTAGGATTTACCTTGTAGTAATTAAATACCTTGTAGCATTTTGCGGGGATACATACAATTTCCTTTTCTTTTGTAGAAACACTGCTTGCAGTTGATCTTACATTTCTACTACTGGCAGAATTAATGATGCCCTGTATATTCTCAGTATATATGTTATTACTCCATATACCGGAGCCATATCCAGTTCCCCTTGCAGATGATACCATATAAGTAGTCTGAGTAGAACTCTGTGAGGTAAATGTTCTCCCTTGATAATAGTCTACAGCCTGACCATTTGCAACATAAAAACTCTGTCCCATGTTGATAAAGATATCTTTGTCTGTTTTGTTCATAATAGCAAATTTTAATTCGCCATTGCTGGACCAGAGATTGTATATTACCTTACAATCTTCGTTTTCATAGACAAGAGAGTTGTCCTGTAGCTTGGAATTGTTGGAATTAACCTCATATACCTGGTAATAGTAGCTTTTACAAGAAGAAAAGCTGAGTCCAATAATGACTGTTAAGACAGTCTTAATAATACTTTTTTTCATAACTTATCATTTTATGTTAATAGTTGTTGCAGCAAATTTACAAAAAAAACTATTATATATGTTATTAATTTATAATGTTTAACATAAATATAGTGTGTTGAGTGTGTCCATTTCAGATTGTGTACGAACTCGTACACAATCTGAAATATTTAGAAAATAATGAATTTATAATGAGGATGTAGATTACGTTTGTTGTAACTGTTTAATATAGGAATTAACTTTTCTATAAGTCCTACTAACAAATATGTACCATATTCAATACTTTTATCACCATGTAGTACGTTTATACAATTTGCTTGTCATATCCCTATATGTGGCTATAGAAGTTTTTCTCATAGCAGTATAGGGGGATGTTTGCCCTGCTCTATGATTATCATAAACAATTTGAAGTGTGTATGTTCGAAATAATTTTGGCCAGAAATAACCATGACCAAATGACCACTGTTCTAAAAGTGATTATTCCGTTCATGTCATAAACAATGAAAGCCCCCAGCTATCACAGCTGAGGGCTTACTTTCATGAATAACATACAAAATTTAGTGAAACGGAACTTTTATTATGATTTGCTTGAACGGATTATCAATCCTATCCCATACAACTTGACATGCCCAAAGAAGTTGCAATTGCCGTTAAGAAACTGATGGCGATTTGAAGAATGGTCTTCCAAGTGTCTGCTTTCATCTTACTCATTTTGATTCAATTTTAAATGGTTAAACTTACTTTACTTATTGGTTAGGTTGCCCCGCCAGCTTCACTCTGGCGGGGGAGAGGTTACTTCAATTCGTAGTCTCCATCGCCGTCCTGTCCAGTGTCGCCCTTATT
>OOBB01000262.1_pt1 | contig 31624 bp, 32 predicted proteins | sample 1671661 | NCBI WGS metagenome assembly OOBB01 (sample SAMN06348179, study PRJEB24527) | human gut metagenome | biome: human gut; feature: ankylosing spondylitis patient; material: feces | host: Homo sapiens | place: China | collected 2015-10
TGGGCATGATGACTGCCATGGTGAAGTGTATCAAGGAGCAGCTCCTGGCTGGTAAGAATGTGAAGATTGACAACCTTGCCATCTTCAGCGTGGGTATCCGCAATAAGGAGGGAGCCAAGACTGAGGCTGAATTTACTGCGGCAAACAATATTGCCGGTGTAAAACTCAGAGCCCGTGCTACCGGTACTTTGAGCAATGCCAATCTTAACACTTCGGCAAGTGTTAGAAGAGCCAGCAATGTAGTAGTTTCAGGTTCTGGCAGTGGTACTGGTAATGGAGCCGACAGTAACACCATTGGTGGTAATACGACTACTGGAGACAACAGTCAGGCAGGTGGAAGTTCTACAACTGGTGGCGATACCGACTACGAACTTAAATAAAGCCTTCTGAGGTTTATGAATGTGACTTGAAAATCAAAAAATCCTCGTCCGATATAGAAACGGACGAGGATTTTTTTTATCCAACTTTCTCTTCTTTTCCGAGATTTCCGAAGAAGTCGAATGAGGCATCCCAGTCTTTCCAGACTGGTTCTCTGCCTATTTCCTTCAGTCTCGCATTGATTACCTTGGCGGTACGCTCATCGCTCACGGTGAACTGCTCCAGCGCCTGAGGATAGGTATGATAACCGCCAGGATTTACCTTTGATTCTGCCGACATGGTGGTGACACCCAGTGTTGCCATGTTGTCACGGATGTAGGCTGGCTCACGGGTAGAGTAGGAGATATCTACATCGTGGTCGAAGATACGCATGGCGAAAGTAGCCTGTGCCAACTGCTTATCGGTCATGAAGCAGTTTGGCTGGAAACCTTCGTTCTGTGCAGGGCGCATACGAGGGAAGTTCACGCTGTACTTGGTCTTCCAGTAATGCTTCTGCAGGTAGCGCAGGTGATGAGCCATCATCACTACATCCGTGCGCCATTCCTTCTCCAAGCCGATGAGCACACCCATACCGATGGAATGGACACCTGCCATACCCATGCGGTCGAAACCATCGCAGCGCCACTCAAACTTGCTCTTCATGCCACGTGGGTGGTAGAGCTTGTAGTGCTCGTGGTTGTAGGTTTCCTGGAAACAGATGACGCCGTTCATACCATGGTCGGCGAGGGTCTTGTAATCCTCTGTAGAGAGCGGCATCACCTCAATCTTCACGTTAGAGAAATACTTCTTGGCGATGTCGATTGCCTTGGCAAGATAAGGGGTGCCAGCCTTGGCTGGGTTCTCGCCCGTAACGAGAAGGATGTTCTCGAATGGAGCCAACTGCTTGATGGCCTTGTACTCGTTCTCAATCTGCTCTGGGGTGAGGATGGTGCGGGCCATCGGATTCTCACGATGGAAACCGCAATACACGCAGGAGTTTGAGCATGAATTGGTGATGTAGAGAGGAATGAACATCGACATGGTCTTGCCGAAGCGCTCCTCGGTATATTTGCGGGAAAGACGCGCCATTACCTCCAGGTATGGCTCGGCTGCCGGTGAAATCAGCGCCATGAAGTCGTTCACATCGCAATGGTCCTTGGCAAGGGCACGACGCACATCGTTATCGGTCATTCGAGCAATGCGCTCCGTGGTCTCCTCCCAACTGATATTCTTTAATTCGTCTGAAAACATTTTCTTACTTTTTAAACTTTCTCAAATCGTGTGTCAACTTGGCTGCGCAGAAGTTTGGACCACACATGGTGCAGTACTCTCCGTCTGTATGACCTGCCTCCTCGAAATACTTCAAGGCGAGCTCTGGGTCGAGAGAGAGGTGGAACTGGTCTCTCCAGCGGAACTCGAAACGGGCCTTGGAGAGGGCGTTGTCGCGGATGGTTGCGCCTGGATGACCCTTTGCCAAGTCGGCTGCATGAGCGGCAATCTTATAGGTTACCACACCTGTGCGCACATCTTCCTTGTTAGGCAAGGCGAGGTGCTCCTTTGGTGTTACATAGCAGAGCATGGCGGTGCCGAGCCATGCTATCTGGGCGCCACCGATGGCTGATGTGATGTGGTCGTAACCTGGGGCGATATCGGTAACCAATGGGCCGAGGGTGTAGAATGGTGCCTCGTGACAGTGGTCGAGCTGGCGCTCCATGTTCTCCTTGATCTTCTGCAATGGCACATGACCAGGACCCTCGATGAATGCCTGTACGTTCTTGTCCCAGGCACGGGTAACAAGCTCGCCCATGGTATCCAACTCGGCAAACTGGGCTGCATCGTTGGCATCGGCAATACAGCCTGGGCGCAGACCATCGCCCAAAGAGAGTGCTACGTCGTACTGTGCCACGATGTCGCAGATGTCGTCGAAGTGCTCATAGAGGAAGCTCTCCTGGTCGTGGTAGAGACACCACTTGCTCATGATACTACCGCCACGGCTCACGATACCGCAGAGACGGCTATCGGCGAGATGCACGTTGTGACGACGGATGCCGGCATGGATGGTGAAGTAGTCAACACCCTGCTCGCACTGCTCGATGAGGGTATCACGGAATACCTCCCAGTTCAGATCTTCTACCTTGCCGTTTACCTTCTCCAAAGCCTGGTAGATAGGTACGGTTCCTACTGGTACAGGACAGTTGCGCACAATCCATTCACGGGTTTCGTGGATGTTGTCGCCGGTAGAGAGGTCCATCAAGGTGTCGCCTCCCCACTTGCAGGACCATACAGCCTTATCCACCTCTTCCTCGATGCTGGAAGTTGTGGCAGAGTTTCCGATGTTGGTATTGATCTTCACGAGGAAGTTGCGGCCGATGATCATCGGTTCGCTCTCTGGGTGGTTGATGTTGGCAGGAAGAACGGCACGTCCGCGTGCAATCTCATCACGTACATACTCAGGAGTGATATGGGTATCGATGCCCAACTCCTGGCAGTTCATGTTCTCGCGGATAGCCACATACTCCATCTCTGGAGTGATGATGCCCGCCTTGGCGTAAGCCATCTGGGTGATGTGCTTGCCAGCCTGAGCACGGCGAGGCAACTGGATGTGCTCGAAGCGGAGGTGGTCGAGGCTATGGTCTGCAAGACGCTGCTTGCCATACTCGCTGGTAACCTCCTTGAGCTGCTCGGTATCGTTGCGGTCGATAATCCACTGCTCGCGCATTCTTGGCAAGCCCTTCTTCAAATCTACCTGATAGTTAGGGTCGCTGTAAGGACCGCTGGTATCGTAGATGTAAACTGGAGCGTTTGGCTCTGTATGTGGAATGCCGCGCTCATCCTTCACAACAGTAGGAGTGAGGTTTACCTTGGTCATTCCAACCTTGATCTGTGGGAAGAGTTTTCCCTGCATATACGCCTTTTCTCTCTGGGCGTAAGCTTTCTTATCGTTTGGCATATTTTTTTTAAAGGTTTTACTTATATATTATAATTAGTCGTTGAGGAATGCAGTGAGTGGAGAACTTGCCTCGGCACAATCGCTGATGGCTCCGAGACCTGCCTCGTAAGCACGGCGACCGCATACCACTGCCTCCTTGAATGCCTTAGCCATTTCTACAGGATCACCTGCAACGGCGATGGCTGTGTTAACCAGGCAAGCGCTGGCACCCATCTCCATAGCCTCGGCAGCGTGGCTAGGTGCACCGATACCGGCATCTACTACAACTGGAACAGTAGCCTGCTCGATGATGATCTGCAGGAAGTCCTTCATTCTCAATCCCTTGTTGGTACCGATAGGTGCAGCAAGTGGCATCACGGTAGCAGCACCAGCCTCTTCGAGGTGCTTGCAGAGGGTAGGGTCTGCCTGGCAATATGGCAATACCACGAAACCGAGCTTCACCAGTTTCTCAGTAGCCTTCAGAGTCTCGATAGAGTCTGGGAGAAGGTAGCGAGGGTCTGGGTGGATTTCAAGCTTGAGCCAGTTGGTACCGAATGCCTCACGTGCCATCTGTGCAGCGAATACAGCCTCCTCTGCGTTGCGCACACCACTGGTGTTAGGGAGGAGCTGGATATTAGGATTCTGCACGATATGAGCGAGCAGATCGTCCTGCTTGTCTTCGAGTTCGATACGCTTCATGGCTACGGTAACCATTTCAGTTTCAGAAGCCTTGATGGCTTCAGCCATGAGCTGGTTGTTGTTGAACTTACCTGTTCCCAGGAAAAGGCGAGAGTTGAATTCTCTGCCTGCAATTACTAATTTTTCCATTGTTTTTTATGATTTATACTTTTATTTTTTTCTTATAGCGGGGGGCTGGATTATTGCAGAGGCTGGATAATCGTAGAGCCAGCTTTATAGCGGAGTTCTAGATTATTCCGGAGTCTGGATAATCGCAGAGCCAGTTTTATAGCAGAGCCAGAATCTCCCTGGTTTCTTCAGCTGGATTTACTGCATGGAGGATGCAACCGCTGAGTGCGATGCCGTTCACTCCCGTTTTCATGATTTCGGGGATATCCTCCTTGGTAATGCCTCCGATGGCGACGAGCGGGATGTCGATGCTTTCTTCCTTCATCTTCTGGATGATGTCCTTATATCCTTCCAGTCCGAGGATAGGAGAGAGCTTCTCCTTGGTGGTGGTAAAGCGGAACGGACCGCAACCGATGTAGTCGGCTCCAGCCTCGTAGTGTGCCTTCACATCCTCAAAGGTGTTGGCAGTACCGCCGATGATGAATCCGTCGCCCAGTATCTTGCGGGCTTCAGCGATAGGCATATCGTTCTTGCCCAGATGCACACCATCTATCTGCAGTTCCTTCACGAGAGCCACACGGTCGTCGATGAGGAAGGTGGCCTGCTGTTCTCTGCACCATTCCTTCACCTGCAGGGCGATAGGGCGTACCTCGTCGTCGGTAGCTCCCTTCATGCGCAGCTGAATCCATTTGCATCCGCCAGCTAATGCCTCACGGATACCGTCGAGATAACCCAACTTTTCATTCTGATGGGAGATGAACTGCAGGCGAAAACGGTCTAATGAAATTTTTGCCATTTTTTAAAATTCTTCGTCATGTTTTTAAAAACCTCACTCTATTATCATAAAGCCATAGCCTGTTATCTTGAGTCTATTTATGTTAAAGTCAAACTCAGATTATCCTAAAGTCATAGCTTTATATAGAATCCTTATCCCCCGCAGAATGCTTTTACGATAACGATGTCAGCGCCTTCGAGGATTTTTGTGGTTTCCCATTCGTCGCGAGGCACCATATTGTTGCTGATGGCAACGGCTACACCTGTGGCAGGAAGATTGAGTTCTTCTGCCAGTTGCTTAACGTTGAGAGCCTGAGTCTCAGTTTCCTTGTTGTTGATATTTACTTTCATAAATCGAATTGTTTTTAAGGGCTATGCTGATAGCCGTTTATTTTAAGTCCTTGTTTTTATCACGGAAAAAGCCCCTAATCCATGGTCATTAGCCATAGAATAGGGGCTTCTTTTCGGATACACCTTCTGATACTCATCTTGCAGTATTCCAGTGTCATTATCCTCTTGGTTATATCATATTTCCCTGCGTCAGCATTATCTGCGTCAGGTTCAATGGGTATAATCTCAGCCGATCTCTCAGCACCCCCGTGACATTCATCTTGCAAATATACTGATAATATCCTTAAGTCGTATCAAAAGGGCGGTTTTTTAGTGTATATTAACAGATATTAAAATGCTATACTTGTGTTATCAACCTTAAATTCCAATGAAACAGTCATTTATATTGGATAAAAATCTCACTTTTATGCTATAAAAATTATCTCTTTAAACTCAATTTGTATAGTACTAAAGCAACTACTCATGGCTGTTGGTGGTGCTTTCCATCTGAAATCACGAAAAGTGATGTGTTGTGCTTTTTAGTTAATAAAGTATAATGTTACGCTAAAGAAGTGATGTTTCGGAATTTTTTTGCTAAATTTGCAAAAATAAGTATCTAATTTATAAACCTAATAATTTTTTTTAACTATGACTAAGAATGTTTTTAAAATGGCTATGGCATTAGCGATGTTGTTTGTCACAACACAACCGGCTAATGCGCAGTTAGGAAAATTGCTTAAGAAAATTGGTAATACAGTAGAGGCTGTCGCTGATAATAAAGGTGATACCAAGAGTGGAAATGAATACGACAATAAGATACTGCCGTCTGAGTTTGTCATCAGCTCCACAACTTCTACTTCTGGCTCTGTCGTCACCAATCCTTTCAGCAAGGCTGTAGATATCCAGCTTGTTGGAGCCTATGGAAAAAGCACATCAGAGAACTCTGGCACGGTATCGCTTGTGCTGAAAGTGATGATGAAAGTTAATAAATCACGCATTAGCTTTGGAGGTAGAGGCCAGTTCCCTGGTTCTGATGTGGCCAGCAATACGATGTGTATAGATCAGAATGGAGAACTTTACAGTTCTGATAGTCAGACTACATCCGAGAGTTATGATGTCAGCGAGGGGGTGTATGTCAAACTGAAACTTGAAAGTCCGTACAATTTATTCATAAATGTAAAGAAGACTGCCAGAGTTTTGCAGGTGATAAAGCTTGGTCTATATATCGATGCTAACACGACAGGTTATATTACAATGAAGAATGTTCCTGTATTATGGGATGTGAAGCCATAATGATTCGTAATTTTTATATTCATATTAGAAAATCACTATGATGAAACTATTTAAACTTAAATTAGTGTTTATGTCTGCTTTGTTGTCAATGTTTGTCTGCAAGGCTTTTGCTGGGGGTAATCTGATAACAGAGCAGGTGACAGTGACCATAACTAATGGAGAATATCTATCGGAATTGATAAAAGCCGATGATGCTCCACTTATTACCAATCTCAAGATTGTAGGAAACATTGATGGCACGGACATTGCCTACCTGCGTGAATTGATGGGAGTGGGAAAGTATTATGGTATGGATAAAGAAAAAGTGAAGTCTAATTTGCATATACTTGATCTCTCAATGGCGAATATATGTGAAGGTGGAGATTATTACTGTAACTACTCCTATAAAGGTAGGGGGTATCAAGCATATACAGCCAACAACTGTATTACGGCATATATGTTTGCTTCATGCCACTCCCTGACCAAATTGATACTGCCCAACAATGTGATAAGAATTTCTACGTATGCGTTCTATGATTGTTCTGAACTTGAGGAAATCACGCATTCAGATAGGATAACGGAAATAGGAGACCATGCTTTTGCAAAGTGTAGCAAACTAAAGGAATTTCAACTTCCTAAATTAGAGAAGCTGGAAGTGGGTACTTTCAGGAATTGCTCGTCTCTCATTTCATTGGAAATACCAGAAGGAATCACGTATTTACCACAGTCATTTGCTGATGGTTGTTCATCACTTAAGAGTGTGAAATTGCCAAACACTCTGACTAAAATAATGTTGTATGCATTTAATGGTTGCAGTTCATTGGAGAGAATCGACCTGCCTGAGACTTTGGAGAGTATAATGAGTAACGCATTTGCAGGTTGTACTTCTCTGAAATATTTTAAATTGCCTGAAGGAATAACTAATTTGGGTGGTTATATTATTAGTCTATGCATGGGGGTAGAGGAGCTACACTTGCCGAAAATTCCTTTGATAATGACCAATTTTACTTTCGCCAATTGTCAGGTGAAGCATTTGTATGCCTATGAGGAAAGGCCTCATAAGATAAATCAATATTTCTTTGATAATATCAATTATTCTACATGTACGCTGTATGTGCCAAAAGGTACGCGTGAGGCTTACGCTGCTGCTTACTATTGGCGCAATTTTGCAACTATTGTGGAAATGGATCATCAAACTGGCATTAATGCTATTGAAACCACTGAACCTGTAGAGGCGAAGAGTTTTGCTATTGATGGTACCCTTATTGAAGGTAAGAAAAAGGGTGTTAATATAATCAAGTATAACAACGGAAAAACGAAAAAGGTTTTAGTAAAGTAGTTACATCCCCATTTCTCTCACGGTCACGGTTGTCACAGTTTTTTCTCAACTCCTTATGAATTTTCTTGTTGGTTTCAAAATAAAAACGTACCTTTGCTTTTATCATTGTTTCTGACTCTGTACCCACTTTTATTTTTCCCTGCCCGCGGAAAATTTCTTGCGTGGGCAGGGAGAAAAATGTACCCGGGCAGAGAAGAAAAATTAAAAGAGTATTTGGGGAAATGGGAGTGTCATTAAAAAAAGTGTATGATGTAACATTTTTTCTCCCTTAGCTCTTCTATCAAGTCGTTGACAATATATGTATCGCTCATCAGGTGAAGTTCCAGTTCTTGGTCATGAAGCATTCGACAGACATCGGAATCGTAGAAATCTTGATTAATCCTACCTTATCCAGTCGCCTTCTCATTTCAGATGGCGATATACCCATCTTTTGAGCTGAAGCTTCAATAGCTAATACCGTAAAGGCAAGGCGGTCAAATTCTGGGTTACTTTTCAGTAACAGTTCTCTATCCTCCATAAATTATAATAATGTGGGGTTAATAAAAAATCCTCCATATCCCCATGCGTGGGGATATGGAGGATAAATATTTTGCCTAAACAAAAATTACTTCTTGTTCAAAGCCAAGTCGATAGCTACGGCGATAGCTACAGTAGCACCTACCATAGGGTTGTTACCCATACCGAGGAAGCCCATCATCTCTACGTGAGCAGGAACTGAAGAAGAACCTGCGAACTGAGCGTCTGAGTGCATACGACCCATAGTATCAGTCATACCGTAAGAAGCAGGACCTGCAGCCATGTTATCTGGGTGCAATGTACGACCTGTACCACCACCAGAAGCTACTGAGAAGTATGGCTTACCAGCAGCCACACGCTCCTTCTTGTATGTACCAGCTACTGGGTGCTGGAAACGTGTAGGGTTTGTAGAGTTACCAGTGATAGATACATCTACATCCTCGCTCCAGTTGATAGCAACACCCTCGCGAACGTCGTCTGCGCCGTAGCAGTTAACCTTAGCACGTGGACCGTCGCTGTAAGCGATGCGGTTAACAACCTTCAACTCACCAGTGTAGTAATCAAACTTTGTCTGAACGTATGTGAAACCGTTGATGCGGCTGATGATCTGAGCAGCATCCTTACCAAGACCGTTCAAGATAACGCGCAATGGGTTCTTGCGAACCTTGTTAGCCATCTCAGCAATCTTGATAGCACCCTCAGCAGCAGCGAAAGACTCGTGACCAGCCAAGAAAGCGAAGCACTGAGTCTCCTCACGGAGCAAACGAGCAGCCAAGTTACCGTGACCGAGACCAACCTTACGGTCGTCAGCTACAGAACCAGGGATGCAGAAAGCCTGCAAACCGATACCGATAGCCTCAGCTGCGTCAGCAGCAGTCTTAGCACCGTTCTTGATAGCGATAGCAGCACCAGCTACATACGCCCACTTAGCGTTCTCGAAGCAGATACGCTGAGTATCTTCACACATCTGATAAGGGTCAACACCTGCGTCCTCGCAGATTTGATTAGCCTCTTCCAAGCTCTGAATACCGTTAGCATTAAGAGCAGCAAGAACCTGCTTCTCGCGACGTTCCTGACTTTCGTAACTTACTTTTCTAATCATATCTGTATCTCCTTATTATTCTTTACGTGGATCAATTGCTTTAACAACACCCTGCTCAGCAGTTGTACGACCGTAGCTACCTGTGAACTTCTTGACAGCCTCGTTAGCGTCCATACCGTTCTTGATAGCTTCCATCATCTTGCCGAGGTGAACATACTCATAACCACAAACCTGGCTGTCCTTATCGAGGAACTGCTTTGTGATGTAACCCTCTGTCAACTCGAGGTAACGTGTACCCTTAGCTACAGTACCGTAGAGAGTACCAGTCTGTGAACGAAGACCCTTACCCAAGTCCTCAAGACCTGCACCGATAACGAGACCGCCCTCAGAGAAAGCGCTCTGGCTACGACCGTAAACAATCTGGAGGAAGAGCTCGCGCATTGCAGTATTGATAGCATCGCAAACGAGGTCAGTGTTCAAAGCCTCAAGGATAGTCTTACCTGGAAGAATCTCAGAAGCCATAGCAGCTGAGTGAGTCATACCGGTACAACCGATAGTCTCAACGAGAGCCTCCTGAATAACGCCTTCCTTGATGTTCAAAGAGAGCTTGCAAGCACCCTGCTGAGGAGCACACCAACCCACACCGTGAGTATAACCAGAGATATCCTTAATCTCTTTTGCCTGAATCCATTTTCCCTCTTCAGGAATTGGAGCTGGTCCGTGGTTAGGACCCTTAGCGACAACGCACATGTTGTCCACTTCTTTAGAATAGATCATATTCGCTAAAATTTATATTAATGAATATATAAACACTATATTTCTGTACACCTTATATTATATATGCGGTCAGAAATTTGAGCACTGCTGCCACATTTCGACTACAAAAGTACAAAAAATCTTGGGAAAATACCTAAAAATGAGTATTCTTTTTAACTCTTTAACCTATTTCTTATCATTTTTCTTTGCTTTATGCACATTTTGGTGTATCTTTGCAAACTGAAAATTGCAATTTTAATTAGATTATGACGCAAGTTAAGATAAATGATGCTGCTCTGCAGAAGGCTGCACTCGAGGGCATGGACGAGTTTGTGAAGGTTTTCATCGATGCTACGCTGGAAGCCATCGGGGGACAGTTGACCGCACAGAACATGGCGGAACTCAACAGCGACCAGATTACGCTCCTGGCATGGCACTTCCTGCACGAGGAGATGATGGATGGCGGTATGATACAGCTCATCCACAACGGCTTCGGCGGGTTCATCTTCAGAAATCCTACCGACAAGGCTTTCCGCAACTGGGGTATCCCGGACTTGGGAAAGCTCATCAACAAGGCCCATTTCTTCTATAAGAAAGCGGCTGCTGAGGTGGAGCAGGATATGAGCGATGAGGATTTCATGGCGCTCTACGAGAAATATCCTGAATTTGATGACTTTGATGATGCTTTCGTCGAAAATGAGGAGGAATGGACCAGCAAGGTGGCCTACTATATCGACGAAAACATCCAGCAGTTTGCTACTATTGTTTAATGTTAGTGTTTAATGTTTACTTTTTAAATTATTCATTATTCATTATAAATTATACATTATTTATATATGAACAAGCAAGAACAGGAACTCCGCAAGAAGAGTCCGATACAGATAAGAAACAAGAAGGCATCCTTCGAATACTTCTTCGTGGATACCTATACAGCAGGCATCGTGCTTACTGGTACGGAAATCAAGTCGATACGTGGCGGTAAGGCTTCGCTCGTGGACTGCTATTGTGACTTCTACCAGGGCGAACTCTGGGTGAAGGGAATGAACATCTCTCCTTATTTCTACGGCTCATTCAGCAATCACGAGGCCCGCAGAGACCGCAAGTTGCTGCTCAACAAGCGAGAACTCAGAAGACTTGAGGAAGACAGCAAGCAGCCGGGATTTACTATCGTGCCTATACTCGTTTTCATCGACGATCACGGACGTGCCAAGGTGGATATAGCCCTCTGTAAGGGTAAGAAGGAATACGACAAGCGACAGACGCTCAAGGAGAAGGAGGACAGACGAGAAATGGACCGTGCCATCAAGCACTTCTAAGCCATCTCGAGCACCTCTAAGATATGAATGCCGTGCCCACAAAAGCACGCCTATATACAGAAAATCGACAATGGGTAAGACGATAAGAGAGATTGTTAAGGAGAAAATCCTGATTCTCGACGGTGCGATGGGCACGGAGATTCAGAAGTACAAATTGACGGAGGAAGACTTCAGGGGCGACAGATTCCAGGATATTCCAGGACAGATGAAGGGTAATAATGATATGCTCAATATTACCCGCCCCGATGTGATTTCTGATATTTACAGGAGGTACCTCGAAGCGGGTGCCGACATTATTTCTGCCAACACGTTTTCTTCGCAGCGCATTTCACAGGCTGATTATCACTTGGAAAATCAAGCCCGGGAAATGGCTTACGAGGGAGCCAGGCTGGCACGCATACAGTGCGACCTTTTCAGCACGGATGACAAACCGCGTTTTGTGGCGGGCGATGTGGGTCCTACCAACAAAACGTGCAGTATGAGTCCTGACGTGAGCAATCCTGCGGCACGTGAGATTACGTATGATGAACTTTTTGAGGATACTTGCGAGCAAATCGACGGTCTCATCGAGGGTGGTGTGGATGTGATTCTCATCGAAACCATCTTTGATACGCTCAACTGTAAGGCGATGATCGACGCGGCGCTTACCACGATGAAGAAGCACGGTGTGGACCTGCCTATCATGGTGAGTCTGACCGTGAGCGATCTGGCTGGTCGTACCCTGAGCGGACAGACCATCGAGGCTTTCCTGGCCAGCATCTCGTCTTATCCTATCTTTTCGGTGGGCATGAACTGTGCCTTCGGTGCTCCGCAGATGAAACCTTTCATCAAGCGCATGGGGGCTGTGGCGCCATGGTATATCAGCGCCCATCCGAACGCCGGATTGCCTAACGAGATGGGGCAGTATGACGAGACGGCTGAGAGTATGGCTCCGAAAATCAAGGAGTTCCTCGACGAGGGACTGGTTAATATTATCGGCGGTTGCTGTGGTACTTCGCCTGAATTCATCGCCAGTTACAACCGTATGGCGCAGGGGGTGAAGCCGCATCAGGTGGCAGCCAAACCGGACACCATGTGGCTCTCTGGACTTGATCTGCTTGATGTGGACGACTCCGTGAAACTTCCGATGGATGCGTCAAGATTCGTCAATGTGGGCGAGCGATGCAATGTGGCGGGTAGCCGCAAGTTCCTCCGACTCATCAATGAAAAACAGTATGAGGAGGCGTTGGATATTGCCCGCAAGCAGGTGGCCGACGGAGCTGCTGTCGTGGATGTCAACATGGATGACGGTCTGCTGGATGCTAAGGTGGAGATGGTCAACTTCCTCAATATGATAGCTGCTGAACCTGAGATTGCCAAGGTTCCTATCATGATTGACTCCTCGAAATGGGACGTCATTGTTGCCGGACTGAAGTGCTGTCAGGGTAAGTGTATCGTCAACTCCATCTCGCTCAAGGAAGGTGAGGAGAAGTTTATCTCCCACGCCCGTGATGTGATGAGATACGGAGCTGCCGTGGTGGTGATGTGTTTCGATGAAATCGGGCAGGCTACTATCTTTGAGCGCCGTATTGAGATAGCCGAGAGGGCCTATCGCATCCTCGTGGATAAGGTGGGAATGAATCCGCTCGACATCATCTTCGACCCGAATGTGCTGGCCATCGCTACGGGTATGGAGGAGCATGACAATTATGCCGTGGAGTTTATCCGCGCTACGGAATGGATCCACCAGCATCTGCCTGGTGCCCATGTGAGCGGTGGTGTGAGCAACCTCTCTTTCTCCTTCCGTGGCAATACTTATATCCGCGAGGCTATCCATGCCGTTTTCCTTCATCATGCCCAGTTGGTGGGTATGGATTTCGGTATCGTAAATGCCAAAGCCAGAAAGGATTACGCCAAATTGCCTGAAGCACAGCGTGAACTTATCGAGGACGTTGTGCTCAACCGCAGAAAGGGTGCTGCCGACGAACTGATAGACCTGGCTAATGAGATCAAGGAACAGATGGATGCTGCCAAGGCTGCTGCCAAGGCGGGTGGTGCGCCCGTGGCTAAACCGGCTGCTCCGGAATGGCGCAAGGAGCCGGTGGAGAGCCGCTTGAAATATGCCCTGCGCAAGGGTATCACGGAGTTCCTGCAGAAGGATATTGATGAGGCACTCGCCAAATATCCGCATGCCGTGAATGTGATCGAGGGACCGTTGATGGACGGTATGAACGAAGTGGGTGCTCTCTTCGGTGAAGGAAAGATGTTCCTGCCACAGGTGGTCAAGACCGCACGCACGATGAAAGCGGCTGTTTCTATCCTCCAACCGCATATAGAGGCTGAGAATACGGGCAGCTCTACCAAGGCGGGCAAGGTGGTGATGGCTACCGTGAAGGGTGATGTGCATGATATCGGAAAGAACATCGTCTGCGTGGTGATGTCGTGCAATAACTTCGATATCATCGACTTAGGTGTGATGGTTCCTGCCGAACAGATTGTCAAGAAGGCTATCGAGGAAAAGGTGGATGCCATCGGATTGAGCGGACTGATTACGCCGTCGCTCGATGAAATGGTGCATGTGGCTCACGAGATGCAGAAGGCGGGACTGCGCATCCCTATCATGGTGGGCGGTGCTACTACCAGCGAACTGCACGTGGCGCTCAAGATAGCTCCGGAATACGGCGGTCCGGTGGTCTGGGTGAAAGACGCGAGTCTGAATGCCGGCATCTGTACCCGCCTTTTTGATAAGGTGGAAGGTCCGAAATTCGTGAAGGAACTGGACGACAAGTATGCTAAGATGAGGGCGGAATATCATGAGCAGCAGCAGAAACTCGCCAGCCTCGATGAAGCCCGCAAGAATAAGTTGAACTTGTTTGAATAAGACGCAGAATTTAGTAGATAAATGCTGAATTCATCAGATAAATACAGGATACGAAAGAGTTGATATAGAAAACGTTAGAGAAAATATAGTTATGATTAAAACGGTGATTTTTGACATGGGCGGCGTGATCATCACACTCAACCATGATGAAGCAGTGAGGCGTTTCAGTGCATTGGGGCTGCAGAAGGCTGATGAAGTTTTGAACCCTTATTGTCAGGCGGGCATCTTCGGCGATCTGGAGGAAGGTAAACTGAGTCTTGAAGAATATCAGGAGGCCCTGGAGAAGATGGTGGGCAGAAAACTGTCTTTTGAGGAAGTGCGCCATTGCTGGTTGGGTTATGCGGCTGATGTGCCTGCCAATAAGTTGGCTGCTCTCCGCAAGTTGAAAGAGGAAGGCTATCGTGTGATTCTCCTCTCCAATACCAATCCCTACATGAGTTCCTGGACTGACAGCACGGAATTCTCTGGTGACGGCCATGCCATCGGTGAGTATTTTGATGCCCTGTATCGCAGTTATGAGGTGAAGTTGATGAAGCCGGATGATCGCTTCTTCCGCTATGTGCTCACTCAGGAAAAAATCCTCCCAGAAGATGCGCTCTTCGTAGATGATGGTCCGCGCAACTGCGCTGCTGCCAGCGAACTCGGTATCCGCACCTATTGTCCGCAGAATGGGGCAGACTGGACAGAGGAAATCTACAAGTTTCTGAAATAGAATGCTGTAAGTATCTGAAAAAAGATAAATATTATTGCAATTATTTTGTACTCTGCTTGAAATGTTGTACTTTTGCAGATGTAAATAGAAATAATGGGTGGACCTGATGGGGCTGCCGCGATAAAATTAAACGAAATGGTTATTAAAAAAAGAAGATGGCATTGCTTGCCGGGTCAGCCTCTGACCGACCTTGATAAGCAGGTGATGTTTTGGGAAAATAAGGGCAAATTGGTGCCTACTCGTGATTTGATCAAGACTCCAGAACAGATTGAGGGTATCCGTAAGAGCGGTGTCGTCAATACGGGTTGTCTTGATGCGGTGGCTGAAGCTATCCGCCCAGGTATGAACACGCAGGAGATCGACGACATCTGTATGCAGTACTGCAAGGATCATGATGCCATACCTGCCTGCCTCAATTACGAGGGCTATCCTAAAAGCGTTTGTACGAGTATCAATGAGGTGGTTTGCCACGGTATTCCTAAGGAGGAAGACGTGCTCCAGGAGGGCGATATCGTCAATGTGGATATGACTACCATCGTGGACGGCTATTATGCCGACGCTTCCCGTATGTTTATCATCGGTAAGACGACTCCAGAGAAGGAGCAGCTGGTGAGAGTGGCCAAGGAATGCCTCGAAATCGGTGCTGAAGCTGCCAAGCCATACAGTTTTGTGGGCGACATCGGTCATGCTATCGAGAAGCACTGCAAGAAATACGGTTATGGAGTGGTGCGCGATCTCTGCGGACATGGCGTGGGCTGCGAGTTCCACGAAGAGCCAGAGGTGCTTCACTACGGTCATAAGGGTACCGGTATGCTGCTCGTTCCGGGTATGGTATTCACCATCGAACCAATGATCAACATGGGTACCTGGAAGGTGTTCATCGATGCGGACGATCCATACGGATGGGAGGTTATCACAGGCGATGAAAAACCATCTGCCCAGTGGGAGCATACCTTCGTGATGACAGAACACGGCGTAGAGGTGCTGACCTACTAAAGAATACTCACCATAATATATACTCACCATTATATATAATAAGGTGTAAGAATCTGTGAGGATCAGTAGGATTCGATATAATGGTGTAAGAATCAATATAAAAGGTGTATAAAATCATGGAAGAAAACGAAAAGAAGGATATATATATATTGGGTATTGAGAGCAGCTGCGATGATACCTCGGCTGCTGTCTTGAGAAATGGAGTGCTGCTGAGCAATGTTACGGCTTCACAGGAGGTGCATCGCGCTTATGGTGGTGTGGTTCCAGAACTGGCTTCGCGTGCGCATCAGCAGAATGTGGTTCCTGTGGTCGATCAGGCTATCAAGCGTGCCGGCATCACCAAGGAAGACCTGAGTGCAGTGGCCTTTACGAGAGGTCCCGGTCTGATGGGTTCATTGCTCGTAGGTGTCAGCTTTGCTAAGGGACTCGCCCGCTCGCTCAACATTCCTCTGATTGATGTCAATCACTTGCAGGGACACGTGATGGCGCATTTCATCAAGGAAAGTGATGACGACCAGACGGCACCTCCGTTCCCTTTCATCTGCCTTCTTGTTTCGGGTGGAAACTCCCAGATTGTGAAGGTGAATGCGTACAATGATATGCAGGTGCTCGGTCAGACCATCGATGATGCTGCTGGCGAGGCTATCGACAAATGCGCCAAGGTGCTGGAGTGGGGGTATCCGGGTGGTCCTATCGTAGATAAATACGCAAGACAGGGCAATCCGAAGGCTTTCTCTTTTGCTGAACCGCATATCCCGGGACTCAACTACAGTTTCTCAGGCTTCAAGACCAGTTTCCTCTACAGTCTCCGCAAATGGGTGGCAGACGATCCTGATTTCGTAGAGAAAAACAAGTTCGACCTGGCTGCCAGCATCGAGTTTACCATCGTGGATATCCTGATGAAGAAGCTCCGCATGGCAGTGAAGCAGACGGGTATCACCCACGTGGCTGTTGCGGGAGGTGTTTCTGCCAACAATGGTTTGCGCAATGCCTTTCATGATCATGCTAAGCGCTTCGGATGGACCATCTATATTCCGAAGTTCAGTTATACGACTGATAATGCAGCGATGATAGGATGCGTGGGCACGTTTAAGTATCGCGATAAGGACTTCGCAACCATAGACTTGCCTGCGTTCTCTAAAGTAACGTTCAAATAGTTTTTTATATTAAATATGGAATTTGAAAGTAAGATTTTGAGTAAGAGCATCTCAGAGATGCTATACAATAGTGATAAGACTTTGGGTACAGCAGAGAGTTGCACTGGCGGCCGTATCGCTGAGGCTATCATTGCAGTACCTGGTGCGAGCAACTACTTCAAGGGTGGTATCGTTTCCTATACCAATGAGGTGAAAGAGAACCTGCTCGGTGTGAGCCATGAGGTGCTTGAGGAGCAGACTGCCGTTTGTGAGGAAGTGGCTAAGGAGATGGTGATCGGTGCCATCAATGCCCTCCATGTGGATTATGCGATTTCTGCTACGGGTGTAGCAGGTCCTTCCGGAGGTACTCTGGAGAATCCTGTGGGCACCATCTGGATAGGCTATGGCAGCAAGGATGATGTGCGCACTCTGAAACTCACAGACGATTTCGGTCGTGACATCAATCTCGCCATCGCTACCAATACGGCGTTGAAGTCTATGTTCGCTTTCCTCAAGGAGCACGAAGAGGATTTGAAGAAAGATTAAGCTCTTCTTCTGTCAGGATTTGCAGAAGGATTAAGTTCTTTTTCTTCTGTCAGGATTTGCAGAAAGATTAAGTTCTTTTATCAAGATATTAGAAAATATTAGAGGGTGTGTCATAAGTTCATGGCACTTCCTCTTTTTCATTTCTTCAAAGTTTTGTTTCATCGGATTTCACGGATGAATCGGAGGCATTCTTGCTTATCGGATTACTCACGGATTTTCACGGATATTTGGCCGCTGGCCAATGGCTGGCGCCCGAAGAATTCCTTTATTGTTTTGTGTCACGCAGATTCCGCAGATAACGCAGATTTTTCTTCGTGGAAGTTTTTTGTCCCACAGATTTCACAGATTACACAGATTTTTTATGGAATCTCTGGCGAATCGCTTTTTCCAATCCCAGGGGTATCTACACCGACCGAATAGGTCGCCTCTGCGCCAATCCGTGAGTAATCGCTGCAGCAAGAACCCTCCGAATAAATTCCGTGTCATCCGATGAATAAAATAGCAATTTGGACGACCTGTGACGCAACTCCTTTTTCTTTTATGTTGAAGTGAAAAATGGGGAATCGAGGCGAAAAGGGGAAGATAAAAGCAAAAAAAACTTAAAAGTTGAGTTTCTGCTAAGGAATATTTTGTATATACGAGAATTATTTGTAATTTTGCACTCTGTTTGGAATAGGTATCAATTAACGAATTAGAAAATTAAAGATAGAAATGTCTAAGATTTGTCAAATTACAGGTAAGAAGGCACAGTTAGGTTGCAATGTGTCTCACTCAAAGCACCGTACAAAGAGAAGCTTTGACGTTAACCTCTTCAGCAAGAAATTCTACTATGTAGAAGAGGGTTGCTGGATCAGCCTCAAGATCAGTGCTGCTGGTCTTCGTCTTATTAACAAGGTAGGTCTCGATGCTGCTTTGAATCAGGCAGTAAAGAAGGGCTACGTAGATTGGAAGGACATTAAAGTTATAGGAGAATAAATATCATGGCAAAGAAAGCAAAAGGTAATAGAGTACAAGTTATCCTCGAGTGCACTGAGCATAAGAACAGTGGTATGCCAGGTACAAGCCGTTACGTGACTACAAAGAATCGTAAGAACACTCCTGAGCGTCTTGAGTTGATGAAGTACAACCCAATCCTTAAGAAGATGACTCTTCACAAGGAGATTAAGTAAGCTTAGCTTACAAGTTTAATAATTTTATCAATTTAAATAGACTATGGCAAAGAAAGCGGTCGCTACCCTCCACGAAGGTAACATGGATGGTCGCGCATATACAAAGGTTATCAAGATGGTTAAGAGCCCTAAGACTGGTGCTTACGTTTTCGATGAGAAGATGGTACCTAACGAGGCTGTTAAGGATTTCTTCAAGGACTAATCATTTAGTACTTAATATATTCATGGGTCGTAACTCTACCGAGTTGCGACCTTTTCTTTTTCTTCTCATTTCTCATTTCTCCTTTGTCATTTCTCCTTTGTCATTTCTCATTTGTCATTTCTTTAATCTTTCTCATTTGTCATTTGTTTCTTATTTCTATGAAAAAGTTGCAATATAATTTGGTGTTGTTAGCTTTTTCTATTATCTTTGCAGAAAATATTATATCTTATGGGATTATTCGGTTTTTTTAATAATAAGAAAAAGGAAACTCTCGACAAAGGACTCGAGAAAACCAAGGAGAGTGTATTCAGTAAGTTGGCACGCGCAGTAGCAGGTAAATCAACCGTTGATGATGATGTGCTCGACGATCTGGAGGAAGTTTTGATTACCTCTGATGTCGGTGTGGAGACTACTGTGAAGATCATCCGCCGCATCGAAGAGAGAGTTGCTCGTGATAAGTACGTTTCTACCTCTGAGCTTGATAGAATCCTCCGAGAGGAAATCGCTAATCTGCTTTCTGAAAATCACTCTGATGATAATGACGACTGGGATTTACCTTCCGATCACAAGCCTTATGTAATTCTTGTTGTCGGTGTGAATGGTGTGGGTAAAACTACTACCATCGGCAAGTTGGCCTATCAGTTTAAAAAGGCTGGCAAGAAGGTTTATCTCGGTGCTGCCGATACTTTCCGTGCTGCTGCCGTTGAACAGATCAGCATCTGGGGAGAGAGAGTTGGGGTGCCTGTGGTGAAGCAGCAGATGGGATCTGATCCAGCTTCTGTTGCCTTCGATACCCTCCAGAGTGCTAAGGCTAATGGCGCCGACGTGGTGCTGATTGATACTGCCGGACGACTGCACAACAAGGTGGGACTGATGAATGAACTCAAGAAAATCAAGGATGTCATGAAGAAGGTTTTGCCTGAGGCTCCTGATGAGGTGATGCTCGTGCTCGATGGTAGTACCGGACAGAATGCTTTTGAGCAGGCTAAGCAGTTTGCTGCTGTTACAAACATAACTTCCTTGGCTATTACCAAACTGGATGGTACTGCCAAAGGTGGTGTGGTAATCGGTATCTCAGACCAGTTGAAGGTGCCTGTGAAGTACATCGGACTGGGTGAGGGAATGGAGGATATGCAGCTCTTCAACAAGAAAGAGTTCGTAGATTCTCTCTTCAAGAAAGGCTAATCCTCTCTTCAAGAAAGACTAAGTCCTCTCTCTCTGATAATAAGGACTTTTTCTGCGATATACGAAGATGAGGCTGTCTTTCTTCTCTCTATGATAAACGGAATCAAGGTCCTCTTTTTCGAAAGACGGCTTAAAGGATTTCATAATTTAGAAATAAAACGGTAGATTAAGAAAACGTGAAAAAGAACGAAATCGATATAATTACAATGGGCTGCTCCAAAAACCTGGTGGACAGCGAGTTGCTGATGAAGCAGTTTGAGGCAAACGGCTATCACTGTGTACATGACTCCAAACGTCCTCAAGGTGAAATAGCAGTCATCAATACTTGCGGATTCATCGGGGATGCCAAACAGGAAAGCATCGATACGATTCTGGAATTTGTGCAGCGCAAGCAAGAAGGTAAAGTTAGAAAACTCTATGTAATGGGTTGTCTCTCACAGCGTTATCAGAAAGAACTGGAAGCTGAAATTCCTGAAGTTGATAAGTTTTACGGAAAGTATAACTACAAACTTCTTCTCAGTGAACTGGGAAAGGCTGAGGTGCCTGCTTGTAATGGTCGTCGCCATCTCACCACACCTCGCCACTATGCTTACGTGAAGATTTCCGAAGGATGCGACCGTCATTGTGCCTATTGCGCTATTCCGATTATTACCGGCAAGCACGTGAGCCGCCCGAAGGAGGAAATCCTGCAGGAAGTTCACGAAATGGTAGCAGATGGCGTGAAGGAATTTCAGATTATCGCCCAGGAACTTACCTATTATGGGCTTGATATCGATGGTAAGCATCATATCACTGATCTGATTTCCGACATGGCTGATATCCCTGGTGTCAAGTGGATTCGCCTGCATTATGCTTATCCAAACCAGTTCCCGATGGACTTGCTTGATGTGATGCGCGAAAAGCCAAATGTCTGCAAGTATCTCGATATCGCACTGCAGCATATCAGTGATCACATGCTCGACCGTATGCATCGCCATGTGACCAAGAAGGAGACGATGGAACTGATTCAGGCTATCAGAGAAAAGGTGCCGGGAATTCATATCCGAACCACACTGCTCGTCGGTTTCCCAGGAGAAACAGAGGAGGATTTCCAGGAACTGATGGAGTTCGTGAAATGGGCGAAGTTTGAGCGCATGGGTGCTTTCGCTTATTCGGAGGAGGAAGGTACCTACAGTGCCAAGCATTATGAAGATGATGTTCCGGAGGAAGTGAAGCAGAGCAGACTGGACCAGTTGATGGCGCTTCAGCAGGATATCAGTGCTGAAGTGGAAGCTGAAAAGGTGGGCAAGGTACTCAAGGTCATCATCGATCGCAAGGAAGGCGACTATTATATCGGTAGAACGGAATTTTGCTCTCCTGAGGTGGATCCAGAGGTGCTGATTCCTGCCACCAAGCGACTGAGAGTGGGTAACTTCTATGACGTGAAGATTACTTCAAGTGAAGAGTTTGATCTGTATGGAGAATTGGTCTAAGAATCTTTATGGAGATTGATATAAGATGAACAATAAACAATACATAGCTGAACTGGCTCGCAAAACCGGATTCTCACAGGAAGATACTCAACGCCTGGTGAGAAAGGTGATTGATGCGATGATTGCTCAGTTTGAAGAGGGCGAACAGGTGACGATTCCTGATTTCGGCACCTTTGAGGTGAAGAAACGACTGGAGCGCGTGGTGGTCAATCCGCTCACGAAGAAGCGCCAGCTGGTTCCGCCGAAACTTGTGCTCGGATTCCGACCTGTTGCTTCCGTCAAGGAAAAAATAAATAATGGAGGGGAGGAAGATGAATAAGTCGAGTTTGTCTGTTTTGGCTAAGGCTGTTGCCAGCAAGCGTGGACTTACCCAGGCTGAGGCGGAGCGCTTTATTGCCACCATGTTTGAGGTTGCCGGTGCCGGCATCCAGGAGGATAAGTTGCTCAAAATGAAGTGGCTGGGTACCTTCAAGATTACTTCCGTGAAAGATAGGGAGAGTGTGGATGTCAATACCGGTGAGCGAATCCTGATAGAGGGGCGCGATAAGATTTCTTTTACTCCGGATAATATCCTGAAGGAAATCATCAACAAACCTTTTGCCCAATTCGAAACTGTTGTGGTGAATGATGGTGTCGATTTCTCTGATATTGACGAGAAATTCGCCAATATGGAAAGGGAAGAGGAACTGCTGCTGCAGAAAGAGCAGGAACGCCATGATGACGAGATGGTTTTAGAGGAGCAGAATGCAGAACAGCCTCAAGAGCTTGATCAGAACGTAAGGCAGTCTCGGGAGGAAGAACAGTCTCAGGAGAATCTGCCGGATGCAGAGTTGCAGTCTCAGGAGAATCTGCCGGATGCAGAGTTGCAGTCTCAGGAGAATCTGCCGGATGCAGAGTTGCAGTCTCAGGAGAATCTGCCGGATGCAGAGTTGCAGTCTCAGGAGAATCTGCCGGATGCAGAGTTGCAGTCTCAGGAGAATCTGCCGGATGCAGAGTTGCAGTCTCAGGAGAATCTGCCGGATGCAGAGTTGCAGTCTCAGGAGAATCTGTCGGATGCAGAGTTGCAGTCTCAGGAGAATAATCTGTCGGATGCAGAGTTGCAGTCTCAGGAGAATCTGTCGGATGCAAAGTTGCAGTCTCAGGATGATGGAGAGAAAAATGACCTGTCTCAAGAGAGTCTGTTGAACGAAGAGTTGACTCAGGAAAATAATCAGAAAGTTGAGCAGCCTCAAGAAGTGAAATCCCCGATTTCTGAAGAAAACGTTGCTTTGTCTTCAGAATTGAAAAACGTTGAGACCTCAGCAGATGATTTCTCTGAAACTTATGCTTCAGACCATCACCATCTCGTGATACCAAAATATGTGGTCGCCTTGGTATCTGTGGTCTTTGTTGCTCTGTTGGGTGGCCTATGCTGGTTTGCCTTTATTTACGGCAGAATGCAGGCTCGACAAGAGCAGATGGAGATGCAGTTGAAGGCTATCAAACCTCAGCCTCAACCAAAACCTAAGCCAAAGGTAGTTGCTCCTGTGGATACAGCGAAGTCTGTTGCTTCCTCGGATGATAAAACTGACGCAGAGAACGTTCTGGCTAATGGTGCTCAGGCAAACAATGAGCAGACAGACCATGCTCAGTTGGCAATGAAGAAAAAGGCCAAGCAGGACAGCATCCGGATGGCTCAAGCTAATAATGCCGTGAAAATGGCAGAAAAGGCTTCTGTGTATCTCAACGATCCTCGCATCAGAACAGGCGCTTATCGTATCGTGGGTGTAGAAAAAACCGTGACGGCTAAGAGTGGTCAGACTTTAGCAGGATTGAGTAAACTCTATTTGGGCCCTGGCATGGAATGCTATATGCAGGCCATTAACGGATGTTCTGAGATAAAACCGGGACAGAAAGTGAAGATTCCTAAGCTGGAACTGAAAAGAAAAGGAAAAAAGAATTAAATCTGCAATGATACTGATTCTATTTTCATAGTAGGATATAAAATTCCCCCGCTTCATCAGAATCAAGCGATTCTTGTGGAGCGGGGGATTTCTTTTTCTTCTTGGATTAAGTTTTATAATTCAAAAATACCCTTCAGGGCAGTGCGAGCAATCTTCTCGTATTCTTCACCGAGGTCAGCAAAGCGCAATACACAGTTGGCAGCAGCATGCTTGATACCCATATTATCGCCTTGTAAGGCAACTGCAGCCTGGTCGAGAAACTCATTGATGCCTCTCTCGTTAGCTTCCTGTCCGTTGGCGAAAAGTCTTGCCAACAGTTGGAATCCTGCTATCTCATAAAGCGTCTTGTCTGTGGCAATCCACTCATAGGCAATGGCAGGAGCATAATCCACATGCTGCAGAAGATTGAATGCCAGCATCTCAGCCATTTCCTGGCTCTTGACCTGTTCCATCCAAATGTCTGTGATCTCTGGCAGCATCTTCTCTGCCGGCATGATGAGGGTGGCAAGAATCTTGCATTCACGGATGTCTTCCTTCCAGAGTTCAATGGCCAGTTCATAATCCTTGCCATATTCCAAGGCCATCTTCTTCAGTTCTATGAAAGGTACGCCCCAGTTGATCTTATAGCCTAAGCCTTTCTGGGTCATCGACTGAGAGGTAGGACCACTCATTAAGAGGCGAAAACTTCGCTTGATCTTCATCAGTTTCTGATGAGTTTCTTCATTCATGTTTATTTCCTTTTAGAGTTTCTTTACTAATCTGATTCCAGCTTTCTGCTACAGTTTCATCACTTCGCAGAACATGCTGTCAAACTGTTCTTCGATTCCCTTTGGTTCTTCCTTGAAGATACCATAGAGGGCACTTCCGCTACCGCTCATGGAGGCGTAGACTGCACCTTGGTCGTAAAGTTTCTGCTTGATGGCTTCCAGTTCCGGGTGCATCTTGAAGATAGGTTCCTCGAAATCATTGACAAGTTCTTCTTTCCAGGTTTCTATCGGTTGACGCACGATATCGCGGCAGCTCTTGGCTGGTTTCTTCGGGGTGATGGTACTGTAAGCTTCCTTGGTACTTACAGCGACGTCGGGTTTTACGACACAAAGATAGTATCCTTGCAGATTGCCATCAGGACCATCTGCAGGCATCAGCACATCTCCGATACCCTCCGCATAAGCAGGTTCTGCTTCGATGAAGAAAGCACAGTCGGCACCCAGTCGGGCTGCATAACGTTCCATTTCCGGATTACCGATGTTGAGACGGAAACGCTCATCGAGAAGTCTGATCATGAAGGCTGCATCCGAAGAACCGCCGCCAAGACCGGCTTGAGAAGGGATATGCTTGTAGAGATGGGTATGGATGCGTGGCAACTGATAGTCGGCTGCCAGAATATGGTAAGCCTTTACCACCAGATTTTTCTGCTCGTCACAATCCACAACATTGCCTGTCACCTTCAGGTCGCAGGCGGTATCGCTCGGAAATTTCTCATCCATGTATTTGATTTCCAATACATCATACAGTGGGATGGGATAGAAGACGGTTTCCAGATTATGGTAACCATCCTCTCTTTTGCTTACGATGTTCAAGCCAAGGTTGATCTTGGCACATGGAAAAACAATCATAGGCTATTTCTTTTTAAATTACTTGGCAGCCTTGCGGAATGTCTCGTTGTTAACTACGATCTTGCCTTCCTCAACATCGATGATTGCCTGATCCTTGATATCTGTATCCATACCCTTGCTTGCGAGCATGATGTTTGCTTCAGAACCCTGTGGCTGTACCATGAACTCCCACTTGTAGTAGTTCTTCTTGTAGTTCTTTGTGGTAACAGTAAAGTCGCTATTCAAAGTGATGACTGTCTTCTGGTCAAGACTTGCATAGTCACCTGCAGCCTTCTGCTGGAATGCAGAGTCTGTGATAACTTCTACTTCTACTTTAGCAGGTTCTGCTTTAGTTTCTGCCTTTTTGTTGCCGCAAGATGCTGCGAATACCAACATGCCCATGCAGAGGGCCATCATAATTGACTTTTTCATACGTTAAAGATTTTGTGTTACTAAATTATTGTTGCTTAAATTTAACTCTTAATTGATGTAAGCTAAGATTCCACTGACTGTCAGCATCACCCAAATGGAAATAAGTCCTGTATATATCGGATATCTCTGATATTTGAGTTGCATGCCACCCGGCTTAAACTTGTCTGTATAGTTTCTTGCGAAATATCGGAAGACATAGTATGAAGCCGTAGCCGTAATCAGTCCGATGAGCATGCCCACAAAGAGATCGCCTGGATAATGCACTCCGAGATAGATGCGGGAGTAGCTCATCAGCAGCGCCCAGATGGTGAGGAATATCGTCAGCTTGGTGCGCTTCACCAGGAACATAGCAAAGAATGCCATGCTCCAGGCATTAGCTGAATGAGAGGATGGGAATCCATATCTGCCTCCGCGATACCCGAACACGACATGTACCATCGGCGAAATCGGATTGTCGGGGTTGCTTGGTCGCATGCGCTCTACCATCGGTTTGAGGAGGGTAGAGGCAGTCTGGTCGCAGATGAATATAATGGCCACGATGACCAGCAGACAGGTAACTGTTTCCTTGATATGGAAATTGCGCAGCATCACATACAGGAAGCTTGCGTAGAATGGTATCCAGACAAATCTGTCTGAATACATGGTCATGAAGTAATCCCAATAATGGTTGTGGAGACCATTGAAATACAGGAATATATTTGTGTCTATTTGATTCAGATAATTAATGATTCCGTCCATGTTTAAGTTTTATTTTTTGCTGATGTCATCGTAAAGTTTCTGCAGGTAGGCCTGCCCCCGTTTCAGGTTATAGCCTTTCTTACCCTTGTCATATACAGTTTTCCCTGCCTTGTTATCATAGATGATTGAGTTTTCTTCCGTGACAACTCCAAAGGCGTCCGGCACAGTGAAGAATGCAAATTTCGGTGTTGCTTCGCTCAGCATGTTCTTGGAGAACAGGAAGTCATCGTGCTTGATGCCCAACTGTCCTAAGAGTGTAGCTGCAATGTCGTGCTGGGTTCCTATCAAATTGATCTTCAACGGTTTGGCGATGGTGCCACCGGCTATGATGAGCGGTATCTGATAGCGGCTTCGGTCGAAATTGTCCAGATGCTCTTTGTAGGCTCCCACATGGTCTGGCACCAAAATCACGATAGTGTTCTTCCAGCGTGGCAGTTTGCTATATTGCCGTATAATGCTTCCCACCACACTGTCTGTATAAGCGAAGGCATTGAGACGCTGGTCTTTCAGTCTGTGGTAAGGCACCTCGAAAGGCTCATGACTGCTGGAGGTCTGGAAAACCCTGAATCTCGGTGCTCCGTTCTGTTCCTTTCGGATGTCATCCATCATTCTGTTGGCTACCAGATGGTCGTGAACGCCCCATTTGCTGAGTTTTTCTTCTATTGGGAAATCTGCATCCGAGATAATCTTCTGAAATCCCTGTGATATCAGGTAGGAACGCTGGTTGGCGAAATCTACATCTCCTCCATAATAATAGGAGGTCTGATAATGCCGCTGGTTAACCAATGATCTGGCGATGGAAGGCAGATGGGCTGTCTTGGCAGGATATCTCATGATGCTGGTGGTAGGCTGTGCCGGATAACCGCTCAGAATGGAAACCAGTCCTCTGTCGGTGCGGAAACTGTTGGCATAGAACCGTGTGAAGAGGATGCTCTGGTGGGCTATCGAGTCCAGTTGTACAGCCACATCCTTCTGTGTTCCCATAGACGGCATGAGGTCGCTGGCGAAGCTTTCCATAATCACGAGAAGTATATCGGGTGTTCCCCCCATAGCCTCTGGCTTGAGCAGCGGATAGGTGTTTTCATCGCTTTGACTGGTCATGGTGGCGAAAATCTTATTTGCTTCCTTCTCGTCCATAAAGCGATACTGCTCGGCGAAATTCTCCTGATGGGCAAGAGACTCCATCAGACTGAACATCGGATTCACTGCTGAATGGTTTACGTAACTGTTCTGGCTGAAATATACTTTGCCGGTATTGGCGGTAGAAACCGTTACGCCTCCTCTGATAGGAAGGAATAGCAGGCCTGTAAGCAGCAACATGATGATGGAAGTGCACCCACGGTGTCTGTCAAAATCACTTGATGTACCATATGGTCGGCTATAAGAACCATATCTGCGCTTTTTCTTTTCCCTGATGGTCAGCGAGAGTACGAACCAGATGGCTACAGCGCAGAGTATCAGGCAGATGAATCCTAACAGGTCCACCCAGATGCTTGTACTGGCAAAGGCATCGGCAGGCGATGTGAAGAAATAGAAGAGCGGAGTACTGTCCAAAGGAAAATTCCAATAGGGATACAGGGCTATGTTGAGCACGAAGCAGAAACTCATAAACACAGCAATGATGCCGAAATAGATGGAGAATACAGGACGTATGATTTCTTCCTTGATCCAGATAGAGGCAAGAAGCAGCAGGGCAGGAATGGCCGTAAGGTATCCCGCCATGGAGAGGTCCAGCTGCAAACCGTGCCAGATGACGGCCAGCATAGTACTGAATGAATCTTCCAAAGGCTGGGCTGCTGATGTATGAGTGAGAAGCATGAACAATGGCTTCTGCAGCACAAACAGCACTACCAATATGAGATATATCTTGAAAAAACGCTTAATCTGTTTCATTCTGCCAAATTTAGTAGTTGTTACACATTATTATATATATCTATTAATTATCAATACACATGTAGGATTGTGTAATACTTAGATGATATCTGAGTAATCACATGTTGTATATCATGCATCATTGATATGTTTTTAGATATTCAACAAGCCATAATATGGCTCGTATTTTCTGCAAAATTACTCAATTTCTTTCATATAAGCAATTTATTTGACTTAAATTTCAAAAAAGAGTAAAAAAAATTTGGATGTTTAGCGAAAAAAGACTATCTTTGCGAAAGAAACAAACAAATTTTATGATATTAACAACATAACATTATGGCTAAGTATAATATTACCCCAAAGAAAGAAAAGAATGCGCGCTACCAAACGCTTCTGAGTGAAGAGACTAAAGACCGCTTACGTGATGAGATTTTGAGAATTGTAGTTACTGAAGGTAAATACAAGGATAAGGAATATAATACACGTAAGTTGGCAGAGGATTTGCATACCAATTCAAGATATGTATCTGCTGTTTGTGCTACTCGTTTCCACAAGAACTATCCAGAGTTGGTAAATGATTACCGTGTGAATGATGCAATGTCACTTTTGACAGACAAGCGCTATCTGAATATGACCATCGAGGATATTGCAGAGATGGCTGGTTTCAGCACTCGCCAGAGTTTCTACTCTAATTTCTACAAGCGTCTGGGTGTTACTCCACGTCAGTATCGCCTGGATCACATCGCTAAGTAAGAGTGAAATTTGGGGACAAATTGAGCCAATTTAGCTCTTGTGCCAAATAAATGATATATTTATTAAGAGCAAAGCCAATTGGTCGCATTTTAGTTATGGAAATACGACCAATTGGCTCTTTGTGTTTATTTAGAGACCTATTTTTAAGAGGCTGTTTCTTAAGGGAGCTTTTTAAAGAGGACTTTTTTTAGAAATCTGATTTAGAGACCTCCTTTTAAAAAGGGACTTATTATATTTTGTAATAGGCTCATATATTAAATCCCTTTCATTTTGATTGGCAATTATTTTCTCAGGAAACTTTTAAGAATTTTAGTCTTTGCATTTTTCCCAATCTTTCGAATCGCCTTGTCTCTGATTTGTCTTACTCTTTCCCGTTTCAGATTCATATCTTCTGCGATTTCTGCCAAAGTGATATGGGCGATGCCTATTCCATAGAATTTTCTGATGATTTCCTGTTCTCTTTCATCCAGTGTTGCGATGCAGTTCTGCAGATCGTCCATCATCTGTTGGAAAACAGTACTCTCATCTGCTATCAGGGCATCTTTGTTGATTATGATGTCGAGTAGGGTATAGTGAGTGCCCTCGCTCAGTGGCGCATCAATAGATACTGCACTGTTTGCAGAACGTGTCATCAACTTGCGGTCGCTTTTAGAAACACGGCAGACACCGCTTTGCTGCGTGATGGCCTGTTCCATAGCCTTGCGGATGAATGGGGCTGCATAACCTACGAAATTGGTGCCGCGTTCGGCATCAAACTTCTGGGCAGCTTGTAGCATGGCGATGTAGCCTTCGCTTACCAAATCGTCGAATTCTACACCTTTACCTACATATTTGTTGGCTACAGATTTCACGAAGTTGAGGTTCTCGCCAACTAATTTTTCTATATTGTTTTCTTTCATAATCCTGTTTCTTTGGTTTCGTATGGCAAAAATACTATTATTTTTTTATACTCCCAAATTTTAATCCCCAAAAATGAAGGAATGAAGGGATTATTATATTCATTGACAGATTGGAGGTTGCACAAGAAAACGAGGGCTTGCCAGTTTCCCGACAAGCCCTCCCGAATTCTTCATCTTATTACTTATACTCAAAAATCTGTTTCCTAACATGAACTCTCTTATATCAGGTACAAATTAATGAGATATGTAATGTATTATTTGAAATATCTCTTGTAGAGACCTGCGAAGCCTGCGCAGTGGCGAGCCTCATCCTTAGCCATCTCGTGTACTGTATCGTGGATTGCATCAGAACCCTGCTCTTTAGCCAACTTGGCAATGCGGAACTTGTCCTCGCAAGCGCCCTTTTCTGCTGCGATACGTGCCTCAAGGTTGCTCTTGGTATCACCCAAAACCTCACCGAGAAGCTCTGCAAAGCGAGAAGCGTGATCAGCCTCCTCGAAAGCATAACGCTTGTAAGCCTCTGCGATTTCTGGATAACCCTCACGGTCTGCCTGGCGTGCCATAGCGAGATACATACCAACCTCACCGCACTCGCCGTTGAAATGGTCCTTCAAGCCCTTGATAACGTCCTCGTTGACGCCATCCTTATAAGCCTGACCCAAAACGTGAACAGTTGCGAAAGTCAAATCGTCGTCAACTGCATTCTCCATCTCCTTGAACTTGTCGGCAGGTGCCTTACAGATTGGGCACTTCTCAGGTGCTTCAGTTCCTTCATAGATATATCCACATACGGTGCAAATAAATTTTTTCTTCATAATGTTCTTGTTTTATAAGTTAATAATTCTATTTCTGTTTTGTATATACTATATATTAATAATGTGTCAATGTGATGTCTGGCGGTAGCTCTGCTTATTTTGCCTTGCGCTTCTTTTCCTCGTTGAGTTTAGCACAATCAGCGCAAATTCCCTTGTAGTAGAGCTGTTGTTCATCTACGATATTCCCCTCTATCACCTTTTGTTTGGTCATCTTGGGTGCCTTCTCGTCGAAGAGGTCAATCACTTTTCCACATTTCTTGCAGAAGAAATGAACATGAGGAGTCGTGTTTCCGTCATAACACACACGATGCTCATCAATGGTAATCATTTGAGCAGCATTCTTCTCGCTCATCATTCTCAGCGTATTATATACTGTAGTTCTGCTGAGTGTAGGTATTGTCTTATACAATTCTTGATAGACATCATCGATAGTCGGATGAATAGGATGCGTCAGGAGATAATCCATGATAGCAATTCTCTGAACCGACGGACGGATATCGCATTCGATAAGTCTGTTGTATGCCACTTTGCCATTATTCATATTCTGTTGCTTTTTGATTTCGATTGCAAAGATAGAAAGAATTTCTTAAACCACCAAATAAAAATTGGAAAAATTACAAGTTTATATTGTAATTTTTCCAAAATCTAAATAAATCTATATAAGTAATGGAACATTTGTTCTTTCTTGATGAAAAATATCAAAGTCCGGTTTCGGTAAGTCCAGTGGAAGGGTAGTGACTACAAATATAGTACGATTCTTTTTATTGTGTCTATAAAATTAGGAACAAAAAATAAGGAGTGTCTACTATTTCAGTTTTATGAAATTGATAGTGTCTACCTTTTTAGTTTATAAAGTAAAAA